>Ga0075160_10002846_pt1 | contig 10152 bp, 8 predicted proteins | sample JI91814C2DNA_FD_70969 | JGI IMG/M metagenome (GOLD analysis project Ga0075160, IMG submission 70969) | Wastewater effluent complex algal communities from Wisconsin, to seasonally profile nutrient transformation and Carbon sequestration -... | ecosystem: Engineered > WWTP > Effluent > Algae...
ATGAATCTGCCGAAAAACAATATTTGCAAAACAACGCCAAACAAGCTATTTCTGGATTTTCAAGTTATGTAAGCAAATTTCCAAACGGATTACATGCGCTAAAAGCAAATTTCTATTTGGCACAATTGTATTTTGCCGATAATTTAGAAGCAAACTCAGTGAAACACTATGATTTTGTAGTTTCAAAATCGCGAAATGAATTTACCGAACAAGCATTAGCTCGTTTGTGTCAAGTGCATTTAAAAGCGAAGAATTACGACAATGCAATTCTGGTTTTAAAACGTTTAGAAAACGAAGCAGAATTTCCTCAAAATAAAACCTACGCACAATCTAATTTAATGAAATCGTATTACGAAAAACAAGATTTTGTGAATGCTGTAATTTATGCTGATAAAGTACTGGCAAATGATAAAGTTGATGATCGAATTAAAAGTGATGCACAAATAATAGTAGCTCGTTCGGCAATCAAAACGAATGATGAAACCAAAGCAAAAGACGCTTATGCAAAATTGAATAAAATTGCAAAAGGAGAACTAAAAGCAGAAGCGTTATATTATGATGCTTATTTCAAAAATAAAGAAGGAAAATTTGATGCATCTAACACAGTAGTTGAAAAAATCGCAAGTGATTATTCGGGTTATAAGTTTTTTGGAGCAAAAGCATTGATCATTATGGCAAAAAACTATTTCAGTTTAAAAGATAGTTTTCAAGCTACTGAAATTTTGCAAAGTGTAATAGATAACTTCTCAGAATATGCAGATGTAGTTGCCGAAGCACAAATGGAATTAGATGCGATAAAAATCGAAGAAGCAAAACGTAATTCATCCATCACAAATTAATACAAAGCAAGAAACTGTCATTCTGAACTAGTTTCAGAATCGCATCTAAAAAATTTGAACATGAAGAAATTAAATAGAATCACAATAGTTTTAGTATTATTCGGAATCCAATTTTCGTTTTCTCAAAAAAAAGATGAAAACATTGGTTCTGAAGTAGTAAATATTGTAAAGCCATATACTCCAACTATTTCTGATGCTTTCAAAGTAAAAGAAACACCCGTTTTGGAAGATGAAGAAGAGCAAAAAAAGGAAACCATTCAGTATACTATTTTTTCCTTTCCAGTTGCTTCAACTTTTACACCCGCAAAAGGAAAAGCGGCAGGAGTGGATAAAGCAGAAAAAGAAAAATTATACAACAATTACGCAACGTTAGGTTTCGGAAATTATCCAACAATAAACGCAGAATTGTTCATTACACAAAATCTTAGCCGGAGCAATTATGTAGGTGGAATGTTACGCCATTTGTCGTCTCAAGGCGGTATTAAAGATGTGGTTTTAGACGACAAATATGCCAATACAAGTTTAGATGTAACGTATGGCGTTCGTGAAAAAAACAGGAGTTGGAATGTAGATTTAGGTGTAAAAAATCAAATTTATAATTGGTACGGACTACCAAATTATACTTTATTCAATGAAACATTAATTAATTCTATCGATTCAAAACAAAGTTACAACACCATTGCTCTTGGCGGAAAAATGACATTAAAAGAAGGATTTTTTAGTGAAGCAAGTATGCAATTCAAACGTTTTTCAGATGCTTATGGCTCTGGTGAAAATCGATTTTTTATCAAGCCAAACTTTGATTTCAATGTTATGAAACAAAAAATAAAAGCCGATTTTGTAGTGGATTATGTGGGTGGAAGTTTTGAAAGAAGAATGCAACAATTGAATTCAAAATATGATTATTCAACTTTTAATATAGGCTTTAGTCCAAGTATTTTATATCAACAAGACGATTTATCGGTTCAAATTGGTGCAAGTATTTTTTATTCTATGTATAATTTAGATCAGCAAAACAAAAATAGAATTTTTATTTATCCAAACATCATAGCTTCCTATAAATTAGTTGGCGATATTTTAGTGGCTTATGCTGGTGCAGAAGGAGGTTTACAGCAAAACTCGTACGCTGATTTTGTCGATGAAAATCCGTTTGTTTCGCCTACGCTTTTTATTGCTCCAACTGATAATAAATATGATATTTATGCAGGTTTAAAAGGTAAATTAGCAAATTCTGTTGCTTTTAATGTTAGAGCTTCTTATTTGAACCAAGATGATAAAGAATTATTTTTGAATAATCGATTTGATGTTACTTCTACAAATACCGAAGGTTATGCCTTCGGAAATTCATTTGGAGTGGTTTATGATCAAGTAAAAACATTGAGTTTGTTTGGAGAATTGAAAGCCGATTTTTCTAAAAGCGTAACTTTTGGTATTAATGGAACCTACAATAACTATTCAACCGATTCACAAGCCGAAGCTTGGAATTTACCACAATTAAAAATTTGTTCAACCGTAGATTTTGACATCAACGAAAAATGGTATGCAGGTGCCAATGTATTTTTTGTAGGGGAAAGAAAAGATTTTGTTTCAATTCAATCTGATGCTGCTATTTTTCCGCCAATCTTTGATTCTACAGTAGTAACATTAGATAGCTATTTTGATTTGAATGCACACGTAGGTTACAAATACAACGCAAGATTAACCGCTTTCTTAAAAGGAAACAACTTAGCCAATCAACAATACAACCGCTGGGCAAATTTCCCAGTACAAGGCATTCAGGTGTTAATTGGTGCTAATTATAAATTTGATTTTTAATATTTAAAGAGGATTTGCTAAAAGTCCAATATTGTCAAGCTGTACCGAAACTTCGGGGTCGTTTCAACTTCTATAAATAATTGATTTTCAATATTTTTAGATTTCGAAATAAATTCGGAATGACAAAATCAAGACTTTTTAGACAGCCTCAAAACTTTGCGTATTATTGGCAAAAAAATAGCGTCTTCAAAACATGAAACAAATCACCTCGGTTCAAAATCCGTTTATCAAATCATTAGTTCAATTGCAAGAAAAAGCAAAAGTCCGTAAGCAAACGGGCACTTTTTTAATTGAAGGAAAACGCGAAATCGAATTAGCACTAAAAGGTGGTTATGAACTAGAAACCCTTTTATTTTTGCCAGAAATCATTTCGAAAATAGAAATACAAAATCTTGTCAAATCGAGCGAAGTCGAGGTAATCGAAATTTCAAAAGAAGTCTATCAAAAATTAGCGTATCGCGATACTACCGAAGGTATTTTAGCCATTGCCAAAACAAAATCCTTAGCCTTATCCGATTTAAAACTTTCTAAAAATCCATTAATTTTAGTTGGGGAATCTTTGGAAAAACCAGGAAACGTTGGCGCTATTTTAAGAACCACTGATGCTGCTAATATTGATGCAATAATTATCGCTAATCCAAAAAGCGATTTATACAATCCTAATATCATTCGTTCAAGCGTAGGTTGTTTGTTTACACGTCAAATTGCTGTTGGAACTTCGGAAGAAGTAATAGCATATTTAAAAGCGAATAACATCAATATTTATGCGGCAACTTTGCAAGATTCTACTGAATATCATACACAAAACTACTCTACTCCTACTGCTTTAGTTGTTGGAACAGAAGCTACAGGTTTAACTGAAAAATGGCGAACAGAAAGCACTAAAAACATTATCATACCAATGCAAGGCGAAATTGATTCGATGAATGTTTCAGTAGCAGCCGCAATTTTGCTATTTGAAGCCAAAAGACAAAGACAATTTCAATAGCAATCCCGAAACTTCGAGACAAAATTTAACCTCAAATCTTTGTTCTATATTCTTTTCTCTATTTTCTCTATTGCACAATTAGAAAAAAAATTATACTTTTAGGTTGTTAAAGAAAATATATGACAGAGATAGAATTAGAAGCCGAAAAAAAAGCCATAGCGCAAGAATATAAAGAATTACTTCGCATCAGTTATCAAACCCTTACTGATGAAGACAAAAAAATCATCCGTAAAGCATTTGATGTAGCTGTTGACGCTCATAAAGACCAACGTAGAAAATCGGGTGAAGCCTATATTTTCCATCCCATTGCCGTAGCAAAAATTGTAGCGCGTGATATTGGTTTGGGTGCAACTTCAATTGCTGCCGCTTTAATGCATGATGTTGTTGAAGATACTGATATTACTGTTCAAGACATTGAAAAAATGTTTAATCCAAAAATTGCGCAATTAGTAGAGGGTTTAACTAAAATTGCAAAAGTTATAAACGATCAAGAAATATCAATACAAGCGGAAAACTTCCGTAAAATGTTATTAACTTTGAATGATGACGTTCGAGTAATTATTATCAAAATCGCAGATAGACTTCACAATATGCAAACCATGGGAAGTATGGCTGATTACAAGCAAGCAAAAATTGCTTCAGAAACATTATACATTTATGCACCACTTGCCCACCGTTTAGGCTTATACAACATCAAAACTCAATTAGAAGATTTAGGGTTAAAATATACCGAACCTGAAGTTTATAATGATATTATAAGTAAAATTAAGGAAACCAAAGAAGAACAAGATGCCTATATTAAAACTATTTCTGATGTATTAAGCAAATCAATGATAAATGAAGGGATAGATTTTACAATTAAAGGTCGCCCAAAGTCCATTTACTCTATTCGCAGAAAAATGAAAGTTCAAGGCGTAACTTTTGATGAAGTATATGATAAATTTGCTCTTCGGGTTATATATAAATCAAATCCACACGATGAAAAATTTATTGCATGGAAACTATATTCTTTAGTTACTGATCATTATCGCCCATCACCAAGTCGATTAAGGGATTGGATTTCATCACCAAAATCTACAGGTTACGAAGCATTGCATATTACTGTAATGGGACCTAAAGGGCGCTGGGTCGAAATCCAAATACGTAGCGAGCGTATGGACGAAATTGCAGAAAAAGGTTATGCAGCACACTACAAATATAAAAACGGAGCAACAGAGGAGCATGGATTAGAAATTTGGCTGAACCAATTGAAAGAAGCTTTAGAAAATTCAAGTGCCAATGCAGTTGATTTTGTTGAAGATTTCAAATTAAATTTGTATGCTAAAGAAATCTATGTATTTACTCCAAAAGGTGAAATTAAATCGTTGCCTAAAGGCGCTACTTCATTAGACTTTGCCTTTAGTATTCACTCAGAAATTGGTGTAAAAACAAGAGGAACAAGAGTAAACGGGAAATTAGTACCATTAAATCATGTTTTAAATAGTGGTGATCAGGTAGAAATTATTACCTCGATAAATCAAAAACCAACTTCACAATGGTTGGATTATGTTACAACATCAAGAGCAAAAAATAAAATTAAAAATGTTTTAAATGAAAATACAAAGAAAATTGCTGAAGATGGTAAAGAAATTCTTACACGAAAATTACGTCATCTAAAAATTACACTTAACGAAAACATAACTAATGAATTAGTAAATTTTCTGAAATTACAAACAAGTTTGGATTTATTTTATAGAGCTGGAATTGGAACAATTGAAAACCAACAATTGAAAGATTATGCTACTCAAAAAAGCAATACTTTAGTCAATTTCTTTAAGAAAACCATTAAGCGATCGCCATCAAAACTGCCCGATCAAATCCACAAAAATGAAATTAGTAAGAAATTTGACATGCTAGTATTTGGAACAGATCAAGATAAATTAGACTACAAATTATCGAGTTGCTGTAACCCAATTCCTGGTGATGATGTTTTTGGTTTTATAACAATAAATGAGGGAATAAAAGTACACAAAAAAGATTGTCCAAATGCCATTAGTATGCAATCAAACTATGCATACCGAATTATTCAAGCAAAGTGGATTGATTCAGCTCAAGAGGAATTTAAAGCAATTTTAAATATAACTGGAATGGATATTTTAGGATTAACAAATAATTTAACCAAAGTAATTTCAAGCCAAATGAACGTAAATATTAAAAGTATCTCTTTGAGTAGTGAGGCTGGTATATTTAACGGACAAGTAACTGTAGTAGTTCAAAACAATACCATTCTCAAAAAACTGATTGACAATATAAAAAAAGTGGATGGAATTGACAAAGTGAGTAGAGTTTATAAGTAAGCATGACTTTTTCGGTGAGCGGTACTTTGATTAATCTTACACTAAATCAGTTTTCATTTGGAAAATATATCAAAATTGCAAAAAATTTGAAATAACTTGTAGCTATTCATTTGACTTTCTTAAATTTGTTGTTTATTTATAAACTTTACCAAAGTGATACAATTACACGATAAAAAATTTGAAGTTTTTATTTCGAGAGATGAGATTAACTTCGCTATTGAAAACATGGCCAAACAAATTGAAGACGATTTTTGCGATGATGTGCCTGTTTTTATGGGAGTTTTGAATGGTTCTTTTATGGTTGTGGCCGATTTGTTGAAAAAATACCGCCACAATTGCGAAATTTCATTCGTAAAACTGGCTTCGTATGAAGGAACGCAAACTACAAATGATGTAAAAAAGTTAATTGGGGTAAGTCAAAACTTGGAAGGTCGTTCTGTAATTGTCGTGGAAGATATTGTAGATACTGGAAATACGGTGGAAGAATTAAAAGCAATTTTAAAAGAACATAATGTAAAACATGTTAAAATAGCTACTTTGTTTTTAAAACCAGAAGCCTACAAAAAAGATATTAAATTAGATTATGTAGGCATTCGAATTCCAAATAAATTTATTGTAGGATATGGATTGGATTATGATGGTTTAGGAAGAAATTTAAAAGACGTGTACCAATTATCAGAATAAAATATAAAACAAGTAACAACAAACTACAAACAAAACAACAATGATTAATATCGTATTATTTGGTAAACCAGGAGCAGGAAAAGGAACTCAAGCCGATTTTTTAAAAGACAAATACAATTTAGTACACTTATCTACAGGGGATATTTTTAGATTCAACATCAAAAACGACACCGAATTAGGAAGATTAGCTAAAACTTTTATGGATAAGGGCGATTTAGTACCCGATGAAGTAACCATTAAAATGTTGCAAAGCGAAGTAGATAAAAACCCGCAAGCAGCTGGTTTTTTGTTTGATGGTTTTCCAAGAACAATTGCACAAGCAGAAGCACTGGATGCTTTTTTAGCAAGTAAAGAGGAAGAAATTACTGGCACTGTTGCTTTGGAAGCTAAAGATGAAATCTTAGTGCAACGTTTGTTAGAAAGAGGAAAAACTTCTGGTAGACCAGATGATCAAGATGAAGAAAAAATCAGAAACCGTTATCAAGAGTACAACGAAAAAACGGCGCCATTGATGGATTATTACAAAGCACAAAACAAGTTTTTTGCTGTTGATGGTATTGGAACAATTCAAGAAGTTACTGAAAGATTGAGTGTTGTTTTAGATGAATTTTAGATTAAAAATCAATACATTAAGATAAATTTCGAGCATTCAGTTTTTTTTTAGATATTTGCATACAAAGAAGGAGCTATTTCCGAGATTTGGAATAACAGCTCCTTTTTTATAATTTTAACTATGGAAATTTTAATAATACTTTTTTTAATTCTGATAAATGGTATCTTCTCAATGTCTGAAATTGCATTGATTTCTGCCAGAAAAAATCGTTTAGAAACTGCTGCAAAAAAAGGAAATAAAAATGCAAAAGCAGCTTTAGATTTAGCCAATTCTCCAAATGAATTCTTGTCTACAGTTCAAATCGGAATTACGTTAATCGGAATTCTTACAGGTATATACTCTGGAGACAAAATCACTACCGACGTTCAAAATTTTGTAGCAACATTTCAAGCGTTAAATCCTTATGCTAATTCAATTGCTGTTGGAATTGTTGTAGTTGTTTTAACTTTTTTCTCATTAGTTTTAGGTGAATTATTGCCAAAGCGAATTGGTCTAAATTATCCGGAAGCAATTGCAAAAGCGGTAGCTTTACCTATGAAAATCGTCTCTACCGTCACTATGCCTTTCATTTGGTTATTGACAACTTCTACAGATTTTTTATTAAAAATATTACAAATCAAACCCACAGCAGACGGTAAAGTAACAGAAGAAGAAATTAAAGCCATAATTAAAGAAGGAACAGAGGTTGGTGAAGTACAAGAAATTGAGCAAGATATTGTAGAACGTGTTTTTCACATTGGCGACCGCAAAGTTAATTCGTTAATGACACACCGAAGTGATATTGTTTATCTATCACTCGAAGATTCAAAAGAAGAAATTAAAGCAAAAGTTATAGATGAATTGCACTCTGTTTATCCAGTATGTGAAGATAATTTAGATAATGTAATTGGTTTAGTGTTGCTCAAAGATTTATTTGTGAGTTTTGAATCAGGTACTTTTGATTTAAAATCCATTACTAGAGATGCAGTTTATTTAATAGAACAAACTTCTGCTTATAAAGCATTAGAAAATTTCAAAACCTCGAAAATGCATTATGCCTTTGTAGTCGATGAACATGCAATTTTTCAAGGTGTAATAACGCTTAATGATATTTTAGAAGCTTTGGTTGGTGATGCATCAGATTTTGATGAAGATGAATATAAGTTGGTTTCTAACGACGACGGTACTTGGTTAGTTGACGGACAATATTCACTACATGATTTCTTAACTTTTTTCGATTTAGACGAATTGATTAATGATTATGAAGTAACTACGGTGAGTGGATTTTTTATTACCGAACTAGGAAATATTCCTAATCAAGGTGATAAGATAATTTGGAACAAATTAGACTTGGAAGCTTTAGTAATGGATGGCGCAAAAATAGATAAAGTACTCATCAAACAATATAAAGAATAAATAATAATGAAGTTATGGTTAGGAATTACTAACTTCTAACTTCTAACTTCTAACGTTCAAATGACAGAGGGAAATTTTGTAGATTACGTAAAAATATATGTTTCTTCCGGAAAAGGAGGAAAGGGCTCATCGCATTTACATAGAGAAAAATTTATTGAAAAAGGTGGTCCAGATGGTGGAGATGGTGGACGAGGAGGGCATGTTTATGTTAAAGGAAATAAAAATCTTTGGACATTATTTCATTTAAAATTTCTGAAACATATGCGTGCTGGTCATGGAGGTGATGGAGGAAGTTCAAGAAGTACAGGTCATGATGGAGAAGATAAATACATTGAAGTACCATTAGGAACGGTTGTAAAAGATCAAGAAACAGGTGATATTTTGTTCGAAATTACTGAACACGATGAGGTTCGAATTTTAGCAGAAGGAGGAAAAGGAGGATTAGGAAACTGGAATTTTAGAAGTTCAACCAATCAAACACCTCGCTATGCTCAACCGGGAATGCCTGTAAAAGAAGTGGATGTTACTCTAGAATTAAAAGTGTTAGCAGATGTAGGTTTAGTAGGTTTTCCAAATGCAGGAAAATCAACATTGCTTTCTGTGTTAACCTCAGCTAAACCAAAAATTGCCGATTATCCATTTACTACTTTAAAACCTAATTTAGGAATTGTAGCTTACAGAGATTTTCAATCGTTTGTAATGGCTGATATACCAGGGATTATTGAGGGTGCAGCAGAAGGAAAAGGATTAGGGCATTACTTTTTGCGACATATTGAGCGTAATTCAACTTTGTTGTTTTTAGTTCCAGCTGATGCAGATGATATTAAGAAAGAATACGAAATTCTTTTAGATGAATTACGTCGTTACAACCCAGAAATGTTAGATAAAGATCGTTTGATTGTAATTTCAAAATGCGATATGTTAGATGAAGAATTAAAAGTAGAATTGAAAAAGCAATTGGATAAAGAGTTTAAAGAAACACCTTATTTATTTATTTCTTCTGTTGCCCAACAAGGTTTACAAGAATTAAAAGACAAATTGTGGCAAATGTTAAATAGTTAATTAAATAAATTTAAAGAATGAAATTAAAATTATTTTTAATTGTGTTGTTATTGTCCCAAATAGGAATTGCTCAACAAAGAACTTGTGGGGTTAAAGAGGCAACCGAAAGAATTATGTTTAATCCGCTTTTAAAAGCAAAACATAAAGAATTACAGAATAAATTTAAAAATGAATTAATAAAAATCAATTCTAAAAAAAGTAATAAAAATAGCAACGAAGAGGTTGTAAATTCAACAATATATATTCCAGTCGCTGTTCATTATCCTTCTGCTGCAAGTGCTAATTCAACTTTAAAAAATTGTTTGCGAACAGCTAGGGTTTCGTTGGGCTCGAAGAGCCAACAATGAAACCCTTGTTGAACGGAACCAATTTGAGTTCCGCCAATTATGGGGTTATCATATATTTATTTGAGAGCATATT
>Ga0075160_10002847_pt1 | contig 10151 bp, 9 predicted proteins | sample JI91814C2DNA_FD_70969 | JGI IMG/M metagenome (GOLD analysis project Ga0075160, IMG submission 70969) | Wastewater effluent complex algal communities from Wisconsin, to seasonally profile nutrient transformation and Carbon sequestration -... | ecosystem: Engineered > WWTP > Effluent > Algae...
CACCAATGTTATGAAACGACAAGACAGGTTGTTGAATTGCTCGGTATCCCGAAAGAAAAATACAGCCAAACCTTTCAATCCAGGCTTGCTGGCGACAAATGGCTTGAGCCTTACACCGACGTAGAAATCAACAAAATGCCCGAAAAAGGCATCAGGAAACTCGCGGTCGTGACGCCGGCCTTCGTCTCTGATTGTTTAGAGACGTTAGAGGAAATCGCCATGGAAGCCAACCACCAGTTCAAGGAACACGGCGGTGAGGAATTCCTTGCGATTCCTTGCCTCAACGACAGCGACGAGTGGTGTGCTACGGTGAGCAAATGGATTGCGGAATGGGGAAATAAATAACGCAGATTTCACAAATTTCACAGATCATCGTCTCTGTGCCAATCTGCGAAATCTGTGTTTAAAAATAAAAGCATGGAATTGTACAACTATCTCAAATCACTGCACCTCATCTTCGTCATCACTTGGTTTGCCGGGCTTTTTTACATCGTGCGGTTGTTCGTGTACCAGATTGAGGCGGCACAGAAACCATCGCCCGAGCGCGAAATCCTGCAAAAGCAATACAAGATCATGACCTACCGCTTGTGGTACATCATCACCTGGCCGTCGGCGGTGTTGGCGAGCTTGTTTGCTTTTTGGATGCTGTTCTTTACCGAACTCGGCAACGCCTGGCTGCAAATGCCATGGATGCACGTGAAATTGGGATTTGTGTTCCTGTTGTACCTGTACCACCTCAAATGCCACCAGATTTACGGGCAATTACAGCGCGACGAGGTAAAACATACGTCGAATTTCATGCGCTTGTGGAACGAAGGCGCGACGATTATCCTTTTTGCCGTCGTGTTTCTCGTCATTTTAAAAAACGCCGTCAACTGGATTTATGGGGTTGTCGGGATATTTCTTTTTTCGATTCTGATCATGCTCGGATTTAAAATGTACAAACGCATCCGCGAAAAAAACCAGTCGTAAATGCCAAAGAAGTTCAAAATGTCGATGCTTTCGCTCAGGATCAGGATTTTCCTGTCGATGATCGTACTCATTTTGATCGCTTCAATCCTGATGGCATCCATCTCAATCATCCAGTTTAAGAACGAGGCCAAGGATTACCACCAGGAACGGCTCGAACGCAAGGAAAGTGCGATTAAGGAGCACATCCAGTACGTGCTCTCTACGACGACCTACCCGCTCACTTCGCGCAATTTGGGTTTGATCTTTAAGGACAAGATTCATGAACTCGCGCAAATCCACGGGCTTGAGATTAACATTTACAGCCTTGATGGAAAACTGCTTAAATCCTCGAAAGCGTCATTCTCTATCGATTCGGTTTCGCCGCCCATTCCAAAATACATCCTCAAGCTCGTACAATCCTCGATTGAGAAACGCTATGTAGACATCCGCAACATCGACGGCGTGAAGAACCGTTCGTCGTACAGCCAGATCAAGGACGAGAAATTCAAGCCGCTCGGCATCCTCAACATTCCTTATGTAGAAGACGACGGGTTTTACGAAAAGGAACTGCAGGGGTTTCTAATCCGGCTTGGTCAGGTGTATGCGCTGATGCTCGTCATCGCCTTTGCACTCGCTTATTTTCTGTCGACTTATATCACCCAATCGCTCAAGACCATTTCTGACCGACTCAGCGAAACCCGATTGAACCAAAAAAACGAAAAGATTTACCTCAAGGCCAACAGCAAGGAAATCAATTTGCTGATCCAGGCCTACAACCGCATGGTCGACAAACTCGAGCAAAGCGCAATCAAACTCGCCGAAAGCGAACGCGAGGAAGCTTGGCGCGAAATGGCCAAACAGGTGGCGCATGAAATCAAGAATCCGCTTACGCCGATGCGACTCACCGTTCAAAGCTTCGAACGGAAATTCGATGCCAATGACCCACAACTCAAGCAAAAGCTAAAAGATTATTCAGACACCTTAATCCAGCAGATAGACACGATGAGCGCGGTGGCTTCGGCCTTTTCTAACTTCGCCTCGATGCCCGCGCAGCAAAACGAGACGCTCAATGTGGTTGAAGTCGTAGAACTCGCACTCGATATTTTTAATGAAGACGACGTGACTTTTGAAAGTGCCGAACAAGTCATCATCTCAAAAATGGACCGTACGCAACTTATCCGAATTATTACCAATCTTGTTAAAAATGCCATCCAAGCCATCCCGAAAGACCAAGAACACAAACGGGTTTCGGTTCGTGTGGAGCGCGGAGAAAAAGATGTTTTCATTGCCGTTTCTGACAATGGGATTGGGATAGAAGCAGCAAACTTCGGGCGCATCTTCGAGCCCAAATTCACGACCAAAACCAGCGGTATGGGACTCGGTCTTGGAATTATCAAAAACATCATTGAAAATTATAAAGGAACCATTACTTTTGAATCAGAATACGGGAAAGGAACTACTTTTTTGGTTTCATTGCCCATCATTAACGCCTAAAAACCAAACCATGACATACGAAAATATCCTTGTGGAAAGCCAAGACGCAATGGCCACGATTACCATCAACCGACCTTCTAAACTCAATGCACTCAACCGCGACACCATCGCAGAGCTGCACCATGCGTTCAACACTTTGGGGCTCGATGAAACCATCCGCGCCATTGTCCTCACCGGAAGCGGTGAAAAAGCGTTTGTCGCCGGTGCCGACATTGCCGAGTTTGCCAATTTCTCTGTCGAGGAAGGCGCGCAACTCGCCTCACACGGGCAGGAAATCCTGTTCGACTTTGTAGAGAAATTGCGTACGCCGGTAATCGCAGCCGTTAATGGTTTTGCGCTCGGCGGCGGATTGGAACTGGCCATGTCGTGCCACATACGCGTCGCCTCAGACAATGCCAAAATGGGCTTGCCAGAGGTTTCACTCGGCGTGATTCCCGGTTACGGCGGCACACAGCGTTTGCCGCAACTCGTGGGCAAAGGCCGCGCGATGGAGATGATCATGACCGCAGGAATGGTGTCGGCCGATGACGCCTACAGAATGGGACTGGTGAACCACGTAGTTCCGCAAGCCGAATTGCTTGACTTTTGCAACGGCATCGCACAAAAAATCATGAAGAATTCTCCGGTGGCGATTGGCCAGGCCATTAAGGCCGTGAACGCCAATTTTAAGGATGGTGTGAATGGTTTTGAGACTGAGATTAAGGCGTTTGGAAAATTGTTTGGTACGGAGGATTTTAAGGAAGGGACGACGGCGTTTTTGGAGAAGAGGAAGGCGGAGTTCACTGGAAAATAACACCCCTTTCAATCAAGGTTCATCCGGTGCTTTGAACAAACCTTTTGGTTTGCCGCTTACGTTGCAGCCCAACACTTCAATACCGAATGCTACATTTGTTTATTGTGGTTAATATTTCACAAATTTTAAAGTTTGTAGGTCACCATCACCAGACAAGTTCAGAAAGTAAAAGCCGCTTGGTAAATTCCCGATCTCGATGAGATTATGGGCCGCATCTATATTTCCCGATTGGAATTTTTTACCCTCGGGATTCACGATTTCAAATGAAGTGTTTTTCTCAACGTTTAATGCAATAGAAGTATTGGCCGGATTTGGCGAAAGCCTTATTACAGGGCGCCCGATGGGGTCTGTAACTGTCAATGGAGAGCAGGGTGTAGTTGCATACTTACTGACGAAAAAATCAGAGGTACCACCAACACTGCTAATCTGTGCGCCGCCGTCAAAGGTGAGTGTGCTGCTAAAGCTGCCCCCTAAAATGTAATCACCAGAGGCATCCACAGCAAGTGCGCTGCCATAGTCGGTATAGCCAAAATTGCCCTGTGTTTTTTTAAGGTCAATGCAGGCACCGGTCATTCTGTCAAATCGCGCAAACAACACCTCGGGCAATTCGTTGGTAACCCCGGCATTAAGGGTCTGGCTGCCCCAGGCAAAATCGGTACTGGTGCAAAAGTTAGTAAATCCAAGTTCGTTTCCGTTAAGGGCCAATGCGCCAAAGCCGTTTGCACCTTTGTTGTGGTGGGTTTCCCAGATAGGGGGTGTAGATGCTTCCGCATCAATTTTCATCAAGAAAGCCGGAATTATAACTTCAGGGATGGTCAAGCCCATAAAGGTATCGGTGCCCAGCCCAAAGAAACGTCCGCCCAGGTAAATATTATTGTCGGTGTCAAATACCAGGTTGTAGAATTGCACCGTACCCACCATCGTACTGGCATTCTCTCGCTTCCAGCGTGCCTGGCCATCAGGGTTAAAACAAGCTAAGAAGGTAGAGTGGGTCACGGGTTCACCGCCAATGTAGGCCCAATTCGGGTTCTCGTCAACGGCACGCGCGGTTAGGAAATAACGGCCGTTGTATGGGTTCCTGAAAAACTGAATCCATCCTATCGCGCCGGGACTCTCAAACTGCAGCGGGGTTGCACTCAGGTAATTCCCGCTTCCGTCGTATTGCAGTACATACCAGAATTGCCCATCGTTGGGCTTTACGAAGGCGCCGTCGGCGTAAGTAGCGGGTGTCAGGTAAACCAACCAATGCAGGTTGCCGTTAGAATCGATCTGTAACCCGCGTGCGGCGCATGAAAGGCTCTGAATGATAGAGAAATTGCTGGGTTGCGGCCGTTTATACCATTGCAGCACGCCAGAGCTGTTATATTTTAATACCGTAAGGGTCCGGTTGTCTGCCGGTGGCGCAAAACTCACATCGTCGTCGAGGTGTTGGTTATACGGTATATCGCCAACGTCACCAAACATTCCCGCCAGGTATAGATTGTCCTGATCATCAATCACGAGGTTCTGGAACTTCTCAAATCCACCGCCACCTATAATCTTTGACCACCTGAAATTGCCTTCGCACGAAAACGAAACCAACGCGATATCGGTTTTCGTTATAGGGTCGGCATAGCCACTGTCAGAGAACCCGTCAAAATTAAGGTTCAACGTACCAACGTTAGACAGCACATAGATGTTCTTTTGGCTGTCTGTAACAATACAGCGGGCTTCTTCTTCGCGGTTATCAGTCGAACCATTATTGAGAAAGTCAGAGCTCCCGCCGCGTTTTCCCCACTGGAAAGATTGGGAAAACGCAATCGAAGTCACTATAAAGAATAAAAAAAGGAAACAATGCTTTTTCATACTTGAATTTTTTTAAAAATACGAAATTATTGCTTGCTTTCTTGCTATAACTTATTGCCGCTCAAATGGGTGATAACTCGTTTTGGGTGGATTGCTTACCGCTCCCCATCCCACTCCGCGTAAAACTGCGCCAGGAAACCTTCCATATAAGTATGGCGTTGGGCGGCGATTTGCTTCCCAGTTGCGGTATTCATCTTGTCCTTGAGCAACAATAATTTTTCGTAGAAATGGTTGATGGTTGGCGAAGTGCTCGCCTTGTACGTTTCCTTATCCATATTCATTTGAGGTGGGATTTCGGGATTGTACAATTCGCGATTTTTGAACCCGCCGTAGTTGAAACAGCGCGCAATGCCGATGGCGCCAATCGCGTCAAGGCGGTCTGCATCCTGAACAATGTCTAGTTCAATAGACGAAAATTGCTTGTCAAAATTCCCGCCTTTGAACGAGATGTTCTCAATGATGTTTATCACGTGAACTATGGTGTCTTCATCAACGCTTTGCGATTCGAGAAACTGCCTTGCCGTTCGCGGCCCAACGGTTTCATCACCGTCGTGGAATTTGCTGTCGGCAATGTCATGCAACAGCGCACCCAAAGCCACGACGTTCAAATCGCAGTTTTCGGATTTGGCGATGAGCAACGCATTTTTATAGACGCGCTGGATATGGAACCAATCGTGCCCGCCTTCTGCGCCGCGTAGTTTTTCTTTGACAAAGACAATGGTTTCTTCTATAAGTGGATTCATGTTCTGAAAACGGGTTTGCGTGAGTGATTGGAGCAAGGTGCCGTGCACCGCGAAAAGCACGACGCCGCGCAGTGCAACGGAGCGGCGGCACGCCCGAGAGAAAAAAGACGAAAGACTGTTACACTTAAAGAAGATAGACCGCTTCGCTGAAAGAAGAAAGACACTCGTGTGCTACTCAGGTTTCGTTTTCGTCTTTCAGCAAAGCGGTCCTTCAGCGAAGCGGTCTTGCCTCTTTCAGCGCAGCAATCTAAACCAACGCGGGATTGACCCATTTGAAAGTGTAACGCTCTTCGGGAATGACAAGCCTTTCTGACACCTTTGCCATCCTTGCCGGAAGTTTCATGAGGTAGTCTCGCGCCTTTTCGGCTTCGTCGGTGAGGTTGGTGATCTTGCCGATTTCCCAGCGGTCGATGAGTTTCTGCATGATATCAACGTAGTCCTGCGCAGTGTAGACACCGATGCGTTGCGCACAATCGGAGAAATGTTCGAAAGCCACGCCGATTTTCTCGCCCGATTCGCGTAAGAAATGGGCAGGCATCGTAATCTTGAGTTTCATCATATGCAGGAACGCAAGCATCATTTCGCTCGGGTCTACCTTGAATATTTCGGCTACAAAGTCGCTGTAGGCGTTGTGGTGGCGCATCTCGTCACCGGCAATCATCTTGCACATTTTGGCCAGGCGCTTTTCGCCGTATTGCTTGGCGATCTGCGAGACGCGGTTGTGCGAAACGTAAGTGGCCAGTTCCTGAAAACTCGTGTAGACGAAATTTTTATACGGATCGCTGCCGGTACCGATGTCGAACCCGTCGGATATGAGGTATTGCGTGGTGATTTCTACTTCGCGCATATTGATGCGACCCGACAAGTACAAATATTTGTTGAGTACGTCGCCATGCCGGTTTTCCTCGGCGGTCCAGTTGCGTACCCATTTGGACCAACTGTTGGGCCCGAGCTGGTCGATGCCTTCTGTGGTCATGAGCCAGGATTCGTAGGTGGGCAACGCTTCTTCGGTGATGGTGTCACCGATGAGCGTGATCCAGAAGTCATAAGGCAAATCCTTTGCAATCTCTCGTAGTTCGCGTACTTCTTCGAAAAAATTGTCGGCTTGCGAATTGGGAAGGAAATCGGTGGGTTGCCAGATTTTTTCTGTAGGAATCAGGTATTGGTCCACGAAAGAGTTGATGTCTTTTTCGAGGAATTGCATGACTTCGCGGCGGATGTTTTTTACGGGCATTTGAGTGGTTTTATATTTTTATAGAGGTGACGACCGCTTTTTCGGTTCGTTCCATGAGTGTTTCAAAAGGCAGGTCTTTTACCGGAATCGGTTCGTGTATGGTAAAGGAAACCCGACTGCCAAGCCCCAGCGGAAACGCGCCAAACTTAACGATTTTCCAGGAATTGTTAATGGTTAACGGAACCACATAAGCCGATGGTGCAAACTTACACAAAATCTTGAGTCCGCTTTGCGCAAATTCTTTTGGTTTTCCCGTTTTGCTTCTGGTGCCTTCGGGGAAAATGACTGCCGAGCGTTTGTGCTTTTCGATGTATTGTGCCAGTCCTTTGATTACTGGAATGGCCTGCTTGGGATCTTTGCGGTCTATGACAACCGAACCGCCGTGCCTTAAATTGTAGGAGACACTGGGAATCCCGCTGGCTAGTTCCTGTTTGCTTACAAATTTGGGATGGAATTTTCTAAGAAACCAGATAATTCCTACGATGTCGTACAAACTTTGGTGGTTTGCGACGATAATCAGCGGCACATCCTTAGGAAGGCAATCGCGGTTTTTGACTTCATAACTGTTGCCGATCAAATGACCGATACGCAACAGGCAAAAATTGAGATAATCGACGCTTTTTTTGTGTGCCTGATAGCCAAAGACATTGAGGCAAATCCATTGAATCGGGTGGAAAATCACCAATGTCAGCACGAATAACACGAAGGCTATCAGTGAGATTGGATATGAAATGATTCTTTCCATTTTCTAGACAATTTGCAGCAAAAGTATGAAAAAAATCGGGTTTTACAGGCACAAAACACAGGGTTCCCCGAGCCAATCTGCAGCTTATATTAACAACTCCTGCAGAAAATCAACAGCAGTGTTTGCACAATTCGAATTATGTTTGACTAGGATTTAGGTCAGGTTGCGGACACAAATACCACCCAAAACAAAACATCCAGGCGATTCTATGCGATGGTTTGGTGTTTTTCTCACAATGGTGCCGCACTTAAAAAACAACCCAATCTCCGTTCCATTCAATTTCATTTTACGCCATTTAAACCTTGGGTTGTTTTTGCCTGAATCTGAATGATTTAACAGGGTTGTTGTTGGCACAATACCCCGCGAAACAGGCTCGGCAAAACGGGTGGAAAATGGTTGAAAAATAATTCGGCAAGCGGTCAAATGCATCCTTGTAACTTAGAAAAAAAGAGTATTTTTACGGAAAATAAATGACTAAAATTAAGCAAGAAAAGATGAGTTCAGAAAAAGAAGCAAAGTTAAAAGCGTTACAGCTTACCCTCGATAAACTCGATAAAACCTACGGAAAAGGGACCGTAATGAAAATGGGCGACAAGGCGGTTGAAGAAGTAGAGACGATTTCTTCGGGTTCGCTAGGCCTGGATTTGGCCTTGGGCGTAAACGGTTATCCAAAAGGCCGCATTATTGAAATCTACGGCCCGGAATCTTCGGGTAAGACCACGCTTACTTTACACGCCATTGCGGAGGCGCAGAAAGCTGGCGGTATCGCAGCCTTTATCGATGCCGAGCATGCCTTTGATCGCAATTATGCCGAAAAACTCAACGTAGACATAGAAAACCTCATCATTTCGCAACCCGACAACGGTGAACAGGCACTCGAGATTGCCGAAAACCTGATCCGCTCTGGTGCGATTGACATCGTCGTGATTGACTCGGTGGCAGCCTTGACACCAAAAAGCGAAATCGAAGGCGAAATGGGAGATTCTAAAATGGGGTTGCATGCCCGACTGATGTCGCAGGCGCTCAGGAAACTAACCGCAACAATCAGTAAGACCCACTGTACGGTATTTTTCATCAACCAGTTGCGCGAGAAAATCGGCGTGATGTTCGGGAATCCTGAGACAACAACCGGAGGAAACGCTTTAAAGTTTTACGCTTCGGTGCGCTTAGACATCCGTCGTTCGTCACAGATCAAGGACGGTGAAAATGTGATAGGAAACCGCACAAAGGTAAAGGTGGTCAAAAACAAAGTAGCGCCGCCGTTTAAGGTCGCCGAATTCGACATCATGTACGGCGAAGGTGTTTCTAAAACCGGAGAAATCCTGGATTTGGCAGTTGAGTTTGAAATCATCAAAAAATCGGGTTCGTGGTTCAGCTACGCCGACACCAAGCTTGGGCAAGGACGCGATGCCGTAAAATCATTGATCAAAGACAATCCGGAATTGGCCGATGAGCTCGAACAAAAAATCAAAGCGCACATCAAAGAAAGCGCAGAATAAATATTAGAAACCCGAAAATTTTCGGGTTTTTTTTGTGTCATGACGCAACCCTTTTAAACAAAAGACATCATCGGATTACTGATTAATTACCATTCCATGAAGCGAATAATCTTTTTATTACTCGTCCTTTTTGCCTTCAATTCCTGTAGCAAGGAGCAGGGAAACGGGCCGGCCGTGTATTACGAGCTGGTTCCCATCCAACGCTGCAGCATGCCTTACCGCTTTACCGCGGGTCAGACCTATGAATTTGAAATGACGTATCGGCAACCTTCATCTTGTCACTTTTACAAAGGGATTTATTTTGAAAAATTACCCGGCAATGTACGTCTGGTGGCCATACAGTGTGGCGTGATGGAAAGTAATTCTTGCGTGACCTATCCTGTCAACTCGACTTCGGCACCCAATCCCCAAAAAGAAACCTATCAATTTACAGCAGAAGCCGGCGAACCCTACACTTTCAGGATCTGGTCGGGTAAAGATGACCAGGGCGAGAATACCTATTATGACGTAGTGGTACCGGTAGATAATTAATCCTCAAACACGCTAAAAATTTGAGTTTAGAACAACTCATACTCGATTGTCAGAAGAATAACATCAAGGCTCAGGAACAAATTTTCAGGCTATTCTCCTCAAAATTTTTCGCTGTATGCCTCAAGTATTCGCGCAATTATGAGGAGGCGCAAGACAACCTGCAGGATGGGTTTTTGTTGCTCTTTGAAAAAATCGGACAATACGCCTTTTTAGGGTCTTTTGAGGGCTGGGCCAAGCGGCTTATGATCAACAACACCTTACAATGCTACCGTAAGGAGAAGTTCTTGGAATTGATTTCTGAAGACATTCCCGAAGA
>Ga0075160_10002848_pt1 | contig 10145 bp, 6 predicted proteins | sample JI91814C2DNA_FD_70969 | JGI IMG/M metagenome (GOLD analysis project Ga0075160, IMG submission 70969) | Wastewater effluent complex algal communities from Wisconsin, to seasonally profile nutrient transformation and Carbon sequestration -... | ecosystem: Engineered > WWTP > Effluent > Algae...
AAGCCGTGCGCTACCTGGCGAACGCCGGCTGGATCGTGCGCATCGCCGACAAGAGTGCTGGCGACGACCTGCAGGCGGTTCGCGCCGCCTTGGCCTTCGTCGAACACGGGAACGGCGGCCGTCTCGACTGGCAGCTCGGCCGCGAGGACGAAGCGCTGCTCGACGGCGTCGACCTGTTCGTCGCCAACCCCGGCGTGCCCGACCACAACCCGCTGCTGATGGCGGCGCGCACGCGCGGTCTGCCGATGGCGCAGGAAGTCGACCTGTTCCTCGCCGACTATCCCGGCCGCGTGGTCGCGGTGACCGGCACGAACGGCAAGTCGACCACCTCGACGCTGCTGCACCGGGCCTTGCAGGCGAGCGGCGTCGACGCACTGCTCGGCGGCAACATCGGCCACAGCCTGCTCGCGGACGCCGCCCAGTGGCGCCCCGACCAGGTGGCGGTGCTGGAGATCTCGAGCTTCCAGCTCGAACGCCTGTGCGCCGCCAGGACGGTGCACGGTGCCGTGTTCACGCGGATCGGCAAGGACCACGTCGACCGACACGGCACGTTGGCCGCTTACCAGCAGGCGAAGGGCCGCCTCGCCGCCGCGGCGACCACGTTCGTCGTGCACGCCGCCGACGATCCGGTCGCCGCCGCCTACCCGTCGCCGGCCCCGCTGCGGCTCTGCTTCGCCGCGACCACGCCGGCCCCGCACAGTGCCGGCCTGCTCGACGGCTTCGTCGCCGTGCGGCTGCAGCGCGAGCCCGCCGAACGCCTCGTCCACCAGGACGCGCTGCGGCTGCTCGGCGCGTTCCAGGTCGAGAACGTGATGGCCGCGGCGCTGGCGGCGCGCTGCGTCGGCGGCACCGTGCACGGCATCGGCCTGGCGATGGCGAACGCCGCGCCGTTGCCGTTCCGCCTGCAGCTGATCGCCGTGCGGAACGGCGTGCGGATCTACGACAACGGCGTGTCGACCGAAGTCGAGTCGACCCGCTCGGCGCTGCAGGCGCTGCGCGGCAAGGTGCACTGGCTCGGCGGCGGCAAGAGCAAGGACGGGGACTACGCGACGGTCGCCGCCGCCGTGCTGCCGCACATCGCCTCGGCCCACCTGTTCGGCGCCGCCGCCGAGCCGATGGCGAAGCAGCTCGCGGCCGGGGTGACCACCACCCTGTCGACGACGCTGCGCGAGGCGCTGCCGAAGGCGCTCGCCGCCGCCGCCCCGGGCGACGCCGTGCTGTGGAGCCCGGCCTTCGCGTCCTTCGACCAGTATCCGAACTTCCGCGCCCGCGCCCTCGAGTTCCACGCGCTGCTCGGCAACGAGCGGCAGCTCGAAGCCTGATGCGGCGGTGGCCGGTCCGCGCTGCGGGTCGCCGACGATTGCCGCGGACACCGTTCGGCGACGATGTTCCGGCGCACCCTCGCTGCTAGACTCCGACGACTTCGATGCAGTACTGCACCGCCTGCCAGAAGGCGATCGCCACGATCGTGATCATGGACCTCACCGAGGGGGCCGTGACCGGGTCCCAGCACGTCTGCCAGGCTTGCGCCGAGAAGATCGGCATCGCCCCGCCCAAGCCCCCGAAGTTCAGCGCCGAGCTGGTCGAGGACGCCCTCGGCGGCAAGACGTGGCCGCGCAGCAAGCCGCTCGAAGCGTGTGCCGGCTGCGGCATGACCCCGGCGGACTTCCGCAGCAAGGGCCGGCTCGGCTGCCCGCGCTGCTACGACACGTTCCGCGGCGAACTGCTGCCGCTGCTGCAGCGCATCCACGAAGCGCAGGCGCACCGCGGGCGGCTGCCGGTGCCGGCGACGACGCCGGTCCCGGCCACCGAGGACCAATCGCTCTGCGACGTGCGCCGCCGCCTCGAAGACGCCGTGCGCGGCGAACGCTACGAAGAAGCGGCCTCGCTGCGCGACGCGCTGCGCAAGCTCGAGCGTGGGGGGCCGGCATGAGCCGGCCTCGCCGCGGCGACAAGGGCCCCGAGTTCCGCCCGGGCACGTGGCTGCTCGGCACCGGCCCCGAGTCCGACATCGCGATCTGCACCCGCGTGCGCCTCGCGCGCAACCTGCAGGGCTACCCGTTCGCACCACGGCTCGACGACGCCGACGCCAGCGAGCTCTACACGTTCGTGGTCGGCAGGCTGCAGAAGCCCGGTCTGCCCGAAGCGCTGCAGGTGCTCGACCTCGCCCCGGTCGACGAACTGGAACGCACCGTACTGGTCGAACGGCACCTGATCAGCCGCGAACTCGCCGGCAGCAAGCGCACGAGCGGCGTCGCCGTCGACGCCGAGGAGAGCGTCGCGGTGATGGTCAACGAAGAGGACCACCTGCGTGTGCAGGTGTTCGCGCCGGGCCTGCAGCCCGAGGCCACCTGGCGCCGCGCCGAACGGCTCGACGACGCGCTGATCGAGCGGCTGCCGATGGCGTGGTCCGAGGAGTTCGGCTTCTTGACCGCGTGCCCGACCAACACCGGCACCGGACTGCGCCTGTCGGTGATGCTGCACCTGCCCGGCCTCGTCTGGTCCGAGGAGATCGACAAGGCCACCAACGTCGCCCAGAAGATCCACCTGGCGGTGCGCGGCCTCTACGGCGAAGGCAGCCGAGCCCTCGGCGACTTCTACCAGGTCAGCAACCAGATCACGCTCGGCCGCGACGAGCAGACGATCCTCGGCGAAGTGCAGTTGGCGGTCGGCCGGATCGTGCAGTGGGAGCGCGAGGTGCGCGCCGCCCTGCTGCGCGGCTCGGCACGCGTGAAGACCCTCGACCGGGTCAACCGCGCGCTCGGCACGCTCGAACGGGCTCAGATCCTCAGCAGCGAAGAGGCGCTCGGCTGCCTGTCGGCGATGCGCTTCGGGATCCGCGAGAAGCTGCTCGACGGCTTCGAGATCCCGGCCGTCAACCGCGCCCTGCTGCTGTCCCAACCTGGCCACCTGCAGCGCCACACCCGCGAACAGCTGAAGCCCGAGGAACGCGACCAGCGGCGGGCCCAGCTGTTGCGAGAAGTGCTCGGCTGCGGGCGCTGATCGGCGCCCCCCCCGCGCGGATCGCTCCGGCAGGCCCGCCCGGCGGCCTCCCCGACACCTCCTGCGACCACGAGCCCAGAGCCACCGGGCCGAGGGGCGAAGTGTGGGACTTCGGGACGACCCGCACCTGCCATTCGTGGAGAAATCCGTCGCCAGCCTCAGCATGGGCTGGAAGTGCAAGTGAGGTAAATCCTAAACAACTGGCATCCGATCAAGGGTCGGGTACAGCACAGCCCCCGAGGTCCACCGCGCATGTTCGATCGATTCACCGACCGCGCCAAGAAGGTCATGAGCTTCGCCCGCCAGGAGGCGATGAAGTTCAACCACGAATACATCGGCACCGAGCACATCCTGCTCGGGCTGGTTCAGGAAGGCAGCGGAGTCGCCGCGAACGTCCTGAAGAACATGACCGTCGACCTCGACAAGATCCGGCACGAAGTCGAGAAGATCGTCAAGACCGGCCCATCGATGGTCACGATGGGCCAGTTGCCGTTCACGCCGCGGGCCAAGAAGGTGCTCGAGCTGTCGCTCGAAGAGGCCAGCCAACTGAGTCACAACTACATCGGCACCGAGCACTTGCTGCTCGGCTTGATCCGCGAGAACGAGGGCATCGCCGCCCAGGTCCTGATGAACCTCGGGGTCAAGCTCGAGGAGGTCCGCGAGGAGGTCCTCGAGTTCCTCGGCGCCTCGGAGAACAACAGCGAAGAGGACGGCGAGAGCAGCGAATCGTCCGGCGGCAACCAGGGCGGCAGCCAGTCCGGCGGTTCGTCCAACGCCCCGCAGGGCAACAGCAAGAGCAAGACGCCGGCCTTGGACTCGTTCGGCCGCGACCTGACCGAGCTCGCCCGCGAAGGCAAGCTCGACCCGGTGATCGGCCGCGACCAGGAGATCGAGCGCGTCATCCAGATCCTGTCCCGCCGCACCAAGAACAACCCGGTGCTGCTCGGCGAAGCCGGCGTCGGCAAGACCGCCATCGTCGAAGGCCTGGCGCAGCGGGTCGTGAAGGGCACCGTGCCCGAGATCCTGCGCCGCAAGCGCCTGGTCGTGCTCGACCTCGCGATGATGGTCGCCGGCACCAAGTACCGCGGCCAGTTCGAGGAGCGCATCAAGGCGGTGATGACCGAGGTCCGCCGCGCCAAGGACGTGATGCTGTTCATCGACGAACTGCACACGCTGGTCGGTGCGGGCGGCGCCGAGGGCGCGATCGACGCCAGCAACGTGCTGAAGCCGGCCCTGTCGCGCGGCGAGGTGCAGTGCATCGGCGCCACGACGCTCGACGAGTACCGCAAGTACATCGAGAAGGACGGTGCGCTCGAGCGCCGCTTCCAGACCGTCAACGTCGAGCCGCCGAGCCCCGAGCAGACGATCGAGATCCTGAAGGGCCTGCGCGACAAGTACGAGGCGCACCACCGCGTCACCTACACCGACGGAGCGTTCCAGTCGGCGGTCGAGATGAGCACCCGCTACATCACGGGCCGCTTCCTGCCGGACAAGGCGATCGACGTGATCGACGAAGCCGGCGCGCGCGTGCGCATCAAGTCGATGACCGCACCGCCGGACCTGCGCGACATGGACGGAGAGATCACCCGCCTCAACAAGGAGAAGGAGGAGGCCGTCGCCGGCCAGGACTTCGAACGCGCCGCGGACCTGCGCGACCAGGCGTTCAAGCTCGGCAAGAAGAAGGAAGAGATCCAGCGCGAGTGGCGCGACCGCGAGAACTCGCGCGAATCGGGCGGCCTCGTCGACGAGGACGTGATCGCCGAGACCGTCTCCAAGATGACCGGCATCCCGCTGAACCGCCTCGACCAGGCGGAAGCGGATCGCCTGATCAACATGGAGAAGGAGCTGGGCAAGGACGTCATCAACCAGGAGCGCGCGATCACCGCGATCGCCAAGGCGGTCCGCCGCTCGCGCGCCGGCCTCAAGGACCCGAACCGGCCGATGGGCTCGTTCGTGTTCCTCGGCCCGTCGGGCGTCGGCAAGACCTGGCTGAGCAAGTGCCTCGCGCGGTTCATGTTCGGCAGCGAGGAAGCGATCATCCAGATCGACATGTCCGAGTACATGGAGAAGCACAACGCGTCGCGCCTCGTCGGCGCGCCGCCGGGCTTCGTCGGCTACGAGGAAGGTGGCCAGCTGACCGAGAAGGTCCGCCGGCGTCCCTACTCGGTGGTGCTGCTCGACGAGATCGAGAAGGCCCACCCCGACATCTTCAACATGCTGCTGCAGATCATGGAGGAAGGGCGCCTCACCGACTCGTTCGGGCGGCACATCGACTTCCGCAACGTGATCCTGATCATGACGTCGAACATCGGCGCCAACCTGATCAAGAACAGCACCGGGCTCGGCTTCGGCAAGGGCGCGCAGAGCGGCACCGACAAGATGCGCGACATGATCATGGGCGAGGTGGAACGCCACTTCCGGCCCGAGTTCATCAACCGCCTCGACGAGATCGTCATCTTCAACCAACTCGGCCGCGACGACATGCAGAACATCGTCGAGAACGAGCTGCGCAAGGTGAACCAGCGGCTGAAGCAGAAGGGCCACGTGCTCGAGGTCGACCAGACGGTGATCGACTGGCTGATCGAGAAGTCGTTCCACGAGGACTTCGGCGCGCGACCGCTGAAGCGCGGCATCGAGAAGCACCTCGAGGACCCGCTCTCCGAGCAGGTTCTGCGTGGCGCCATGGACACGCCGTTCACGATCCACACGAGCATCGTCGAGGGCGAGATGAAGTTCGACATGATCCCGCGGCCGGTCGAGGCGAAGCCGGAGACGGCGAAGAGCGGCGACGCCAAGAAGAAGTAGGCGTCGCGAACGCGCGGACGATGCAGCGAACCGGCGGCCCGAGTGGCCGCCGGTTGCGTTTCCTGGGTCAGGCGATCTCGCGGAGCAGCTCGTCGACCGCCTGCAGCGGCACGCACTCCACGTCGTCCACCCGGAGTCGGTTGCGGCCGCCATGGGGCAACCGACTCCGGTCTCGGGCAGGGTCTGGCTTCTGGAATCCCCGATTCCATTTCCGGCAGGAAAGCGGAATCGGCAACTCCAGATCCCGACCAGCCAGGTTGCTCCTGCCCGACCGCGGTCGCGCATGGACCGCTCGAGGCCGACGCACGCAGAGCTCGCCGGCTGCACCTCCAGTGGTAGCATCGACCCGTGCCCTCCACCGACCACATCCTCGCCACGACGCTGCCGCCGTTGCTGCAGCACATTCGCGAGACGCTGCCGGAGATCCAGGGTGTCTGGCTGTTCGGATCCTTCGCTCGCGGACAAGCGACCACGGCCAGCGATCTCGACCTGGCAGTGCTCGGCCCACGCCCGTTCGATGCAGTCGCGCTCTTCGACCTCGGCTTGACGCTCGGTGTGCTGGCCCGCCGCGACGTCGACCTGGTCGACCTGCGCCGCGCCCCGGTCGTGCTGCAGAAGGAGATCCTGACCGGCGGCAAGCTGGTGGCCGACGACTGCCCCGGTGCGTGCGAACGGTTCACCGCGGACGCGTTGGCGCTCTACGTGGCCTTCCGCGACGAGCTCGCGCTCGCGAACGCCGCCGCACAACCGCCCGCGATCGACGGGAACCGGCGATGAACGACGTCGTCGCCGGCAAGGTCCGCAACATCCGCGAGTGCGTGGCGCGACTACGCGCGGTCGACCCGGGAACGCTGGAGGCGATCGAGCGCGACCAGCTGGTGCAGGAGTCGCTGGTGCTGAACGTGCAGCGAGCCTGCCAGGCGGCGATCGATCTCGCGACCCACCTCGTCCAGACCGCTCGGCTCGGCCCGCCGGACGACAGCCGCGACGCCTTCCGCCGGCTCGAAGCCAGCGGACGGCTGTCGCCAACCCTGAGTGGCCGGCTGCAGGCAATGGTCGGCTTCCGCAACATCGCCGTCCACCGCTACCACGCGCTCGATCTGAGGATCCTGCGAGCGATCCTCGACGAGCGGCTCGACGACCTGCTGGGCTTCGCCGACCTGGTCGAGCGTGCGGCTGGGTGAAGGGGCTCGGAGGGCAGGCGGCCCGCCTTGCCCGGCACCCCGACGTTCGAGGATGCTGCGAAGTGCCCGCAGCACCCGAGTCTCGAGATGACCAGCCCTGCCCCAGATCCATCGGCTACTCGTCTGGAACGTGCGCGTTCGTTGTTCGCCAAGGCAATGGCGTTGCCGGCCGGCCAGCGCGAGTCGTTCGTGCGGGCGCAGGCGAGCTCGGACGTGCACCTGCGTGACGAAGTGCTGGCGCTGCTGCGCGCCGGCGACGTCGAAACGACCGGGCTCGGCGCAACGGTTCGGCAACTGCTGCAGGGGGCCGAGGGGGCGGCCGAAACTCCCCCAAAACCACCCGCCGGCGACCACGTCCAGTCGACAGCGACCGGCGCGCTGATGGAGAAGCTCGCCAAGGCGCCGAAGCTCGACGAGCAGCGCTACGCCATCGAGACCGAGGTCGGCAAGGGCGGCATGGGGGCGGTGATGCGCATCCACGATCGGCACCTGAATCGCAGGCTGGCGATGAAGGTGCTGCTCGAGCGTTCGGCGCCGCGCGACGAGGAGGAGAAGAAGCTGTCGCACCAGCTGCTCGGGCGGTTCCTGGAAGAAGCGCAGGTCACGTCGCAGCTCGACCATCCGGGTGTGGTGCCGGTGCACGAGCTGGGGCTCGACCAGCGCGGCAAGGTGTACTTCACGATGCGGCTGGTGAAGGGGCGCACGGCGAGCGAGGTGTTCGCGTGGGCGCGCGAGGAGCAGGAAGGGTGGACGACGACGCGCGCGCTCGAGGTGGTGCTGAAGGTGTGCGACACGATGGCGTATGCGCACGACAAGGGCGTGCTGCACCGCGACCTGAAGCCCTCGAACGTGATGGTCGGGCGCTTCGGCGAGGTCTACGTGATGGACTGGGGCCTGGCGAAGGTGCTGGGCCAGTCGGATCGGCACGACCTGCGCATCCGGCGCGACGAGAGCACGGGCGTGTCGCGGATCGATTCGGCGCGGCGGCGCGACGAGGAGTCGGATGCGGGGTCGTCGGTGGTGTCGATGGACGGGCAGCAGCTGGGCACGCCGAGCTACATGCCACCGGAGCAGGCGCGTAGTGAGGTGTTGGATGCGCGCGCCGACGTGTACTCGATCGGCGCGATGATGTACGAGCTGCTGACGGGGCGGGCGCCGTACACCGCGCCGGGCGCGCGGCCGTCGCCGTACCGCATCCTGAACGAGGTGATCGACGGGCCGCCGAAGCGCATCGAGGAGTTGGAGAAGGGCGTGCCGCCGGAACTGGTCGCGGTCGTCGAGCGGGCGATGCACCGCGAGCGCGATGGCCGCTACCCGAACGTGCTGGAGCTAGCGGCCGATGTGCGCGCGTTCTTGGCGCAGCGGGTCGTCAAGGCGTACCGCACCGGAGCGATCGTCGAGATGGAGCTTTGGGTGCGGCGCAATCGCGCACTGGCGAGTTCGCTGGCGGCGGCGGTGCTGATTCTGGTGGCGGGCATCGTCGGCATGCAACTTCTGCTCACCGAGTCCCGCGCCAGCGAGAAGCGGGCGAAGGAGCAGGAGACCATTGCCAAGCAGCAAGAGGTGAAGGCACGCGAGCAGGAACAGATCGCAACTGCATCCAAGAACCAGATCGCCGGGTTGCTGACCGAGGCGCAGGCGGAGGCCGAGAAGAACCGGATCTTCGCCGACGTGGCGAAGCTGGCCGAGGCGAAGCGGCTGGAGGCGGAGCTGTATCCGGCGTTCCCGGAGAAGGTGCCGGCGATGGAGGCGTGGCTGCGGGAGTATGGGGAGCCGCTGGCGGAGCGATTGCCCGAGTTGGAGGCGGAGTTGGAGAAGGTGCGAGCGCGGGCGAAGCCGGTGACGGAAGAGCAACGCAGGGTGGCGCGGGCGCAGCATGCGCGGTGGCCTGAACTGTTCCGGCGACAGCACGAGCTGACGAAAGAGAACAATCCAGCGGCGCGCGACGCGCTGAAGGAGCTGATCGCGACGCTGGAGAACGAGATCGAGGTCGCGGGGCTCGAGTTCACGGAGGGCAAGGACGGGTACCTGCATCGCACCATGACGCGGTTGGTGAACGAACTGGGCGAGTTAGTGCGCAGCGGCGTGCTGCCGGGCGTACAGCAGCGGCTGGCCGCAGCGCGCACGGTGAGGCAGCAGACGATTGATGCTCACCTAGCGAAGTGGGACGAAGCGATCGCGGCGATCAAGGCGAGCAATGGCGTTACGGCGTCGAAGCTGTACGAGCACTTCGAGCTGACGCCGCAGTTCGGCTTGGTGCCGATCGGCATGGACAAGGACTCGCTGCTGTGGGAGTTCGTTCACTTGGCGTCTGGCACTCCGGGCAATGAAATCCCGAAGCGTGATCCGGCGACGCAGCGGCTGATCCCGACGAGCGACATGGGGATCGTGTTCGTGCTGTTGCCTGGGGGCACGTTGCCGGCCCACCCGATCGTCGACAACGAACTCGGGGGGAAGAAACGGCAGTCGGTGCGGCTCGACCCGTTCTTCCTCGCCAAGTACGAGATGACACAGGGACAGTGGATGCGATTGGCTGGCACGAACCCTAGCCCCTTCAAGGAGGAGGAGAAGGAGGAGAACAACCTCGCGTTGCCCGTCAGCACCGTGGACTGGTTCGAAGGCGAGGAGGTGCTGCGGCACGAGGGTTTGGTGTTGCCGAGTGAGTTGCGGTGGGAGTATGCGATCCGTGCTGGCACAACGACGACATGGTGGACCGGTGAAACGGAGGAGAGCGTGGAGGCCAAGGAGAACATCGGCGGCCTCAGACCGAGCCCTGTCGGGTCAAGAGCAGCCAACAACTTTGGGCTGTTCGACATGGGAGGCAACCTGCGAGAGTGGTGTCTCGACGCCTACTCGAGCTACGGCACCGAACGATCCGGCGATGGCTTGCGTCCCATTTCAACTGATGGCTCCGCCGACCGCTGCTACCGCGGTGGCTACTTCGACAACGGTCCCGAGGAGGCAAAGTCCGGGTGCCGCTTCGGCCTGGATCCGTCGAGCCGCTTCCGCCGCGGCCTGGGCCTGCGTCCCGCCAGGACAATCCGACTTTGACCCTTCACTACGGCACCGTCCGTCGCACGCGCCGAGCACAGCGGGCGGGGGCACGAGTGCGGGCTGGAATCGAGATCGAAGAACTGCCAGGACTTTCCATCT
>Ga0075160_10002852_pt1 | contig 10141 bp, 6 predicted proteins | sample JI91814C2DNA_FD_70969 | JGI IMG/M metagenome (GOLD analysis project Ga0075160, IMG submission 70969) | Wastewater effluent complex algal communities from Wisconsin, to seasonally profile nutrient transformation and Carbon sequestration -... | ecosystem: Engineered > WWTP > Effluent > Algae...
GGACGGCATGGGCGCGTCGAGTTCGGCGGCCACCAGCTGTTCCGACAGCGCGCCCACGTGGGCGCGCAGCGCTTCGATGGCGCGCGCGTCGGCGGGGTCCTGCGGGCGGTCGGGCAGCAGGTCGTCGAGCGCGGCGGCCAGCAGCCGCGGCCAGTGCAGCGGCGCGCGCGGCGTGGCCAGGTCGCGCGCCAGCCGCTCCAGCGCGCGCAGCCCGGCCAGCAGGCCGTTGAGCGCGGCCAGGTCGCCGCCCTCCAGGCGCAGCAGCGGCGCCACGCCTTCGATGTCGCCTTCGTCGGCGCTGGCGTGGCCGAGCAGCAGTCGATCGATGGCCCACTGCCAGGTGTAGGCGTTTTCATCAGGCGCGCCGCTGGCCACGCGGTGCGCGGCGTCGCGGCCCCAGCGTGCGCCGGCCTCGGCCAGCGCTTCGCCCAGGCGGTCGATCAGCGCGGGCGTGAGGCCCAGCCGCTGCGCCACCGGCGCCGGCGACAGCAGCGACAGCCCCTCGGCCAGCGTGAAGCGCGCGCCCGGCAGGCCCAGCACGCGCAGGAACCAGTCGGCCAGCGACTGCCCCGCCAGCGCGCTGCCGTCGGCCACGGCGTAGGGCAGCGCGCGCGGCGTGTTCATCGCCGCGCCGAACACGGCGTGCACCAGCGGCGCGTAGGCGTCCACGTCGGGCGTGAGCACGGCGATGTCGCGCGGCTGCAGCTCCGGGTCGGCGTCCAGCAGCGCGCGCAGCTGGTCGTGCAGCACCTGCACTTCGCGCAGCGGCGTGTGGCAGGCGTGCAGCTGCAGGCTGCGGTCGGCCGGGTTGAACGCGCGCACCGGCGCGGCCGGCGGCGCGCGGCGCGCCAGCAGGTCGCGCTGCAGGGCCTGCAGCAGTCCGTCCTTGTCGGGTTCGGCATAGGCGGTGAATTCGCCGCTGGGCTGCACCACGTCGCCGGCGAACAGCAGGTTGACGAAATCGCGGCCGGCGGCACCGTTGGCCACCAGCAGCGGATGGTCGGCGTCCTGCGCGAACACGCCGGCCAGGTCGGCGCGCAGCCGTTCGCGCGCGCCCGGCAGGTCGCCCCACCAGCCGTTGACCGGCGAGACGAAGAAGAAGTGCAGCGGCCCCGACAGCGCCGCCGAAGCGATGACGCGCAGCACGTCGGGCGACACGTTCTGGCAGGCGAACGCGAACAGCCGCGACGGCAGGCCCGCGGGCGCCACGGCCGCGGGGCCGTCGAAGCGCTGCAGGTAGGCGTCGAGCCGGCGCGCGCGGTGCGGTTGGCCGCGGGTGGCGCGCCGCCACAGCTCGGCCTGCCAGTCGTCCGGGTCGGCGCCGCCGTCCCAGCGCAGCAGCCAGCCGCGGCGCCAGGCCTGGTATTTCTCGAAGGCGTTGGCCACTTCGCCCGCCAGCGACCACGCCGCCAGCGCGCGGTCGGGGCCGGCCAGCACCGGCTGCAGCGGCGCGAACACCGGCGCCTGCATCGCGGCTTGATCGGCCAGCAGCGCCCACAGGCGCCAGCGCAGCGTGTCGGCATTGGCCAGGGTGGCGTCGCTGCCGGCCAGGTTGGCCGCCAGCGCCTGGCTGACGAATTCACCCGGGGTGAGGAAGCGCAGGTTGGCGGCGATGCCGTGTTTTTCCGCCAGCGTTTTCTGCAGCCAGCGGCGCATGGCCGGCTGCGGAATCAGGATGGTGTCGGGCTCCAGCACCGGCGCGCCGGGCTCGGGCAGGGCCAGCTGCGACGCCAGCAGCTCCGCCAGCAGGTCCAGGTGGTTGCCGTGGTAGAGGCGGAAGTCGGGCGGGGCGGGCATGGGCCCATGATGCCGCACCCGCGTCCCACGGGTTGAGACTCAGCGCGGCCGGGACGTGAAGTACACGGCGTGGCGCTGCCCGTGCTCGAGCGGATCGAGCTCGTAGCTGCCGTGCACGGCCAGCACGCGGTCGAAGATGGCCGGCAGGGCCACGATCGGCGGCTCGATGCGCGCCTGCGGCGAGAACTCCATGTCCATGCGCAGGCCCACCCGCTGGCCCGGGCCCTCCGGCGCCACGTCCAGCGCCAGCACGAACCGCGCCACCACCTGCAGCCGCACCGCCTCGCGCACGGCGGCCTGCACGATGCGGTACACCGCGGTCCGCGCGTCGTCGTCCAGCCCGTCCACGGGGCCGTTGAAGGCCGGCGCGAACTTCACGCCGGCGTCTTCCAGCATTTCGCGCAGCGGGCCGTTGTCTATCGCGTGGCGCAGGCCGTGGCTGTCGAGCATGGACGGGCGCAGCTGGCGCAGGGCGCGGCGCAGGCTGTCCTGGATCTCGCGCACCTGTTCGCGCAGCGATTCCAGGAAGCGCGTGCCCTGTTCGTCGCGCACGTCGCGGAAAGCCAGGCTGATGCGCGTGCCCAGGGCGTGGATGGCGTGGCCCAGTTCGTAGTCCAGCTCGTTGGCCAGCTCGCGCTGGCCCTGTTCCTCGATGCGCACCAGGCGCTGGGTGACGTGGCGCAGCTCGTCGGCCAGCGCCGCCAGCTCGGCGTTCTTGGCGGCCAGCGCCTCGTGCTGCAGGGCCAGCGACTGGTGGCTCAGGCGCAGGGCGGTGCTGGCGGCGCCCAGCACCAGTGCGCCGGCGCCCACCACCGCCAGCACCAGCTGCATCACCGTGACGCTGGCGGTAAGCAGCCCGGCCTGCACCAGCGCATGCACCACCAGGCCCAGCGCGGCCGTGCCCAGCGCGGCGCCCTCCCAACCGTGGCGGAAGCCCAGGAAGAACAGCGGCGCGAACGCCAGCAGCAGCACGTACGTGGCCAGGCCGCCGTACGAATGCAGCAGCAGGAACACCGCCAGCGCACCGGACAGCACCAGCACCAGGTCGCGCCAGAGCCGGCCGCGGCGCTTGGCCAGTTCGCCGTGCATCACCGCCAGCAGCAGCGGCGCCAGCACCAGCTGGCCGATCAGGTCGCCGTACATGAAGGCGAACATGCTGGCCAGCGTGTCGGCCGTGCTCATGGGCACCGTGACCAGGAACATCCACAGCAGCGGCGACACACCCGCCGCGCCCAGCAGCCCGGCCAGCAGGAACACGATCATGCGGGTGGGGCCTTCGAACGCCGGCACCGGCTGCGGCCCGCGCAGCGCCAGCACCACCGCGGCGTAGACCAGCCAGGGCGCGACGCAAACGGCCAGGAAGGTGGTGGTGAACAGCGGGTAGCCCAGCACCAGCGATTTCACCGCCTGGGCCGCCACTTCGGACGCACCCAGCCAGCCCCAGCGGCGGGCGGGGGTCAGCCAGAGCAGGGCCAGCCGCAGGCCGGCGGGCAGGAACCACAGCTGGGACGAGAGCTGTTCGAACGCCAGCCAGGCCAGCACGGACGCCACGGCCACCAGCGCCCACTGCCACCGGCTGGCCGGAGGCGAATCCTGTAGCAGCGCCAAGGGTGCCCGCACCATGCGACCCGCCTGTTGCCCCCGACCCGGCTGGACTGCCGGGCTCCCGGCTCCCAGCATGCCCCCAGCATGGCGTGTGAAGGAAGCCCCGGACACGCGCCTTCCGTGCATGGCGCGGTGCCGATATAATCGCGGCCTTCCCTCCGAAGGGCTCCGGCCCGCCGTCCAGGTACGACAGTGCGCAACCACGATCTGGTCTTCCTCAAGCAATTCTCGATGGTCATCGCCTTCCTGGTGGCCCTCACCATCGTGCTCATCCTGGCCGGCGTGTACATCAACGCCCAGCAGGAACCCGAGCCCAACCCGGTGGCCGAAGCCGCCGTGCAGCAGCGCCTGCAGCCGGTCGGCGGCGTCTACGCCGGCTCCACCGGTGCCGCGGCGCAGGCCGCCGCGAAGGCCGCCGCGGCCGCTGCTGCCGCCGGCCAGGTGGCCTACGACGGCACGCTGGACGGTTCGGTCATCTACGCCGCACTGTGCGGCGCCTGCCACACCGCCGGCGCCGGCGGCGCCCCGAAGCTCGAGCGCGCGGCCTGGGCCGCCCGCATCGCCCAGGGCGCGGACGTGATGCACAAGCACGCCATCGAAGGCTTCCAGGGCGCGGCGGGCATCATGCCGGCCAAGGGCGGCAACCCGGCCCTCACCGACGAACAGGTCATCGCCACCGTGGACTGGATGGTCGACAACCTCAAGTAAGCTGGGCCCTCGCCCGCTTTCGACGCCGCCTTCGGGCGGCGTCGTTGTTTCTGACCCCCCTTTCGTCCTGCCCGGAGTCGCCATGCGCCGCTGCCTTCTGATCGCTTCTTCCCTGCTGCTGGCCGGCTGCGAAGCCCCGCCGCAGGACACCGCGGCGCCCGCCCTGGCCAATGGCCTGCAGGCCATCGGCCAGGTACAGGGCAGCGGCGCGCGCAGCCCGCTGGAAGGCGAGCGGGTCACCGTGGAAGGCATCGTGGTGGCGAACTTCGCCAAGAACCTGGGTGGCGTGTTCATCCAGTCCGAATCCGAAGACGGCGACCCGGCCACGGCCGAGGGCCTGTTCGTCCTGCGCAGCGCCGATGCCGAGCCCCGGCTGCGCGCCGGCGACCGCGTGCGCCTCACCGGCACGGTGCTGGAACAGGGCGAAGGCGAACAGACGCTGACGGCGCTGGATGCGGCGTCGGTGGAAGTGACCGGCCGCGGCCAGGCCACGCCGCGCGTGATCGCGCAGGCGCCGGCCACGGCCGCCGGCTGGGAAAGCCTGGAGGGTGAGCTGCTGTCCATCACCGCGCCGCTCACCGTCACCGGCAACGACGGCCTGGCGCGCTACGGCGAGCTGTTCACCAGCTTCGGGGGCCGGCTGTATTCGCCCACCGAAGTGGCGGCGCCCGGCGCCGGGGCGCAGGCCGTGGCGGACGAGAATGCCCGGCTGTCGCTGCGGCTGGACGACGCGCGCAGCGGCCAGGACCCGAAGAACCTGTGGTTCCTGCCCGGCGACTGGAACGACGCCGCGCCGCTGCGCACGGGCAGCGTGGTCACCGGCGTGCAGGGCGTGCTGGACCAGCGCTTCGGCAGCCTCCGCCTGCAGCTCACCGAAGCCCTGGGCACCATCGAACAGGCGCCGCGCCCCGCCGCGCCCACCGTGCCGGGCGACCGCCGCATCGCCGGCTTCAACGTGCTGAACCTGTTCAACGGCGACGGCCAGGGCGGCGGCTTCCCGACCGACCGCGGCGCCGCCACGCCGGCCGAGCACGCGCGCCAGGTGGCCAAGCTGGTGGCCGCGGTGCAGGCGCTGGACCCGGACCTGGCCGCGCTGATGGAGCTGGAGAACGACGGCTACGGGCCCGACTCGTCGCTGGCGCAGTTCGTGGACGCGCTCAACGCCTCCGGCCCGCACACCGACTGGCGCTTCGTGGATTCGGGCGAAGGCCCGGGCAGCAACGCCATTCGCGTGGGCATCATCTACCGCAGCCGCCGGTTCGAAGCGGTGGGCAAGCCGGCGTCCATCGCCGAAGGTCCGTTCGAGCGCGCCAGCCGCGCGCCGCTGGCCCAGGCCTTCCGCGCCGGCCGCGGGCCGGTGTTCGTGGTGGTGGCCAACCACTTCAAGTCCAAGGGCGGCTGCGACGGCGCCACCGGCGGCGACGCCGACAGCGGCGACGGCCAGGCCTGCTTCAACGCCACGCGCGTGGAATCGGCCCGGCGCCTGAACGAATGGCTGGCCACCGACCCCACCGGCGCGTCGCCCGAAGGCGCGCTGGTGATCGGCGACCTCAACGCCCACGCCCAGGAAGACCCCCTGCGCCTGATGTACTCGCGCGGCTGGCAGGACGCATTCGCGCTGGCCAAGGCCGAGCGGCCGTATTCCTTCGTGTGGGCCGGGCATTCGGCCCGGCTCGACCATGCCCTGCTGGACGCGGGCCTGGCCGGCCGCCTGCGCGGCGCCGCCGAATGGCACGCCAACGCCGACGAGTCCGACCGCTTCGACTACCGCCGCGACCGCGACAACGACCCCTGGCGCGCGTCCGACCACGACCCCATGCTGCTGGGCCTCGACCTGGCCCGCTAAGGGCTATCATCCCGCCATGAATGCGCTCCCGGACTTTCCCAGCGAATCAGGCCCCCTGCTGATCCCCGGCCCGGCCGGCCAGCTGGAGCTGATGGTGGACCTGCCCGAACCGGGCCAGGAGCGCGCCGGCGTGGCCGTGGTCTGCCACCCCAACCCGCCCGACGGCGGCACGCTGCACAACAAGGTGGTCACCATGGCCGCCCGTGCGCTGAGCGAACTGGGCCTGGCGGCGGTGCGCTTCAACTTCCGCGGCGTGGGCCAGTCGCAGGGCAGCTTCGACCAGGGCCGCGGCGAAACGCTCGACCTGCTGGCGGTCACCGACTGGGTGCGCAAGGTGCGCCCGAACGATGCGCTGTGGCTGGCGGGTTTTTCCTTCGGCAGCTGGGTGGCGCTGCAGGGCGCGCGCCACCTGCCGGTGAAGCAGATGATCTCGATCGCGCCGCCGGTGGGCCTGCGCGAGTTCGCCGGCGTGCTGCCGCCGCCCTGCCCGTGGCTGGTGGTACAGGGCGAAATAGACGACATCGTCGATCCGCAGGCGGTGTACGACTGGATTGATTCGCTCAAGGACAAGCCCACCCTGGTGCGCATGCCCGACACCGGGCACTTCTTCCACCGGCGGCTGATGGACCTGCGCGGCGCGATCAAGAACGGCGTGCGCAAGAACCTTCCGCCGCCGCGCCATGGCTAGCAACCTGGCGGCCCTGCCGCCGTCGGCGATCTACGCCGAAGGCGTCACCTCGCACCGCTGGCAGCACGACCCGGCCCAGCAGCAGGCGCTTGCCGAACTCGACCGCGTGCACCGCCAGGCGCAGGCGCACCTGCACAAGCCGCCGCTGCGGCGCTGGCTGTGGCGCTTCGCGCCGCCGGTGCCGGTGCGCGGCGTGTACCTGTGGGGCGGCGTGGGCCGCGGCAAGACCTTCCTCAACGACCTGCTGTTCGACCAGCTGGGCGACCTGCCGCGCCGGCGCTGGCACTTCCACCGCTTCATGGTGGAGGTGAACGAGCGCATGCAGGCCCTGCCTGAAGGCACCGCCGACACCGTGGCGGTGGTGGCCGACGCGCTGGCGGACGAGATGCGGCTGCTGGTGCTGGACGAATTCATCGTCAGCGACATTGCCGACGCGATGATCCTGGGGCGGCTGCTCGAGCGGCTGTTCGCGCGCGGCGTGGTGCTGGTCACCACCTCCAACACCGAGCCGAAAAACCTCTACCGCGACGGCCTGCAGCGCGCGCGCTTCCTGCCCGCCATCGCGCTGATCGAGCAGCACTGCAGCGTGGTGCACCTGGACAGCGCGCAGGACTACCGGCTGCGCCAGCTCACGCGCGCCAGCACCTACCTGACGCCGCTGGGCGAGGCGGCCGAGCAGGCGCTGGCCGAACACTTCCGCGTGCTGGCTTCGGACTGCCCGCGCGAAGCAGGCCCGCTGCAGGTGAACGGCCGGTCCATCCCGGTGCGCGCGCTGGCCGAGGGCATTGCCTGGTTCGACTTCACCGCGCTGTGCGAGGGCCCGCGCGCGGCCGCCGACTACATCGAGATTGCGCGCGATTTCCACACGGTGCTGCTTTCGGGCGTGCCGGTGTTCGACCTGGCGCACGACAATGCGGCGCGCCGCTTCGTGCACCTGGTGGACGAACTCTACGACCGCAACGTGAACCTGCTGCTGAGCGCCGCAGCCGAGCCGATGTGGCTGTACGGCGGCGACAAGCTGCGGCAGGAGTTCGAACGCACGGCGTCGCGGCTGGTGGAAATGCGCACGGCGGAGTTCATGGCGCGCGGGCACCGGCCGTGACGCGGCTGGCGCCCTGGCTGGCGGCGCTGCTGGGCCTGTCGGTGGCGCTGGGCGTGTTCTGGCCGGGGTACATGAGCTGGGATTCGGCCTACCAGTGGTGGCAGGCGCGGCACGACGCGTTCGACAGCGTGCATCCGCCGCTGATGGCGATGGTCTGGCAGCTCAGCGACCGCGTGGTGGAAGGGCCGGGCGGCATGTTCGCGCTGCAGGCGGTGGGGCTGTGGTCGGCGCTGGCGATGTTCGCGGCGGCGCTGCCGATGCGGCCGGCGCTGCGCTTCGCGGTGGTGCTGGGGCTGGGGTTCTGGCCGCCGCTGTTCGCGCTGCTGCCGCACGTGTGGAAGGACCTGTGGACGCTGGCGGGCTTCGCCTGGGCGCTGGCGCTGCTGGCGCACGACCTGCGCGCGCCGCACCGCGGCTGGCGCTTCGGTGCGCTGCTGGCGCTGGCGTTCGCGTGTGCGTTCCGCCACAACGCCATCACCGGCGCGCTGCCGCTGCTGGCGTGGATTGGCTGGCGCGAGCTGACGCTGCGGCGCCCGAAGGCGCCGTGGCCTGGCCAGGCCCTGCGGTCGGTGCTGATAGGTGCGGTGCTGGCGGTGCCGGTGTGGGTGCTGGCTGCGCTGCCTTCGCTGGATGCACGGGTGAAGCACACCGAGAAAGTCTGGTCGGTGGTGACGCTGTGGGACGCCGCCGCGGTGTCGCTGGCCGAGGGCACGCTGGTGTACCCGCCCGAACTGGTGGACCCGACGCTGACGCTGGACGAGCTGCGCGGCAAGTTCGCGGACTACAGCAACACCTCGGTGTACGAAACCGGCAAGCTGCGCCACAGCTTCGACGGGCCCTACACGCCGGCGCAGCGCGAGGCGCTCGACGCGCTGGCCTGGTCGCTGCCGCGCGACCACGCGCCGGCCTATTTCGCGCACCGCTGGCGGCTGGCGCAGCTGCTGCTGGGCTGGGACCGCGCCGCGCTGCCCGACGGCCTGGTGCTGATGCCGGGGCTTCACGCCTACGACGACAACCCGCCGGTGGCGCCGCAGTCCGCCGCGCTGCATGCGCGCGTGCTGGCGGCGCTGCAGGCGATGGTGGACACGCCGCTGTTCGCGGGCTGGATCTACCTGCTGGTGTGCGCGGGGGTGGTGCTGGCCGGCGCGCGGCGCATGGCGCGCCATCCACCGGCCGGCCTCGCCGCCGCCGTGGCGGCCTCGTCGCTCGCCTACGCCCTGCCCCTGGCCCTGGCCTCGGGCAGCGCCGAGTTCCGCTACCTGGCCTGGCCCGTGCTGGCCACCCTGGCCTCCCTCCTCCTCCCCAGGAAAACATACCAGGTACATTTTCAGTCTCATTGAGACTGAAAATGTACCTGGTATGTTTTCCTTTAGACTCGGGGGAGTTCGCCACGGAGTGTTGCCATGCGTCAGCTGCTGCTGGTTTCCGCCCTTGCCGCCGCGCTCTGCGGCCCCGCTGCCGCGCAGTCGCCCGACGTCGAGAAACTCGCCGCCGCCGTGGACGCCAAGGTGCTGGCCTGGCGACGCGACATCCACCAGCACCCCGAGCTGGGCAACCGCGAAGTCCGCACGTCGAAGCTCGTGGCCGACCACCTGAGGGCCCTGGGCTTCGAAGACGTGCGCACCGGCATCGCCACCACCGGCGTCACCGCCGTGCTGCGCGGCGGCAAGCCCGGCCCGCGCATCGCGCTGCGCGCCGACATGGATGCGCTGCCGGTGACCGAGCGCAGCGGCCTGCCCTTCGAATCCAAGGCCACGTCCACCTTCCGCGGCGAAACCGTGGGCGTGATGCACGCCTGCGGCCACGACGCCCACACCGGCATCCTGATGGGCGTCGCCGAGGCACTATCGGCAATGAAAGCCGACCTGCCCGGCGAAGTCCTCTTCATCTTCCAGCCCGCCGAAGAAGGCCCGCCGGACGGCGAGGAAGGCGGCGCCGAGGAAATGCTGCAGCAGGGCATCTTCGAACGCTTCAAGCCCGAGGCGGTGTTCGGCCTGCACGTGTTCAGCACGCTCAACGCCGGCCAGGTGGGCTACCGCAGCGGCCCGTTCATGGCGGCGTCGGACCGGTTCAACATCGTGGTGAAGGGCCGGCAGACGCACGGCTCGCGGCCCTGGGGCGGCGTGGACCCGATCGTGGCCGCCGCCGACGTGGTCGGCACCACGCAGACCATCGTCAGCCGCCGCCAGAACATCAGCAAGCTGCCGGTGGTGGTGAGCTTCGGCGCCATCAAGGGCGGCATCCGCTACAACATCATCCCCGACAGCGTGGAGCTGGTGGGCACCATCCGCACCTTCGACGAAGGCATGCGCCAGGCCGTGTTCGCCGACCTCAAGAACGTGGCCGAACACGTGTCCGCCGCGCACGGCGCCACCGCCGTGGTGCAGGCGCCCGA
>Ga0075160_10002853_pt1 | contig 10134 bp, 11 predicted proteins | sample JI91814C2DNA_FD_70969 | JGI IMG/M metagenome (GOLD analysis project Ga0075160, IMG submission 70969) | Wastewater effluent complex algal communities from Wisconsin, to seasonally profile nutrient transformation and Carbon sequestration -... | ecosystem: Engineered > WWTP > Effluent > Algae...
AAAATGACTTGGTAGCTCAGTTGGTAGAGCACATCACTTTTAATGATGGGGTCCTGGGTTCGAGCCCCAGCCAGGTCACTGAAATATACATTTTATTAATGCAACGACTTGGTAGCTCAGTTGGTAGAGCACATCACTTTTAATGATGGGGTCCTGGGTTCGAGCCCCAGCCAGGTCACTATCAAAGACGTTGCAGCGCAACGTCTTTGATGTTTTATGGCCATGTGGAGAAACGGTAGACTCGCCATCTTGAGGGGGTGGTGCTCGCAAGAGCGTGAGGGTTCAAATCCCTCCATGGTCACTATAATTTTTTATAAAAAACAAACTAAACTATTTATAAATGTTTAACCAAAAACAATAACCTTTAAACATTTTTTAATCAAAATAATATTTTGTTTATTTTTTTTATTATTTTTGTTCAACAAAAAAATTAAAGATGAACAATGTAAAAAATGTTTTTAGCATTAAAGATTTAGAAAATCTTTCAGGAATAAAAGCACACACTATTCGTATATGGGAAAAAAGATATGATGTTCTGGAACCCATGCGATCTGAAACCAACATTCGTTCTTATGATATTAAAAGCCTTCAAAAACTACTGAATATTGTTTTATTACACAATTATGGTTATAAAATTTCAAAAATTTCAAAATTAACAAAAGCTGAAATAAATAAATTAGTTAGTGATATTATCTCTGAAAAGAGCGCCAAAAATCACGCTATTAGTACATTTAAAATGGCGATGATGAATTTTGATCAAGCCTTGTTTTTTAATACCTACAACAGTTTACTCAACGATAAATCGTTCAAGGAGGTGTTTTATTCCGTATTCATTCCATTAATGCAAGAAATTGGCTTTTTATGGCAAACTGATACTATTTCGCCTGCTCATGAACATTTTATTACCTATTTAATCAAACAAAAACTTTTAATAAATACAGAAAAAGTACAAATTATTGAACCTACTAAAAGTGATAAGGTATTTGTTTTATTTTTACCTTCAAACGAAATCCACGAATTAGGGTTAATGTATCTTAATTATGAAATTTTATTGAATGGTTACCAAAGTATTTATTTAGGAGAAAGTGTGCCTATTGAAAGTTTAATTGATTTAAAAAACTACTTCGAAAAAATTACATTTGTGAGTTACTTTACGGTAGAACCTAAACAAGAAGAAATTAACGAATATATCAAAGAGTTTAGTACTAAAATACTAAATAAAACCTCTCATGAAGCCTTATTAATAGGACGAATGACTGAATTTATCGAACCAAAAAGCTTAGGATCAAATATTAAAATCTTTAATAATATCGAACAATTAACAAATACCTTATAAAAATTTTTTTTTTGTTTAATATTTTTGTTATTTTTGTTAAACAAAATAATTTATCGTGTCAAAAAAAATTGTAATTATCGGTTCTGGATTTTCTTCATTAGCAGCAGCATGTTATTTAGCAAAAGCTGGCAATGCGGTAAGTGTTTATGAAAAAAACCAAACCATAGGGGGAAGAGCGCGTCAACTAAAAAAAGAAGGATTTATTTTTGATATCGGTCCAACTTGGTATTGGATGCCTGATGTTTTTGAACGTTTTTTTGCTGACTTCAATAAAAAGCCTTCCGATTATTATGAATTAATTAAGTTGTCTCCAGCGTATCAAGTGTACTTTGGTAACCTAGATTTTGTTACAATTGCAGACAATTTGCCTGAAATTATTGCAACTTTTGAATCGATAGAAAAAGGTAGTGGCAAACAGTTGGAACAATTTATGGCTGAAGCTAAAAGCAATTATGAAATAGCAATTAAAAATTTAGTCTATAGACCAGGAGAATCGCCATTAGAATTAATTACTTTAGAAACGACCAAAAAGGTAAATCAGTTTTTTAGTAACATTTCTAAAGATGTTAGAAAACGCTTCAAAAACAAAAAATTAGTACAAATATTAGAATTTCCTGTTTTGTTTTTAGGAGCCAAACCAAGCGATACTCCTTCATTTTATAGTTTTATGAATTTTGCTGATTTTGGGTTAGGCACTTGGCATCCGAAAAACGGTATGTATTCTGTTATTTTAGCTATTGAAACTTTGGCTAAAGAATTAGGTGTAAACATAGAAACAAATGCCAATGTTGAAAAAATTGATGTAACGAATGGAAAAGCTACGGGCATATTAGTCAACAACAAAATAGTTACTGCAGATATTGTATTAAGCGGGGCAGATTATCACCATTCAGAAACCTTATTAGAAAAAAATTATCGCCAGTATTCGGAAAAATTTTGGGAAAACAAAACGTTTGCTCCTTCATCCCTTTTATTTTATGTAGGATTTGATAAAAAAATTGAAAATGTAGAACATCATTCGTTATTTTTTGACGTGGATTTTGATGTTCACGCACAAGCGATTTATGATACTCCTAAATGGCCTGATGAACCTCTTTTTTACGCAAGTTTTCCGTCTAAAACAGATAAAAATTCTGCTCCAGTTGGTAAAGAAGCTGGAATATTTTTAATTCCACTTGCCCCAGGATTAAATGACTCACTAGAATTAAGAGAAAAGTATTTTGATAAAATAATTTCTCGTTTTGAAACATTAACTAATCAAAAAATAAAAAATAGTATTATCTTTAGAGAATCATTTTGCATAGATGATTTTGTAAAGGAATATAATTCTTACAAAGGTAATGCATATGGAATGGCAAATACTTTATTGCAAACAGCCTTTTTGAGGCCAAAATTAAAAAGCAAGAAAGTTAAAAATTTATATTTTACAGGACAATTAACTGTTCCTGGACCTGGTGTTCCTCCAGCGTTAATTTCAGGAAAGTTAGTTTCAAAATTAATAGAAAAGTATCAATTATAATAGTATGAAATCGATTTTTGACAACGTATCGTTTGACTGTAGTACAAAAGTTACAAAAGCTTACAGCACTTCTTTTTCATCTGCTGTTAAAATGCTTGCACCAACTATTCGACAAGACATTTATAATATTTATGGTTTTGTTCGTTTTGCAGATGAAATTGTAGATACTTTTCATGATTATGATAAAGAAGTTTTATTTGCCCAGTTTGAAAATGATTTGACTTTGTGTTTGTCGCAAAAAATTAGTTTAAACCCTATTTTAAATTCATTTCAACATACAGTACACAATTACAATATCCCGAAAGATTTGATTGATGCTTTTATGAGAAGTATGAAATTAGATTTGTTTAAAACTAAATATACAACTGTTGAAGAGTATAACGAATATATTTATGGATCTGCAGATGTGGTTGGATTAATGTGTTTGAAAGTTTTTGTCAATGGAAATGATGAAAAGTATGAAGAGTTAAAAAACAGTGCTATGCGATTGGGTTCGGCTTTTCAGAAAGTAAATTTTTTGAGAGATTTAAAAGCAGATTTTGAAGACTTAAGTAGAACTTACTTCCCAAATACCGATTTATCAAAATTGGATGAAGTTTCAAAACAACAAATTATTGAAGAAATTCAAGCTGATTTTGATGCGGGGTTTACTGGAATTCAAAAACTTCCATTAGAAGCAAAATTTGGGGTTTACACCGCTTACATTTATTACAAAAAATTATTAACTAAATTAAAGAAGACACCATCATTGGAAATCAAAAACACCAGAATAAGAGTTCCAGACTATCAAAAAGTAGGTTTGTTAGCTAAGTGTTATGTCAATTATAGATTGAATATTTTGTAGTTTTATTATGTTGATAGAGTTTCAACAAAATTGAATCGAATTTATTTATTGAAATTAAAAATATTATGTGGATACATGTTTTAGTTTTTTTTACGACCTTTTTTATCATGGAATTTATGGCTTGGTTTACTCATAAATATGTAATGCATGGCTTTTTATGGAGTTTACATGCAGACCATCATAAAAAAAATCATGATTCTTGGTTTGAACGCAATGATGCTTTCTTTATTTTTTATGCAGTTGTTAGTATTACATGTTTTTATTCTTGGAGTATAGGTCTATTTGAATTAGGCATATCGATAGGTTTAGGGATTTTAGCCTATGGAATTGCTTATTTTTTAGTCCATGATATTTTTATACATCAACGTTTTAAGATGTTTAGAAATGCTAATAATCGATATGCTAGAGCTGTCAGAAGAGCCCATAAAATGCATCACAAACATATTGGAAAAGAACACGGTGAATGTTTTGGAATGTTAATAGTTCCATTAAAATATTATAAAAACTAAAAGATCCCGCTGAAGCGGGATTTTTATTATTTCATTAATTGTTGTAAAGGTTTAAGCTGATCCAAATCAACATCTGATTTTTGAAGTAAATTTAGCATATTGATTATATGTGTGGGATTCATATCGTTTCCTAAAACACGAACCACTGTAAAACCATTTTCTTTTTTTCCTGCTAATATAACAAACTCTTTAATATGTTCATCATCGTCGCCAACAAAATAAATTGCCGCACCATTATTACCAGAGCCTGCTTTCATTAATTGCTGATAGCTATCATCTTTTAAAATAGCTTTTACCTCTTTGATTTCTTGATCATAACCGGTACTATTTGTTGAATCGGTTTTAAACGCTAAAATGTTCATTTTTTCAAATGATGCTAAAGCTGCTCTTTCAGTTTGAGACAAGGGCATTTTATCTGTTTTAATAATACTCGGATCCAAATCAACTGCAATAAACTTTGATGATTCCATGTTTTCAATAAAATACTTTTGAAGAGATGGTTTATTATCACAACAAAACAATATAAGTACGCAAGCGAATACTACAATAATTTTTTTCATGTTTATTTTTTTGAAGCTTTTTTCAAATCATCACCACCTGGTAAGCTCATTTTTTCGGTTAACATAGAAATTTCGTCTAAACTAAAATTTCCTGTTAACGACAAAACAACTGTATTGGCATCTTTCATATTTGCCCCTTCAATAAACATTAAAAGTTCTCTTACTGTGTTTTCATTAGCATTTGATTTTACATAAATTTTTACGTTTTTTCCATCACCTTTTACACGCATTAATTCTTCTAACGGATTTGATTTTAAGTAACTATTTACAGTTGCTTTCATATCGGCACCATATTTTGTATTACTAGTTGTAAATACTTTTAAGTTGTCTAATTTTTTTAGCAAGCTCATGTATTGTTGCATTTCTTTGTCTTTTGCATTTACTTTTACTTTACTCATCATTTCAAACATCTTCTTGTTTACAATAATCGATACTACTTCATCATTATCCTCAAATTTATCAAAAACTCCTTGTGAAAAAGAAACCGTTGATGTCAATAAAAACACTATAACTACTACTAAATTTTTCATTATTTCTTTGATTTAAAAATTGTTTTTTTTGTTTTTTCGTATTCCTCTAAATAGACTACACTTTCCATGCCAATGTTTACTTGTTCTGAAACCATTAACAACGCTTTCTGTGTAGCGGCAAAGGCATCTTCTGGACTATTATACGTTCCTAAATCTTCATACTTAGGTTCATACGAATAAAAATAGAAGCTTGCCAATCCAAAAAGCACAACAAAACTTGCTACGATACCTATCCATTTTACAGTTCTTTGTTTTCTATGTTGTAATGGAAGTTTTTGCTCGAATTGCTTTACTTTTTGTGTTTCAAAGTAACCAAATAGTGCATGATATCTTGCCAAATGTGGTGCCACATCATTGGAAGAAAAATAGGCCTTTAATTGTTTTTCTTCCGCTATTGTAGTTTCTCCCTGAAAGTATTTTTCTAATAATTGTTCAACTAACTTGAGTTCCATAATTATGTACTTTTTCAATTTGTTCTCTTAAGGTTTTTCGTGCTCTTGATAAAGCTACTCGAACCGCTGTTTCATTCATTTCTAATACCTGCGCAATTTTTGAAAATTCGTATTCTTCAATTTCTCTTAGTTGTACTATTAATCGTTGTTGTTCTGGCAAGTTGTTTACTAACTTTTCAATCCATTGCAACGTATTTTGATGCTCAATTTGTGTTTCAACACTTGCTTGCCTATCTTGATAATTGTTATGTACAATTTGTAAATTAGAAGCTCTCTTGCTTTTTAGTTGATCCAAACAATAATTTTTGGTCATCGTGATTGCCAAGGCTTCTAAACTATTGTATTGTTCTAAAGAACTGTTTTTATTCCACAACCTTACCAAAACTTCTTGAGTAGCATCTTCAGCTTCCTCCTTACTCACGAGCATTCGTTTCGCTAAACGAAATAATTTATCCTTAAAAGGAGTAATTAACTGTATGAACTCGTTCTGATTCATTATAGTTAGTTGGTTTATAATGAAGACGAATATAATTTATTTTTGTTACACAAATATTTTTTTTAATTTTATAAAAAAATAAAATGAAAAAAATCATCATCTCGTTTTTATGTTTATTATTTTTAACAGCACTTGTTAACTGTTCGGATGATTTTGACGATAATCCAAGAAGTGGCTCAGTTAAAGATTTTATTTGGAAAGGGTTAAACTTATATTATTATTGGCTAGAGGAATCTCCAAATTTAGCTGATGATCGGTTTTCAAGCCAAACTGAATATGAAAACTTTTTAAACACATTCGACTCACCCGAATCTTTATTCGACAATTTATCAGTTGATACAAATATTGATAGATATAGCGTACTTTTTTCAGACTATAGAGAATTAGAACAAGCGCTCAATGGCACACAAGAAACAAATGGAATTGATTTTGAACTGCGACTAAAAGAAGGTAGCTCAACAGAACTGTTTGGTTGGGTTAGATACATAATGCCAAATTCTAATGCATCAACTCAACCTATTCAAAGAGGAGATTTATTTGTAGGTGTCAATGGAACTCAATTAACAACTACCAATTTCAGAAATCTTTTAAATGCAACTACCTATACTTTAAATATGGCTAATTTTAGTGGTGGTTCTATTGCTTCAAACGGAATTTCTATATCATTTACTAAAACAAACTATTCTGAAAATCCAGTATATCTTAAAAAAGTTTTTACTTTAGGTACAAAAAAAATAGGCTATTTGATGTATAATGGGTTTTATAGTAATTATGAAAACGAACTGAATAGTGCATTCGGATACTTTCAAAATGAAGGAATAACTCATTTAATTTTAGATTTAAGGTATAATTCAGGAGGTTCGGTGAATACCGCAACTAGATTAGCAAGTATGATTACAGGACAGTTCAATAATCAAGTTTTTGCTAAACAGCAATGGAACTATAAAATTGAGAATATAATTAATAATCCAGAACAATTATTAAATCGTTTTACATCAGTTATAAATAATGGAAATAGTATCAATCATTTAAACTTAAATAATATATATGTGTTAACTACAAAGCGTTCTGCTTCAGCTAGTGAATTAGTTATTAATGGATTAAAACCTTATATTAATGTAATTCAAATTGGAGATTTTACTGCTGGCAAAAATGTAGGTTCAATCACTTTATATGACTCACCTACTTTTACAAAACAAAACCTAAACCCTACGCACACATATGCGATGCAACCTATTGTTTTAAAAATTGCGAACTCGGCTAATTTTAGCGATTATATTGACGGCTTATCTCCAAATGTTATACAAATTGAAGATATTGAAAATTTAGGCGTTTTAGGAGAACCCTCCGATCCAATGTTAAGCGTTGCACTGAACTATATTAATGTTAATGGTCGGTTTATGCAAACACAACCTTTAAGAAGATTTTCATACTTTTCTGACAGTAAATCAATGAGACCTTTTGGTAATGAATTGTTTTTAGAATGAGGGTGTCCTAAAAGTCTATTTTTGTCAAGCTGGCCCGAAAATTCAGGGTCGTTTCAGCTTCTCTAAATAATTGAATATCAACAAATTTAGATTCTAATTTGATCTTGCAAACTGACATAGATAATTAATTCAGAATGACAGAATGATGTCTTTTTAGACACCTGCGTTTCATTTTTTTAAAATAAAAAATTAATTCCAAATTTAAAATTTCTACCTTTAGTGTTATATCCTATTATTTCTTGAAAATCATCATTTAAAATATTTGTTATCGTAGCAAAAATATTTAAACGATAAGGTATTAGTTCATAAGAAATATTAGAATTTATTAATTGATAAGCTTGTAAATTCAAGGGTTCTGTAGCAAAAGTATTGATATCATAATAAGCATCTCTTCTTTTGCCTACATACTGATAATTGATTCCAAATGTTCCCCTTTTGAAATTATAAATCAAATCTATATTTCCTTTGTGTTTGGGAATTAACCGATTTAATTGCTCTTCAACTTGAGTAAATGTATAATTTATACCAATATTGAATCTTTCAGATAATGAGTAACGAATACTTGTTTCAACTCCTTTCGCATTGAAAGAACCTTCAACATTGATATAATAGGAATCAAAATTAGCTAAATCAAAGAAAAACCCAATTGTATTTTCTTCTTCTCTATAAAAACCAACCGCATTAATCGTTAATTTCTTATCTAATAATTGTGACTCAAAACCAAATTCTGCAGTAGCATTTTCTTCTGGAGTTAAATCTAAATTTCCATAAGGTCCGTACAATTGGTATAAACTTGGCGTGATGAAAGCTGTACTGTATGAAGATAAAACTTTCATCGGTAAACTTTCAAACGAATAACTCGGATTGAAATTATACACTACTTGATTTCCATATTCACTATGCGTGTTGAAACGAGCTCCAGCGTTTATATTCAAACCAAATCTAGAATTAAAAACAAGAGTAGTAAATGAATCAAATAAATTAAAGTTCGCTCCTTTTCTTTCTACATCTGTATAAGCGTCTTTTTGCGACATATCAAAATATTGATATTGAGTACCTACAACTAAATATACTTGTTTATTGAAATTGTATTTATTAAAAGCGTCAATAGATGCCATTCTACCATTATAGTTGTATGCATCAACTGTTCCAGACCAAGAATTTGAGATATTTATTTCTCTATCAATAGAAGAAGCTCCTGCATTAATTGCAAATTCACCTTTTTTGTATTTGTATTTTGGCAAGAAACCAATTCTAAATTGTTCCGAAAAACTATTGTTGTTCAAATCATCTGCATTAGCGATAGTTCCGTCAAATGAATTGTCAAATGTATTTTTAATGCGGTCGTAATTCCCAAAAAACTCAAAACTTAATTGATCATTCGCTTTAAAACCAATTTTTTGCAACACATTGACTCTCGAAAATGTATCTTCTTCAAAATTTTCTCCTGCGGCTTCCGAAATTCCTTTGGTTTCCGAGCTACTTAAAGTAGTCAAATACGAAACATTATTAATGGTTCCGTTTACCGACAATCCTTGATTGAAATCTTGTGCGCTTGTTTTAGAAGTTTCCGAAGTATTTTGCGTTCCCATATTGATGTACGCATTACCAGAAATTTCCTTAGTAGCTGATTTTTTTAATGTAATATTGATAACTCCAGTTGCTGCTCCAGTTCCATATAGCGTACTCGAAGCGCCTTTCATGACTTCAATTTTATCGATTTGTTCCACTGGAATTAATCGCAAGTCGTATTCAATATTAATTCCTGAAGCATCAGAAACTGGAACACCATCAATATAAATGGCAACTTGACGATTACGACCACCACGAATGTAATAGCCTAAATTTTTTCCATTAAACGATTGATTTCCGTTGATTTCCACTCCAGCAACTTGACTCAAAACATTTGCCAAATTTTGACCTTTTTTAGCTTCTAAGTCTTGTGCGGTAATCACTTCAATAATTTTACCTGATTTTTCTTTGCTTTGCGCAAATTTAGTGTCCGAAACGACCACTTCTTTAAGATTGACCACCTTTAGCGTATCAGATTCTTGAGCATACGCAAAAGCAGTAGCTAATGTAAATACACTTAAGCTAATAAACTTTTTGTTCATTTTAGGGTTAATAAAAACTTGTTGAACTAATTTTTTAACACATAGAATCATAGCTGAAATAGAAAATAAAAAGGCATTTCATTTAACATAGATAACAAAGCGCTATGTGTAAAAATAATTTTTCTATAACAACCTTTAAATAAACTAGATACTATGTGACTATGTGTTTAAACCAATCACTTCAATCAATAATTAATAATTTGGGAGAAAAGCACAGAATTTACCCATACTCAAACTTTTTTTCCCGAAAGTTTGTTACTCAATGAATGTGGCAGGTCTCCTGGCTT
>Ga0075160_10002854_pt1 | contig 10132 bp, 6 predicted proteins | sample JI91814C2DNA_FD_70969 | JGI IMG/M metagenome (GOLD analysis project Ga0075160, IMG submission 70969) | Wastewater effluent complex algal communities from Wisconsin, to seasonally profile nutrient transformation and Carbon sequestration -... | ecosystem: Engineered > WWTP > Effluent > Algae...
GGCGTCGCGACCGGCGGCATGCTGCCGAAGCTCGACGCGGCGCTGCTGGCGCTGCGCGACAACCCGCGCGCGCTGGTCAAGATCGCCCCCGGCTCGGCCCAGGACGCCGTGCTGGCGGCGCTGCGCCCGAGTGTCGGCACGACGTTCACCACTGCCGCGACGGCAACGGAGACCCACCATGGATGAAGGCGTGATGAAGACGTACGCCCGCGCCGACGAAGTGTTCGTCGCCGGGCACGGGGCGGTGCTGGTGGACAGCACCGGCCGCGAGTTCCTCGACTTCCTGGCCGGCATCGCCGTCAGCGCGCTCGGCCACGGCCATGCGGAGCTCGCGGCAGCCCTGCGCGACCAGGTCGGCAAGGTCGTGCACCTGAGCAACCTGTTCCGTCATCCGTACACCGAGCAGGTGGCGACGCGGCTGTGTGCACTCACCGACATGGCGGCGGCGTTCTTCACCAACTCGGGCACCGAGGCGATGGAGTGCGCGCTGAAGCTCGCGCGCAAGGCCATGCACCGGCGCGGCGAGCCGGAGCGCACCTCGTTCGTGGCGCTCGAGGCCGGCTTCCACGGCCGCTCGCTCGGCGCCCTGTCGCTGACCTGGAACGAGAAGTACCGGAAGCCCTTCCTGCCGCTGCAGCAGGTCACGTGGGTCGCCCCCGAGGACACGGCGGCGCTGGCCCGCGTGCTGCGCAGCGAGAAGCCCGCCGCGTTCGTGCTCGAGCCCGTGCAGGGCGAAGGCGGCATCCGCATGCTGTCGGCGTCGTTCCTGCGCGCGGCACGCGAACTGTGCTCCGAGACCGGCACGCTGCTGGTCCACGACGAGATCCAGAGCGGCTGCGGCCGCACCGGTCGCTTCCTCGCCGCCCAGCACGCCGGGGTGGTCCCCGACGTCGTCACGCTGGCGAAGCCGATCGCCGCCGGCCTGCCGATGGGCGCCTGCCTCGCCAGCAAGGCGTTCGCCGAGACGTTCGGCAAGGGCGAGCACGGCTCGACGTTCGCCGGCGGCCCGCTGGTGTGCCGTGCGGCGTTGGTGTTCCTCGACGAGATCGAACGCGGCCTGCTCGGCCAGGTGCAGGAGCGCGGCGCCCAGCTGCGGGCCGGCCTCGAACGGCTCCAGCGCGACCTCCCGATCGTGCGCGAGGTGCGCGGCCTCGGGTTGATGCTCGGCCTGCGGCTGCACCACTCGGCCGAGGCGGTGCAGAAGGCGCTGCACAAGAACGGCCTGCTGGTGAACTGCACCGCTGGCGACGTGCTGCGCATCGTGCCGCCCTACGTGGTCACCAGCGAACAGGTCGAGCGGGCCCTGCAGCTGCTGCGCGCCACGCTCGCCACGTTCCCCGCCACCGCACCCCTCGAGACCACCACGAAGGAGAAGCCGTGACCAAGCCCGCCCCCCTCGACCTCACCCCGCTCTCGGTCCAGGACCTGCTCTGCACCTCGGCGCTGACGACGCACGACCTCGAGCGCGTGTTCGCCGTCGCCGCGGCCCTGAAGGCCGGCCGCACGGTGCACACCGAAGTGCTGCGCCACAAGCGCCTGGCGATGATCTTCGAGAAGGACTCGCTGCGCACGCGCTTCACCTTCGACATCGGCATGCAGGACCTCGGCGGCAGCGCCGTGTTCATGGACCACCGCGACGCGCGCCTGGGCTCGCGCGAGTCGGTGAAGGACATGGCGAAGAACCTCGAGCGCTGGGTGCACGGCATCGTCGCGCGCACCTTCAAGCACAAGGCGCTCGAGGAGCTGGCACAGCACGCCGGCATCCCGGTGATCAACGGCCTGTCCGACTTCGTGCACCCGTGCCAGGCGCTGTCCGACTTCTTCACGCTGCGCGAGAAGTGGGGTTCGGTGAAGGGTCGTACGCTGACCTACGTCGGCGACGGCAACAACACCTGCCACGCGCTGATCCACACCGCGGTGAAGCTCGGCACCAACATCCGCGTCTGCTCGCCCGAGGGCTACGAGCCGAACGCCCGCGTCGTCAACGAAGCGATGCGCGTGGCCCTGGAGACCGGCGCCGAGGTCACCATCCTGAACGACCCCGAAGCGGCCGCCGACGGTGCTGACGCGATCTACACCGACGTCTGGGCCAGCATGGGCCAGGAAGACGAGATCGAGGAGCGCAACGGCGTCTTCGCCGCCTACCAGGTCGACGAGGAGATGATGGCGCGAGCCGACCAGAGGGCCCTGTTCCTGCACTGCCTGCCCGCCCACCGCGGCTGGGAGGTCACGCAGGAGGTCATGGATGGCCCGCAGAGCGTCGTCTACGACATCGCCGAGAACCGGCTGCACGTGCAGAAGGCGATCCTCGCCCTGCTGATCCGCTGACCGCCGCCCAGCACCGACCGTTCGCCGACCCCCGACCGACCATGAGCAAGAAGAAGAAGATCGTCCTCGCCTACTCCGGCGGCCTCGACACCTCGATCATCGTCCCGTGGCTGAAGGAGAACCACGACTGCGAAGTGCACGCCTACTGCGGCGACATCGGCCAGGGCGACGAGGAACTGCGTGGCCTCGAAGAGAAGGCGCGTCGCTCCGGGGCCGTGTCGTGCCGCGTCGACGACCTGCGCCGCACCTGGCTCAACGACTACGTGTGGCCGTGCGTGCGCGCGATGACCGTCTACGAGGGTCGCTACCTGCTCGGCACCAGCATGGCGCGCCCGATCCTGGCCAAGGGCCAGGTCGAGTACGCGAAGGAGATCGGCGCCGATGCGGTGGCGCACGGCTGCACCGGCAAGGGCAACGACCAGGTGCGCTTCGAGCTCGCCTACCAGGCGCTGGCCCCCGAGCTCGAGGTGCTGGCACCGTGGCGGCACTGGGACATCAAGAGCCGCGAGGACGCGCTCGACTACGCCGACCGGCGCGGCATCCAGGTCACCGCGTCGCGCACCAAGATCTACTCGCGCGACAAGAACCTGTGGCACATCAGCCACGAAGGCGGCGCCCTGGAATCGCCCGGCAACGCGCCGCCGGACGACGTCTGGACGCTGACCGTCGATCCGCGGAAGGCCCCCGACCAGCCACTCGAACTCTCGCTCGGCTTCCACGCCGGCGTGCCGGTGGCCCTGAACGGCGAGGTACTGCCGGCCGAGGTGCTGCTCGGCAAGCTGAACGACCTCGGCAGCACGCACGGGGTCGGCCGCGTCGACATCTGCGAGAACCGCCTGGTCGGCATGAAGTCGCGCGGTGTCTACGAGACGCCGGGCGGCACCATCGTGCTCGAAGCCGCGCGCACGCTGCGCGCGCTGACGATGGAGCGCGACACGCTGCGGCTGTGCGAGAAGCTGATGCCCGACTACGCCGACCTCGTCTACACCGGCCGCTGGTTCCACCCGGCCCGGCACGCGCTCGACGCGCTGTTCGCGCAGGCGACGAGACACGTCACCGGCGAAGTGCGCGTGCGCCTCTACAAGGGCACCGCCACCGCGCTGTCGGCGAACAGCAGGAACAGCCTGTTCTCCGAGGACCTGGCGACGTTCGGCCAGTCGGCGAAGTTCGACCATGCCGACAGCTACGGCTTCGTCAAGCTCTACGGCCTGCCGGGCGCCGTCGCCGCCGCCGTGCAGGGAGTCGGCGCGTGAGCGAGCCCGCGGGCCAGATGTGGGGCGGCCGCTTCCAGGGCAGCCTGGACACGCTGTTCGCCGCGTTCCAGAAGAGCCTGCCCGTGGACCACGTGCTGGCCTTCGCCGACCTGCGGGTCAACCGCGCCTGGAGTTCGGCCCTGCAGCGCGCCGGCGTGTTCACCGAAGGCGAGCTGGCCCGCGTGCACACGGCGATCGAGGACCTCGAGCGGCACTGGCGCACGCACGGCGTGCCGGCCGACGATCCGGCCGAGGACGTGCACAGCCTCGTCGAACGCGAGCTGGTCGCCCGCTGCGGCGACCTCGGCAAGCGCATCCACACCGGCCGCTCGCGCAACGACCAGGTCGCCACCGACCTGCGCCTCTTCCTGCGCGAGCGCATCGGCGCCCTCGACGCGGCGCTGCTGGCCGTCTGCCACGAACTGCTGCAGCAGGCCGAACGGCACGCCGCCGACCCGATGCCGGGCTACACCCACCTGCAGCGGGCCCAGCCGATCACCATCGGCCACCACGCGCTCGCCCACGCCGAACCGCTGCTGCGCGACCGCGAACGGCTGCTCGCGGCCGGCCTGCGCATGGACGAGTGCCCACTCGGCAGCGGCGCGCTGGCCGGCACCGTGCTGGCGATCGACCGCGAGCGCCTCGCCGACGAACTCGGCTTCCGCGGTGGCCCGACCCACAACAGCCTCGACGCCACCGCCTCGCGCGACCACCTGTGCGAGCTCGCGTTCGTCTGTGCGTCGGCGATGACGCAGCTGTCGCGGCTCGGCGAGGACTACGTGTTCTTCGCGACGCAGGAGGCACGCTTCCTGTCGTTCGGCGACGCGGTGTCGACCGGCTCGAGCCTGATGCCGCAGAAGCGCAACCCCGACGCGATGGAGCTCGTGCGCGGCAAGTGCGCGCGCGTGCACGGCGGCCTGTTCGCGCTGCTCGGCACGATGAAGGCGCTGCCGCTCGCCTACAACCGCGACCTGCAGACCGACAAGGAGACGCTGCTGCCGCTGCTGGCCGAGACCGAAGCGTGCCTCTTGGTCGCAGCGCTGGCCGTGCGGCACGCCACGTTCGACGTCGGCCGCTGCGCCGCCGAGGCCGAAGGCGGCTACCTGAACGCCACCGACCTCGCCGACCTGCTGGTGCAGGCCGGCGTGCCGTTCCGCGATGCGCACGGCCTCGTCGGCAAGGCGGTGAACCGCGCCGTCGAACTCGGCGTCGAGCTGCAGGACCTGCCCGCCGACGAACAGCGCCGCCTGCTGCCGCAGCTGCGGGTCGACCTGCGGCAGGCCCTCGCCGCCCCGGTCGTGCTCGCCCGCCGCGACGTGCTCGGCGGCACCGCACCCACCCGCGTACGCGCCGAGGTCGTGCGCCTGCGCGACCGTCTCGCCACCGCCGTTTCCGCCACGCCCCCTGCCCGCCGATGACCGACTCCACTCCCTCGCGACTGCCCACCACCGTGCGCCCGGCGGTCGTCGCCGACGCACGCGCGATCATGACCCTGGTCAACGAGCTGGCGATCCAGCAGGTGATGCTGCCGCGCTCGCCCGCGTCGGTGATCGAGAACATCCGCGACTTCGTGATCGCCGAGGTCGGCGGCGAGTTCGCCGGCTGCGGCGCGCTCGCGATCACCTGGAGCGACATCGCCGAGGTGCGCTCGCTGGCGGTGGCGCCGGCGATGCAGAAGCACGGCATCGGCCGGGTGCTCGTCGACGCGCTGGTGCGCGACGCCGAACGGCTCGGCATCCCGCGGCTGTTCGCGTTCACCTACGTGCCGGGCTTCTTCGCCAAGATGGGGTTCACCATCTGCCAGCACGAGGACCTGCCGCACAAGGTCTTCAACGACTGCATGCACTGCCCGAAGTTCCTCGCCTGCGACGAGATCGCCATGACCAGAGCCCTCGACCCGAAGGCGTCGCCGGCGAAGCTGTTCGGCAAGCCGCAGCGGGCCATCCCGCTGCCCCAGCGAACCGCCCAGTTCGCCCCGCCGGCGGTCGTCAAGCCAAAGCGCCCTTGAAGTGCGGTCCCGGCCACCACGGCTGCGCCCAGCTACCGCCCCCGCCCATCTGACCCAGGCTCCCCCCACCCGTCGTCCGGCATCGGGACAGCCTGGTCGAGCCGGGGCCCCCCGGGGGGGACCGCCCAGCCCTGGCGATTCCCAGGCCCCGCATGGCCGGATGGTTCACTTCCGCTCGCGCCCACGTGCCATGCCGCACCTCCCATGGCGCCGGTCCGAAGGAAGGAAGGGTCTCCCCCGGCGCTCCGTCGCCTTGACCCAGGGCAGAAACCCGCCAAGATGCCGGTTCTGCAGCGTGCCGAGCCCTCGCAACGCCCTCCCGCGAAGTGCTGGCACACGGATCGCATACGGTGACGTCCGACCACCTTGCGAACTGCGAGATAAGGTTCTCCCTGAAGATTGCCATGAAGCGAATCGAGCCCCTCCGATTGCTGTCTCTCGCCACCCTCGCGGCCCTGGCCGCCTGTTCGGGAAGCGCCGGTGGAACCGCAACCACAGGCACCGGGGACAACCGCACCGGCGGTGACTTCCTGGTCTTCAAGACCGAACCCGTGAACGGCGGTTCGATCTTCCTGAACGACCCCATCGCCATCGACTTCAGCAAGGAGGTCAACCTGGATTCGGCCAGTCTCCTGTCGATGAACTTCCAGGCGCTGGACCAGCTCGGCAACCCGGTGACCGAACTCGTCACCGGCACCTTCCTGCTCGGCAAGCGCCCCGGCGACGAGAACCTCGGCCGACGTTTGCTGTTCGTACCGCGCTTCGCGTCGAACAACACCTACGACAACGGCGGCCTGCGCTCCGGTCGCAAGTACCTGGTCCAGCTGATCGGCGGCACCGGGGCCAACACCGTGCTGCGCGATCGCGACGGCAAGTCCCTGGCGCAGCCGGCGACGTTCACGTTCTCGACGCGCGAGGGCACCCAGCCAGCGCAGTTGTTCCGCAATCCGAAGTCGGGTGGCCCGACCCGCGCCGGCTTCGAGGTCAGCAACGCGACGGACCTGAACAACGTGCACCTCGGGCTGTTCGGCAATCCGCCACTCGAGGTCCGCCTGCACTTCGACCAAGCGCTGAACCCGAACGACGCCAACATCCCGGTCGGACTCGACACCAGCCCGCTGGTGCGCAATCCGCTGACTCGCGGCAGCGTCTTCCTCGAGTACGACGACCCGGTGCGCGGCCTCGGCACGTGGATCCCGGCCGACGTCGAGATCGAGCGCAACGACCTGTCCGGCGCCACCCTGGTGCTGCGGCCGCTCGGCGTGCTGCCGAACAACGCCGAGATCCGCGTGATCGTCGAATCGGCGGTCGAGGACATCGCCGGCGAGTCGAACCTCGGGCAGCCGAGCTACAATCGCGTGTTCGCGACCTTCCGCACCGAAGCCGACTACCAGCAGCGCTGGAACGGTCTGGTCGAGGACTTCCGCAACTCGGACAACATCGACTTCGGCGCCACCTTCCCGGAAGGCCAGGCGGAGTACGGCCCGGGCTACCTTCGGGCCGGCTTCTCCTTCGAGGGCAGCGGCACCGACCTGAGCTATCGGCCGACCTCGGCCGAGGTCGTGCTGAACACGTCGTTCACCCAGGTCGTCCCCGAATCGGGCTTGCCGTTCACGGTGTCCGGCGGCGTCTTCAACTTCAAGAACGTCACCATCCCGCAGGGCGTGACCGTCATCGGCCAGGGCCCGAACCCGATGGTGTGGCTGTGCAGCGGCAACTTCACGGTCGCCGGCCTGCTGACGGTGCGCGGCGGCAACGGCGCGCGCGTCGACACGCTGAACTCGGCGAACTTCGCGAAGGCCGGCGGCCCCGCTGGCCCTGGCGGCGGCAACGGCGGTGACGGCACACCATTGGCGGCCCAACGCGATGCACGCGGCGGGGCTGGGCGCGGCCCGCTGCAGGCGGCCGGCAAGGGTGGGCGCGGCGGCTACCTGGCATGCGTCAGCGGCTGCTACACCGGCAGTGGCTACAACGGTTCCGGCGGTGGCTCGGGCGGTGGCGGCGGCACGTTCGCAACGCAAGGCGACCCGAACTGGCGCGGCACCATCTTCGGCGGCGGCCTCCCCAACATCCCCCCGACCACCAACACGCGCTTCCAGCAGCGCTTCGGATACGGCGGTTCGGGCTGCAGCGGCGGCGCTGGCACGCGCCAGGGAATTGGCATCCTGCTCGGCGGCGAACCAGGGGACCTGGTGTTCACCGACGCACGCAGCGACAACAACTTCTGGGGCAGCGCGATCAACCTGAACCGCAACCTGCGCATCACCGGCGAACTCACCGTGCCCGTCGGCGGTGGCGGCGGTGGCGGCGGTGGCGACACCACCTGGTGGCCCACGTTCGATTGCTCGCCGTTCGGCAACGACCCGGCCAACGACTTCTCGGGTGGCGGCGGTGGCGGCGGTGGCGGCGTGCTGATCGTCAAGGCCCTCGGCGAGATCAAGATCGCGGCTTCGGGCACCATCAGCGCCAACGGCGGCAACGGCGGCGGTGGCGAACAGGTCGGCTCGTGCGGCGAAGCCGGCGGTGGCGGCGGTGGTGCCGGCGGCATGGTGGTCCTGATGTCGGCCACACGCATCGTCATCGAAGCGCACGGTTCGACGTTGACCAACCGGTTCGTCTACGGATCCCCCTCGGCGACCTCGACCGCGCAGAACCCGTATCTCGGCAACGACTACTCGTTCGCGATCTCGGCAGACGGCGGCGTCTGCACGACCGGTGACTTCGGCGACATCTACATCTCCAGCAAGTACCCGTTGACCGCCGGTTCGGCGATGCTGTCGGGCGACGACTACGACAGCGACCCCACCGGCGGCCTCGGCGGCATGGGTGTCGTGCAGCTGATGGTCCCGCCAGGCGAGAACCTGACGGATGGCACCAACACCCGGCTGGACGACAACATCGTGTTCCGCATGCCGGACTCGCCCGCGGACCTGTCGGGCCGACAGAAGGAGCAACTGCTGGCGTGGCGCGGGTTCCCGAACGCCGCAGGCCAACTGGTCAACGATGCAGGCGTGGCGATCAACATCGGCAACAACGAGGGCGACATCCGGCCGGCTCCGATCCTGATGCCGGTGCCGTTCAGCGCCAAGACCCGAGCCCGGTCGAAGTGGATCGACACCGGTGCAAGCCAGCGCCGGGACCTGGCTGCGGCCGACGGCTTCCCGCGCGGTCTGGACACCAGCAGCGGCGCCGCGACCGGCCCGCGCTACGAGTTCGCAGGTCTCGACCTGGCCAACGCCTCGCAAGGCTACGTCTCCTACACGACCCTCGGCGGAGGCGGCGTCCGTATCAACTACCCGATCGCCGTGCCTGCGACGCCGATCGCGTCCCTGTCGGCAGGCGGCAGCTTCATGGGCCAACAGGCCTATCGCCTGACCCTGGCGAGCGGCGCCCTCGAGCCGAACCGCTACGTCCAGTACGAAGCCGAACTGCTCAACTCGACCAACGACACGCTGGCCACCTATCGGATCCTGTCGCACAACGACCGCGAGCTGCTGCTCGATCTCGGCGACGACCTCTTGCCGACGTCCGCCACGCAGGTGCGCATCCTCGCCAAGTTCTTCAAGGTGCTGACGGACGGAGCGGAAGGGCTCGGGGACGTGCGCCAGTCGGTCCCGATCGGCGGCGGCGAACCGATCGCGATCCCGATCGCCAGCGTGCGCATCGGCTTTGCACTGCACCACGATCCGAAGCTCGCCACCGGCCGCTTCCCGACCAGCCAGCAGGACTTCCTGCACGACTTCAACAGCCCGGCGTTCCTCTCGTGGCTGAACAACACCGACCCGAACGTCAATCCGCTGCCGGGCGTGATGCCGCGCTACATCCAGTGGGACGTGACGTTCGACATGGCCTACAAGCCCGACTCCAGCCCGGCGAACGGACTGCAGCCCAGCACGCCGCGCCCCGAGCTCCGCTTCCTGCGGGTCCCGTTCCGGTTCTGATCGCCCCGCGCGCCGCAACGCGGCGACCGGCGACATCGAGGTGGAGCGTGTGCTGCGCCACCGGGGAGGGAACCTGGCTCGCACCAATTCGCGCGGCCGGCTCGGAGCTCCCCGTTGTGCTCGCTATCGTCCCGCCGCCATGACGGTCCAACTCGCCCCCGTTCCCGACCATGCGCCGTTGCCGACGGGCTTCCGCGCCGGCGGTGTTCACTGCGGCCTGAAGAAGGGCGGACAGCTCGATCTCGGCCTGTTGCTCGCGGACCGGGCGGTCGACGCAGCGGCGATCTACACGACGAATCAGCTCGTCGGGGCCCACGTCCATCTGTGCCGCGAGCACCTGCAGAAGAGTCGGGGCAAGGTTCGCGCCGTCCTGGTCAACGCCCGCAACGCCAACTGCGCGACCGGCGAACAGGGCATCGCGGATGCGCGCCAATGCTGTGTCGCTCTCGCGAAGATGCTCGGCTGTCCGACCGAGCAGGTGCTGATGGCGAGCACAGGGCCGATCGGCGCGCCCCTGCCGACAGGACGGATCCTTGGCAACCTGGACGCGCTGCTGGGCGCAGTGAGCCAGGATGGAGCCATGGCGTTCGCGCGCGCGATCA
>Ga0075160_10002867_pt1 | contig 10105 bp, 4 predicted proteins | sample JI91814C2DNA_FD_70969 | JGI IMG/M metagenome (GOLD analysis project Ga0075160, IMG submission 70969) | Wastewater effluent complex algal communities from Wisconsin, to seasonally profile nutrient transformation and Carbon sequestration -... | ecosystem: Engineered > WWTP > Effluent > Algae...
CCATTCACGCTTCTCGCATAGTTCATCGCTCCAGCGACCTGGGCCTTGTTGACCGCTCCGAACGCAACGTTCAACCCGCCACTCACCTGCACCCCATCAAGATCGCCGAGCGTGACGTTCGCCATGCCCGAAACTTGTGTTCCTGCCATTCCCCGCTTCACCACGTTGACCCCTCCGGCGATCTGGACCCCGCCCAGCGTATCCCACACCGTATTGGAAAGGCCGGCCAGTTGCAATCCTTCCACCGCGCCCATGCTGTGGTTGACACCACCGGCGACCTGAACACCGTTCGTCCTTCCCCCCACCAGGTTACCCATGCCTGCGATCTGAAGCCCCAGCATGTCGTTGCGTAGCAGGTTCACCGCGCCTCCTACCTCCACCCCTTCCAACCCACGCGCATAGCCTCCTATGATATTGAGTGATGCCCGGTTGATCACCGACCCACTGATGGCGCCATTGGTGCCGACGGTGGGTACCAAGGAGAGCTGCCAATCCCTGCGTTCCGTGAAGACCAGGCTGGCTGCTTGTTCCATCTGTATGGATGGTACCAGCAAGCGGGCCACGCCCAGGTCATCCACGCCACAGCGATCGAGGTCGCAACGTGGTTCCAACCGGTCCAGGTGGTCCTTGGGGCGCAACGTGATGCGACCCATGGCGCCGTTCCGAGGGACGTACAGCACCGTATCGTGGTAGCCGTGTCTGGAGATGAGGATCGGGGTCCGCTCCAGCTCACCGGTCACCTCCATGAGGAAGGCCCCTTGCGCATCGCTCACGGCAGCGTTGTTCCGTCGGACCTCATACATCGCGGCGCGTTCCACCGCCGCCCCGGTGGTGGCATCCAAGACCCGGCCAGTGGTGGTGAACCGCTGTTTGCGCCCCTTCGCACCCGTGATGATGATGTGGTTCCCGCTCTCCTTCCACCGGACATCCGCTGGCAGCAGGTCCTTGAGCAATTGGTCCACCCGTTCTTCAACGGATCGCACAGTGACCAAGCTATCCCCCGGTAGGGTGGCCGCATTGTAGCTCAGCCGGAATCCACCTTCCTTGGCCAGGAGCGTCAAAGCGGTGGATAGTCGGACCTGTTCCGCGTCGATGGTGACCCGGCGATGCAGGATGGATTGTGCCGACGCCACGAACGTGCACACGGCCATGATCCAAGCAACGCTGCCGCGTAGGATCACCCTGCCCGTATCAGCAGCCTTCGCCATCGAGCAGGTAGGACCCATCCGGGCCTTTGTCGAGTTCCAGTTCAAAGGTCTCCGCGATCACCTCAAGGATGGTCTGAACGGATTCGTCATCGAATTCCGCTGTGAGCATGCAGCGCGCCAGGTCCGGGTTGCGCAGGTCGATCGCCACCTGGTAGATGCGCATCAACTGTTCCACGACCAAAGGCAACGGAGCTTCTTCGAACTGCAATACACGAAGGCCCCATACCTCGGCAGGTGGGCCCGCCTTACGCTCCAGGAAGTGTCGGTCCTTGTGGTACACGGCATGTTCGCCAGCGACCAGATCGACCGCATCCTTACCCACCTGCACCCGCACCTTCCCACTTCGCACCCTTACCGTGACCGCCGCAGCGGAATCATAAGCGTTCACCTCGAAGGCGGTACCCAGGACCGTCACGTGCAGGTCACCGCTGGTAACGATGAACGGGCGTGCCACATCACGCTGTACTTCGAAGTATGCCGCACCCTGTAGCATGACCTCCCGTTCGTTCCCCATCCGGACATCCAGGGCACTACCTGGTGCAACGATCACACGACTGCTGTCGGTCAACATCAGGTCATTCGCCACATGCGATGCTGCGTAGTGCTCGCTACGCGGTTGGAAGGCCCACAGGATGGAGAACACCACACCGGTAACGACCGCGGCGATGGCCACCCAACGCGGCCACTCGGTGCTGCTCCTGATGGGCCGCACACGCCCCTTGCCCTCCTGGTCGGCGATACGATCCGCCACGGTCGACCATGCCGCATCCAGGTCGACCTCCTTCAGCATATGAGCCGAACCACTCAGGTCCCATGCGGCTTGCATGCGCCGGAGTTCCTCCCCGTTCGCATGTGCGTGTGCGGCCCACTCCTCTACGCGCTGGCGTTGGGGAATATCCACTTCGCCGGACACATAGCGCGCCAAGAGATCGCTGTCGATGGGTGTTGATCCGTTCACGTGCGTTCAGCTATGACAACCGTACCCTCAAATACCCCCATCGCCTCCCCCACCCATCCAGAACAGCCAGGGCAGTAGCGGGATCAGGTCGGCCAGTTCCACGCGAAGGTCCTTCAGGGCCTTGCCCATCTGGTTCTCCACGGTCTTCACCGAGATCCCCAATCTGTCGGCCACCTCCTGGTACTTCATGCCTTCGTAGCGGCACAGGGTGAAGACCTTTCGGCGTTCCTCCGGCAACGCGGCCACAGCGGCCTGCACCCGCGCGATCCGCTCACTGTGTTCGTCCTCCGTGGGTCCTTGCTCCTCTTCTTGATCATGCAGGTCATCGTTCAATACCCGCATGCGCGTTCCCACCTTCAACGCATTGAGGCACCGGTTGCGCACGGATGCATAGAGATAGGGCTTGACACTGGTGGTGATGTTCACCCGTTCACGGTCCAACCACAACCGGAAGAACAGGTCCTGCACCAGGTCCTCGGCCTTGTCGCGGTCCTCCACATAACCCATCGCGAACGCGCACAACGGTCGGTAGTGCAGGCGGAAGAGGGCCTCGAATGAAGCACGATCCCCGGCGGCGATGGGTTGGAACTCCATGGCGTTCGGCCAAAGGTATCCGACCCTTCCCGGACATGCTTGAAGCTGTGATGAGCGGCGCCCTCAGCGCAACAGTTGGATGTGTCCGGTCAATTCCTTCACCTGCTTGTCCGCACGGCGCAATTGCACCACATAGTAATAGACCCCATCGGGACAAGCGAGGCCGGTCCGCTGTTCCGTACCATCCCATGATCCGCTGAGCATGTCCCCTTCATGTACGAGGGTGCCCCAGCGGTTGTAGATCCACCCTGAGACACTTACGAAGCCACCGCTCAAGCGCCAATCATCGTTCACGGCATCGCTGTTCGGAGAGAACACATTGGGTATGATCAGGTCACAGGGATCCACTTGAACGATGGCGGATGCACTGCTCAGGCAACCATTCTCATCGGTTCCGACCACGTACAGCGTGTCGGAGACGATGATGCTGATGCTCGTGCCGACCTGGCCATTGGACCACTGAGCTTGTTGGAATCCGCTCGGCAACGCGAGCACGACCTCCGCCCCGTCGCAGATCACGGATAGCTCGGGAAGCGTGATCGGCCGGGGTTCGTTCACGATGACCGACAGGCTGCTTGTAGCCCCGACACAACCATTCAAGGTGGGCGCACAACCATAGACACCAGCGTTCTCACCTGATGCGACCTCCACAACGACCGAGCTTCCAGAGAAAGGCCCCATCGGGGTGGTCCACTGGAGCGAGGTGCCTTCGGGTGCCACCACATCGACACTGAACGGATCTCCTACGCAGACCGCATCAGGCCCAGTGATGGTGATAGGCAACGGTGCGGGCCTCACATTCACCTGGACCGCTACCGTATCACCCAGACAACCCGAACGCTGCTGCAGCACATGGAGCGTGGTGGACCCCACGGGGATGAACACGTAAGTACCACCCGTGAAGAGCACTTGCTCCAACCCGGCATCCGCGTACCACACCGGGTCCCCGGAACCGGATGCGGTCAGCGCCAGAGAAACACCTGCGCAGGCCGTGGTATCCTCAACCACCAGGTCATCCGGGAAGGTGATCACCTCCACGACCACCACCGCGCTCGTATCCCGACAACCCTCATCGTTGCTGACCACATAAGCATAGGTGCCGGACGCGGTCACGGTGAGGGATGTGCCCGGGATCCCATCCGGCAGCCAGAACTGTTCATCGCCATCTGCAACGCCTTGGAGCACTGTGGTCTCCTCCTCACACAAAGTGAACGGTCCGTTGGTGATGACAGCAGCGTCCACCGGCGCGGCCACCACTTCCACTGACAAGGGCGTTGTGATGCCGCATGAGGTGACGCTACAGGTGTACGTGCCCGGTGTGCTCACCGCTTGCTGCAAGGTGGTCCCGCTCAAGGGAGCACCCCATAGCACCGTGGCACCGGGTGCCGCAAGCACTTGGATGACGACCTCCTCGCCCGCTCGGCAGAGGGCACCTTGCGGCTGTACGTCCATGAACGGCGTACCGTAGCTGAACAGTTCCACGTTGTTGCTCGTGACAGCGCACCCGTTCACCACCATGGTCAGGTAATACTCGCCCGGCACGGTGGTCGTCAAGTCCCCCCCCTCACCGGTTATCGGTCCCTCCGGACCATACCAGACGTGGTCGGTGCCCGTGGTGGTGGTGGATAGTGTGGCGGACCCACCCGGACAGATGATGCCATCCGCAGGATCCACCTGGAGTACAGGGCCTGCCGGTGTGTTCAAGGTAAGGGAAGCCTGTGCCGAGAACACACATCCATTGGCATCCGTGGTGGAAGCGATGACCTGATAGATGCCTTGGGTGGTCACGAGGATACTATCCGGAGCGATCAGCTGCACATTGCCCGGTGACCACACCAGCGTATCGCACCCGGTGCACGTGGCGGAGAGCACCACGGGTTGCCCGTCGCAGAGCCCTTGCGGACCGACCAGGGTGACCGTTACTTCGCGGGGGGGATACAGCGTGACATGGATACTATCCTGTGCATTGAACGCAAGGGTATCCGTGCCGCACGGTGCATTGGTCACCATCACCCAGAGGTCGGTCACGTACCAGCCGGTACCCGATATGGCCAACGTACCCGAAGCGCCATCCTCGCCCCCGACCGCAACAGGTGGATAGTCCAGCCCCCATGTCACCGTCAGACCCGGAGGTAGTTCGTCCACCGGCACCCCGTTCAACGTCCACTGTGGCACCCAATCATAGGACACTGGTGTTCCGGGGCAGATCAACAGTGAATCGTTCAGGTCGGTATCCTCAGGGAAGGTGATGGTGAGTTCCACATCCAGGTCAGGGATCTGTGGGCTCGCATTGTCCTCCACGGGTACCACGGTCTGGCGTTGGCACCCTTGGGCATTCACCACCACGAACGTGTAGCTTCCTGTGGTATCCACACGCACGGAGTCGTCCTGTACCTCGGTACCGTCCGGAAGCACCCAATAGAAGTCGACACCTGAAGGGACATTGGTACTCCATACCCAATGGGTCTCGGGGTCGCATAAGGGGATCAGCTGCGGGTTGGACGTGGCGGTATTGATGATCACGTCGTCCGATACCAAGGGCAGCGGCGGAGCTGGCAGTACGATCACATGGATGGTGTCCTGCCATTGGTAGCAGCCATTGGCACTGGTCACAGTGACGCTGTAGTTGCCCGTTGCGTTGGCACTGATGGATGCTGCCGTACTACCATTGGACCAGGCGTAGGTCAGCGCTGGCCCGAGGTAATTGGTGGCGTTGCCGGTCGTGTAGGAGAACGGTGTGTACACGTTCAAGCCTGTCGAACCACAGACCCGGACCGTATCCGTACACAGCCCTCCGGAATTCCGTCGGATGCAGATATCCGCCGTATCGCGTTCACACCCTGTACCCGTGCGGTCCCACCAATCATAGGGCGCTCGATCCATCACGTAACCCCGTGCCACGAAGCCGTCCATCAATGCCGTAGCGGTGAGTCCGACATAGGTACCATACGCATCATCATCGCAATAGGTGGTCGCACCATTACCCAAAAGACCCGCCCCGGTGCTCACGTCCGCTGTGAAGCCCGCCACCGCCGGGAAGATCAGGTTCAACTGGAAGGAACCGGTGAAGACCACGTCCTCGTCCGTGATGTATGCGATACCCCCGGCCGACTTGGCGGACCTTCCACCGAATTGTTGTGCTTCCAGGAGGGACAACGTGGTCCGTGCATGCCGGGCCACGAACAAGTCCTGCGTGCCGGTGGCCATGAAGAGCGCATTGCCTCCATAGAGGTCCCGCAGGTCGGTGAACTGGCACGTGAACTCGCCCAGCACGGCGATACCCTGACCCCGCAACGCCAACCCACGCGTGGTGAGGCCGTTGGTGCTCCCCACGGTGCGTTGTGTCATCAGCTGGCCCGTTGGAGAGACCTCCAGGATATAGTACGCGAAAGGATCACCACCCGGCACGTTCACTTGCGGCGGACCGAAGTAGACCATCGTTCCTTGGAGATCGCCCACCAACAAGAGGTCACCTTCGGGTGTCATCACCAGGTCGCGGACGTGGTTGAATCCAGCCCCACCGGCACGCCGGAACCATTGTTCCTGTCCGTTCGGATCGAAGCGAACGATGAACGTGGCATTCAGCAACACGTTGGGGTGCTCCTGTTGGAAGGTGATGGTGTCGCTGAATTGACCGGTGACGTAGATGCCTCCCGTTGCGTCGTGTACCACATCCACCCCGCGGTCGGCGAAGGGTGCCGAACCCGTGCGGACCCACAGTTCATTACCGGTGGCGCTGTAGCGTGCGATGAAGACATCGGTGCTGGGTGTGCCGGTGGTGGGGTCGGTGATGCTGGTGTGCGAGATGGCACCCCATGTGGCAGTGCCCCGGAACTCGCCCGTCACACATACACTTCCATCATTGGCGATGCTGACCCCACTGGGACGGTCGGTTCCGTCGTCGCCACCGCCTTGACGGATCCATTGGAGCGCTCCGTTGGACTTGTCGAGCACGGCCACGTACATATCGGAGGTTCCGCCAGCACTCACGAGCGTGGAACCCTCGAACGTTGCCGTTCCCAGGAACTCACCCGTGATGGCCACTGTACTGGTGCCCACCGCCACCTTCACACCCCGGTCGATACCCGAACCTCCGCCGCGCTTCAACCAGACCAAGGTGCCATCGGCGTTCATGCGCGCCACGAACAGGTCGATGCTCCCGCTGCTGGTCAGGTTCTGGCCAGCCAATTGCGCCGTGCCCCCGTATTCACCGGTCACATAGATGGAGCCGTCCGCATCCACTTGAACATCGGCGATATGGTTGTTGCCCAAGCCGCTCAGGTCCTTGGCCCAGTACGGTTGTGCACCAGTGCGTGCCGCCGTGATAAGCACCAGCACCACCAGCAGATACCGGCATATAGCCCACCGATCCACCTTGTTTGTCACCCTGCCGTTCTCAACGCGATCACCCATGCTTGAAAGATACCGCTCGAACCATTTTCGTTGCCTCGGCATGCATTCTCCGGCCATTTCGGCACCTTTCCTCCGATGCTACCGCCCTTTCGACGCATGCACCAACCGTACTCGCGCCATTCTGCCCGTATCCGGCTTACGGCCCTTGCTTTGCGCCCACCCGAGCACCTACCTGGTCCTGAACGTGTGACTACTTCGTGAGCGCACCATCATTCATCAGGGAAGTTCGGATCGACCAAATCACCAGCCTATCGAAACCATGGACCTGAACAAATTCACCGTCCGCTCCCAACAGGCCATTCAGCAGGCCCAGACCATTGCTTCGGGCCACGGACAACAGGTGCTGGAGAACGGCCACCTGCTCAAGGGCATCCTGGAGGTGGACGCCGACGTTTCGCCTTTCCTGTTGAAGAAGCTGAACGTGAACCTGCCCGCGATGCAGCAGGCCTTGGACCGTATCGTGCAGGGTTATCCCAAGGTGAGCGGTGGTCAGATCACGTTGTCGCGCTACAGCAGTGATGCGCTCACCAAAGCCCTCGCAGCGCTGAAGGAATTCGGCGACGAGTTCGCCAGCGTGGAGCACCTGCTCATCGGTATCCTCGATAGCGGGGATACCGTGAGCCAACTGATGAAGGACAATGGCGTCACCAAGAAGGACCTCATCGCCGCCATCAAGGACCTCCGCAAGGGCAGTAGGGTCACCAGCCAAAGCCAGGAGGAGACCTACAACGCGCTGAACAAGTACGCCAAGAACCTCAACCAGCTCGCCAAGGACAACAAGCTCGACCCGGTCATCGGCCGTGATGAGGAGATCCGTCGCGTGTTGCAGATCCTCAGCCGACGCACCAAGAACAACCCCATCCTCATCGGTGAACCCGGTGTGGGCAAGACCGCGATCGCCGAGGGCATCGCGCAACGCATCGTCAGCGGCGACATCCCCGAGGACCTCAAAGGCAAGCAGGTGTACAGCCTGGACATCTCCGCGCTCATCGCCGGAGCCAAGTACAAGGGTGAATTCGAGGAACGCTTGAAGGCCGTGGTGAAGGAAGTGATCAGCGCCGAAGGCAGCATCATCCTCTTCATCGACGAGATCCACACCCTGGTGGGCGCGGGCGGTGGCGAAGGCGCAATGGACGCGGCCAATATCCTGAAGCCCGCTCTGGCCCGGGGTGAACTGCGCAGCATCGGCGCCACCACGCTCAACGAGTACCAGAAGTACTTCGAGAAGGATAAGGCCCTGGAGCGCCGCTTCCAGAAGGTGATGGTGGACGAACCTTCCCGCGAGGACGCCATCTCCATCCTGCGCGGCCTGAAGGAGAAGTACGAGAGCCACCACAAGGTGCTGATCAAGGACGCCGCGATCATCGCCGCAGTGGAACTGAGCACACGTTACATCGCCGACCGGTTCCTGCCGGACAAGGCCATCGACCTCATCGACGAGGCCGCCAGCAAGCTGCGCATGGAGATCAACTCCAAGCCGGAGGAGCTCGACGAGATCGACCGCCGGATCATGCAGTTGGAGATCGAGCGCGAGGCCATCAAGCGCGAGAACGATCCGGTGAAGCTGGAGGACCTGAACAAGGACATCGCCGAGCTCAGCGGACAACGGGACGGCTACAAGGCCCGCTGGGAAAGTGAGCGAGCACTGGTGGACCGGATCAACAGCGCCAAGGATAAGATCGAGGACCTGAAGCACCAGGCTGCCCAGTACGAGCGCGAAGGTGACTTCGGCAAGGTGGCCGAGATCCGCTACGGCCGCATCCAGGAGACCGAGAAGGAACTCCTCAGCGCCAAGGACGAACTGTTGCTCTTGCAGGCCAATAGCAAGATGATCAAGGAGGAGGTGGACGTGGAGGAGATCGCCGCCGTGGTGAGCCGCTGGACAGGCGTACCCGTCACCCGGATGCTGGAGGCCGAACGCACCAAGCTCTTGAAACTGGAGGACGAACTGCACAAACGTGTGATCGGTCAGGACGAGGCCGTGCGCGCTGTGGCGGATGCGGTTCGCCGCAACCGTGCGGGCATGGGCGATGAGAAGCGCCCGATCGGCAGCTTCATCTTCCTCGGCACCACCGGTGTCGGTAAGACCGAATTGGCGAAAGCGCTCAGCGAGATCCTCTTCAACGACGAGAACGCCATGACGCGCATCGACATGAGCGAATACCAGGAGCGCCACAGCGTCAGCCGACTCGTGGGTGCGCCTCCCGGCTACGTAGGCTACGATGAAGGCGGACAGCTCACCGAGGCCGTGCGCCGCAAACCGTACAGCGTGGTGCTGCTCGACGAGATCGAGAAGGCCCACCCGGACGTGTGGAACATCCTGCTGCAAGTGCTCGATGATGGTCGCCTCACCGACAACAAGGGCCGGGTGGTCAACTTCAAGAACACCATCATCATCATGACGAGCAACATCGGCTCGCACATCATCCAGGAGAACTTCGAAGGCCTCAAGGACAAGGACGTGGACGCCGTGGTGGAGAAGACCCAGCGCGAAGTGATGGAGTTGCTTCGCAAGACCGTGCGTCCCGAGTTCCTCAACCGCGTGGACGAGCTGATCATGTTCCGTCCCCTGAGCCAAGCGGATGTGCGCGAGATCGTGAAGCTGCAGCTGCACATGCTGCTGGCCAAGCTGGAGGAAAAGGACATCCACCTGCTACCCAGCGAGGAGTTGATCGCACACATCTCCACCACCGGCTTCGATCCTCAATTCGGCGCACGTCCCATCAAGCGCATGATCCAGAAGGAACTGCTGAACGAGTTGAGCAAGCAGATCATCGCGGGAACGCTGGAGACAGGCAAGCCTCAGGTGATCGACGTGTTCGATGGGAAGATCGTGTTGCGAAAGCCGATCGATGAGAAGGAGCAGAACGGGAATGGGAAGGCGAAGAAGAGCAAGGCGGAGGTGTGAGGATAGCCCGCCCAAAGCAATAGT
>Ga0075160_10002869_pt1 | contig 10103 bp, 14 predicted proteins | sample JI91814C2DNA_FD_70969 | JGI IMG/M metagenome (GOLD analysis project Ga0075160, IMG submission 70969) | Wastewater effluent complex algal communities from Wisconsin, to seasonally profile nutrient transformation and Carbon sequestration -... | ecosystem: Engineered > WWTP > Effluent > Algae...
TCAGTCCGAGGATGTCCAGCACAAAACGAGCCACATGCCCCTTCTTAAGGTTATCTGGCGATTCAGGAAAGATCCTCAGAATTCCTAGCAACCCAGACGCGTAAAAAACGTCGCACTTGACACCGTCATCGCTCCAAGTCCAGCGCAGATTTCCAGTCGAGCCAAGCACTTCGCCAGTCTCTGGATCATAAACCGTTTGCTTGGCAAGCTCAACATCAAGGAGATGCTCCCAGACCTTGTATTTCTTGCTAAACGCGGAAAGGCGCAAAGGCATGTTCAACATGGCCTCAAACATCCTCTTCTGGTCCTTGCTCGTAAAACCTCCCATAATGAGTGAAGTGGTTTACAGTGCCGCCAGTGCAAGCGGCTGCCGTGCTGCCACAAGCGCGTCCCAAGCCGAGTCGCTGATCCACCTGGGCCGGGCCCTCTCATACGCCCAGCCAATGAACGGCGCCTCTCCTCGAATAAGAGCCTGCAAATATTTTGTGACTGCGAATCCGTGTAAAGTCGAAATATGCCCTACAATAAGTCCACTTAAATCGGAGCGAAGCAACCGGTTGCAAAACGCTGTGGGGTCCGCATGAAATAGGTCCTCTGCTTCTTGCAAAAACTCGTTTGCCTCAGAGACAAGATGAAGTGGAAGTATGTCTCCCTTTAAATAGAAGGACACAAACAACCGAAAAATGTCCCTGTTCATCCAAGTGCGCGTTCTTTCTTTGAGGATGCTCTTGGGTTGAATATGCGAGACAAAAAACGCGCGACATGCAACAACGGCATCCATTCCGCGCATGACTAATCCCACGTTGTTTGCGTGCACAATCATATTCACGTCCTCGCGCAAAAGTCTGACAACGCCGAGATGCTTCAATGCCCGTCTTATCTGTTCAAATATGTCGCCAAGATCTTTCTCGGGGCACTCCACTAGCACGCGATCTGCGTATAGGGCTGCCGAGATATACCGTTCAAACTCGGCATCGGTTCGGAATGGAAGCTCGGCAGGCCAGAAACTGGCACAGTAGTTCCCTTGTTTCAAAAGGCGCAAGTAGCAAACGTTCTTGATCTTGCTCAAGCGATCAATCTTGAGAACGTCGTCAGCGCCACTCTTCTCAAGCCAGTCGCCAAGGCAGCTTTGCACCGCCCGGTAGCTCATACGGCACACCATGGAAAAGTTCGACAATGACGCGATGGGAAGGAACGCGGTAATGTAAGCCCAAAGCTCGAGCGGGAGCGCGTCAAATGACGAGTTGTTCATTCTAGTCAAGTGCGGGGCGGCAGTGCGCGCACCAAGGCGACGAGCGCGTCCCAAGTCTCGTCACTGATCCACGGAGGACGGACGCGGTCATACATAACATGCGCTACCGTGTTTCCGTGAACCACGTCTTGAACATACTGTCGTAGGGACGGTATGTGGGAAGAGCGAATGAATTGGATAATCATCCCATCCAAGTCGCAGTGCAGCAAGCGACGGCAAAAGAGTGCCGGCGAGCGCCGCAGCAAATCTTCGGCGTCCTGTAGGATCGCGTTTGCAACGGCGGCCAGTGCAAGCGGCACGGGCTGTTGGCCGGCAACGTAATACGTCACAAAGATGCGAAAAATCTCTCGGTTCATCCAAGCGCGCATGCTCTCCTTGAGAAACGTTCTTGGCGCAATAAACGCGACATGGAACGCTCGGCACGCGCGCACCGCATCCATTCCTCTCTTGCACAGGTCCATGTTGTTTGCAGCGACGACGGTCCCCAAGTCTGGAAGGGAAAGTCGGACCACGCCAAGGTGCTCCATCGCCGAGCGCAGCCAGAAGAACATGTCGCGCGCTCTGTCGTCGGTAGATTCCGTCAATACCCGGTCCGTGTAGAGCGCGGCCGAGATGAAACGCTCAAACTCGTCGTCCTTTGAAAACGGAACCTCTGCGGGCCAGTAGTCCTCTGCGACAGACACTTTGTTTCGGAGTATGAATCGTAACTGTTTCATGTCCAAATTGTTGCGCAAACGCCGAATCTTGACGACGTCGGTGACGCCGCTTTTCTCGAGCCAGTCGTGGAAGCAGTTGCGCACAGCCGCATAGCCATAGCGGCACGTCATGGAGAAATTCGCCACTGACGCAATGGGAAGAAATGCGGCAATGTAGGACCAGAGCTCCAAAGGGAGCACACTAAGGGAAGAATTGTTCATTCTAGTCAAGTGTAGAGACGCGGCCGCTGGTCACGTTTCCCGCGGTATGGAGCGTGAAATGGGATCCCTGCTGGTTGGAATGGATCACCGGAAATAATTTCAGGATTGCGGTATCTCCGGAGGGAAAGACAAGGTCGCATCGCATGCCGTCAAAGATAGGCATCCACACTGGCTTGGTGGCGCGCGCAACCGCCATCCCGGTCTCGGCGTCCCGCACTGCCCCGCTTGCCATGTCAATGTCACAGAACAAAGCAGAGATCTCCATGTTCTCGTTCAAAAGAGACAAACGGAAAGGCGCGGAAAGGAAATGCTCAAATTTCTGCCGTTGCTCTTTGTTCAAAGTGCCGCCCATGGAAAAAGGAGAGCAGTTGGTGACCGAGCAACACTACTCTCAACATGGAGGCTCTCTACGCCGACTTGGGCCAACTCTTTGTGTGGCAGGAGAAATCCAGACAGGCCTTTACCAGCAATGCGTTCATCGGCGTATTTCCCGGAGAAGAGGTTGTCTACGATCCCCTATGGAGTCTTTTGTTTCTCATCCTGAAAGAGGACTATGCCGGGCATCAGTTGCCTGCGCGCATCATCTGTGCCTCAGACAAGACGCTCTGGGTCTTTTTTGACGAGCCCGAGGACAAAGAGGCGGAGCGCGAGCCCCTCATCAATCTGATCGGAGACGTGCAGCAGAAAGGCTCCATCTTTGTGAGCGACATGGAGACCTTGGACGCGATTGAGCAGGCCGTGAATGATGCGGGCGCCGACGGATCTGAGCGCGTGAGCCGGATTGCGGATTTGCTGCATCGGGTCCTTGGCAAATGGAAGAGAGACGAGGAGATTGCGCGCACGCCCGTGACGCCGATCCCGCCGGAGGCTGCGGCGCTGATCCTTGATTGGGCCGCAAAGGAGGTTGCCGCAGCAAAGGCCCGACACCAGAAGAACGAAGCGATCAAGGCAGACTGTGCTCGGAGACTTCGTGAGCTTGCCATGCTCATCGAGACCAAGCTGTAAACGGGCGCGCGTGGACCTGTTTCTTCTGAGGCCCAAACACTTGTCTCATGAGCAAGCGCGGCATTTACAACAAAGGAGCTGAGCGCTTTGTGGGAGCTTACGAGACCTACTACCACAAAGGTCTGTTGGTGCATGCATACGAGCAAGGGAACAAGCAAGAGCGCGAGAAGGAGAAAAAGCGACGCAAGCGAGAACGCGCTGCAGCCAACAAGGCGGCTAAGAGCGTGGTTCCGGATACAGATGCACCGTCTGACCCGCATCCCCCGGAAACTCCAGACGCGCCAGCTTTGTCCGAAGGACTTCTGCCGCCGTCTCCCGAGTGAAATAGGAGCCGTCACAGACTCCCGAGAACGAGTCCGCTGGCGCATTCGCGTTCAGGATGCAGTTCGCAAGGAGGGCGTGGCATGCACTGTCCGTGATCTTGTTGGACATGACAACCTCGTCCTTGAAATGGCTTCCTTTCCAATGCACGACGACTTCAAATAGGCCGATGAATGAGGACGCCATGATTTACGTGCGGCGCACGATCCTTGGCTTGGTGGGGGTGATGGAAGTGACGTGGACGGGCTCGGGAGCCGGAGCGGGGTCGTCGGCCAGAAACTTGGCAACGGGGTTGGAGATCTGCAGAGCGCGGGTGGCGTCCTGAAGAATGGCGGTCTGGCGGTGAATGAGCTGACGCCGCTCCTCGGGCGAGATCTCGTCAAGACGCCGCGTCATGACCGCGAACCGAGCCTCAGGGGCCATGAAATCGGTAAACATGGCACAGAGCGCGCCTGTCGACGGGTGCGCGAGTCCCGGCAGGCCCATGAGATGCGAGCGGCCCGCGGCGGCTTCGTCGATGCGCGGCGAAAGCACCGAGATCATGAGTTCGCTTGCCGCCACGGGATACTCACGCGTCCACGCCTGCCACCGCAGCAACAGGTTCTCAAAACGGAGTCCCGAGTTGCTTGCCGAGTCGTCCGAATACCGCGGCGAGTCGACAATGGCGAGGGCAGGCTTGATATACTGGACCAGCGCGGAGGCAGCCACCGACGAAATGCCGCCCGAGACGTGTGCTGCCACGCGGAACAGGGAGCGCTCGTCATGGAAAATGCAGCCGTGCTGGATCAGATACTCCATGGCCGCTGAAGCAGGGATCATGTTGTGTCCTTTGAGCATGTCTCTCTGCGGGTAGTGATAGATACGCTCCTCGCGCATGCGACCGTCGGGACCGGGCTCAAAGAAGCGCTTTGGGGCGTAGACGGCGGTGCCGGGGATCCGCGGCGGCGAGACGAGGTTGATGAGCGGATACTTGGCGCCGTCCATCTTGCGCCAGCCCTCGTCCGAGACGGCAATGTGGAATCCACGACGCCCGGAAAACCAGACGAGGGGCTCGATGCCGGCGTTCTTGAGCGTCGCAACCGCGTAGTAAACGGAGAACTTGATGAGCGGCCAGCACGTCTCGCAGAGCTGCTTGTCGTTGCACTCGCACGAACGGAGATTGTCGTAGGCGCCGGCGTCAATGTCGATGATCGCAGGCTCGTCGCCCGACGGCTCGAGGTGGATCTTGACGGCGTTGCGCGCATCCTTGACAAAGGCCTCGCGCCCGGCCGTCGTGTTTGAGTAGGAATGGAATCGCGACATGTAGGTATCCTTTCCGGACGCCCTCTCGAACGCAAACATGCCCTCCTCCTTCCCGGTCATTCGCCACGTGAACAGGGCGGAGAGGTAGTCACCGACGGCGTCCGTGCTCGGGTTCGCCACGCGCTTCCACTGTGCAAAGGTCTCTTCTCCTTCCTCTTCGACCTCGGCCCATTTCCGCTTCCGAAAGAACGTCTTGGGATCCATGGGGATCAGACCATCGGGGGCGTCCATCGGAATTGCCTCCTCTGCAGGCGCAAAGAGCGTCCGCGCCGTGACCGCCATGATTTCTTCGTCGGTCACGCCGTCCAGAAAGGAAGATGCGGGAGGCGGTCTGGGCGCACTGTTCATGAACGATGCCAAATCCATGATCGGATTAAAAACTCTGGTGTCGGACCGGGACAAAAGAGGAGAGAAGTGAACGGGTCGGCGGCGGTGGCACTACCTAACTTTCCTTCTAATGACTCCGTTCTGGTGGATTTATTTGGCCTGTTTTTCCGTCGCGTCTGTATCCGCTTTATTGCTGTTTGCCGAGCAACACTGTCTTGGCAGCATTCGGACGACGACAACACTCTGTGATGTATCCAATGTGAGTGCCGATCTCCAAGTTTACATCACTCTCGCCGTTGCTTTGCTTTCGCTTCATGTCTACGGAATCTTTGTTGCAAGCGAGACAAAAGGCCGTCTTTACTCGTATCTGGGGCCGTTGGCGTGGGCCTCGGGAGGCTTGGCGGTGCTCCTTCTTCCGGTCTCCGTGTGGGTCACGTGCGCGTTCCTTGCGATTGCGGACGTGGCATTCTCGTTCTATGTGATGAACATTTACAACTGGAGTGCTCCCTACCAGCCCATTTCCGATTCCGAGGAAGGGCCTAGAGATACAAGGGACATCCCGACCAAGCCCGTCTACATCAGTTTTATCGCCACTTCCGGAATTATTCTGGTGCTCCTCGATACGATTACGGGCCTTGCGTTTATCAACGCGAGCCCCGGCGCCAACGAGATGAATGTAGCCCTGACGATTGTGCTCCTCTGTCTTAAGATTGCATTCGTCGATTTGGGACTGGGCGTGTGGCTGATTGCCGGTCTGCAATCCCTGTGCTTCCGGAAATACCGCACATATCTTCGGAATGGAGCATACTATCTTTCCGTGGAGAGGGGGGCCAGCCGTGCCGCGGTCTCGGCGTTCTTCTTCCGTCGCTATCTTGTCACGGACGGCAACAGGAGCGTGCGCGACGCCATTGCCATCTTCCTCCTCGTAGACATGTCCATCAATCTCTTTGTCTCCGCGCTGGCCTTTGTGGTGCGGTTCAAGATCTTTGGCCTCGACTCGTTTGACTGGGACACGCTCAAGCAGCTCCGGTTCCGAATGCTCTTTGGGAACAAACTTCATTTGGACTAGTGAACGGACAGGAGGCACGTCCCGCACTCGGGCGTGTTCTTGGGAAGGCACTGAATGCAGCACCAGACATGACACCGCGAGCACTGTCTCAGGTTGCGGCGCTGCGTCAGAGACTGTTGATGCTCGGCCACGGCAAGCATGCGCTCCTTGACAGCCTTGAGCGCCTCATCCGTCACGTCCAGTGCCAGAGCGGCTGCCATCTTGACCTTGTGCTCCTCAATCTTGCCATACTCGCAGTTGCTCCGTTTCGGCTTGGGCCCGTCGTCCTCCTTCTTCTGCTTCTTGGGAGCCGGGGCATCGTCGTCCTTCTCGTCGGTTGCCCTCTTTCGCTTCTTCGGCGCGGGCGCGGCGTCTCCGGAAACAGCCTTTTCCGTATTCCGGCGTTTGGGAAGCTTCGGTTCCAGAACGCGTCGGAGATCGTCCAATAGCTTGAGATAGACTGGGACCACTTGCAGGGACATGAGTGAAGTGTTACTTCTCTCCATGATTTTCCGCTGGCTGGGCGTCGTCCTCGGCACCATTGCTGCCTGTCTGGGGCTCCTTGGCCGGGTCATACGCCATTGCTGGGATAACACCAATGCTCTCATTCGGTTCTTTTTCTGGGCGATCGTGGGCACGTTTGGCCTTGGTGCCAGCACTCGGGTGATTCGGTCGGCCTACGCAATCGAGTGGCCGCAGTGGGGCATCCACATTTTCATTTTCTTGCTGATGCTTCTCTGGGTCAGATTTCGTCTACGTCAGAGAGACGAGCGATAGATGCTGTCTCCGAGATGCGTCGCGAGTTCTCCGAGTCTCGCCGCCGAGGAGGAGGGACAATGTCGTCCGCCTCCGAGTGGTCCAGACGGCCAAGTGAAATCGGTCCATACTCCTCGTTCTTGACCACGGTCCGCTCGGTAGGCACGTCGGTAATGGTCATGGAGATGCCGGCAAGGATCCAGTTGTTGATCATGGCCATGCCAAAGGCGAGGAGATAGGCCACGTAGTCGCCGTCCAGCGTCGGATTCACCGTCTCCGTAAAGAGCGCCACGCCCGAACTGATGGAAAGGCCAAGGAGCACAAAGCTGCAAATGAACGGCGTCGTATGGAGGTTCAGGCACGTAATGCGGTGGCCGTTCACGTCGAGCTCGGCATAGAGACGGATGATAGTCAGGAACCCGAGCGCCACGTGGCCAAGAATGATGGCCCACGCAGCGGCACGCGTCGAGCGTTCGTCGTTCAATTTCTGGAGAATGGCCACGAGGATTGTCGCGCCCGTCGAGATGCCAAGCTGGAGTAGGTTGAGCAGGTTGTCGCCGTGCGAGTAGGCAATTGCGGGATAGGCAAAAAGAAGGGCACAGCCAAGCCAGAACGAGAATTCAAGCGTTCGCTCGTAAAGGGCCGAAAGACAGAACGCAAACTGGAGCAGCTCGTAGGCGAGCGTCACGATGAATTTGTATTTGGTCTGCGGCTTCCGGTGGTTGCGGATGCCGGAAATGGCCCAAATAATAATGTAGAGAGTTGGGCCAAGAACAAAGCCAGCAAACAGCTCGGTGAATCCAAAGACGCGCGTCATTGTTAGACTGAAGTGTGTTCTCATGACACTTTCCGGAGAATGGGGCGCTCTCATCATGGCCATCGTAGCCGGGTCAAGACTAGAATCGCTTTCTCTCGCGGCCCATCTTGTCATAGTCTCATTTATCTTTGTGGTGCAGGGATTGGTTTTGGACCGGCCCGTTGCCAAGCGTTTTCTCATCAATCTCGTCTCCGCAGAGGTCGGCGTCTGGATCACCCAGTTGACACGGCAGGATAGGCCGACGATTCCTGTGCAACTCTCGTTTCTTGCTTTTCTCTATGTGGTCTGGGTCCGACTTTCCCAAGTCGCCTCTCCCGGGCCCATCGTCATCGGAGCCGTGACCTCTGTTTCCTTTTCTGCCTCGGCGACCCTCGTGACGCTGGCTACGCGGAATCGGCTCACGCCCGGCGCCCTCTCCGTGGCCCTCGTAGCCGTGGTTGCAGTTTGGTCGCTTTATCACTCGCTCTCGCACGCGCTGCCCAAGATCCGTGGTGCCGAATCCCTGTTCTGGAGGCCCATTGCTATCATTGCCGTCTACGTTCTCTGGCCAAAGGATGTCACGTTTGACATGACATTTGTCGCCGTAGTCGTGCTTGGCGCCGTTGCAACTGTGTCTCGACTGAATGCAGGAATCGTCATCATGGAGACGATTGCGGCTATTCAGACGTCGCGCGGATTCTTTGGGCGCGGCATCTTTATTCTTTTGGCGGCAGCATCCGTATCAAGACTGATCAAAGCGCCCTTTGCCGAGACGCTCTTTGACACTCTGTATCGGACCATTATCATTCAGATCGTTCTCTTGGCGATCAAGGGATTGTCGGGTGCCACGAGCATCGTCCTGCTCTCCGCCATTGCATCGATTGCGCTCGGGTGAAATGAAAAACAAGGCATTCCTCGTCCAGGTGTATATGCCTTGTTGCGAGAGGGTGATGTTGATTGCAAGCAGGGAGCCTATCTATTTCTCGGAATACATTGCAATCGCGGCTCGACTCTCTTTGGTTGCGCTCGCAGAACAGACGCGCATTGAAATTGTCGAGGGGGCGGGATTTGCCGCTGTCGTGCATGGAGAGGTTCCGGATGATGCGCATTTCACTCGCTATCGCGTGACTGCCAGCGGGAAATGGTGCAGCATGTATTGCGACGCCATCGACAACATCACAGAGGCGCTGCTCCCTCGTCAGCGGGCGCTGATGCAGAGCTTCCCTTTGGGAGCGCCGCGTCCATCAAAGACGCAATGATGTGCGCGACGGTCTCGGACCCTTCGCCTAGAGCCGTAAAGGCCAGTTCCTGCGTCGTCATGGGCTCGGGCGAGAGAAGCGCTGCGCCAAAGACGGGCACCAAGCGAGCCAAAGGAACAATGTGCGGCTTGCCCTTCACAAAGCCCGCCAACTGCTTGATCAAGTCGGGGCGCACGTAGACGGCAGCCGTTAGGATCGTCAATGCCGCCTCTTCCTGTCCCTCGGAACCAAGGTATTCCCCGGGAAAGGCCTTTTTCATCGCCTTCTTGTCAAAGAGATTGCGCGCAAGCACGTTCACGTCCACTTTGCCGTCCTCGCCGCAGCACAGCTCGCGGAGCGCCCGGCCTGCCAAGATAGTGATGCATTGGTTCATCTCCGAAGTCGCCCTCTTGTTCGGATAAAGCTCAAGCGCCATGTTGACGTGAGCCACAGCTTGCGCCATCTCACACAGATCATCCGTTCCGGACTTGCGCATGATGCAATCCAGTAGTGACGTCTCTTTCTTAAGAGCAGCAAGAATAAGCCGAAGCTCGCCAAGGTCTGTTGGAATTTGTTCCATGAGTGAAGAGTTGACGCGTCAGAGTCCGGGTCCCGTCCAGACTGCCTCTCCCATTGCTTTGACCTGCTTTGCAGATCCGTCATCCTTGGCATCATGGTATTTTGCCAACTGGTGGCACGCAACAAGAAATTAATTGTCGTTTTTGTGGGATATTTGGGAAGATTGTGTTTCTTGGTGAAAGAAGCACGCCATTGTAGCCGTGCGCAAATGCAGATCTTTGTAATCATCGCTGTGATTGTTACAACGTCCGTGTTTGTGATTCAGACCGTGGTAGTTAGCATTGGCATGACTACAGGCGGCAGCCCTGCATTGCCAAACACAAATCCGCCGCCCCCGCCGCCGCCTCCGCCGCCGCCCGCGCCGCCGCCCACGCCGCCTCCGCCGCCGCCCGCGCCGCCTCCGAGCGATCGACATTATCTAGCCACCCACAAGCCCATTTGGCGAAAGCCTCATCCTTGCACACTTCTTGTGCGCAGTAGATCCCGAAGGCTATCCGCTGCTCTTGGGCGAGCTTAGGCAGCGGTAGTTTGCGCAGGATCCGCATACGGGTAGCGCCTGCCT
>Ga0075160_10002871_pt1 | contig 10093 bp, 5 predicted proteins | sample JI91814C2DNA_FD_70969 | JGI IMG/M metagenome (GOLD analysis project Ga0075160, IMG submission 70969) | Wastewater effluent complex algal communities from Wisconsin, to seasonally profile nutrient transformation and Carbon sequestration -... | ecosystem: Engineered > WWTP > Effluent > Algae...
CTGGGCGGGATATGGCGCGTTACAGAAGATAATCCGAACTCGTTCTTTGGAGTGCAGCACAAAGCAAGTATAGTCTATGTCAGCAATGCAAACTTTCCAACGGTGAAACGCTGGCTGACAATACAGGTGCGCGGTGAATGCCCTGAGCTGGTTTATCTGTACGCGGATGGTCGAACTGATTTGGAAGCGGCTGAGTTTGTAGAGCGGGAAAGCGTGTGGAGTGCGGGGGTATTGCGGGATAAGTTTACACCAGGATTGACCTACGAACAGGGCTTGATTGTGGGTGCTACCGTGAAAGGTTTGGCTGGGACTGTGCATGTTTCATGGGCGGTTGGTACACGCAATTTGTTTAGTACCATGAATTTTAAATATCTTGCGTCTTTAGGTAACGTTTAAAATCTACAAACATGCCACCAGTATTATTCCCTTCATTGATTCAAGGCGGTTTGTCGGCAATTCAGCTACTTACCTCGCTGGGCATTAACCCACAGCGTCCAAAGTATACCGTACCTCAAGAGGTTCAGGATAAGTTGGCGCAAAATCAGGTCAATCTCAATGCTCGTTCAGCGGGGGCTGCTCGTGGACAAGACAATATCTTTGCTAATCAGGCGAGCACTTTACTGAATGCTCAACAGGCTGGGGGTGGCATATCCAACCAGCTTTTGGCCGGGGCAATGGCTCAGGCTAATACCAACCAAGCATTGGGGGATTTATCGGCTTCCGAGATGGAAGACTATCAGCGCAGATTGAGCAACCTAGGTGCAGCACAATCTGAAATGGGGCAGTACCGCGACCGGGAATTTGACATCAATAAGATGCAACCGTTCCAAGATGCGGCGGCGGCTAAATCAGCTTTGATCGAGGGCGGGATACAAAACCTGTTTGGAGCCTCCCAAGGTCTTGCAGGATTAGGTATGGGGCAGAATAAGCAACAGCCTATGCAACCTATGAGTCCGGTTGGTCAACTTCCAATGCGGTCAATGCAACCCGTTCAATCCATGAATAGCGGATTTGTTCCGCAATCAGTTCAGTCGGTACAGCCATTCGGTCAATCATCCCAATTCTGGATGCCAAATTTACGGTGGAATTATGGGAAATAATTTGTAAATTTATCCCAACAAAACAACCGAACTATGAATGCAAATTTGGCTTTCTACTTATCCAAAATTGGAGCGCTTAGGACTCTAGAACAAAGGGGTATCCTTGAGTCAATCTCTGCCAGCGCAAACATTGGGAAAACAGGTACTTATTACCATGAATCAACAAGTTCATCGGATATGAGTCATGTGATACATTGTCTTGAGCTTTTTGGATACGATGCGCATCTAGTAAAGCCAGATGCTTACCTTATCTTAGGTGACGAAGAATCTATTGCTATTGCAAAGGAAATAAAAGAGTGGAGTATTGCAATATCCTGGGAGCTAGAAGAAATCAATAATGACATTCCATTTTAAATAATGACTATGCAAGCATTACTAGTCAATCAAAGTCCTGTTTCTAGCATCACCTACTCGAATAAAATGCGGGTGATCTACGATGGAGTTGAACAAGACGCGGAGTTGAGGAAATATCCGTCTGGGAAGATTTACTTTCGGACTGAGAATGCGCATTTTGTGCCAGTGAACGAGGTTGGGGTTTTGATACCACTGACTAAAGGTAAAAGCGCGATTGTAGATTTTGAGGATTATGAGCGTTTGGTTGCGATGGGGAAGTGGTATATTAATAGCAATGGGTATGCTGTCCGGTCTTTGGCGTTTAAAAAACCCTGCGGCAAGCGGTCTTATAGGTCAATTCTAATGCACAGGGTAGTAATGAATGCAGGAGTCGGGGAATTTGTTGATCATAGGTTCGGCAGTACGCTTGACAATCGAAAGGCAAACCTTCGGATTTGCAGTAATCAAGAAAATTCGAGGAACCAGAAAATTAGAAAAGACAATTCCTCTGGATTTAAAGGGGTGTATTGGCATAATCGAGATTGTAAGTGGGTGTCACAGATAAGATTTGAAGGTAAAAAGAAACACCTAGGTCTTTTTGACTGCCCCTTGGAAGCAGCTAAGTCCTATAATCGGGCTGCTATTCAGTACTATGACAAATTTGCTCGCCTCAACGAAATACCAGCATAATGGCAGATAGCAAAGGCATATATTTTGGTGGGGGAAATCGAGGCTTGGCCACCATACTTGACTCAGGCGAGACAGAGCGGACTAGAGCGCGTTTATCCATGGATGAACAACGCAAGGTAGCCCAGCAAGTCGCAGACAAAGAACGCCGCGATAAACAAGCTGAACAACTCAAAAATTTTGACGCATGGCGGGTTTACCAGCCTGCTTTGCAAAAGAAATACGACGACATTGCCAATAGGTTGAAAAAAGGCGAACTTGACCCATTTACGTTGCGCCAAGAATTAAACTCATACGCTGGTCAGGCTCAAGCGTCGATGCAATTACAGGAGGAATGGAAGCAAGCAAGTCAGGATTACGAAAAAAACAAGAAGGTTCTAGGTAACGCCGCAGATTGGTACATCCAAAAATACCACGGTGATCCAAGCGTAGACAACCTTACCAAAATATCTTCATCCCCACTCAATCGTTACGGATTTGTAGACGAAAAAGGAGGCAGCCAATACATTAACCCAACTGAATCGTTCAATGATGTCATCACCAAAAGCCTGGGCAACTGGGTAGAATCGGAGGTTCAGAATGCAGTCGGGAAAGGCCAAGTAGTTGCCCGTGGGTTAATGCAGTTCAAGTCTCAGCACGATACGTCCAAGCTAAAATCGTTTAGTGAAGTTGACCCAAAGACTGGCAAAATCCAAGTCAAGGATGCAGATGCGTTGATTGAGTCAGGAGTGCTTGATTTATTTGAAGCAGACCCATATACCAACCGAGTTTTGGAGGACGAAACTGATAGGATTATTGGGAAATCAGAAGTTGCGCCAGAGGATCGGGAACGGTTGAAGACTCAAGTTTTGCGAAACTATTTGCAGCCGTATGGATCAAGCGGTAAAGTAACGTCAGAGACTAAGACCACTCAGCAATCGTTTAAGACCGTTGATCCTTCTGGAAGCAGTGGCGGATCGGGTGGAAGCGATGACGATGTGTATCAAGCTCAAAGAATTTACAATGTATTCAGCAGCCGGAGTATAGGAGAAGGGGCAGACGAAGGTGAAACGAAAGTTTACACCAAAAAAATGGTCGATAAGTATAAGCTGCCAGATTCTTTTGTCGGGAAAGAATACATTGAATCCACTGCATTAGATGGCTATCCTGATAGGTCTGGGCGAGTACTAGGGAGAATCGTATACAGGGCAGGTGACAAACGATTCAACAATGTTGCCAGAGTTGAAGTATTTCAGAATGCAGAAGAAAAAGCATTGGGTAAAGATGGGAAATGGCAACAATTGAGCTTCAATGATCTACAAAGAGTGCTACCTATCAGTGTATACAAACAGGTTGAAAAAATCGCACGAAAAGAGGGCAGATTAACCAAGGACGGGAACTATATTTACAGAACCAATGAAGAGAAAAAAGCAGTAGTCGATGAGTAAAGTTAAAGGCGCAGACTCTTTGAAAAAAGAAGTCTACCAGAAATTAGTTGAAGGCATTGGTTACGACAAACCGTATGAGTTCTTTTTGCAGAGAAATTCAGACATTGCAAAGGCTGAAAAGCTGCATGATTTGCTTCAATCGGAAGGGATTTACGAAGGCAATCTCGACCAATTTAAAGAGCAATTCTACGGTGTAAAAAAAAAGCCCGTTTCCGTCCCTTCAAAAGAATCGCAGGAGCAATCGGAGCAAGATTATGTCGGTACGGCTGGGGTAACGGAGAGTGGATCACACATTGAGAAACTTTCTATTCGCCCAACTGCCAGCAAGATTGGATTTGGCAATTATGCAGGCATGCGGGATTTCGAGCAAGAGAATGCCGTCAAGCAGATCAAACAAATGCGCGAAGAGCGTCCTGGTGCCTCAATCGTTGAGGTCAAAGACGACAAAGGCCGACCCACTTTAAAATTCCTTGAAGACCACAAAGAGCAGGTCAAAACAAAAGCGACCAGAGTGCCTGACGCAGCGGTTTTGGATAACCAAGACGCCAAACAATCAGTCGAACAGTACTACCAAAATAAGCCCGACTACCTTGCGATGGTCAAGGAGCGCAAAGAAAAAGGCTACGAAAACACCTATAATGCGGGTAAATTCGTGGATCAGGGCATATCTGATATGCAGCGCGACGTTCGCAATGCAATCGACATAAAGGCCAAAGAAATCGGTAAACCAGTCCTAAGTCAATACCTCAACCTCAACGAACAACTCAAAAAAACGCCGGAGACAGCGCGGGAATATCCTCAGCTTGTGGCGGACTATCAAAAATTCAATCAAGCCCATCCAGATTTAGCGGAGTACGAAGGGTTGGTCAATAAGTTTTGGGCGCTAGATAGCAAGAGTAAAGAAGCGAGAAAGAATCCGGCATACAAGGACTACTACGCCAATCTGGACAAGAAAGAACAGGCTCAGGCTACTGCCGATATGTTTGCAAATATCGGCATGGTCAATAACGATCCAACCCGGAATAACCCATTTTTACCTGCTGCGACAAAAGAGTTGTACGACTTAGGGACTGGCCTTGTGCGGGCAGCCGCAGGTATGCAGCGATGGGTGACTGGTAGCAAATATTCCAGCCTTGACAATGTGCTAGAGAATATGGATCAAGTGCTCGATCCGAACAACTACTCAAAAACCGCAACCCCCTCAAACCGAACTCAATTAGTCGGTCAGAAATACGCTGACGTAGGCGACTTCAAAGTGCTATTCGATGGCGATAAAGTCATGGGCGTAGTGACTAAAGACGGCGGGTATAAAGTCCGGGATCAAGGCAAGGTGGACGAAGTGATGGCAGCATATGAACGCGACAAGCCAAAGATCAAAACCCAAGCAATCAACCCGTACACCGCGACCGATGTAATTATAGGCGGGGCAACTCAGTTAGGGCTAGGGATGGTCAGTGCTGGCGTTGGAGCCAAGTTAGGCAAAGCAGGTTCAATGATGTCCAACTTTGGGTCAAAGGCTACGACAATCGCCACAAACTCAGCAGGGACTTACAACAAGCTTTACAACAGCGCAATCCAAGAACTAGGGGCTTCCAATCAGAAAGCAGCGGAACGATACGCTGGACTTGCGGCCATTGGTATGAGCATGATCGGCACATTGGTCAACCCGCTTGAGCAACAATTGCTTGGTCAGATTCAAAAGCAATCAATTCGGTCGTTGGCCAAAGAACTGGGCGAAGGTGTGGCTGAACAAACGGCTGTGCGCAACGCGACTCGAATGTTGCTCACTGGGATTAAGACGATTGGGAAAGAGGGCGTAGTTGAAGGTGCTACGGAAGCACTTTTAGACGATGCAATCAAATTTGGCGTGAATAAAACCATGCTCAAAGATGAACCAGGATTTGAGATTGATCTACCGCAGGATATTATCGACAACGTAGCTGAGGAAACCATAGGCGGGTTGTTCGGCTCTGTTGCCGCTAGTCTCAACCCATCCACATTACAACAAGAAGCAATCACCAATGCGTTCAAATCACCCAACCGTGCCCAAATCTTAGCCAAACTTGACAAGAAAGCCGCCAAACACTATGAAACTGTATTTGCTAAAGCTGAACTCACGGGCAGATCGCCTGTGGACATACATAAAGAAGAATTGGTCAAGGCCAAAACGGGCGAGGAATACGTTGCACCAGCCCAGACAGTACCAGCCCAAGAAGAGCCGGGAGTAGTTCAACCCGCCGAAACTCCACCTACTCAGGATGAACGAAGCGCAATTGTCAAAGGTATTGCAGATCAAATTGACTTGAAGCCAGGCCAGAAGATCACCACGCCAATGGGGCAGACTGCAACGATTATCGGATTTGATGTTGACGAAGCGGACGAGGACGGCGAAGGTGCGGCGAGCAACTACCTGATCCGAATGGATGAATCCGGGGAAGAGACGGTCGTTTCAATTGCAGATTACAACAAGCGGGTTTATGAGCAAGGGATTAGCCAGTTACAGGCGCAAGGGATGGATCGCACCGAGGCTGAATTTGCGATTGAGGCGGCGCGAAGTGTGCGTGGGTTGAATGTCGGGCAAGATGTTTCAAATGTTACTGAAAGTCCGGTGGTTGATGCACCGAAGGATGTTGAGGTGGTAGCGAATGTAGATACCCCCGTTGTCGAAGAATCGCCAGTAGTAGCCTCTGAGCCAGTTGAGCAAAATGTCGTCGAAGATTCCATCGTGGAGCCTGAGCAAAACAGTGAGACTATCAATAGTCCTGATCCAACAGACGTGCTGCAAAATGAGAATACGGTTACGACTGGCAGTACTATTGAGCCTGAGCAAGTCAATGAACAAAGGAATCAATCATCTCAGCCCAATGAAGAGCGTGTAACACCTCAAGATATTGTACTCGCTCAAAAACTCCTAGGACAAGCCAAATCAACTTTACGCGGGAGTATTGAAACATTAGGAGGAAAAGCAGTCAAAGCACTTAAAAAGTACGGCGACGTGAAAGTGGTGATCCACGACACCAATGCCGAAATTAGAGAAGCCTATAAACAAGCTACTGGCAAGGATGCTAAAATGACTGGGTTTTACTCGCCCAAGACTAAAACAATCCATGTTAGCCTGGAATCTGGGAATCCGGCGCATACCGTGCTTCATGAATCCCTTCACGTCTTTATGCGCGGAATGGATGAAGAGGCATTCAATAAGCTGTTTGACGAACTCGTATCAATTCCAGAGTACACGCAAGTACTCAAAACCAAAGGACGTAGCCCACAACAACACGCGGCAATGTACCCTGAACGTTGGCAGAAAGAAGAGGCTTTGGTCGAGTACTTTGCAGCCATTGCGTCCGGCGAAATTCCAGTAAAAAAAGACTCAAAGGTTATCCAGATTTTGAACAAGCTGCTCAAGATGCTGGGCTTTGAGGCAGTTGTGGACAATACGAATATCCGCTTTATCGCTGAGGGTCTTGCAACGGCATTGCGTGAAGGGATTGAGATAGAACGATTCGGGGCGAATGATACGGAGGGCGAAGTGGCTCAGGAAATAATGGTTGACTTCCCATACTACGACGAAGTAGCCAAACTCGTTGAACTGGGCTTACAAAAAGGACTAGCCGGAGACAAGATAACCCAGGGCATCCAAAACGCATTCACAACCCAGGGAATCACCGCTGACCAAAACGTAATCAACGCAGTGTACCAAGCCCGTAGTGCGACGTTCCGAAAGTCCAAGCCGATCACCAATAAAGTACTGTCCAAAGTCAAGGAAATCCACAGCAAGCTATTTGTTGCAATGGGTGGCGGTAAAATCCGGGAGTTTTCCGAACGCTTGGACGGAACTATTCAGCGCTATGTCGAGCAAGTCAATGCGCTCATTTCAGTTGCCGAGAAACAGTCCAAAGGCGTTGACCAGGATTTAGTGGATCGTTTTTTGCGGGATGAAAATTCAGCGGACGAAAAGCAGGTGATTGTAGATGAACTACGCAAGGCTGGGTTTGATGAAAAGAACCTAGATCAGTACCAGCGGCGAGGGACTACTCGGTTCCAACGGTCTGCAATGGTACAACAGTTCACCGAAGCCAATCCGAACACAACCCCCGAAACAGATGCGGCACTGCAACAGTTCATCGACAGCAAAATGAATACCACTGACCGCGACAAAGTGCCGGACAATTTAGCCGAAACGCTGACCACGATGCGGATGCAAATTGACAACCTGAGTCAGTATTTAATTGACGAAGGCTATGTGGTTGGTGAACGCCAGGATGTGATTGAAAAGAACCTAGGCCAATACATGTCTGATGTGTACGGTATCTTCAAGGATAAGAAGTTCAATCCCACGAAAGCGGCGGAACTCAAAGCCCGGAAATACTTCATCGAGCAGATCAAAAACGATCCAGACAAACTTGCTGCATTGGCTGCCAGTGGTGGGAACCTAGACGAAGAGATCACCAAGGCGGCGATCAAAATGGTCAAAGATTACATTGTGAAAAGCAAAGTATCAGCGGGTAGTTTTAATGCGGGAACAGGTGCGCCAGTTGGCAAGAAATCGGAATCAATCTTCAAGAAGAAAGAAGGCGTACCAGACGAACTTAAAGACCTACTTGGTAAGTACAACCCACTCCAAGAATATGCGTACACCATGTACAAGTTGGTCAGCTACGTTGAAAACTCCAAGTTTCAGCGGCGGTTAGTCAATATGGGAAAAGGTGTATTCATGTGGGACAAAAACGATCCTGCCCGGCCAGAGGATGCGAACTATGAGCTAAAGGGATTTGCGTCGGCTAAACTACAAGGGGATGTGAACCCACTCAAGGGGATGATGGCGACCAAAGAGGTTTATGATGTGCTGAATGGGATGGATAAGATGTTTGCTGACTTTGGCGGGGTTATGAAAGGATACCTAAAGTTCCAAGGATTCGTCAACAAAATGAAGACAGTGTATAGTTACCAGACTCACATCGGCAACGTTCTTGGTAACTTGTTTTTTATGGCATTCAATGGGATGCTTGATGTGGAAACCTTAACCTCTATTGTCACAGCGAGCAAAGCTGCAAGTCGTGACCTTCGATTGTTTACTAGATACGGAATGAATAACGACGAAGTTGAAGAGGTGCTTACCATACTAAAGAACGAGGGTTCTATTGGTAACGAAATTTCTATTCAAGCAATTCGTGCTGCGGTTGAAAATATCGGGAAGACTGACAACGAGAAATTATTGTCTCTTTCTAAAAATCCAATCGCCCGATTTGATAGAGCGATAACCAATCTATACCAAGCAGAAGACTCGTTCTTTAAAATTCTGGCATATCTGACCGAGCGCAAAAGATATGCCAATGCACTCTATGGAAGGAAATACGAAAACCTTACTCCTGTTGAACGAGAAGAGGTTAACCGCATTGCAACGGAAATCAGCAAATCGAACTGGGCGAACTACAATCGAATGGGTAAATTGTCTCAGGCATTAGCAAAAAATAACGCACTATTCGGTAACTTCTTGTCATTCACGTTTGAAGCAATGCGCACATATGGAAATACAATTGGATTGGCGAGAAGAGAACTTTTAAGCCCGAACAAAAAGGTTAGGGTGATTGGAGCAAAACGCACTGCTGGTCTTATTGCAGGTACACTAGCCGCTGACTTCACATTGTCAGCACTGGCGAAAGTTGCTGGGGGCGTATTCGGGTTATTTTTCTCAGGCGAAGATGATACCAAATTAAATCGCGACCTACGAATTGGAGTTCCTTCGTTCATTAAAGGTGGAGACTTGTTTTTTACAAAAGTCAGGACTGGTGTCTATCAAGTTGTAGACTTGAGTGCAAAGAACCCACTTTTGCTATTCCGCAAGCACTTTAACTCTGCTTTTTATACCCCAAGTGATACCGAAATAGCAAAAGCCATATCTACTCAACTATATGAGTCGTTCTTGTCTGAAACTATTTCCGCTAAATACATTAAAGGGATTACTAGTAATGACGACATGCGGGGTAGGCATGAGCCGATTTGGCTATCTTCGGATACTGACACAGAGGCAGCAGAAAAAATATTGCTGTTTACTATGAAAATGATTGGCCCAGGATCGGTTACTGGTGTCCAAAAGCTTATTGATGCTGGCGAAGATTGGGAAAAAACAGCATGGAATCAAGTTAGAGGCATGAATACCTACACAATTGAATATGAGCGGACATGGGGGTATAAGATTCGAGACTACAACAATCAAAGCGAAGCGTACCAAGGGATCAGAGGGGAACTCAAAACCGCAGCATCAGACGAGACGGTAACCGACCGAGAGTTCAAAGAAGCCCTGAAAGAGTACAATGTAAAGCGCAAAGCACAAATGGACAAACTACTTGAGATTAAAGCGTCGATGATGAACATCATGCCAGGGGAAGAAGGTAAGAAAATCATCAAGAATGTAATAGAAGAAGCTAGTTTGTCTGTGGATGAAAAAGACTATCTTAAAACTAAAAAATGGTATGACTACGATGCAGATCGTAGTGACCTAAAATACAAATGATGAACAAACCAATCAATATTTTGCTGATCGTC
>Ga0075160_10002874_pt1 | contig 10086 bp, 7 predicted proteins | sample JI91814C2DNA_FD_70969 | JGI IMG/M metagenome (GOLD analysis project Ga0075160, IMG submission 70969) | Wastewater effluent complex algal communities from Wisconsin, to seasonally profile nutrient transformation and Carbon sequestration -... | ecosystem: Engineered > WWTP > Effluent > Algae...
TCATAAATCTATTCTTAATAAACTCATCGAAGCAACAGAAAATGGGCTTTATGAAAGTGTTGTACTCACTTTTTATCCCCACCCAAGGTTGATATTACAACAAGAACATTCTCTTCAACTGTTGAACTCAATGGATGAAAAAATAATGTTGCTTGAAAAAAGCGGAATCGACCATTTAATCATCCATCCATTTGATACTGCCTTTTCTAAATTAAGTGCAGAAGCTTTTGTGCAAGAAATATTGGTAACACAATTACAAATTCACAAAATAATTATTGGCTATGATCATCGCTTTGGTGAAAATAGAACGGCAAATATTACTGATTTGATCGAATTTGGAAAAAAATATAACTTTGAAGTGGTGCAAGTCAACGCTCAAGAAATCAACGAAATTGCCGTAAGTTCAACTAAAATTAGAAAAGCACTATTAAACGGAGATATAAAAACAGCAAACAATTATTTGGGTTACAAGTACTCTTTTAATGGAAAAGTTATTGAGGGTATGAAAAATGGAAGGACCATAGGTTACCCAACAGCAAACATTCAAATTGAAGAAAACTACAAACTAATTCCTAAAAATAGCGTGTATATTGTTTCTAGTGAAATTAATAAAACTCTTTATTATGGAATGATGAATATTGGAACAAATCCTACGCTTGGAGAAAACGAACAAACCATTGAAATTCATTTTTTTAAATTTAATTCCGATATTTATTCGCAAAAAATAAAAATTTCGGTAGTAGATTACATCCGAGAAGAACAAAAATTTGAATCTTTAGAAGCTCTTAAAGAACAACTTGACAAAGATAAAGATTTTTCGATAAAATATTTAGCCGAGCATGAATCAACTTTTTTTTAAAAACATAGATAATTCACCTTTAATCGTTTTTCGAATTTTTTTCGGTTTTTTAATTGCTTGCGAAAGTTTTGGTGCTATCCTTACGGGTTGGGTAAATAATGTATTCATTACGCCTAAATTCACATTTTCATTTATTGGGCTCAATTGGCTACAACCTTTACCAGGTTATGGAATGTATTTTTATTTCATTTTCATGGGATTGTTTGGCATCGCAATTATGCTAGGTTATCGATACAGAGTTGCAATACTATCATACACAATTTTGTGGTCTGGAGTATATTTTATGCAAAAAACATCCTACAACAATCACTACTATTTGTTGTTAATTATTAGTTTTTACATGATTTTTCTTCCTGCAAATCAATACGCATCCATTGATGTTAAACAGCAAAGAGTACATAAACAAAACTCAATGCCTTATTGGGTGAACTTGCTGTTCATTATTCAAGTTGCTATTGTATATTTTTATGCAGCTATCGCAAAGTTTTATCCTGATTGGCTAAACGGTACTTTCACACGAATTCTTCTTGCAGAAACAACGTCTAACGAATTTTTTTTAGCACTATTTTCAAACAAGTATTTTTATCTTTTTATAGCTTATGCTGGAATTTTATTTGATTTATTAATTGTTCCATTATTGCTATTCAAAAAAACAAGAACAATAGCATTAGTTGCATCCTTGATATTTCATCTTTTTAATGCAATTTTTCTTCAAATCGGAATTTTTCCATTTTTTGCATTGACTTTTAGTTTATTCTTTTATCCGCCTGAAAAAATTAGAAAATTATTTTTTAAAAGCAAACCTGTTTTCAACGAATCTGTAGCTGAAAACCACAATGGAAAACAAATTTTGTTGTTTTTTTTACTTCCTTTTTTATTCATCCAATTGCTTCTACCTTTACGACATCATTTAATTGAAGGCGATGTATTATGGACTGAAGAAGGACATCGTCTAAGTTGGCGAATGATGTTGCGAAAAAGAGACGGTTTTATAAATTTTAAGATCAAAAACAACAATACAGGCGAAATGACTTCTTACGATTATCATAAAAACCTCACACCTAAACAAGCCCGAAATTTAGCGACTAAACCCGATTTTATTTGGCAATATTGTCAAAAAATAAAGCAAGAATATTACGGAAAAAACATTAGTATTTATATCGATTGTAAAAACAATATCAATAACGGCGAATTCAAAACTCTAATTGATCCTAAACAAGATTTTGTAAAAGCCAAGTGGAATTATTTTTGGCACAACGATTGGATTCTTTTAGATTAAAATTTTATAAAATCCCTTCCAATTATGTTTGACTATTTTAAGAAGTATAACTACTTTTGCACCACGAAAAAAACAACATTAATCTGAGACCATTCAGAGACAACAACACAACACTATGAACACAACAAAAAAAATTGCTTCGGCATTAATTTCTGTATTTGACAAAACAGGTTTAGAACCAATTGTTAAAGCCTTATACCAAAATAAGGTAACTATTTATTCTACAGGCGGAACTGAAACTTTTATTAAAAATTTAGGTATTCCAGTTGTCGCTGTTGAAGACATTACATCTTTTCCTGAAATTTTAAGCGGAAGAGTAAAAACCTTACATCCAAAAATCTTCGGTGGTATTTTAAACCGTCAAGACCATGCAGGTGATGTGCTACAAATGCAAGAATTTAATATTCCGCAAATTGATTTAGTAATTGTGGATTTATATCCGTTTGAAAAAACAGTAGCTTCAGGAGCGAATGAAACTGATATTATAGAAAAAATTGACATCGGTGGAATTTCGTTAATTAGAGCTGCTGCAAAAAATTTCAAAGACACAGTAATTGTTCCTTCGGTTGAACAGTATGCTTCGTTTTTAAATTTTTATACTGAAAATGATGGTGCAACTACTTTAGAAAACAGAAAATTATTAGCCTCAAGAGCTTTTAATGTTTCTTCACATTATGATGTAGCTATATTTAACTATTTCAATCAAGTTTTTGAAGAACCCATTTTAAAAATTAGCGAGCAAAACGGAAACGTTCTGCGTTATGGCGAGAATCCACATCAAAAAGGATTTTTCTATGGCGATTTTGACAAAATGTTTACCAAAGTGCATGGAAAAGAATTGTCATATAACAATTTATTAGACGTTGATGCTGCCGTAAATTTAATGAATGAATTCAAAGGTGACAATCCAACTTTCGCTATTTTAAAACATAACAATGCTTGTGGATTAGCAACCAGAAATACTATGAAAGAAGCATATTTAGATGCTTTAGCAGGTGACCCAACTTCTGCTTTTGGTGGTGTTTTAATTGCCAATGGAAAAATTGATGTTGCTACAGCTCATGAAATCAATCAATTGTTCTGTGAAGTAGTCATTGCCCCAGCTTATGAGCAAGAAGCAATTGATATTTTAGAAGAAAAGAAAAACAGAATCATATTAATCCAAAACGAAGTTGAATTACCACAAACCACGGTACGTACATGTTTAAATGGCGTTTTAGTGCAAGATAAAGACAATGTTACCGACACAAAAGCACATTTAAAAACGGTAACAAATGTAGCGCCAACTACAGAAGAAATTGAAGATTTATTGTTTGCTTCAAAAATTTGCAAGCACACCAAATCAAACACGATTGTATTTGCAAAAAACAAACAATTGTGCGCTTCTGGAACAGGACAAACGTCAAGAGTAGATGCGTTGCGCCATGCGATTGAAAAAGCAACATCATTTGAATTTGATTTAACAGGTGCAGTAATGGCAAGTGATGCATTTTTTCCATTTCCAGATTGTGTTGAAATTGCAAATAAAGCAGGAATTACTGCGGTGATTCAACCAGGAGGTTCTATAAAAGACGAATTAAGTATTACCTATTGTAATGACAATGCAATTGCTATGGTTTTCACAGGAATACGCCATTTCAAACACTAATTTAATGAAAATAAATAAAAGTATATCTTTAAAATATAAATTGTAATTCCTAATTTATTTACAGCGTCATTTTGAAAGTTGAGGTTAGTGTATATTTATTGAAAAAAAAATTAAGTTTGCCAGTTGGATCTAGCGGTGCATTTTTATTTTCCATTATTCCAAAATATTTTCATACTTTTGTATGTTAAAATAAATTTACACCAAACTCATTATACATTATGGGATTTTTTGATTTCATGACTGAGGATATCGCAATTGACCTTGGCACCGCAAACACCTTAATTATTCACAATGATAAAGTTGTAATTGATAGTCCATCAATTGTGGCAAGAGACAGAATAACTGGAAAAATTATAGCAGTAGGTAAAGAGGCTAATATGATGCAAGGTAAAACGCATGAAAACATTAAAACCATTCGCCCACTGAAAGATGGTGTTATTGCTGATTTTGATGCTTCAGAGCAAATGATTAAATTGTTTATAAAAAGTATTCCAGCGCTAAAAAAGAAATTATTTACACCTGCACTTCGTATGGTAATTTGTATTCCTTCTGGAATAACAGAGGTTGAAATGCGTGCGGTAAAAGAATCCGCTGAACGTGTTAACGGAAAAGAGGTTTATTTGATTCATGAACCTATGGCGGCTGCAATTGGTATCGGTTTAGATATTATGCAACCAAAAGGAAACATGATTGTGGATATAGGTGGAGGAACAACAGAAATTGCGGTTATCGCACTTGGTGGGATTGTTTGTGACAAATCGGTCAAAATTGCTGGAGACGTTTTTACAAATGATATTATATATTACATGAGAACCCAACACAATTTATTTGTTGGAGAAACAACTGCAGAAAAAATAAAAATTCAAATTGGAGCTGCAACTGAAGATTTAGATAATGCCCCTGAAGAAATGTCAGTTCAAGGAAGAGATTTACTTACAGGAAAACCAAAACAAGTAGATATTTCGTTTAGAGAAATTGCAAAAGCTTTAGACAAATCTATTCAACGTGTTGAAGATGCTGTAATGGAAACATTATCGCAAACACCACCTGAATTAGCTGCTGATATTTACAACACTGGGATTTATTTGGCGGGTGGTGGCTCAATGCTAAGAGGTTTAGATAAACGAATATCTTTAAAAACAGGATTACCTGTTTATATTGCAGAAGATCCCTTAAGAGCCGTAGTTCGTGGAACAGGAATGGCTTTAAAGAATATTAACAAATACAAAGGAATACTGATAAAATAAAAAAATAATACTACATGCAACAAATAATTAATTTTTTCATAAAAAACAGCTATAAATTGCTGTTTTTGTTGCTTTTAGGTATATCCTTTTCGCTTTCTATAAAATCGCATTCATATCATAGAAGCGAATATGTAAACTCAGCAAATACAATTACAGGAACCGTATATGAAAAAATAAATGAAGCTAATGAATATCTAAGTTTAAAAGAAAAAAACAAAGAATTGGCCACAGAAAATGCCTTGCTTAAAGAATTATTATTTAATAAAAAAGACACATTACTAACCTCTAAAACTGTTTTTAAAAAAGATTTAAACAACTTTAAAGTTGTAGTAGCAAAAGCTGTTAAAAATTCTTACAACAAAAGAGATAATTATATCACTATAAATGCAGGAAGTATTGTTGGAATTAAAACAGACATGGGCGTAATAAACGATAAAGGAATTGTGGGACTAATAGAAAAAACTTCTAAAAATTTCTCAACTATTCAAAGTATTCTGAACTCAAATTCAAAAATTCATGCTAAAATCAAAAATTCAGATCATTTTGGCTCCTTAATTTGGGATGGTGAAAATGTGGGATTTGCTCAACTCATAGATGTACCTCGTTTAGCATCACTAAAAAAAGGCGACTCAATTGTAACTGGAGCTTTTTCAGATGTTTTTCCAGAAAATATTCCAATTGGGAAAGTGGATAAAATTTTTATCAATAAAAAAACAAATTATTATACCATAAATGTTAGATTATTTAATGACATGACCTCTATAGGTTATGTATATATTATCGAAAACAAAGCAAAAAAAGAAAAAAATATATTAGAATCAGAAACTGTAGCCCCAAAAAAAAGTGAATAATAACATTTTAAATAGCATTCGCCTTTTAGTGTTTTTTACACTACAAATTTTGATTTTCAACAACATCAATTTGTTTGGATATCTAAACCCATATCCTTACATATTATTTGTTTTATTATATCCAATAAATAGCAACAAATCTGTTTTCCTGTTGAGTGGTTTTGTTTTAGGAATTTTACTTGATATGTTTGCAAATTCTGGTGGAATTCATACAATGGCAACATTAATTTTGGCTTACATAAGACCATCATTATTCAAATTTGCTTTTGGATTAAGTTATGAATACCAAACGGTAAAAATTGCTGATAAGATTTCACCCGAACGAATAACATTGTTAATGTTATCTATATTTATTCATCATTTTATTTTATTTTTTTTCGAATTTTTTAGATTAGATTTGATATTGACTGTACTTTTTAGAACACTTTTAAATACTTTGTTCACTTTCACAATTTCATTACTTATCATCTATTTAATCAAACCAAATAAACGATGAGAAAAATTGTTTTACCTACAGTTATTATAGTAAGTTCAATTATCTTACTAGTCAAGATTTTCTATTTACAAGTAATTGATGAGACTTTAAAACTAAAAGCCGAAAACAACGCTATTAAGAAAGTTTATGATTTTCCTGAACGAGGCTATATCTATGATAGAAATGGAAAATTATTAGTTGCCAATCAGCCTTCTTATGATATCATGGTAGTTCCGAGAGAGATTAAAGATATTGACACTACCGAATTTTGTAATTTACTCCACATTTCAAAAGATTATTTCATTAAAAAAATTGAAAAAGCTACTATATACAGTCCTCGACTTCCTTCTGTTTTTTTATCTCAATTAAATAAAGCTGAATATGCTGCATTTCAAGAAAAAGAAAGAAAGTTTGAAGGTTTTTACACTCAAAAAAGAGCTTTAAGAGATTATCAAGTTAAAGAATGTGCAAATATTTTCGGATTTATAACTCAAGTTAACGAAGCTATTATTAATAAAAATCAATATTACAATCCAGGAGACTTAATCGGAAAACAAGGTGTTGAACAAGAATATGAAGAAATTCTACGCGGTGTAAAAGGAGTAAAATATCTTCTTCGCGACAAGCACAATAAAATTATTGGACCTTATAAAAATAGTGAATTTGATACCATTGCTCAACAAGGTAAAGACTTAACATTAACCATAGACCATGAATTACAAAAATATGGTACCGATTTAATGATAAACAAAAGAGGTGGAATTGTTGCTATTGAACCAAAATCAGGCGAAATTTTAGCATTAGTCACTGCACCCACTTATGACCCGGCTTTATTAGTTGGTCGTCAACGATCAAAAAATTATACAACTTTATATAACGACTCTATTTCTAAACCATTATATGATAGAGGACTTCAAGCTACCTATCCGCCAGGATCACCATTTAAAATTATAACAGGTTTAATTGGTCTTCAAGAAGAAGTAATTGATGAACAAACTACTTTCTATTGTAATTATGGAGCAGATTTTGGTCGTTTTATGGGTTGTCATTGTGGTTTACATACTTTACAATTAAATAATGGAACTTTTAAATCGTGTAATAGTTATTTTGGAAACACGTATAAAAGAACTATTGAAAAATATAAAGATTCGTATTTTAGCATAGATAGTTGGGCAAATCATGTAAAAAGTTTTGGATTAGGCCAGTTTCTTGGTACTGATATGCCTATAGGCAGTAAAGGACTAGTACCATCATCAAAAATGTACAAAAAAATGTACAATGGGGCTCCTATTAGAAGTTCATATATTATCTCTAATGCAATTGGTCAAGGTGAATTATCAACCTCAACCATACAATTAGCAAATATGATGGCAGTAGTTGCTAATCGAGGATATTATTACACTCCACATATCGTTAAAAAAATTAAAGGACAACCTTTAGATAAAAAATTTACCACAAAACACTACTCCACTATTGATAAACAGTATTTTCCAGCTATGATACAAGGATTGGCAGATGTTTACAATGTAGGGACTGCCTCAAAATTGAAAGTTGAAGGATTAGAAATTTGTGGAAAAACAGGAACGGCAGAAAATAAAATGAGAATAGCAGGAAAAACTTATCAATTAGAAGACCATTCTATTTTTGTAGCATTTGCACCAAAAGAAAATCCAACAATTGCAATAGCTGTAGTAGTTGAACACGGCCACTGGGGAAACACTTGGGCAGGACCAATTGCAACTCTATTGGCAGAAAAATATGTTACTGGAAAAATTACTCGTACTGATTTAGAAAAAAGAATGCTTACAGGTAATTTACTCCCTCAATATGAAAAAATTGAAAATCTTATATTTCAACGATTTCCTGAACCCAAAAAAACATCCGACACATTAAAAAAGACAGAATTAATAGTAGGGGAAGCTAGGAAAGAAGAAGAATCAAATTAAATGAAAAATCAAAGTATAGAAAATAGTATTGATTGGGTTTCAATTATCATTTATATTATATTGGTAATAATGGGGTGGTTGACTATTTATTCTGCCTCATTACCCATTGAAGAAACTTCAATTTTTGATTTATCTCAAATTTACGGTCGTCAAATGCTTTTTATTGCATTAGCAATTCCATTAATTTTAATTGTTTTGTTTACAGATGCAAAAATTTACGAACGCCTTTCCTTTGTTTTTTATGGCGTTGGAATCATTTTATTGCTAGGACTTTTTGTATTTGGAGTTACAAAAAAAGGACAAACCAATTGGTATCAATTTGGCGGTTTTGGTTTTCAGCCATCTGAATTTGTAAAAATTGCAACAGGCTTATTATTAGCAAAATATATCAGTTATTCACAAATCAATCTTAAATTTACTAAACATCAAATTATAGGTATAGCTATTATAGCTTTGCCTGTGATTCTTATCTTATTACAACCAGATGCTGGAAGTGCTATGATTTTTATTTCGCTAATTTTTGTGCTTAACAGAGAAGGTTTTCCAAGTTGGTATTTTGTTTCTGGCATCATTGCAATTGTTCTTTTCTTTGCTTCATTGGTAATTCAACCTATATATGTAGTTATTGCAATGTCAATATTTATGATAATTCATTACATATTTAATAGAAAAATCACCCGAAATCCAATTGTATATGTTTTGTTATTTATTGTAATGACTGCTTTCACCTATTCGGTAAGTTATGTGTATGATTCGGTTTTAGAACCACATCAAAAGGATCGTATTAATGTACTCATTGGTGATAATGTTGATATGAAACGAGAAGGCTATAATTTAGACCAATCGATGATTGCAATTGGCTCTGGTGGACTTACTGGAAAAGGTTATCTAGAAGGCACGCAAACAAAAGGAGGATTTGTTCCGGAACAACATACTGACTATATTTTCACCACTGTAGGAGAGGAATGGGGTTTTATAGGAAGTTTTACAGTAATTGCATTATTCGTTACTCTTTTCTTGAGAATTATATATTTAGCTGAAAAACAAAAAACAAAATTTAGTAGAGTATATGGATACTGTGTAGCGACATATTTATTTACTCACTTTTTTGTTAATATTGCCATGCTTATTAAACTATTCCCAACCATTGGTGTTCCTCTCCCTTTTTTCTCCTATGGAGGATCAAGTTTATGGTCTTTTACAATTTTATTATTTATATTTATAAAACTTGATGCAAATAAAGTTAATGAATGGTAACAAACTTATATTATTTCTTTAAACATATAAAAAAAAATATCATTTAGTTTATAATCATTTTAGCAGGTATTTTTTTTTCTTTAGAGGCTAATCTCATTTCTGAAATAATATTTAAAGTTTCATCTACATATATATCTTTTTGCATATCTTCATGCCAACGTTCACGTTTTTGTTTTAACAAAGTATCTTTTTCAAACAAAGCTACTTCACTTGGCAACGATTCAAATTTCAACCTATTATCAAAATCTGTAATTTTCTTGAATTTTTTAATTTTCTCATCCGCTAAATCCATTTTCTTTTTAAATTCATTTAAATCTAAACTAAATTCGTTTTCATCTTTACGATCGAAAATCCATTTTGCGTTTTCCTCAATTAATTTAAAATTTGGATTAGATTCAATTCTTCTTTTAGAATTTACAATAATATTTTCATAATTAACATTCATTGGGCTGTATTTTGCAGGCTCAATTTTATCCCATGGCAAAGCACTTTCTTCATCACGCTCACCCATTTCAAGATATGCA
>Ga0075160_10002876_pt1 | contig 10084 bp, 2 predicted proteins | sample JI91814C2DNA_FD_70969 | JGI IMG/M metagenome (GOLD analysis project Ga0075160, IMG submission 70969) | Wastewater effluent complex algal communities from Wisconsin, to seasonally profile nutrient transformation and Carbon sequestration -... | ecosystem: Engineered > WWTP > Effluent > Algae...
TCATCACGTAAATCAGGGTGCACCGTGGCCAATTCGGCTAAAAACGGGAACAACCCATGTCGACGAATATCATTCCATGAAACCAGAACGTCGGACGGGATTTGCATAATAGCAAACGACACAACAACTTCGGTAGAACGACCCGAAGTAGAAAGTAACGATAAAGACAATTCCACTGCACGATCAATGGTGATAGTGTTCGTGCTACCAGCGGTACGGACCACCAACGGAGGCGACAGCGTTGTCATTCACTTTTTTAAGTACTAAAAGGACCTCCGGGTGTATGAACAACGATAACACTGAAACGTACGTCTGGGGCCAGGAAACTGACTCTAGACACCAGGAAAGGATATCTATGGATACGGGAAATGATTGGGAGGGAGTTGAAGTAAAGAAATCGGTTGGGAAACCATTTACTTCAAGACCGCTTCCCAAAGTGAAAAATCCGCTCCAAAAACCAGCAACAAACGAAGCATATGTAGCTTCTGAAACAAAGAAAACAGGTGGGAAAACGTTACCGCAACGTTTTTCTACATCAGGGAACTTTGGGCAACCTCAGCGGTTCAAAGTTCAGAGAAAATTGGTTAAGAAGGCAAGCCTCAAGGTTCCGAAGATGGTTGAGGACGTAAAGCGCTCAAGCGAATACTTGATCTTTCATGGATTCCCAAATCTCCAATTATCTGGTACTGAAAGATCCAAATATGCTGAAGCGGTAGAAGAAATGGCTAAAAATATTGCAATTCAAATGGAGGTAACATTGATTGAAGGCTCTGGGAAAAAATGTCTGGAAGACAAGGGTTGTTTTGCCCTAATATTTCAGATTACGAAAACCCTTTTACATATGCCGTATGGATGTAAGAGACCGGAGATCGAATTTCCCTTTGCAATAGGAAATAGGAAAATAATTCCGTATTTAAATCTAACTTTTCTGGAGAAGAAGGATGGAGAAGCGGTAGTGAACGGTGAAATGATAACATTTGCAATGGCAAGAGGGTTCGAAGGTAGTATGGAAGAATCAAACCTTCGAGCATGCCATCTCCAGTGTTATCTAAGACAGGAAATTGATGAAAAAGGACTGGTAGTAGCGGCACATTTACTTCAGGGCTTTGGTTCAAAGGAAGCTACACCAGACAAGGATCGCACGGTAAATGCATGGATGCACATCAATACCGGGATCATTCTGCTACCGAAAGGATTAACAGGCGAACAAATCAATATGATGAGTGACAAGTTGGGCTTAGAGGCTTACAAGTTCGCGGTGGGTAACTATTGGAAATGTCTTCCGGGTGCTATCGATACTGGCGCCTTTAAGTTTGAAGTCTATAAAGATAGTTATGAACTTTATGCGGCAAGATACGGTCAGAAAGAACTCTATTTAAGAGATTACAATATATGTATTGAAAATATACATGATAAAATCTCAAACATAGAGATAAGAGATGCTCTTCTCAAAGACGGCACGGTAAAGGAAGAAGATATTACGGCCATTCATGGATCCTCTATAGCAATCCCTTATAAGATCTCTGTTTCAAAACGGGTTCATGTTGCTCTCAAGATTAAAACTTGGAATCTGTCAGCCGGTGAAACCCTTTGCAAACTTGGGAACAATGTTCACATAATGGAAGGTACACTCACTCAAGGTCAAGTAACATTAATGGAGCAACGTCAAAAGATTCTCCAGAGCGAGAAATTTCCATCACCATGGATCAAATATATGGGGGAATCTGTTTCCGGTGAAGCGCACAATCTCAATCAAGGGGTACAACGTCAAGGAAGATTTACGTCAGAAAAGGAGAGTGCAAACAACGGGAAACAAATATATTCCTATGCATCTGCAACAAGGAACAACATGAAAGGACAGGATCAAGACAAAATTGAATTAAATTCAACAGAAAAGCATCAGACGGCTATGAAGGTAGAGCAAAAGCTGGCAACAGAACCGAGTGATTCCTGGGAGGAACAATGCACCAAACAGACATTTTATAATCTGGCAGGAGTAAACAACGAAACGACTCAGCAAGAATCCAAATTGCTAAAACAAATGGAAACAGGTCAAACTCAACTTAAAAAAGAATTTAAGGCAGTGGAAACCAACATACTTCAGAAACTCGTCTCATTGCAAAGCGAGATGAAGGAATTGAAGGAGATTTTGGCGGCTATGAATCACGACCACCGACCAAATAATATTGTTTTACCAAAACCGTTGGACAAGAAAGTGCAACCAATCAAATCAAAGGGTTCAAGGGAAACTGGGGACACAAAACCGCAACATAGAACCACAACGGCAATGGTAATTGATATAGATAATCACAAAATCGCAGACGTGATAAGAGCACCAAATGAAACGGATGAGGAATCGGTGCAAGATAAAATTGCAACTGCACGGAAAATTCGTCACTTAGAAATTTTCCTGGGAGACAAACCAGTGTCGATACGCAGTAAGATAACAGAAAAGAGAGACCAGACTTATTTCATCAACATGGGAGACGATGTGTCGGATATCTCCCAAATTTCGGTTGCGATACCGGTATCTAGTGAACATCATTCTACCCCTTCGGAAAACGCAATATCTCAGGAACAAATTCAACAAATCGTTGAGGCTTGTAAAGAAAAAGATGAAACTTTCGATATCTGCTACAGGGAGCAAATAAAAATGAGACCACTTGCTGAGGTTACTGCAGAAATTAGGGAATGCATCTCAAATGGTGACAAATGTTGGAATCCAGTTCAAAATCTTCCTACGAACTCAGTTGAAGAGGATGAGACTATTCAACTGGAAGATATGGCAGAACCAAGTCACCACTATTCACACACAAACGGGCTGGTTAACCAACGCGATATTGAAGACTATATGGGCGAACCTGAAAAGAATCCATATCAGTTGAGAGTAGAACCGTCAAGATACAAAGCTCGGGACCCTGAGTCAAATACATGGTCCTTAGCCATTGGAGTTGGTGTCATCAACAGGGGTTCGAGGATAATTCCAGCCAACACGAGGCTCCTGACATTCGACGGAGGTGAATGGATTTCATATACAGAAGGAAATAAACGTATAACGGAAGGAAGAGGTGAATACCTGATGGAAGGAATAGGCAGAAGTGGATACTATGATATGTACCAGGCTCGATTGAGAGGCGATCTGGCATCAGCGGTAAATTCTCCTACTCATTTACGGAAAGAAGATCAAAAAATCGTAGCACGATCAAACTGCAAACTAACTTTTTCTCCAAAAACTGGTTATTTCGGGTTGACAACTACTCAGAATATACATCCTGGTAAAGAACTGTTCTACAGATATGGACCAAGGTTTAAATTCAATATAAAAGGGAAAATTATTGATCAAACTGACCTTATAAAGAACGAGATAACGGCGGACACATCAGAGCGCTGGAATAAGATGGTTAAAACAATCCAAGACGATCCATTAGTATTACGTTTGGTAGATGAAGACAGGGTTGACAACTTACCTCTTCTTGCAGAACTCCAGCAGTTGGATCAACATTCTACAATTGATGACGTACGAGATATACTGAAGAGGTTGGCAAAATTCTCACTAAAGCGTAGAACTATGCCTCACAGGGTAAACATTGAAAATCTGGGCAGCGGGTACTGTGGATGGGCGACACTCTATCAAGCGCACCTCATACAATCCGGTTGTACTGACAACGAGCAACTGTGTTCAGGGGTGGGAACTACAGGGGGTAAAAAACTGTGGTTACACCAACTTGGGCAATATTTAGAAGCTCAAATAAGTCAGCACACAGAAACAACAAATGACTCTTTCGGGTGGGCAAACATCAAAGAAGAGACAATGAAAGTAATAACGCATATTAAGGCAGGCAATTTAAGCTTACCGCTTCAACACTATGCGACGGGGGATATCATCAGCGCTATGGAGCCTAGCGTTAAAAAATCCATCTGGCTTGAAACCATAGAAAATGGATGTAAGTGGGAGACCCTATACGAAACATCACTTAAACAGGATTATGAATTTCTGTCGTTTGAGGAGTTAATTCAAGCTGAAAATTGTATTAACATTGTTAATACTAACCATGGATCACCTGGAGCCCATTTCTTGATAGCCGTAAGTCAGCCGCGGTCACATCAATTAAGCGCTCTCCTAAGGAAACTATCTCAACAGGTTCTCACAAGTTTTCAGGAGAACCAATCTCACCTCTCTACCAATTAGAGCGCCCACCACTCAAGATCTCTCAAGGCTGACACCTACATCAACAATCACATCCATTCAACAATTCAAAATGCACGGAAGAGTTAAAAATATGACAACAACAAAAGGAATAAAAGAAGAAAAGAGTATGAAGAAACAAGAAAGGCAAACGACAGAAACAGACAGAAATGACGTTGCAGACATAAAACAAATCATTAGTAAACCTGGAGAAACGGCAGGGGATGGTTCCAACATAGAGCTACGAGCAAAACTGTCTATAGGTCTCCAAATCTATGTTCCATGGATCACTTTCCCTGAATCATCGATGACACAATGGGTTCAATTTAAACACCACTGGGTTGTTGGGGTGTTAAAGCGAATACATGCCAACGGATGGGAAATTTTCTTTCCTGCTCTAAATCGGGCATATACACTCCCCTGGAAATGGATCGATATTTATGGATCAAATATCTCCACAAGAAGCCCACTCCTCTCTCGAACAACATACTATCAAGTAACAAATTCTGCTCAAGAAATAAAAGAGACGCCAAGAGTAGAAGTTAATGTGGGCAAGCAAATATACGTCAGATGGGATACTTTTTCAGAGTCAAGTATGACATACTGGCATCGTTTCGACAAGAAGCTCCTCTACGTTAGAGGAATTTATACCAAACAAACAGCAAAAGGTTGGAAGCTACATTATCCAGACCTAGACTGGAACGGCAAACCACGAATTCATATCCAGACGATGAAATGGATAGAAACGCATGGTTTACAGTCGGCTCTACCAGAAGGTGTTATTCTCATCTCAGAGGAGGAATATGGATTGAGTTATTCAGACCACCAGGGCTTGGTAGATGAGGATTCAACGATAGACCAAAACTCAGACACACATTGGCATACCCAAGAAATTCCACAACAAATGGCAGTGGCAAATACAGAAATAGAGGAAAATGTTATCAAACTCGAAGGTTTTCCACCCACTCAAACTCCTCCAGGAAACTCGGTAGGCATAGCAGTTCTTAATATAAACACGCTTCAAAGATCTAAACTGGGAGCCGCTCAATGGCTTTATCAAAATGGCCTCCAAATCGTCGCTCTGTTAGATACAAGATTAAATTCAAATGCGCAAATGTTTTTTGATAAATGTTGGAAGGCGACAAATGGGGCAGGAGCAAAAATAGTATTTTCAACACAACTAGAAAAAGTATCGGTTGGAGGACAAGCTCACCTCTTGGATGGGGTGTGGGCGCAGCGATTGGTTAGCACTTGGTCTGATCCGTCTTCCTTAGGAATCTTATTTGAAACTGCGTATCGATCCTCCGAGGGTATTATTAGAATAACGTCAATTTATTACCCATACGGCCAGGCAGTGGAGGGCTCTGATAGCCTGGCATCAAAACTACAACGTTGGTTGGACAAAACCAGGAACGGACTCTCCTGGGAGCTGTATATAAAGGAACAATTATCAGCACGCACTCGGAAAACATCAGTTACTCACCTCATCATGGGTGATTTTAACAAAGATGAGAAGGAGCTTGGAGCATGGAACGAGCTTGACGGATATTCAAACTGTCATACGGCTAAATTAGGTGGCATTAACTCTGTTAGTAACGCCGGGAAGATAGATCATATATACTCCAAAGGGGTGATAGTACGGAGTGGACAAAGTCTAAGTGATAGATGGTTAACGGTCACTGATCATAAACCGTTTTGGGTATACTTACCGGATTCGGGGCCAAAAATTACAAAGCGAAAGCGCTCGTTTTATTGGGGCAAGGTAGATTTCTCTAATGAATCTCACCTCAACCGGTATCAAGAAAACTGGCCATCACAAGACTCAGCAAAACCAGACCAAGTAATTTTCGCTCATAGTACCATTGCTGCCAATAGGTCTAGAGTTAAGAAACCACTGCGGTCCATCCAACTATGGACTCCTCTGACAGGGGCTCTATTTCTATGGTACAAATGCCTCAAAAAATGTAACGGTGGACAGCACCAAGGTATGCAATATGAGAAATATAAGCTCCTGATAGACAAGATCCATGTTGATCACGGTGAAGTTCCATGGATAGTACTGACAGAACGTTATTCGTTGGGGTTTGAAGAGTGCCAGCAAGGAAGATTAAGCAAGCAAGATATAATCAAATTTCTGGCGGCCACTCATAAAGAACTTCATGGATCTAGAAGAAGACAGCGTTGGGAGGAATATAAAGAATGGGTTGCAAGAATTAATACCAACAGTACACAATTCTTTAAAGCCCTTCGCCCTCAACGACAACAAACAGATCTGACAAAATTGGAAATTAACGGAGAGGTGGAAACTGACCCGGAGTTAATCGATCGGTACATTGGGATGTATTTTGAAGCCACAACTAAATGTACCCACACCACTGCACCCAGCTGGGAGGAAATCCAAAACTTTGATAATTTCCAAAAAGGTGTTAATCCAATGATTCCACAACGGTTAATCAGAGTGATTTGGCTGGCAATTATGTCAATAGACAATGGCAAGTTCCACCAAGTTCAGCTTGGCACCACAAAAGAGGCTTTGACACCAACATTAGCGGAATATACCAAGCTGCTTAAGGAATCAAATAGGAAAAGTGCAGGGGGCGTAACAGGTTGTACCTATGAGATGCTACATCATGCTCCAAGTGCGGTCATTTCTGAAATATACTACGCTTCGTTACAACTATGGCAACAGAGTTCATGTCCGGACTGGTGGAAGACCAAGATGATATATCCTCTACAAAAACGGGTCGGAGTGCACACATGCAAAAACATTCGGCCAATTGTTCTGCTCGAGGTAACACGGAAACTATGGTACAAGCTCATAATTCGCAAAGTTATGGGCAATTTAGAAGGTGCCGACATTCTCCAACGTAATCAATGTGGTTTCCGAGCTCAGAGTGGCTGTGGTGATAATCTTCTACAAGTTATAAATGCGTTGGAAGGAAATTCACAAGTATTTGGCTCCTCCTTTGATATTGTAGGGGCGTTCAATGCTCCTCCAAGATATTGGTTAGGCATAGCTCTACGTAGACTTGGTATAACAAAGGAGGTCACTTCTATACTAACCCAACTGGATGATAATGACATCAACTATGTCCTTACACCACACCGGATAAAGAACGGAACCGGTTACAAATTTCATACAGAAATCGGCACCGGACAAGGGGATGTTACCTCACCCACCCTATGGACTGTATATTTCGATATCATCCTCACTGCACTCAACTCGATCTCCTCGGATCTACATTATGTCACATCCGATGAACAGATTCACTCGGTAATGGATACGGCCTTTGCTGACGATCTGCTCTCTTTGTGTGCTACGCAAGACCGGCTTCAACAGAAAGCTGAATTGATATCTGCTCTGGGAGGAACGCTAAAATTCAACATTGCCCTGGATAAATTACGGACATTCAGCACTCAGGTGGAGGGGACGATATCAATATATGACTGGAACTGGAATGAGTCACACCTAGATTGTAGCACCAACGGATTCTACAAATATCTTGGTTCCACACGAGAGATAAACGGGAATTCGACTACTGAAAAAAGAATCATAGGAGCCACGGTTGCGGAATTTTTGCAGCGATTACATAAAAAGCAACCCAAGGCAGATTGGTGCAAACTAGCAATTAACCAGGTGCTCATTCCAAAGATCTTATACAAAGGTCAATTCGGAAAAGAATGCGGATATCAGCGAAAAGGAATTCTTCAAACAATAAAGAAGACAGCACATTTGCCAACCTCCTTCCCAACAGCTTTGCTATCTGGGCCGGTGGAATTCGGAGGTTTGGGTATACATCAAGCAGAATTGATGATCCCAATGGCCAAATGGGAACTCCTACAACGTGCCCTTTTTGGCAGAATACATGCTTCACGTTGTGCTGCGGATGCCATACTGATGCGAGCAGCACAGGCCTCAGGCGACACGTTTCAAGAAGCCTGGCACCAGATCACAATGTCCAATGAAGGCTGGATAGGGGAATTAATTGCCTCTATTGATTCCTTTGGGGGTACAATCAAAATCGGTCATAATATGGAAACCAATGTATTAGATGCAAAAATTCCGGCAAATGAAGGCACACAACACCTGGGTCTTCAATATCTGGGGGACATAATGGAAATAAGAGATGGTCAGTTAAAAACGATCCAATCATATTACCTGGAAGGCATCTCTGCTAGTTGGCCATTTTATTCTCTTGAACACATGCAGATCTATCTCCGGATAGGTCAATTCTGGACACTCGATGATCAAGCTACTCCGGATATCATAATAGAGCTGGCGGGGTTTCAACAAGCAACCGTTTGGGCTATCACATGGCAACGTGTGACGCCAACCATGATATCGCGCACGAGATCAACTCATCGTCTACAATATATCAGACATGGAATGGTCCAAATCGATAATCCCCAGCTCACAAAAAAATGCATTGTACACCGACAAGCCAACAAAGCTGAGCTAGTTTATATTGCATCCATGGAGGGTACTCAGCGAAAGCTACTGCCGCGCGAGACCCTGGACAATAGTGTCACTGCGTCGGATGGCTCGTACACTGATTTCGGCCAACTCCTCAACTCAGAACAATCAACCAGATCTCTCTCAGCTGTGTATGGAGTAACAACCAAGGGGGAGGCAAATATCTGGCGTTTTCGGATTCCTTCAACACGACGACGTGCTTTCTCTGCAGAGCAGTTGGCGTTACTAGTTGCTGTAACCAAATGCAACGGCCCAATTTATACGGACTGCAAGAGTTTGCTGCAGCGTATACAGAGGAATCAACCATCCGTGGATCCACTTTTTAACATTCTTCGACAACATAAAGACCGTATCTTCTGGACCAGAAGTCATCCAGAAAGATACAAAGAGAAAAAAGAATGGACTCCAATTGATGAGGCTATACATGCCGCTGATGCGGTTGCCTCCGACAACTCAATTACCACTGGTACCATGATGGAGCTCTCAAATCTAACAATGGAAGCCGCAAGATGTTGGGCCATATGGACACCGCAAGGGCTCCTACAAGATCGACTCGCAACTTATCTTGCAAAACACCAGCTCACGGACTATGTCATCACACGAAACAAAGAGGACAACAACATTTGGAATCCAATTTCGCTGCAACTATGTATGTCAGCGATGGGCGGAACCATATCGCAAAAAGGGGCTTATTTGAAATTGTTCTTCGGTCGCTTCGAATCGGATCGCAATGCTCCCTCAAGAGATATCTGCACCTGTGGCTGTTCTGGGCATTTCGCGGAGTGGATAACAGTCTGCAAGAGAACGGAAATAATTGCTATTAGAGAGGACCTACATCGAGAATTGGCGGAAAGCAACTTACCGTATCATATGCTCAAGGTAATTCAGAGTTTTCTAAAATCTTCGGATAGTGAAAATTTTAGGCGAGGCAATTGGACGCAATCGCAACGCGAACAAATGGAGTTAGCCTATTTAACTGGCGCTGGCAATGATAAAAAACTGATTCGAAAATGGCGACGTGATATCAATCGTATTATCAAGATAGTTGTTAACAATTCCTTGAAACTATATTCAGTCGGAAGCCGTACGGTGGCATTATCAATAAAAGGCAAGTCAAGACAACGGACTATTCCTCAGTACTTTTCCAGGACGGAGGAGGTACCAACAAAACCAGTCACAAGGGAAATTCTTCCCAAAAAACGGAAAAGGCAGGATACTCAATCATCTCTTTTGGAATGGTTAACAAAGTATCCCAGCTAATGGATGTCATAAAATGTATATAAAGATAAAGGAAATGTCTTTACTGGATACTGGTCGGCGCTAAGGCGTTTTGTGTAACAACAGACCGGGAAATTTACAATTTTCTTGTTAATGTGGGTAGTTAGGGTGTGTGAAAATTGTGTAATTCTTAATCCATTATAAAT
>Ga0075160_10002877_pt1 | contig 10083 bp, 6 predicted proteins | sample JI91814C2DNA_FD_70969 | JGI IMG/M metagenome (GOLD analysis project Ga0075160, IMG submission 70969) | Wastewater effluent complex algal communities from Wisconsin, to seasonally profile nutrient transformation and Carbon sequestration -... | ecosystem: Engineered > WWTP > Effluent > Algae...
CTGTATTAAATTCACCGGCATCTTCCATAAAAAACCGGCCAGCACGATAAAGTCGATCTTGTATTTTGCCAGTTCAGTTAAATAAGCATCTCCGCCGGTAAATCGCTCTTTTTCTATTAGTAAAGAAGGGATCCCTGCTTTTTCTGCTATTGTAAATACTCCGGCGCCGGGCTTATTGCAAACTACTAATGCAATTTTTATGTTTTCGGAAGCGTTAAAATAATTTATTATTTGTTGTGCATTTGAACCTGCACCGCTGGCAAAAATGGCAATTTGAGTGATTTTTGACCCCGTTTTGTGGTTTCTGCCGCTTATTTTACCCCAGATCTTTACTATATACTTCCTGAAAAATGTAAACTGCCCCAGCGGGATACTGATCAGTAAAACACAAATAGGCCACAGGAGGGTAATCAGCAACACATATAAAATAATCCACAAGGCTCCTTTCTCCAATCCGGTAAACATTAAAATCTTACGTCCGGCATAGCCACAAAGGCTTCCACCCAAAGCAAAGGTTGCAATAATAAGCACCAGGTTAAGCCCGTTTACCTTCCATCTTTGTTTAAGTTTCTCAAACATTCGGCAAAAGTGGGGTAAAAATTTGTGAATTAGCAGGCCAATTCCAAAAAAAACTGATAAGCTGAAATACGTTACAAATACATGACAATTACTATGCAAATAATTAAACAATTGGCTGAAAACCACACTGGATAAGGAAAAAAAAAATCTTAAAATGTTGATATATTCTCAGTGTCCTGCCTTATTTTTGCACACGAATCAGGATATTTTTCCACATTAGCCCCGATATAACTGTATGAGTCGCTATAGAAAAATCTTAAACAGAATCTTTACAAGCATTTTTTTAGTTGTTTTATTGTCAATTAATATACAGGCTTCTGCAGCAGATGGAGCGGCGCTGTTTAAAGCAAATTGTGCCAGTTGCCACAAGCCAGATAAGGATTTTACCGGCCCGGCTCTAAAAGGCTGGAAGGACAGGGTACCTGCAGGGGACTGGATTTACAAGTGGATTGGTAATTCGGGAGATGTAATTGCCAGCGGAGATGCTTATGCAAAGGACCTGTTTGCAAAATGGAATAAAACCCAGATGACGGCTTTTGGAGCACAGCTTAAGAAAGATGATATTGATGCTATATTAAAATATGTAGATGATTATACAGATGCTCCGCCTCCTGGGGAGCTTAAAACAGAAGCATCTGACAATTCACTTCTTTTTGGCATTTTAACCCTGGTTTTAGCACTTATTGCCTTTATATTATTACAGGTTAACAGCAACCTCCGCAAATTATCCGACGAAAAAGAAGGTGTGCTGCGTCCAGAGCCGGTTCCGGCATATAAAAACAAAACTTATTTAATGGCAGGTATTTTAGTACTGTTTGCTGTGGGTGGTTACTATACCATCAACGGGGCAATCGGTATGGGCCGTATGAAAAATTATCAGCCAAAACAACCAATATTTTACTCTCACCAGGTACACGCCGGCACCAACCAGATCAGCTGTTTGTATTGCCATGGCGGTGCACAGGATAGCAAGCAGGCAAGCATTCCATCGGTTAATACCTGTATGAATTGTCATAAAGCCATCAGCAAATACGAAGGGCCCGATAAATTGGTTAGAGAAGATGGTACAGCTGTTGACGGAACTGCAGAAATTCAGAAATTATATGAATATGCAGGCTGGAATGCGGCAACCAAAACCTACAATGCAGATAGTGATAACAACGGAATCCCTGATGGCGCAAAACCAATTGAATGGGTAAAGGTTCACAACCTGCCAGATCATGTTTATTTTAACCACAGTCAGCATATTAAAGTGGGAAAACAACAGTGCCAGACCTGCCATGGCAACATACAGCAAATGCCTGAGGTTTACCAGTTCACAGACTTAAGCATGGGCTGGTGTATCAATTGCCACAGAGAATCTAAGGTTGATTTTTACAACAAAGCTGATGGTACAGGTAACAAGTATTACAGCATTTACGAGAAATTCCACAACGACATTAAGAATCATAAAATGGACAGTGTTACGGTAGAAAAGATCGGTGGAACAGAATGTCAGAAATGTCACTATTAAGCTTTTTGATCCGCCACAGGCGCAGAACAGAAGCATTAAGATAACTATCATTTTATAGCACATAAAATCCCCTTTAGGGGTTGGAGTAAAAAATATGAGTAAGAAAAAGTACTGGCAAAGTTTTGGTGAACTGAATCAAACTGAAAGTTTTCAGGAATCAGCCAAAAACGAGTTTAAGGAAGAATTGCTTCCCCTGGCAGACCTTGATGATAAAGGTATTTTAGACGCCAAGACTCCACGCAGGGATTTTCTTAAATACCTGGGCTTTAGTACAGCTGCTGCGGCCGTTGCTGCCAGCTGCGAAACGCCGGTACGTAAGGCTGTTCCTTTCTTAAACAAGCCACAAAGTGTTACACCGGGTGTTGCCAACTATTATGCATCTACTTATGTTAATGGCGGCGATACCATTTCTGTTGTTGTTAAGCAAAGAGATGGCAGGCCCATTAAGATCGAGGGAAACGAATTGTCGACAATTACAAACGGAGGTACCAATGCACAGGCACAGGCTTCTGTATTGGATCTGTACGATAACACACGCCTTCGCTACCCCATGCAGAAAGACGGCAGAGGGTTTAAAGAAGTTACCAGCTTTGATGCATTTGATAAAATGGTAGGAGCTGCTATTACCGGTAAAGCTGTTGCCATTCTTACCTCAACCGTAAACTCTCCTTCTACTTTAGCAATTATAAATGAGTTTATAGCAAAATATCCCGGCAGCCGCCACGTACAATACGATGCTGTAAGTTACAGCGGTATGTTACTGGCAAATGAGGCTTGCTACGGAAAAAGAGCAATCCCTTCTTATCATTTCGATAATGCAAAAGTGATCGTTAGCCTTGGTGCCGATTTCTTAGGTACCTGGTTAAGTCCAACTGAATTCAGCAATCAATACGGAAAAAACAGAAAAGTAACTGGCGAAAAACCAGAACTGAGTAAGCATTTTCAGTTTGAAAGCATGATGAGCCTCACCGGTAGTAATGCCGATGACCGCTATACACACAAGCCTTCCGAAACAGGTGCCGTTGCTTTAGCAATAGCAGCTAAACTGGGCGTTGCGGTTACTGCTCCATCCATTGCTGATGCTAAACTGGTTAAAGGAATTGATACAGCGGTTGCTGCTTTAAAAGCAAACAGCGGTGCTGCATTGGTTGTTTGCGGAAGCAATGATGCAAATATCCAGGTAGTGGTAAATGCTATTAACGAAGCCATTGGCGCCAACGGTAAAACCATCAACTGGGCCATTACATCAAACTACAAAAACGGTATTGATGCAGATATGGACAAGTTGATCACAGATATGAGTGGTGGCGCAATCGGAGCCGTTCTTATCCACGGAGTTAACCCTGCTTATTCATACAGCGACAGTAAGAAATTTAAAGATGCCCTGGCAAAAGTTGTTTCTGTTTCCTTTAACGGAACCATGGATGAAACAACAGAGCAGTGCAAATACATACTTCCATCTCACCATTGGTTAGAGAGCTGGGGTGATGCTGAACCTAAAACAGGGTATTTCAGTTTATTACAACCAACTATCAATCCTTTATTTAAAACACGTGCTTACCAAACCTCATTAATTAAATGGAGTGCGGCTGCGGGTAGTTTGGTAAACGATTACGAAACTTATTTTAAAACATACTGGAGCGCCAAACTGGGCAGTCCCGATCTTTGGGAAAAAGCTTTACAGGATGGCGTGGTTGAACCTGCAGCCATGCCTGTTGGCGGCGGAACTTTTAACAGCGGCAAATTAGCCGAAGCAGCAGCAGCAGCGGCTTCAGCAAAAGGCGGAGCCGTTGAGGTTGTGCTTTATCAAAAAGTATCAGTAGGTGATGGCAGCCAGGCAAATAATCCTTGGCTGCAGGAATTACCTGATCCTATCTCAAAAGTAACCTGGGACAACTACGCTATGATGAGCCCTGCAATGGCCAAATCATTGTTAGGGTTGGATGTAATGAACCAGGAAAAAGGCAAGCAAAGCGATTACGAAGTTCACCCTGAGAAACCTGTTGTTAAGATCACAGTAGGTAAAAATTCTGTTGAATTACCAGTGATCGTTCTTCCGGGTATAAATCCTGCAACCATTGCATTGGCAGTTGGATACGGAAGAGAAAGTGCAGATAAGAATGCTACATCCGACAACATTGGTAAATCTGCAAATGGTGCCGGTAAAAATGTTTATCCATTGGTTACTTTCAACGGAACCAATTCATATAGTTCGGTAGCAACTGTTGAAAAAACAGGCGCCACGTATCCTTTGGCTCAAACACAGGTGCATGGTTTTACAGAAAGCCGCCCGGTTATTTATGAAACCAATCTTGCATCATTCAGTGCCAAACCTGAAGCACTTTTAGAAGAAATTAAGACGGAACTGCTGAATATTACTGCAAACGGCAGTAAGGATTTTGTGAAGGATGCAACCATTTATCCTGATTTTGAAAAACCAGGTATTAAATGGGGAATGAGTATTGATTTGAATACCTGTACCGGTTGCAGCGCCTGCGTGGTAGCATGTACGGCTGAAAATAATGTGAGTGTAGTTGGTAAAATGCAGGTACAGCGTGCACATGAAATGCATTGGCTGCGGATTGACCGTTATTTCACAGGCGACCTGGAAAATCCGGATGTTGTTTTTCAACCGATGCTTTGCCAGCATTGCGATAACGCACCCTGCGAAAACGTTTGCCCGGTAGCTGCAACAAACCACAGCAGCGAAGGCTTAAACCAGATGACCTATAACCGTTGTATCGGTACAAGATATTGTGCCAACAACTGTCCCTATAAAGTACGTCGCTTTAACTGGCTGGATTATACAGGTGCTGACAGCTTCCCGGATAACCAAAACCCAATGGTAGGTACATACATGGATGAGAGTGTAATGCAGATGAACGATGACTTAACAAGAATGGTATTGAACCCGGATGTTACCGTACGTTCAAGAGGTGTGATCGAGAAATGTTCTTTCTGTGTACAACGTTTACAGGAAAGCAAGCTCGAAGCTAAAAAACAACAGGACCCAACCCTGGTACGTAATGTAAAAACAGCCTGTATGCAGGCCTGTCCTACACACGCCATCAGTTTTGGTAATGTTAACGATAAAGAAAGTGATATTTATAAGATCAGGAACGTAGATCAGAAACACCGTGCATTCTATGTGATGGAGCAGTTACACGTTTTGCCAAATGTAAGTTACCTGGCAAAAGTGCGTAATACTGACAGGCACATTGGTGTAGAAGAAGAGCATGGTGCTGAAGCTAAAAAAGAAAAAAAAGCACACGCATAATAACGATAAGTAAAAACTAAAAACTAAAGAGTAAAAATCAATAGCTGGATATCTTTCTATCTTTTGAATTTTAACTTTTGACTTTATACTTTAGATATGTCATTACTGAAATACGAATCGCAACTAAGGGAACCGCTGGTAGATGGTAATAAAGATTACCACCAGGTAACGGAAGATATCATTCGTCCCATTGAGATGAAACCGAGCCGTCTCTGGTATATTGGATTTTATATCAGCGCAGCCCTGTTATTATTTGGGGTGTACAGTGTTTACAGGGAGGTTACCTATGGTATTGGCCAGTGGAACGTAAACAAAACCATCGGCTGGGGTTGGGATATTACCAACTTCGTATGGTGGGTAGGTATTGGTCACGCAGGTACGTTGATTTCGGCTATCTTATTATTATTCCGCCAGGGCTGGAGAACAGGTGTAAACCGTGCAGCAGAAGCGATGACAATTTTTGCGGTAATGTGCGCCGGCCAGTTCCCGATCTGGCATATGGGCCGTGTATGGATGGCATTCTTCGTATTACCTTATCCAAATACCCGTGGTCCTTTGTGGGTTAACTTTAACTCGCCACTGCTATGGGACGTATTTGCGATATCAACTTATTTTACTGTTTCTTTATTATTCTGGTATTCAGGCTTATTGCCCGATCTGGCAACTGTAAGAGACCGTGCAAAAACCAAATTCCGTAAAATGTTTTATGGTGTTGCATCTTTTGGCTGGAGCGGAAGCACCAAGCACTGGCAACGTCATGAATCTTTATCACTGGTACTCGCCGGTTTAAGTACACCGCTTGTATTATCAGTGCACACGATCGTATCTTTTGACTTTGCTACTTCAATCGTTCCGGGCTGGCATACAACCATCTTCCCTCCATACTTCGTGGCAGGTGCTATCTTCTCTGGTTTTGCCATGGTGCAAACGCTGATGATCGTAGTACGTAAAGTGTTGAACCTTCAGGATTATATTACCCTTGGCCACATTGAAGCCATGAACAAAGTAATTGTGTTAACAGGTAGTATTGTGGGTTGCGCTTATTTAACTGAGTTATTCATTGCCTGGTACGGACAAAATCCTTACGAGTGGTATGCGTTTAAAGAAAACCGTGCAAACCTGTACAGTCCTTATGGCTGGAGTTACTGGCTGATGATGTTCTGTAACGTTGTTTCTCCGCAGTTATTCTGGAGCCGTAAATTAAGAAGGAATATTACGGTAACATTCTTCATGAGTATTATAGTAAACATTGGTATGTGGTTCGAACGTTTTGTGATCATTGTTACTTCTGTGTACAGGGATTACCTGCCTTCATCATGGAGTACCTATTACAGTCCTTCTATCTGGGAGATCGGTTTTTACTTGGGTACATTCGGATTGTTCTTCACCTGCTTCTTCCTGTTTGCAAAATACTTCCCGGTTATTGCGGTAGCCGAGATCAAGTCTATCTTAAAAACCAGTGGAGAGAATTATAAAGTGAAGATGACGGATATTGAAAAAGCAGACGCAGAGAAATTTTATATAGAAGAAGTGGAACACGCTCACTAGAATTTTGAATTTTAAATTTTGAATTTAATATTATGGCTGGAGGAATTAAAAAATTTGTAGTAGGATCATTCGATGATGAAAAGGTATTGTTTCCTGCGGTGAAAAATGTTCGCAAGGCAGGATACAAAATACACGATGTGTATACTCCTTTTCCGGTGCATGGTTTAGACCACGCAATGGGCATACGTGAAACCAGTTTGCATACGGCAGGGTTTATTTACGCCATTACCGGAACTACTACCGCACTTACATTTATTAGCTGGGTATTTACAAAAGACTGGCCATTGAATATTGGCGGTAAACCAAACTTCGCGTTACCAGCCTGGATACCGATTACTTTTGAGTTAACTGTATTGTTTTCGGCAGTAGGCATGGTACTTACTTTTTGTTACCTGTGTAACCTGGCCCCTTTTGTAAAAAAACATCATTTTCACCCAAGAGCTACCGATGATCTGTTTGTGATGGCTATTGAGTGTACCGATAAAACCAACGATGCGGAAGTGCAGGCATTTCTACAAAATGCCGGTGCCCAGGAAGTAAATGTACAGGTGGCAGAAACAGGATGGTGGATAGGCAGGTATCACAAAGAACAAAAACTCTACAAAGAAGAGAAAGGATATTAATAGAATAGAATGAGAACAGGAAGTTAATTTCTCATTACAATAAAAAGAAGATTACACGAATGAAAAAAACCGCAATTATAGCAATCCTTGTTTTATCAACAGCAGCTGTTTTTACCAGCTGTAAAGATAAAAGCAAGCCTGGTAGTGTTTACATGCCGGATATGGCTTACAGCCGTGCATACGAAAGTTATGCGCTGCGTGATTCAAATGTTTTTACAATGGATCCGAATGATGCAGGCCATAAAATATTCTTTAATAACCAGCCTCCTGCAGGTACATTAAAAAGAGGGGAGTTGTATCCGTTCAATGTTCCGAATGACAGCAACGGATTGCTTAATTTAAGCAACCTGGTTAAAAATCCATTAGGCCCCTTAACTGGTAAAGATCTGGAAGAAGCCGGAAGATTATTTAATATCAATTGTGCTGTTTGCCATGGTGCAAAAGCTGAAGCAAACGGACCGCTGGCTCCCAAAATTGGTGGTGTAAAAAGTATTATAGCATTGTCGCCCACATACAGCGATGGCAGAATATTTTTTGTAATGGAATACGGGCAAAACAATATGGGAAGTTATGCATCTCAATTAAGCAGAGAGCAACGCTGGAGAATTGTACAATATATAAGAACACTGGAACCTAAAACAGCAGCTGTAGCAACAGATGCTCCTAAAGCAGACAGTGCATCAGTAAAAAAATAAAAGCATTAACACAAAATAAAGATTAGATGGATCATCAATTTCAATTACCCGGTAGTTATAAAAAGTGGACATATGGCCTGATTGGTGCCGGAGTATTAGCATTGTTGTACGGGTTTATCATGTTTAACCCACTTGCACATGGTGGCCATGGCGAACATACTGACAGCACCCGTTTTTGGGCTGTGCTTTTACAAAACAGTGTTTTCTTTTTACTGGTTGTAAATGCAGCCATGTTCTTTATTTGTGTTACCACTATGGCTATGGCTGGTTGGGTAGTAGCTTTCAGAAGGGTGTCGGAAGCTATTTCAAGTGTCGTTCCCATCTTAGGCATTATCACTTTTATAATATTATTGTGCATCGTTGTTGGCGGCCGTACCGATATTTATCATTGGTTAGATAAGGATGCAGTTGCAAAGGATGCAATACTAAATGGTAAAAAAGGATTTTTAAACTCCACTTTCTTTTTAGTATGGTCATTCCTGACTATTTTCCTTTGGTGGTTTTTAGGTAGAAAAATGCGTAGTCTGAGTCTGCAAAGTGATAAAGAAGGGCACATGGATTACGAAACCGGGAAAAAATGGATATGGAATAACACCGTGTGGGCTTCCTTGTACTGCGTGGTGTTTACATTAACGGTTGCTTCAACCATTCCATGGCTATGGCTGATGAGTATTGATGCGCATTGGTACAGTACCATGTTCAGCTGGTATACCTTTGCAAGCTCATTTGTATCGGGTATGTCTCTGATAGCAATTTTTGTTATTTACTTAAAAAACCGCGGGCAGCTTGAATATGTAACGGAAGAGCATTTACATGATCTTGGAAAATTCATGTTTGCATTTTCAGTTTTCTGGACTTATCTGTGGTTCTCACAATACATGCTCATCTGGTATAGTAATCAGCCGGAAGAAACTAAATACTTTGTTGAGAGAATAGGAACAGCTACCAAATCAGGTCCTTACAAGGCAATATTCTTCCTAAACCTGATCATTAACTTCCTGTGTCCTTTATTGATCCTGATGAAGAAGGGAGCAAAAAGAAACTGGACACTTGTTACCGTAATGGCCGTGTTGATCATATTTGGTCACTGGGTAGATTTCTTCCAGATGGTGATGCCAGGCACGGTACACGAACATTATGGAATGGGCATTTTTGAATTTGGAACAGCCTGCTTGTTTATAGGGCTGATCATGTGGGGAACAGGAAACTATTTAAGCAAACATTCTTTGCTGGCAAAAAATCATCCTTTCCTGAAAGAGAGTATGATTCACCATACATAATAGCAAGCGCTGCTTTTGATACAAAAAAAGCCGGATATACAAGTAAGATTTAAACAAGAAACCAGAATAACATTTACAGAAAATAACTTTGAATCATGAAGGAGTTTTTATTTATAGCTTTAGGAGTACTGATCTTTGTAGTCATCTTTCAGATTGCAAAGGCCAGTGAGTACGTAAGCGTTTTAAAAGGCGAGGATAAAACCCGAAAACAAAATAATAAGATCAATGCTTTTATGTTGATTGGATTGCTTGTTTTTGGTTTGATAGGCGTTTGGTATTGCAATGAACTGTATTTTGGTAAAACCCTTTTTCCGCAGGGCTCTGCATCAGTAGAAGGAGAGAAGATTGATACCATGTTATACATTACCATTGCTATTACAGGTTCTGTATTTGTTCTTACACAGGTTCTTTTATTCTGGTTTTGTTTTAAATACCAGGAAAAAGACGGCAAAAAAGCTTTTTATTTTCCTCATAACACGAAACTGGAATTAATCTGGACCACAGTGCCAGCTATTTTTCTTACTGTGTTGGTTGTATTTGGTTTAAAATACTGGTTTAAAATAACCGG
>Ga0075160_10002878_pt1 | contig 10083 bp, 9 predicted proteins | sample JI91814C2DNA_FD_70969 | JGI IMG/M metagenome (GOLD analysis project Ga0075160, IMG submission 70969) | Wastewater effluent complex algal communities from Wisconsin, to seasonally profile nutrient transformation and Carbon sequestration -... | ecosystem: Engineered > WWTP > Effluent > Algae...
CTCACCAGCCACCGCCTGCTGCGCGAGCTCGGCCAGGAGCCGCTCGAGCCGGGCTTCGACGGTGCGTTCCTGCACCGGGCGAGCCGCGCGCGCAAGGTCGCGGTGAAGACGCTGCTGATGGACGGCCGGGTGCTGGTCGGTGTCGGCAACATCTACGCGAGCGAAGCGTGCTGGCGCGCCGGCGTGCGGCCACGGCGCGCCGCCGGCTCGCTGCGGCAGAAGGAATGCGACCTGCTGGCGCAGGCCGTGCAGGAGGTGCTGCAGGCGGCGATCGCGGCCGGCGGCACGTCGTTCCGCGACTACGTCGGCGTCGCCGAGGACGCGGGGTTCTTCGCGCGCGAGCTCGCCGTCTACGAGCGCGCCGGCGAGCCATGCCGCCGCTGCGGGGCGCTCGTGCGCCGCACCACCGACGGTGGCCGCAGCACCTACTGGTGCGCCGGCTGCCAGCGCTGATCGCCCACCGCGAGCGACGAACCAATCCCGAATCGAGACCGACGTCGGCGGACCGTTGCCATCGTCGCTCCACGAGGTCCGCCACGACCGGTGCGCAGGCCGTTCCGCACCAGGTGCGCGAGCACGCCGCATCCTGTCCTGCCGCCTCATGCGTACTGACACGCCAGCGGCAAGGACTACTCCATGCCCAGGTCGTTCGCCATCGCTCTCCTCGCTACGCTCGTTCTCTCCACCCTCGCTGCTGCGCAGCAGATCATCGTGCCCGCTGGCATCCTGACCGCAGGTCAGACGATCGACGTGGGCTACCAGGACGCCGGGCGCGCCAATGGCTCGGTCACCATCACGGTCGACAACGGCGATCCGCTCGACCCGCAGCGCATCGACCTCGAAGTGAAGCTCGACGGCAACGGGAAGGGCAGCGCCAGCTTCACGGTGCCGAACTGGTGGTCGGCGACCTTCAACGGCGGTACAGCCAAGGAAGTGACGCGCTTCGTCGAGGAGCCGCGCCGCGCCAACGCCTGACCTCAGTGCGCGATGAGCTGGTCCAGACGACGCAGCGTCGATCGACGGCCCTGCTCGAACTGGTCGCCACACCAGGAGGCACGCTCGATCGCCTGCAGACCGCGCATCGCCGACGAGGTGCAGGCAACGAGGGCCGCTGCCCGCTGAGCGACCGGCACATCCGCCGAGCGGATCACGGCCAAGGCCGGCAGCGGGTCCTCGTCCCCTGCGGAGGAGTCGGCGCCGCGCTCCCTGTTCTGCAAGCGCTCGAGCCCGTCCCTGCAGAGTTCGACCAGGCCTGGGGGAGCCATCGGATCGTCGCGAACCTCCCGCAGGACCGTGACGACCGAACGAACCCTGCCGACCACCTTGCCCAAGGCCGCGATGCCGTGTTCTTCCGGCTGGTCGCCGCGCCGCAGGATCTCCAACGCCATCGCGTAGGACATCGTCTCGTTCGAGTTGCGCTCGGCGGTCCACAACACCGCCGCGACCACGACCCCGGCCCCGACGGTCGCGACCGTCGCCGCCGCGAGCGTGCCCTGCACACCGAGCATCGCCACCGCCGCCGCCATCAGCCTGCGGAACGGGCCGGCCCGCCGCACGGTCGCGCGCGCTGCCGCCGCTGCGGCCACGGTCGCATCGAGCCACTCCGGCCGCACCGGCACGAGCTCCTCCTCGGCCATCGCCGCGAAGCGACGATCGATCTCCGCCGGATCCAGCTCCTCGAGGTCGTCCGGCGCGCGCAATCTCGAGCCTGGCAGGTGCGGGAAGTTCACTGCCGGCCTCCCGGGTCGCTGCCGGTCGGCACCTCGTGCCCACGCCTCGTCAGCGAGAGGTGCAGGGCACGCCGCGCCCCGTTCCTGGCCACGTAGACCGCGTTCCGGCTGATCTGCAAAGCGGCGGCGAGATCGTCGGCCGAGGCGGCGCCCCCGTGGGTCAGGTCGGCAGCCACCACCGCCTGCTGGCGCGGCTCGAGTTCCCCGAGGCACTCCTGCACGGCCGACAAGGCCTCCTTCGCCATCAGCAGCCGCTCGGGAAGCCCCGCCTCGTGCACGCTGGCACCCGCAACCACCGACGGCAGGTGATCCACGTCGGCGACGAACTGCACGATGCCGTCCAGCGATTCCCGGACCATCCGACGGGCGCAATTGCGCGCCATGGCGAACAGCCAGGTGCCGATGCTGCCTCGACTCGGCTCGTAGCGTTCGCCGCGACGCCAGGCGATCACCACCGCCTCGCTGAGCGCGTCCTCGACCTCCGACAGGTTCAGCACGCCGGCGAAGTCCTGGCGCAGCAGGGCCAGCACCCGGCCCGCGTGGTCCGTCAACAGGCGCCGCAATCCCTCGGTCTCGCCGCGATTCAGCAAGTGCGCCGTCTCGGCGTCCCGGCCTGTCTGGGCGCCGGCCGGCTGGCTTCGGTCCGGTTTGCTGGGAAGCACGGAGAGCGACCTGTGGGCGAGACCGGGCGCGACACCGACGTGTGGCGTGACACCGGAGTGCGGCACTGTAGCGAGGTCCTGGCACGCGTCGAGGGCGCCACCGGGACGAAAATCTCTGCAGAAAGAAGCACAGATGCCCCCCCTTCCTGGGCAATAGCCCCCGCGCGGACTCTCGCCGATCCGTGCGGGTTCGCAACCTGCCCGCGCGGGGTCTCGCCCAGCGGCCACCACGTGGGACCACACCATGCCCGAAGATCCCGCCAAGCCCACCGCCCCGGTCTCGACCTCGCCGAGTGCCGACGGGCCCCTCGATCCGCCGGGTTCGGGTGAACTTCCGCGACTGCGCAGCCTGGCCGGCAGCGTCGCGCACGACGTCAACAACCTGCTGGTGGTCGTGCTGCACTGCCTCGACCAGCTGGAGCAGGCGAGCGTGGCCGAGCCCGACCGCGAGTACGTGGACCAGGCGCGCTTCGCCACCCAGCAGGCGGCCGCCCAACTCCGCCACCTGCAGCAGGGCGGCGAGCCGCACCGCGACGAGATCGTCGACGTCGACGCGGTGGTGCGCGCCGTCGCCAGCACGCTGCGCATCGCCGGGCCCGGGGAAGGCCGGCTGACGCTCGACCTCGCGTCCGGACCGGGCAGGGTGCGCGGTGCTGCCGCCGAGCTCGCCGTCGTGGTGTTCAACCTGGCGAACAACGCGCTGGAGGCCTCGCCGGCAGGCCAGCCCGTGGTGGTGCGCACCCGCGCCCGATCGCTGACCGCGACCTGCAGCACGCGGCTCCGGCCGCTCCCGGCCGGCGACTACGTGGCGATCGAAGTGGTCGACGAAGGCTGCGGCATCGCCCCGGACGTGCAGGCACGCATGTTCGAACCGTTCTTCAGCACCAAGGCCGGATCCGGCCACGGGCTCGGGCTCGCGACGGTCGCGCGCGTCGTCGGCGAGCACCGCGGCGGCGTGCGCGTGCACAGCGAACCCGGCGTCGGCACGCGCATCGAAGTGCTGCTGCCCAGGCACTCCCCTTGATCGACGGCGCCCCGATCGTCAGTCGATCGGCCGTCAGTCCATCGGCGCACTGCGGATCGTCTCGCTGCGCACCACCTTGACCGGCACCTGCGCCACCGGCAGATCCATCGCACGGCCGGGTGCCGCGCACGCGAGTGCCTGCAGCGACGGCCCGCAGATGCGCGCCTGGCACGGCCCCATGCCCGCTCGGCAGCCGACCTTGATCGCGCGCAGCGAGCCACCGTGCAGCGCCGCCGCGTCGCGCGCGCCCTGCAGCGTCACGTCCTCGCAGCGACAGACGATCGTCTCGGGCGTGGCCAGCGCATGAAGCCCCGGCAGCGGCGCGAACGCACGCAACATCGCGTCGGCGGCCTTGCGTTCGCGCTGCGCCTTGCCGACCAGCTGCGCTGGCACCGCCACCCCACGCAGCTCGTGCAGCACCGCGGCCGCAGCCAGCTCGCCTTCCGCGATCGCGACCTCGGCGCCGCCGATCCCGGCGACTTCGCCAGCGGCGAACACGCCGGCGACCGAGGTGCGCTGCCGGTCGTCGACCGCGAGCACGTGGCCGCCGCGTTCGGCCAAGAAGCGCGTGCGGCAGCCGAGCACGAGGCCGAGTTCGATCGACGGCACGAGCCCGAAGCCCGCCCCGACCACGTCGACCTCGAACGTCTGCGACGTCCCTGGACGTGGTCGCCCGGTCCCGTCGACCTTGGCGATCGTCGCGCGCTGCACCCGGCCAGAGCCTTCGCAGCCGACGATCGTCCAGCCAAAGCGCAGCCGCACACCCGCGCGCAGCAGTTGCCTTGCGTACCACCAGGCCTCGCGCAGCCGCGCCCCGTTGCCGAACACGCCCGGCAGCGCCCTCAGTGCGCGCCAGCGCGAACTCGCCTCGCACGCAGCGACCACCTGCACGCCGGCCGACAGCAGCGCCGTCACCGTGGGCAGCAGCAACGGGCCGCTGCCGACGACCAGCGCGCGCTTGCCTGGCACGATGCCGAAGCCCCGCACCATCACCTGCAGCGCCCCTGCCGTGACGACGCCGGGCAGCGTCCAACCGGGGAACGGCACACAGCGGTCGTAGGCGCCGGGCGCCAGCACGATACGCTGGCAGCGCAGCAGCTTCGACCGGCCGTCGTGCTCGAACCACAGCCGGCCGGGCCTGGCGTCCCAGACCACCGCGGCCCGCACGTACTGCAGCGAGCTCGCCGCGAACGCACCGAGCAGGGCATGGCCGTGGTGATGGCTCGGCGGCTCGGCGAGCCGGGCCCCGGTGGCCCCTGGCGGCAGCTGGCGGAAGATCTGCCCGCCGGCGCCCGGCCCTTCGTCGAGCACCACGACCGACAGTCCGGCCGCGGCGAGTGCGCGGGCGGCCGCCATGCCGCCCGGGCCGGCCCCGACCACACCGACGTCGGCGGTGAGCACGTTCGGATCGTTCACGGCTTGCCTCCGCGCTCGACGCAAAGGCCGTCCCGGACCGCCACCATGCAGCCGCGCTGTTGCACGCCGTCGACCACGACGAGGCACTCGTAGCAGATGCCCATGTTGCACAACACGCCGCGCGGGGCACCGTCGCGGCTGCTGGCCCGCAGCTCGGTGCGGCCCGCGGCCCACAGGGCCATCGCCAGCGAATCGCCGGCGAGGGCCCGGATCGGCTCGCCACCGAACGTGAACGTGACCACGGAGCGATCGGTGGTGCCGGGCAGGCGGGACGCATCGTTCATCGCAGGAACCTCGCCGGCAGGTAGGGCGTGGCGTCGATCGTGGTCGGCAGGCCGGCGAGCTGCTGCGCCAGCAGGCGCCCGGTGATCGGCGCCAACGAGATGCCGAGGCCTTCGTGGCCGGTCGCGAGCCACATCCCGCGCAGGGCCGGCCACGGCCCGATCAGCGGGTGCTTGTCGATCGAATACGGCCGCAGGCCGACCCAGGTGCGCACGATCGGAGCACTGGCGAGGCCGGGCGCGTAGCGCTGCGCCCGCTCGAGCGAACGATGCAGCAGCGCCTTGTCCAGCGTGCGGTCCATGCCGCGGAACTGCCGCGTGCTGCCGATCAGGCAGCCGCCGTTGGTCTGCGGCTGCATGTTGACGGCGTGCCCACCCGGATCGTCGGTGCGGGTCGGGTCGACCTTGGCAGCCCCGTGGGCGAAGCGGATGTAGCTGACCTCGAGCAGCTGGGTGCGGATCGGCGTCGCGTGGTGGCCGGTGATCGCGAGGTTGCCGGCGCGCGGGTGCACGGGGAGGGCCGGCAGTCCGGCCATCGCAGCGAGTTCGGGCGACCACACGCCGCACGCGTTGACGACCTGCGGCGCGTACAGGTCACCGTTCGCGGTGCGCACGCCGCGCAGCACGTCGCCGTCCCGCAGCATGCCGGTGACCTCGGTGAACGGCCGCACCTGCACGTTCTGGTTGTGGCGCCGGGCGAGCCGCAGCATCGCGCCGCAGGCGAGCATCGGCAGCACGACGCCGTCGCCCGGGTAGAACAGGGCGCCCGGCAGGTCGTGGGCCAGGCCGGGTTCGAGCTCGCGCAATTGCCGCGCATCGAGCAGGTCCGCCGTGTCGCCGCGATCGGTGAATTGCCTCTGCAGCACGCCGAACAGTTCGACGTCGGCCGGATCGTCGGCGAGGTACAGCGCGCCGGTGGGGTTGTAGTCGAACCCGCCTTCCTGCTCCTGCAGCTCGCGCCAGAGCTTCAGGCTCGCGGTGGTGAACGCATGCTCCTGGGCGTCGTCGGGGGTCACCATCAGGTGGCCCATGCACGAGCCCGAGGTGGCCCCGGCGATCGGGCCTCGGTCGAGCAGCACGATGCGGGTGCTCTTCGGCAGCAACTGCGCACAGTGCAGCGTGACGGCACTGCCGATGATGCCACCTCCGACGACCAGCAGATCCGCGGTTTCGACCATCGGGGGCGACGATGATGCCGTTCGCCCGGCGGCGTGCAACGGTTGCCTGGGCGTAGGGGCTCCCGGGCCGCCGAGCACCCGGGGGGCATCCCCCGCGTCAGCCGGGGCGCCGGCAGAGCATCACGATCGAGTGCGCGAAGTCGACGCTGAGGAAGCGGTGCAGCGGTGCGAACAGCTTCGCGTGCAGCAGCCAGCCGCGCGTGCCGGAATAGAACACGCGGGCGCCGTCCTGGACCTCGAACCCGGCCCACGCCAGCAGCGCGGCGAGGTCCATGTAGGGGAACTGGGCCACGTGGGTCCACTCCTGCTGCACGCCGGGCCGGTAGACGTTCGGCACGCTGACCAGCAGGTTCCCCCCGGGCCGCGTCAGCTGGAAGCATTGCTGCACGATCTCGACGGCGACCGGCGGCTGCACGTGCTCGAGCACTTCGAGCAGCGTCAGCAGGTCGAACTGGCGGTCGATGTCGGCGAACTCGTGGTAGTCGTGTGGATGTGTGCGATCGACGTCGAAGCTGCGGTAGTCGACGCCGGGCCAGGCGGCGCGCACGCCGGCCTCGTGCAGACGCTCGGTCGCCCCGACGTCGAGCACCGAACGGACCTCCGGTGCCAGTTCGCGGGCGATCTGGTGATGGTCGCGCACGAGGCGCAGCCGGAACACCGACGGCCAACGCTCGACGAACGGCTTCCGGCAACGCGCGAACTCGCCCCATGGCAGACCGGCCGCGGTGGTTTCCCTCGATCGGTCGAGGGGCATCGTGTCGCCGGGATGCGGCGCGATCCTGTTCATCAGCGGGAGAACGATACCCCAGAACCAGCTCGCCGTCGCCTGGCCTCCACAGGTCGGCAACCAGACGATGCCAGCGGACCTCGCAGCCCGTGGCCGTCCGTGCGCTGCTGGCAGATGTCGTGCGCACGCCATCGATCGGCGGGCCGCGGCACTCAATCGGCCTGCTCGTCGACGACCGGCGCCGAGCCGGCGAGCTCGAGGACCTCGACCGGCACGATCTCGCGCACCCCACCATGCACGTCGACCCACACTTCCTCGAGTCGCGTGCACTCGCCGTGGCGCCAGTGCGTGCGCAGGAAGTGCGAACACTCATCGCCCTGCCCGTCCGCGCGCACCCGCGGCACGAACGCCGCGTTCAGGAACAGCGTGCCGCCGCGGCGGGCGAAGCGCGTGCGCAAGGCCCCGCGCGGATGCACCAGCTTGTGGTGCATGTGGCCGGCGATCACCGCGCGCACCCGCAACCCCATCCCCTCGATCCGCTGGATCGCCAGTGCCAGGTCGCGGTCGCCCCAGTCGCCTCCCGGCTTGCCGAAGTCCTTGCCGAACATGTCGGCCGGTTGCTCGCCGAGACCGAGCGGGCCGTTGTGCGCCAGCAGCACCAGATCGCGGTGCTGCGCGTGCCGCGCTGCGTCGACGATCGCAGCCGCCGACTGCCGCATCGTGTGCACCCCGTAGATCTCGTCGTACAGCTCGGGACTGCGCAGGCTCGGCCCGCCCCACGAGAACGGGCGCGCACCGATCACCGAGACCCCCGCGGCCGGCACCTCGCGCACCGCGTAGGCGAGATGGTCGTCGCCGAGCACTTCGAGGATCGAGCGCAGGTTGGCGGTCGGCTCCTTGCGGCCGAAGCTCTGCCAGGCGTCGTGGTTGCCGAGCATCACGACCTTGGGCACCGACAGCGCCGCGATGCGGCGCACCATCTCGACGTCCTCGTCGCCGAGATCGCCGACGAACAGGGTCAACTGCGGATGGGTCCGTTCGAGGAACGCCGCGTCGCCGGCGCGCCACCAACGATGCACGTCGCCCACGACGACCAGCGAGGCCGCGGGATCTGGTTCACGGGAAGGCAAGGCGCGGAAGGTAGCGGCCCGCCTCGCCGACGCATCGGGCGAACGCGAAAGTCCGGCGGGCCTCGACGCGCCCTTCAGGCCTCCAGCAGGCCGTGCCGCACCAGCTTCTCCCGATAGGTCGTACGCGGCACCCCGAACAGCTCGGCGGCACGGGTCAGATTGCCCTGGGCCTCGGCGAGCGTGCGCTGCAGCGCGTCCTTCTCCTGGGCTTCGAGGCGGTCCTTCCAGGTGCCGTTCGCCGTCGCCGGAGCCGCTCCCGGGACCGATGCGGCCGGGGGTCGCGAGGTCGCCGCGGCCTGGTCGCGACGGCGATCGAGATCGAGGTGGGCCACCTGCACGATCCCGCCGGCAGCGCGCAGCACGGCGCCCTTCACGACGTGGCGCAGTTCGCGGATGTTGCCGCGCCACGGTTCGGCGACGAGCCGGGCCTCGGCGTCCGGAGCCAGCGGTGGCACCTCGGCGAATCCGAGCTCTTCGGCCGCCTCGGCACAGAATCGTGCCACCAGCATCGGCACGTCCTCGCGACGCTGCCGCAACGGCGGCAGTTCGATCTCGAGCTCGCGCAGCCGGAAGTACAGGTCCTCGCGAAAGCGACCCTCGCGGCCCATGCGCTCGAGGTCCTGGTGCGTCGCGGCGACGATGCGCACGTCGACCCGCACCTGCCGTCGGCTGCCGATCGGCACCACCAGGCGATCCTGCAGCACACGCAGGATCTTCGCCTGCAGGTCGAGCGCCATGTCGCCGATCTCGTCGAGGAAGATCGTGCCGCCGTGCGCCTCCTCGAAGTGACCGCGCCGGGCCTGCAGCGCCCCGGTGAACGCACCCTTCTCGTGGCCGAACAGCACGCTCTCCATCAGCTGCTCGGGGATCGCCGCGCAGTTGACCGGGACGAACGGTCCCTTGCTGCGCCGCGACAGGTCGTGCAGCGTGCGCGCGATCACTTCCTTGCCGGTGCCCGTCTCGCCGCGCAGCAGCACCGTGTAGTCGGCGGGCGCGTAGAGCTTGACGCGTTCGACGACCTCGGCGAACGCCGGGCTGTGCGTCGCCAAGGCCCAGTGGTTCGCCGCCGCCACCGGTCGGTCGAGCAGGCTCTGGACCAGCACGCGATTGCCGAGCGCCGTCGCCAGGATGCGCGCACAGAACGCCACCCGCTGCAGGTCCTCGGCCGACAGCACCGCCCCGTCGCGCGTGCAGTCGGCGTAGATGACGCCGAGGTTCTTGCCGAGGGCCTGCACCGGCAACGCCACCGCCGCCGAGATGCCCTCGCTGCGCACGCTGTGGAACGTGCGCGCCACCGGATCCGACGCGGCGACCGGCACGTGCACGACGCGACCGCTGCTGCGCACCTGCTCGAGCAACGACCGGCTCAGCCGGAACGGGCGACGGTCGTCGGGCCGGCTCAGGTAGAAGGCCTGCGCACCGTCGTCGTCGAGTTCGACGTGCACACGATCGGCGCCGGTCGCGCGCAGGATGGCCGCCATCGCCGCCGGCACCATCTGCTCAGGGCTCTTCAGCCCTTCGAGATGGTCGGCCATCTCCATGAACGTCCGGTACCACGCCCCCACCGGCGAGCCCGGTGCCGGCAGCAGGTTCGCCGGATCGAGCGTCTCGCCGGCAGGGCCGGTCGTCTCGCTGCGATGGCGCACGCGGACCAGCGCCGGCCCGACGTTCAGCACGTCGCCGTCGACGAAGGCTTCGGCGCGAGCGCCGACGCTGCCAGTGGCGCAGCGGATCGGGAACGGCAGGCCCGCCTCGGCGCGCACCCGCAGGCGACCCCGTTCGTCGCGCACGACCTCGAGCAGGCGGCCGACCACGCCGGGCACGTCGATCTCGACCTCGCAGCCCGAGCGCGACCCGCCGATCCAGAACGACTCGACGGCGAGTTCGAGTTCGCGGGAGCCAGCGCGGTCGGTGATGTCGAGGCAGAAGGTCATC
>Ga0075160_10002879_pt1 | contig 10078 bp, 9 predicted proteins | sample JI91814C2DNA_FD_70969 | JGI IMG/M metagenome (GOLD analysis project Ga0075160, IMG submission 70969) | Wastewater effluent complex algal communities from Wisconsin, to seasonally profile nutrient transformation and Carbon sequestration -... | ecosystem: Engineered > WWTP > Effluent > Algae...
TGCGTCCCAATCGTGTGGTTATTGGCGGCCAAAGTGAGCGCGCTTTTGCCGTCATGAAACAGCTTTATCGCCCCCTGTATCTTTTTGAGACCCCTGCCGTTTATACCTCTTGGGAAAGTGCGGAAGTCATTAAGTATTCCGCCAATGCATTTCTGGCCACAAAGATTTCCTTTATCAATCAAATCTCAGATTTATGTGAAGCGTGCGGCGCTGATGTTCAAGATGTGGCTAAAGGCATCGGTTTGGATCATCGCATTGGATCCAAGTTCCTGCATCCTAGCCCAGGATATGGGGGCTCTTGTTTTCCTAAAGACACCCGGGCACTTTTAGAAACAGCCAAGGAATATAAGGTTGCCCTATCTTTGATTGAGGCAGGCGTCTCTTATAACGATGCCCGTAAGCATAAGATGGCTGAACGTGTGACTGCTCACTTTAAGGGAAATCTTAAAGGAAAAATCATTGGGGTTTTAGGTCTGACATTTAAACCCAATACCGATGATATGCGGGAAAGTCCCAGTTTGTCCATCATCCCAGAGCTCGTAAAAGCAGGGGCTATTGTCCAAGCTTACGATCCAAAAGGCATGGACGAAGCACACCATTTTTTCGGGGATAGCATCACCTATTGTCAGGACGCGTATCAGGCCGTCACCGACAGTGACGTTACCCTCATTTTAACAGAGTGGAATGCTTTCAGAGGCCTTGATCTCAAACGCATGAAGTCCTTGATGAATGCCCCCTTTGTTTTTGATTTTAGAAACATTTATACTCTTAAGGAAATGACTGATGCCGGTTTTGAGTACCACTCATTGGGTCGCAGATCTTCTGACTATGCGCCGTCCTCAAAAAATCAAAAGACAGCGTGAGCCTTGATGAATAAACAGATTTTCAGAGAGTATGATATCCGCGGCGTCGTTGATCAAGATTTCAACGCCCAAGATGCTTTGAAACTTGGTGCTGCATTTGCGAGGATGTCAGGACTTCCGTCTCCCAAAATTGTAGTGGGCTATGATGGCCGACTCAGCTCTCCTGAATTGGAAGAATCCCTGGTGCAAGGCCTCATGAAGGCGGGGGCACAGGTGACCCGCATTGGCCTTGTTGCAACCCCTGTGGTCTATTTTTCCAGTCACCTGGTCCAGGCTGATGGGGCGATTATGATTACGGGTTCCCATAATCCGGCGGATCAAAATGGTTTTAAAATGATGATGGCGGGGAAACCTTTTTTTGGAGAACAAATCCAAGCTCTTGCAACCGTCATGGATCAACCAATTCCTGAAGTGAAAAGTGGGACGTCTGAAACCCGGGATATGATTCCTTCTTATCTCAAACACCTGTCTGATGATTATGCTCATCACTATCCCAACAATAATTTCCGCATTGCCTGGGATCCAGGGAACGGCGCCACCGGCCATATTTTAAAAGAGTTTCTTGAAAATTTCCCCGGCACCCATTTCCTCATTAATGAAGAAGTCGACGGGACATTTCCTAATCACCATCCCGACCCCACCATCTTAGAGAATTTAGAACAACTCAAAGATGTGGTTCTTGAAAATAACTGTGACTTTGGTATTGCCTTTGATGGCGACGGGGATCGCTTAGGAATCATTGATGCTCATGGACATATCATCTGGGCCGACCAAATGATGCGCCTTTTTGCCCAGGAAATTATCCAGAATCAACCCGGTGCTAGCATCATCGCCGACGTCAAAACCTCGGACAGCTTTTTCAGTTATGTGGCAAGCCTGGGCGGCAAACCCTTGATGTGGCGCACAGGACATTCTTTGATTAAAACAAAGCTCAAAGAAATCAACGCGCCCTTTGCGGGCGAGATGAGCGGCCATATCTTTTTTAATGACCGAAACTATGGTTTTGATGATGCCATATATGCAGCTATGCGCCTTGTTGGAATATTGGCCCACGGGAATATGAACATCACCACCTGGGCCCATGATTTACCCAAAAGTTTTACCACACCGGAAATTCGCATTCCCTGTGAAACTTTGGATAAACAAGGGGTCATCCAAAAAATTCAAGACATGCTGAAGGCCCAAGGGCAAATCTATGATGGTATTGATGGCTTAAGACTCTCCACTTCAGAAGGTTGGTGGCTGCTCCGCGCATCGAACACTCAAGAAATTCTCGTTGCCCGGGCTGAGGCACAATCGAAAGAGAATCTTAATAATCTTCTGCGTATAATAGACCAGTATTTAATAAAAACAGGCATACAGGCGAGGCTCGTGGAATCATATGGGACAGGATGAATTTATTTATCAAAAGACAACGCACGCCATCAGGGTACTCGTGAATCCGTTCTTCTTAGAAGAAGATTCCGCCCCTGATGAGGAGTTTTATATTTGGGCCTGCCAAATTCGTATTGAGAATTGGGGGGACCAAACACTTCAACTCATGCGTCGCTCGTGGCATATCACGGATGGGTATGGTCAAGTTCAAATCATCGAAGGTGAAGGCGTTGTGGGTGAACAGCCCTTATTTTACCCAGGTGATTCCTTTGAATACACCAGCAGCGTTCCCTTGCAATCTCCCACAGGATTTATGAAGGGCATTTATGATTTTGAAGACGAAGAAGGGAATGTGCTAAAGATTGAGATCCCTTGTTTTTCATTGGATAGTCCTTATTTGGTGGCAGCTGTAAATTAGAGCCGATGATCCTTTCTGCCCTCAAATCTGTCGTTGATTTTATCGTGCCGCCGCGATGCCTTTTATGTCACGATATCATTGGGACAACAGGACATTTTTGCGGCCCTTGTTGGCGGCAACTCAATTTTATAACAGCCCCTCAATGCGACATTTGCGGCGTCCCCTTTGATTCAGGGTATGACGATAAAATGGTCTGCGCCCCCTGTTTAACCCACCCACCTATTTATACCCAAGCCCGCTCAGCCCTTGTATATGATGGCGTGAGTAAAAAGCTACTCTTACCTTTCAAACACGGGGATGCCACCTATCTTGCCCCTGCACTGGGCAAACAAATGGCTCTCGTGAGCTATGAGATCTTGAACAAGACGGATTACATCACTCCTGTTCCCCTCCATTGGAAACGTCTTTTTAAAAGACGTTATAACCAAGCGGCTTTACTGACGCAGCATCTTGAAAAATTTTCTCAAGGTTCTTTAATACTGGATCTATTGAGTCGCTCTAAAAATACACAGCCCCAAGGCCATTTATCCAAAAAGCAGCGTGAGGAAAATGTACACAAAGTTTTTTCCGTGAACCCAAAATATGCTACTCTATTAAAAGGTAAGTCCGTCACACTTGTGGATGATGTTTTAACCTCAGGCGCGACTTTGAATGCCTGCGCTAAGGCTTTAAAACGTGCAGGAGTAAAGGACGTATATGCCTTAACATTGGCTCGGGTTGTTCCCGGGCGCTTTTAGACCTAGGAGTACGACGATGCCCAACTCTGTCATCACTATTTATACCACACAACAATGTCCCTACTGCGTGTCTGCTAAACAGCTCCTAACACGCAAAGGTTATACATATAAAGAGATTGATGTCAGTGATACTTCACTGCGCGATATGCTGGTTAAAAAAGCACAAGGTCGCAAAACAGTGCCTCAAATCTTTATCGGAGACCTGCATGTGGGAGGATTTGATGATCTCAGTGCTCTGGACCGATCTGGTGAACTTGATAAGCTCATGAGTGCTTAGGCTACCTGAGCCTCATCTTGAATGGCCCACTTTTTGCTCTCGACGTCCTCAAAATGCTTTTTATGAAAGCCTAGAAATCCTGCAAATAAAAGCGTAGCAAATCCAACCCCTGTGAAATAAAGATTCCACTCAAAGTGATCAGCCGCTGCGCCCGAGAGATAGGAAATGACGACGCGCACCAAAGATGCCATAGACGTTAAAAAAGCAAAGTGTGTGGCAGCATTGCGGTGACAGGCAATATGCGAAAGATAGGTGATAAAAGCCGCAGCCCCCATGCCACTGGAGAAATGTTCAATCCCGACCGTTGCGAACAGCAAAACAAGGTTGTCCCCAATAAGACTTTGCAAGGTAAAAAACAAGGCCGATGTCCCCTGCAAGACAATACATAAAAATAGGATCTGAAAAAGCGGTCGTGTCGCCAAAAGAATCCCTGCAAAAAGCCCCCCCGCAATCATCGCAGAAATACCAAAGCTTTTACCCACGTGGGCAATCTCAACCTTACTAAAGCCTATTTCCAGCAAGAACGGTGTCATCATCACATTGAGGGACGTATCAATAAGTTTATAAAAGATAATAAAGCCCAAAATGACCATCCAAGCTTTTTCAGCTTTGAGAAAATTATAGGAATCTTTAAAACAATATTGGATCTCAAAAATGGCTTTATCAAAACGCCGCATAAAAGATGTACCCTTTTTAAAAGGCACGACTTTCAGATCATCGGGACGGTCTGCGTCCAAGGGTGTTGAGGCTTCGGGTATCAGCAGAGTTGTGACAATCCCCAGAGTCATACAAGCCGCCATCATGGTATAAACCACGGCCCAATCAAAATGAGAGGCAAGATACAAAGCCCCCGCCCCTGAAACCCACATCCCAAGACGATATCCCAGGTTTGAGGCGCCAGCCCCTGCTCCCACTTCATGGGAATCCAAAAGCTGGATCCGGTAAGCTTCAATCACAATATCTTGGGTAGCCGAAAAGAAAGAAACCCCCAAAGCAGCCAGAGCTGTCCATAGAAGTCCTTGACTTGGGTCTGATTGACCCAGGGTAATAATGGACACAATCAACGCAATTTGACTCACAAGCATCCAGCTTTTTCGTGGGCCGAAAATCTCGCTGAGTTTAGGGATCTTGATGTATTCTAATAGAGGTGCCCAAACGAACTTTAAACTATAGGGAATCGTGGTGAGTGCAAAAAGCCCGAGGGTGGTTTTACTAAAACCCAATTCCTTAAGCCACACTTGCAGGGTTGCAAGAGTCAACAAAAAGGGTAAGCCGCTGGAAAAACCCAGAAACAAAATACTCAACACGCGCGGTTCCCGATAAAGGGAGGCAGACTTTAAAAAGGTCATGGATACCTTGGACTCACACTTTATAGTATTAGCAGTATTTCACCCAAAAGTTAATAAATTATAGAGCTTTATACTTCTAGGCAACATTCTTTCATCTGTCCAATATCAGTCACTGATGCCTCATGCAAGCTGAAACTTGCGCATCGATATCAAAGAAAACTTATCCAAATCACAACTTTAAATATTGTTTTAAGGATTTCAGCGACATAATCTAAAGAAAATTGAGGGGAAGATTTCATGTCTTATGCGGTTAAAACTATCTTAATGTCGCTCATTTTGAGCCTGGGATTTACACCGGGAAAATCCTCTTTACCGGAGTTGTCTGACACCTCATTAAACACTCCTCTCAGTATCGCCCCAGCTTCATCCTTATTTATTGATAAGGCGACAGTGATTGACCTCTTTCACATGGTTCAGCGTGAAGCCTTAATAGATCTCACGAGCACCGACATTCAAGAAGTTAATCAGGCGACAGAAGCTTTTAAGACGTTGGTGAACAACTCGACATGGGATGATGCCGCCGCCCGTGATTTCTTGATGAAAATTCTGGCCTTTCAAACGGGAGATTATCAAACGTTTCGCGAGACCTATGAAAGATATTTTCCAAAAAAAACACCCTCAGAGTTAGTCACCCTCATCCAAGGAAAAACTTATGTGGGGAGCCTCAGCCGTGTTAAAGGGGGTGCCTTTTATAATCTTGAAGAAAATCCAGGAACGCTTAGAAAAATGGGGCTCATGTTTTTTCCCACGGACTTTCCTGGGATAACAAGGGTTGTAGATTTGACCATAAGAGGAAATAACTTAGATCATTTGCCAGATATGAGCCCATGGAATCTTCTTAAAAAGTTATGGCTGTACGACAATAAATTAGCAGACCTACGCATGCTTACCTCCCTTCAGAGCCTCGTTCATTTATCAGTTCATAATAATTACATCAAGGATCTAACAGGCGTAGACAAATGCACAGCTTTAGAAGAATTATGTATTGGTACCAATACCCTCACTTGCCTAAAACCCCTTGTACAACTCACGAAGTTAACACAGCTCTATGCGTGTACTATTGGAACGGACACTTCTCCTTTTGACACCCATTCCATTGAAAAAATGACCCAACTTAGGGCTTTGGCTCTCGATGGTAACAATCTCTCAAGCGCTGGGTTTTTAAGCGGACACACCGGATTGAAGACCTTAGATTTGCATCATAATAAACTCAACGATGTTCGCCCTCTGGCGTTATTAACAGAGCTGACCACCTTGGATCTAACTAATAATTGTCTTTCATCTGTCGACGCACTTACAACACTCCATAAATTAGAAAGGTTTTCTGCAGAACAAAATCCCGGTAACGCCATTACAACCCTCTCTCAGCTGCAAGCCCTGCGCCTTGAGCGTCTGAAACCGCCGCAAACGGTACCTGCGCCAGTCGCACCCAAAGCACCCTCTGAAAAAACCCCTGAATCCGTCGCATCACAATATGTACAACCAAGCGGTGACGTCGCGCCGTCCCCTATGTTCCCCAGCACCCCCAATGACGACACACTTCTAGATGCTGCGCCGCCAGCTTATCAACCCCCTCAACAAGTCCCGCAAGGGCCTATCAAACGGCTTGGGAAAAAACTTACTGATCTTTTTGGTTAAAATCCTATTCTTTGATGGGTTGTTCGACTGCCGAGAGGATCTTTTTTTTGACCAAATCAAGGGTATAGAGTTTGTTGGTCCCATAGATATAGTTGGTGCTCACGCGCAGCTTAGTCCCATCTTTATTCCATTGAAACGACATAACATCCCGCGCCCAGTTAGCATCCTGCCAAAAGCGATTTTCTAAGGGCCACGCCTGAGACATGACGGCAGCATTCTTGCCTCTATTTGGTGCAATCGCAATCACCCCAATGGTTGTCCCTGCAGCGTCATCACAAAAAACAAACACCCCAAAGTTCCCCCCCGGTCCTATGTTGAGCCCTGACTTGCACACATTGGGGCTTACCTGATTTATGGCAGCATTTTCAGAACAGGCGATCGCTTGGGACATAGGGTAAATGGCAAGACACAAAGCCAAAAATAATTGTATACGGTGGGTCATGTGGAATACTTTCTAAGGAAATACCCTGAAATATTTAGCATAGGGCTGAAGCGTTCACAACAAGACCCTCTCGGTTGGAGTGCAAAAATTTGACTATAAATCATTATTTTTTGTTGCAAAGAACTCTAAGAGCTCCCATATAACTATAAGAATATAGGAGTTTATCATGTCAAATCAGTGCTTATTACGAAAATTATTGACTTTTAAAATGCTGCCCTTCCTTACAATCACACTTGCAGGGACCTGTTTGAATACAGCCTATGCGACCCAAGCAGAAGAATTTGGGAAAGAATCCAGTGCGGCCACATCGTCAACATCTCTCCAGTTTTCCCAGATTACGGAAACTGACAATGGTCACTTCTATGTTGCTCAACTCAAAGACCGCCCCCTCAAAGTAGTGATGGAACGTGTTACTTATAAAAGCCATAAAGATTGGAAAACCTACGCTAAAGTTCAAGGCAACGGACGCCTGCTTGATATAGTCAGTCAAAAACTCAAATCAGGAACTACGGCCGATGGGGCTGGACATTTTGAATCCGTCTTAGATTATCCTTATGTTGACGATCGGGAAACGTGGATTGCTTATATTACTGACATTGCTCAACCTGAATTTGATGAGCATAAATTCGAATATTACAATGTTGATCAAGTGTATACGCCGCGTACTGCGGCTGGAAACATTAAGATGTTTATGACGGTCACAAGCTCTCCAAATGCAAAAATTACCACACATATGGGAATTTCTCTAAGCGCAGAAAGCGTTTTTCAGACGCCCCGTTATACAAACCTATCCATGGATCTTCATGCCTTTGCCGCTAAAGTTATGTTAAAGCGCAATGCAGAAAGGCTTTTTATGATCACCTCACCAACAGGGGTGATGGAAAATATCATTGCTCAAAATGTCCCTCAAGGTGTTTATATTGGAACCAAGCAAATGTTTGAATATGCCAGCAAGGTTCAAGCTACGACTTTTGAGGAATTTAAAACTCAAAAGGCTTCAAAAATTGAGGAAGAAATAGAACGCATCAGCCGTATTGCTCGGGAACACCTTGAGTGGTCTCATCAGATTGATGACCTGGAAGAATTTGAAGCGCTTCCCCTCACAAGTAGATACTTGACGAAAACGGATCAAGGTTACGCGCTTTCTCCGGAGAAAATTGCAGCCTATCAAGAAACGAAACTGCAGAAAATGTTTGAAGATTTTCGTGCTTTGAACTTCTGGTATTCCCTGAAAAAATCTTACAAAGGAAATGACTTTGACGGCTTTTTAAAAGCCCATCCCCCCATTTTATCCGTTGATCAGGTCAAATGTGCAAATCATTCGCTGACTATCTTGAATCCTAAAGATGATCAGGAAACTCTAGTGGCTTTTAATGATAATAACCCGAGCTATCGATGGTTTTTCAGAGATTGTTATCAACCAACTGGGCTTACCCATTCTGTTGCTGTAGATCTCAGAGAACTGGCAAAAGCCCGCGCATTAGCTGATTCGACGAGCCCAAAATAGAAGTTATAAAGGTTCGATAGCAGGAACCTATAGGCAATAAAAAGTCATCTTGTGGATCTAACAAAAAAATCCGGAGAATTTATCACTCTCCGGATATTTTTATGTGACTTAAAACCCTGAAATTTTAGTTACGCTTCATCTCAGGGGGCAGTTCTAAATTTTTACGTTCAAGGTCTTCGGGAGGAAGTCCTTGAGGTTTTTTCTCGGGATTCAGGCCAACGGCCCCAGACATATCGAAATATCCTTTTTCCCCAGAAAACAACCCTGGCTTATCCTTCCAATCGGAACCTTCATGTATTTGACCTGGCTTGTAATGAGAACAGCCAGCCCCGAAAATCAGGGCTGACTGTATCATCATAAATCCAAGTCGTGACAGATACTTATTACGCGTCACGTTGACCTCCTAGAACTTTACCCGTGCACCGGCCATAAACGCCGTTACGTGCTTAAAGCGGCTTGGAGCCGTGCCCTTTTCACGTAGAACGTATGTGCGTCCACCGATGTAGAGTTCGGTTGCAACCCGGTCCAAATGTTGTACCAAGAACGCACCATATGTGCGGCCACGGAACTTATTCTTTTGAACTGCTGGCTTGAATGTAAAGCGCTCGTAGTTACCAAAGTCGATGGCAAAGGCTGTCTTACCAGCTTCGAAGAAGCTATGTTGGTAACCCAATTTTGCGAAGTACATTTTCGCATCAGGTGCACCAGCAAAGTCCCAATCACGGTTCGCCGCAGCAACCATAAAGCTGATTCCAACTGGGAACAACACACCGATAGATCCGTTCACTTGGTCATAACCAGTGACTTGGCCATTGGCTGTACCTGCTGTATTGCGTGTTGCAACAGTGTTGTCGTGAACGTAAGCGATTTGTGCTGCAATCTTTGTGCAACCAATTTCACCAGCATAACGCAGTGCCGCATCCCACATATCGTTTCCACGACCGACATTTGGCGTAGAACCAGAAGCGTTGTTGTCAGCATACGCATGGCTGAGGTCCAGTCTGAAACCATAATATTCAGGTGTGCCATAACGAATGCGGTTTTGACGGTCTAGACCATCAGCATTGTTAAAGAATTGTCCCACGCTGCCATTCAGGCTTGAAAAGCCTTCATTGACCGCAAGTCCATTACCACCGGCAGCAAGAGCTGTGTTGGAATACTTACCGTTCAGTGTCTTGTCAAAGAATACTGTACCGCCGGCAAAACGATTAACGTCAGAACCATTGGCAACAACAGTTGTCAAAGACATATCTGTGTCTTCCATTGTTCCGTCAGAAGCCATATGACCGAGACCAGCTGAGAGCTTACCAAAGCGCTTGCTATCAAAGAACACTTCCATAATACGGTTGCTCCAAGTGCCTGTGCGTGCTGCAGCAGAGTGATCACGAACGTCAACTTGAGCTGAGGAATCAACCAAGAATTGTGCTTCGATTGTTGCCCCAACATCCATATCGTCAGTCAACTTACCTGTTG
>Ga0075160_10002882_pt1 | contig 10074 bp, 7 predicted proteins | sample JI91814C2DNA_FD_70969 | JGI IMG/M metagenome (GOLD analysis project Ga0075160, IMG submission 70969) | Wastewater effluent complex algal communities from Wisconsin, to seasonally profile nutrient transformation and Carbon sequestration -... | ecosystem: Engineered > WWTP > Effluent > Algae...
CAGATGCTGCTCACCATCGTTTCGGTTTCGAATTGTTCCTCCACCTCATCGGCCTTGCTGATCTGCGTTACGAAAATCGGCTTGATCATTTTTCCATTATTTGCGACAGCATTGTACAGCGCGAGCGTGTGCAACGGAGTATTTTCAATTCCATAACCGTACGCCATCCAGGGTAAGCTGATTCCGCTCCAGCCTTTTTCACCCGGACGTCTGAACTTCGGCATCGGCTCACCTGCGATCTGGATACCGATTGGCTTATTCATTTTCAGGTGATCAACATGATCCAAAAACTTCTGCGGACGTAATCCAAAGTTTTTATCGACCAGCTTGGCCATCGCTACGTTTGAAGAGTGCTCGAACGATTGGCGAACAGTAATTTTTCCAAGGCCACCTTCTTCATGATCCTTGACCTTATTCTTATAAAATGTGTATTCACCGTTACCGGTGTCAATACTGTCGGACAATTCCACTTCACTGTCTTCCAGCAGGGCAATCATCGTTACAAGCTTGAATGTTGAACCGGGCTCAAACAAACCTGCTGTTGCGAAATTGAATTTCTCGTGATAGTTACCCTTGCCGTCACTGCTTAAGTTGGAGATCGCTTTGATGTGACCGGTGGCCACTTCCATCACCATCACCAGGCCGTCATCCGCATTGTGCTGACGCATGGCTTTGTGTAACGCAGTCTCAGCAACATCCTGTAAGTTGATGTCTAGCGTAGTGTGGATGTCTAAGCCGTCAATCGCTTTTACATTGTTCGCATCGAAAACCGGCTTCCAGACACCACCCGCGATTTTCTGATAATGTGCGTAGCCTTCCTGGCCGTCTAGCTGATCGTTGAAACTGTACTCCAGGCCAACACCTTTGTCGTTTTCATTTACGTAACCGATGGTACGGCTGCTCAGGTTTGAGAACGGACGATAGCGTACGTCAACTTTTTCGAAGATCACACCACCACTCAATCTTCCTTCGCGGAAGATCGGCCATCCAGTCATCATCTTTTTGTCCTGGTAGTCGATCTTCTTGCTGCTGAGGATCACATATTGCTTACCGTCACCACGAGCGTCCTGCAGCATGCGCTTGTAATCGACTGCTGACCGGTCGCCAAAAAATCGTGAGAGACGGTATGCTAATGAATCAAGGCCTTGCTTCCATACATCGCTTTTCGGCAGTGTGGCATCGAAGGCTACTTTATAGAATGGTAATGATGTTGCTAACAAACTTCCATTATCGGAATAGATATTTCCGCGCGTAGCTTTCACCTTCATCGGACGGAAGGTTACTTCCTCGCCCAACTTCGCCCACTTTTCACCTTCAACAAACTGGATGTGCCCCGTCTTCACCACCACGGCAATGGCAAAGAGCATAACAAAAATGAAGGCTACTCTTACTCTAAGTAATATCGACCGCTTAATATTCACCTTTCTCGACTACGATTTTATGTGGAGGCTCAAGACTTTCTTCTAGGCCAAACGCTGATACTTTGCGCGCAACTTCGGATTGCTTGCTGGCATACATCATGTCTGACTTCATGGTTGTATAATCTGCGCGCAGATCCTCCACTTCAGCCTGAACATGGTTGATTTTGCGAACTGTTTTTTCTGCGTAATGTGTGTTGCCGATATAAAAGAGACAGAGGAACATCACAAAGCCGATCTTCGGCAGCTGATGGGTTGGGAAACCTTCCTCGAAATACGTTTCAAGCTTCAGCTTTTTTTCGAGACCAGAGAACACGCTGCTTCCGTTACCACCGGTAGTAGCGCGGCTTCCGTTAAGGGTTGTGGTTTCGATACGTAATTTATTCTCTCCCATTTCTCATTAGTATTCAGTAGTTAGAAGTTAGGAGTTAGTAGGGACTACTTAATTCTAACTTCTAACTACTATCTTCTATTTTCTATCTTCTATTCGCTCTGCTACTCTCAACTTTGCACTTCGTGCTCTATTGTTACTCTCTACTTCTTCCTCGCTCGCCTCTACCGGTTTCCGGGTTACGGCTTCAAAAGGTTTTATCTCGTTTCCGTAGAAATCCTTTTCTACTTCGCCAAACACTTTACCGGTTTTGATAAAGTTCTTCACCATCCTGTCCTCCAGCGAATGGTAGCTCATTACTACCAGTCTGCCTTGCGGGGCCATCACTTCGCCACATTGGTGCAAAAAATCTTCAAGTGCTTTCATCTCGGTATTAACCTCGATGCGGAGCGCCTGAAACACCTGGGCGAAATATTTGAACTCCTTTCCTCTCGGAGCTATGGGTTGCAATGCTGCTTTCAGATCTTCTGTACGGCTGAACGGTTTGTTAACTCTTTGCTGCACAATCATTTTCGCGGCCGTGCGGGCATTTTTAATTTCTCCGTACATGCCTAAAATTTTATGCAGGTCTGCTTCGGAATAACTGTTTAACAAGTCCGCTGCGCTGGTTCCACCTTTCTGATCCATTCGCATATCGAGCGGGCCATCAAAGCGGGTTGAAAATCCGCGCTCGGGAGAATCGATCTGGTGAGATGAAATTCCGAGGTCGGCCAGAATACCGTTTACCTGTGATACTCCATTCAGCTTCAAATACTTTTTCATGTACATGAAGTTTGCCTGGCAAAATGTGAAAGAACGACTTTGGATCAGCTCAGCTTGTTTTTTCGCGTCCTCATCCTGATCGAAGGAGATTAATCTTCCGCCTCTCAGGTTTTCAAGGATGGCCATGCTGTGTCCACCGCCCCCAAAGGTTACATCTACGTATGTTCCTTCGGGATTAATGTTGAGTGCTTCTATACACTCTTTTAACATTACGGGTTTGTGGTAGCTCATTGTCGCTATTGTTTTGGCTGCAAGCCGCAAGCTTCAAGCTTCAAGCTGTTACCCATTACCCTTTTAGTTTGTCTATGAACGATGAGAGCATTCGTTGCTCTTCTTCTATCCTTTGTTGGCCACAAGCCTCAGGCTTCAAGCTGCAAGCTGCTGCCGTCATACCTTTAATTTGCTTATGAATGTTGCGACCATCTTTTGTTCCTCCTCAATCAGTTTCAAAATATTAGCTGCCTCACTCTTGCCTAACCAATTCAACTTTTCAATAATCAGTAGTTGGGTTTCCAATTCATACGCGGAGCCCAGGGCTCGTTCCATGTATTGTTTCTTTTCCTTTTCACTACTCTTAGCATTGCCTTCTGCAATGTTTGATGCAATTGAAACTGCGCTCCGGGTTACCTGCGATCTCAACCCGTAACGTTCCTCTTTCGGAAACCTATCAACTGCCTGATACACAGCACTCACTACTTCCATTGCCTTCTGCCAAATGAGTAACCTTTTAAAGTCTCTCATATTTTATAGTTAAACTCCTCCAGCTTGAAGCTTACGGCTTGCAGCTTGAGGCCCTATTCGTTTAAGTATTTCGCGGCTAACTTCGACAACTCACTTTGGTCTTGGATTCTGTGCTTCTCGAACACTGTTGGATTCCAGACCTCGACTTTATTACCGATACCGACCAGCAGCGCGTCTTTTTCGACCTGCGCGTAGGTGAGCATGTTTTTCGGGATTAAGAACCGGCCGTTGCTATCGAGCTCGACCGTAGCAATGCCCGACAAAAAATTCCGCTGTAGTGTGCGGTACTCTTCATTGAACTCGCTGAGACCTGAAATTTTTGAGAAAACCTTTTTGAACTCTACCATGGGGTAAATGATGAGGCAAGGCTCAAAACCGCGCCTGATCACGAGCTCCGCGTCACCTTCCGGCAACTGGGCTTTGATCCGCGCAGGCAGTACTAACCTGCCTTTGGCATCGAGCTTACTTTCATATTCACTGGTAAAAAAGGTCATTGACTGTAGTGGTTGCCTATGTTTTATCCGGTTTCCCGGAATCCTTCTAACAAACATAAGTCTTTTTCCTCCACTTTCAACCACTTTATACCACTTTTTAACATTTCAAGCCAAAAAATGCTTCAAAACACCACTTTTCATGTCGGGATTCTGACAAAATGAGACTCGACCCCACTAAATGAGACTGTGGCGTTGAGTAAAGGAGACTGAGGTATATAAAACTTGTTAAATAGCCCTAATTCGATGTTTTTTCAATCTTTTTAGAGTTGCTTTATTAATGGGGTTGGGTAAGCATTTCCTAGCAAAACCGTTGAATAAAGCATAGAATAAGGCCTGGTGATGCGGGGTTTTGATCTGTAGAATTTTTCGGTGAATGACACAAAAGAAAATTGACCTTTTCTGAGTTCAGCCTATTGGGCGCTGAAAACCATAAGAGGTGGAAGAATTCCCTTAGTAAGCGGGCAAGAATATCATTGATGGTAAATTCAGATAAAGAATATATATGATTGGCATGCGTTACAATCCCTTCCTAATCTCATTCGAAGGAAGCCAGACTGAAAAGAGTTTCTCCTTTATTAATTGGAGGCGTTACGCTAAGATAGATAACAAAGCCATTGACGGGAGAAACTATTTCCTCAAGTATCTCTCCGAAAAGCCCTGTAATTAAACCCAATTTGGTTCCCTTTTTAACTAACTCACCACTTTTTACCACAGGATAAAAAATCCCGCTATGATTACTTACAATGGAGGTTCTTTTACGAATTTCAAATGCAGGGGAAGTTTGGCTTATAGCACCCCTCAGCATTCCGATACTCATCATCATATTTAGCAATCGGTTCTGAATAAATGACGCTTCCTCCGAGGTTACCTGCCCTAATTTGCCATATTCGATTGCCACGGTCGCAATATCATGAGAAACACTTTCGGCTGAACAATAAATGGTAGGTTGCCCTGGCTTGGGGAGATTCTCACTTATAATGACCCACGGAAAATTTAATGCATCGGCCATTTGCTTTGCCTTGGCTGTTTGGGTTCCATAATTATAGTAAGCAACGTATGGATGAAGGTCTTCATTTGCATCTCCAGCGTGAATATCAACCAGATATTGACACCGTGAAATTATCTCAGTGGTAATCGTGTGGGCGATAACATCTGATAACGTGCCTGATTTATTTCCTGGAAAAAGTCGATTTACATTTTTGCCATCTACCGGATTGTAAAACACACTCCGTCCAAAAAATGCTTTTACGTTTGCGATATGTACCATGATGACCGTTCCTTTAAGTTCATTTCCGTTCAACGAGGGTCGTAATTTCTGTAGGGCCATAATGGGAGGATACTCGTATCCATGAATCCCAGCGATCAAGCCCAGCACGGGGCCTGTCTGTGTGCCATGTACTATCGTGATGGGTATAAAAGTAGAATCTCCGGAAATTGCTTTTATTGGGAGCATGATTGATTTCTTTTCGCCTGGCTTTATTGAGTGACCAGCAAATTCGAATGACTTTTGTGCAATGACAGCAGAACTTAACATTAGAAAAAGAAAAGTTAGTCTTGTTTTCATACGGAGGGTTAAAAGCTTAAAACTGTTGTAACAATGTGACCTTGGCAATTAGCGATTGATTATTGACTGGGGAATTCATAAAACTTGTTTCATTAAACACCAGGTAAACAAAACTCAACGGTGCAAACTGCCAGCTTCCGCGAATATTCCAGCGGCCTTTTTCATCGAAAGAATTGTATTGATAAAATAAGGATAACTGAATGTTGGCATCGTAAGCTAAACGCAAACCACCTGTTACCAGGTTTGTTTCTAAATTACCCTTCTCTGCCCCAACATCATTAAATTTGTTGTATTCGTATTCTCCCGTAAAGGCAACATGAGGAATGGGAGCAAAACGTAAACCTGCGGTTACTGTCTGCAAGGCTCCGTTATAGTAATTGCCAAACTCATACGTACCCTGTACGCCTATTTTTTTTGATTGATCAGTTTTAAATTCTATTGCCTGCCGAACGTACGTATAGCGCTGCTGCGCAATTGGCAAACCAAGAATGCTAAAATCAAAATTGATGTTTTGGAGCGTGGGCGTTATAGAGTATTGAACAAAGCTACCATCCTGGAAAAAGATGTAGATAGGGAAAATATAAATATCGGCTTGTTGTAATTCACCATCATCAGCATCGTGGTAATAGTTTACAAAAACGCCCGGATCCCATCTTCTGATAAATTTCCAGTGTTCTGGTCGCCAGATAAAGTATCCGCCTGGGTTATGGTGTACGGTGTTGTTGGCATAGACAAAGCCCATACCGGGCACATAATTTTTGTCTACATATTTGGTCACCCATCCGTAATACCATTTTGGTAATTGCCTTCCGGCAAAAATACTTCCAGCAAAACCAATCGAATCATTTGTGTTTTCGCGCGAGGCTGAAGCGAGGTATTGAATCGTCCATGAATCATCCGGACGGATAAACCCATCAACAGTAGCCGTTGTGTTGTTTCGTATGTTAAATCCTTTTTCTGAATCGCGCTCATCTAACCGGTGGGTAAGCATTGCTCCTACGTTGTTTTGCTTTCCGTAATTTCTCAGGAAACGCGCCACACCAAAGTTTACGCCACCCTGAAAATCGGTCTCGCGTTGATGCACATAAAGTCCTGCAATACTCCTGTCTTTTGTTCGATCAGTAAAACGCAGACCTACATCAATAGGGATTGGATCGGCATTAAACTGTGAATTGGCCAAACCAACGGTGCGACTAAAGAAGGGCTTGATGCCATCGATATCTGCTCCGGCATACACACCTGAATTTTCTAAAAAGAATTGTCTGCGTTCCGGGAAGAATACATTGAAACGTGCGAGGTTGTTTACGGCACGATCTACATCGGCCTGCGCAAAATCTGTATTGAATGTTGCATCTAAAACTGCGTGGGGGTTTACTGCCCATTTTATTTCTCCACCAAGCTTAAAGTCAGTGGACGACTTTTGATCATCGTTGGCATCTTTAGCCCGATCTGCCTGGTATAATGTGTAAGGCTGTATGCGAATGTTAGCCGAGGGTGGTGGAAGTTTCAACCCAGTAAGTTGCGCGGCATAAGCCATACGGTAAGGCGAATATGCTTGCGGGATTGCGGGATACACTGTTTGCTCATAGTCCCTTCGTGCCAGGCGGGAAAAAGTAATTCCCCAATGTGTTGAATCAGTATTGGAAGAAATATCGTAGCGAAGTGATTTAAAAGGAATGGCGAACTCGGCATAATACCCGCTATCCGTGAGGTGTGTTTGTACGCGCCACAAAGCATCCCAATCATTATCGCGAAAGCTATCGTCAAATACCTGCAGGTCACGCTGTGTGCCCAAGGGTGTTGTTTGAAACGACATACAGTAGCGTTTCAGATTCTGCGGATCAAGTTGCAGAAAGAAAACGTCACTCTCCCCATAAACAAAATCGCGCCTGTAGTCTTGTACGCGTACACCCTTTCTTCCAACACTGTCTTTGCAAAACACACCAACGTACAAATTACGTTTGTCGAAAAGTATTTTTACAGTTGTGGGATACAAAATCGTTCCGCCTTGACGTGGTTCAATCCTAAAAAAATCTCTTACAGCAGGCGCATTGTTCCAAGCTTGTTCCAAAAGTTTACCATCTAATTGTATTGGTTCTTTCGTTTCGATAGCCGTGAAAGCAGGCGCAACAGCGGGTGGTTCAAAGTTATCCTGAGCCTGAGAACCTGAGTAAAAAAATAGGAGGACGAATACCAACCACCAACACTTCCTGCCTGCTGAAAGCCCTTTCATTCTCCCATGATTAGCTTATGGCCAGCATGACTAAAACGATTGTACGCAACTACGCTTCCGGTTATTGCCAATCCAATAAATAACAGCAAGCCTATGATATCTGCAACATAATGATCCTCAACCGAACCAGTCGAGTTGCTGGGTTTGGGTATGTGAGCAATCTCAGCCGATTGCATCAACTCGTTGGCAAACATGCGTGGTTTGAAATAATTCTTCCATACATCAGCAAAGGCGATTACGTCTTTTCGGAACGTGGCATAATTTGCAGTTGATGTCCCTGAAATTTCATTTAAACTATTTTGCAATAAAATAGCTGGTGACAAAAACCGTAACTTATCGACCCACTGTTGCTGCTTGTTCAAACTCGTATAATAATTATCTACAATCGGCTTTACCGATTGATTGACTACTTCTGACGAAGCGAAGTATTTCAAAATCCAAGCGTATTGATTTTCAGTTACCGTATCGCGAGAAGCAAGTTCCGGATGATCACGCAAATAGCCTTTAAAAATTTCATCGGCTCTTCTATCAGCTTCGGCACTCGCCACCCGATACTCATGCATCATGTGGATTCGTGAAGGAACGGGGTTGATTCGGGTAGACAGTTGAGATATTATAGACGGAATTAACAACACAAAAAGCAACCATGCGCCTACCAGAGTAACCGCGTTATTGCCCGATGATTGCCCAAATAAATTCACAAGGAAAGCCAGCGTGAACCAGAAAATCAGATAAGCCAGTAAAATGCCACTGAGCTTGAGCCAACCCGAAACATTTCCAAATACATCCACTCCAAAAGCCAGCAGTCCGGTAGTAATGGAAAGGATAACCACCCCACCCAGAATAAAGAACCGCAACATCAGCTTATCCAATAACCACCTATACAACGCTATAGGTTGTGAAAACGTGAGCTTTAATACACCCGATTCTCTTTCAGAAGAAAGGATGTTGTAGCTAAACGCCAGAACCAGCAAAGGCAACAGATAAATGCACACAAAGGCTAAATCAAAACTACCGAACAGCAATTGCACAGGGTTCGATAACTCAGAAAAGCCAAGGGTATACGCTTCACCATAGATTTTAGGTTTTACATAATGGGTGAACAGATCGCTTTGCCCGGTAGAGACAATAGCAAAGGGCTGAGGCTCCATAGCAACTACCCGCGGCACACCCCACGCAAAATTGGTTAGCGAGCGCGGGTCGAGCCAGGTTTCTTTTGGAGCAGGCTTTAGTTTGTTATTTACCGAATCAATATCCGCTTCAAACTGTGCATCCATCTTTTGAATTTTGTCGCGCTCTTTGGCAATGGATATTACACGATCATTCACCTTTTCATTAGCATTGCGTAATGCAAAAAATGTAAGGCCGAAAAAAATCGATATTAGAATCAGCACCCACCGATCGCGCAGCAGGCTGATCCATTCGTATTTTAAATTATGTTTTAACATAGTTTTATAGTTTGGATTACTGAGTAACACTCAACCGTTTTACTCCGGCATACAACGCAGCAAAAGACAACACGAGCCACACTAAGAGCGTAACCAGGTTACTGTTGTTCACGCTGACGATTGACGCGTAGGTAGGTGGTTGATATTCAAACTCGGGCACCGACTCCCAAACATCTTTATCAACTGTATAGTCCCAATCGCCCGTCTTGGAGTTATCAACCATGTGACCATTCATTTTACCAACCAGTACAATCCGGTATTTCTCGGCTGCATCGGCAAAGTGCCAATGGGCATTGTAGTCCGTGCGACTAATTGCCATTGATAAAAACCGAGCAGGCAAAAACGGTGAGAGCGCTGCTGTTACCCGATACACATTTGATTGATTGCCGTAGGTTTCCTTTAACAATTGATAATGCTTGAAGTAAATATCGGCTGTGTGTTTCTCCCCTTCCTGCATTAGGAAACCATCCCAGTTAAAAGGCAACTGTTGCACATTGTCAACCTTATATTTTTTCAAGGTTTCTTCTTCCAGTTTTTTCGCTTCGGCATTCCACGGGTTATGTCCGTCCAACCCATTCTTCTTGTCTTCGGCAACTTGTGCTTCAAACTCCAATTGCGTGGGATAGGGATACAACGCATCGGCAATAGCCGTAGAAACTTTAGGCATGACCAGGCATGAGAGTATCCAAATGCCAAGAAGCGTTACAAACGCCATGTTCGATTTCTTTAACCAGGCCGAAACCACCAACGTGATGTTGGTGAACACGGCATAATAAACCAGATAGACAAGAAATAATATCGTGAGTGCGGCAAAACTAAACTCACCATAGTCACTGACGTTCCCTAACAAAATAGCCGCGATGAGGTAGATGGGAACAGTGATAATTAACAGCGGAATAAAAATACCCAACCATTTACCCCAGGCAATATCCGTAACACGCACACCCTGACTTTGCAACAAGCGTAGTGTACCACTCTCACGCTCACGTGTGAATGCATTGAAGCCCATTAGAATAATAAGCA
>Ga0075160_10002883_pt1 | contig 10072 bp, 5 predicted proteins | sample JI91814C2DNA_FD_70969 | JGI IMG/M metagenome (GOLD analysis project Ga0075160, IMG submission 70969) | Wastewater effluent complex algal communities from Wisconsin, to seasonally profile nutrient transformation and Carbon sequestration -... | ecosystem: Engineered > WWTP > Effluent > Algae...
ACTATCGACCTGGGCGGCGGGCCGCTGAACAGCAACGGCACCTCGGCCGGCGACGCCTTCCTGGTCAAGTACAGCGCGGACGGAAATCACCTGTTCTCAAGGCGCCTCGGGGGCACTCGTGATGACGCGCTCGTCAGCGTCGCGGTCAGCAGCAGCGGCGACATCTTTGCGGCCGGCGTCTTCTCGCAGAGCATCGATCTCGGCGGCGGGCCGGTTCCCGGCATCGGCGGCCAGGACATCTTCATCGCCCGGTACTCCGGCGCGAGCGGCGCCTACCAGTGGGGCAAGGCGCTGGGCGGCGCGGGCAGCGACGAAGCCCGGGTCAAGATTGATCCGTCGGGCGACCTGGTGCTGGCCGGTCACTTTGGCGGCAGCGCGGACCTGGGCGGGGGAGTGCTTACAAGCAAGGGGGAGACCGACGGCTTTATCGCCAAGTACACCCAAGCTGGCGACTACCAGTGGTCTAACAGGTACGGAGGAGCGGGCGCTGACTCGGTCAGGGCGGTTGCTGTGGATAAGGACGGCAACATCTTGATCACCGGTCAGTTCACCGATATGGCGGACCTCGGTGGTGGGCCACTCACCGGAACGGGAGCCTTCCTGGCCAAGTACAAGCCGAGCGGAGTGCCGCTGTGGTCCAAGCCCTTTACCTACAAGGGCGCGGGCGCGGCTTTCGCGCTCGCCCTCGCCGTGGACAGCCGCGGCAATATCGAGCTCGCCGGTGAGTTCAACAAGACTGTGGACTTTGGCGGCGGCGCGCTGACCAGCGCGGGCGGGAACGACCTCTGGCTGGCTCGCTACAGCGCCGACGGAGTGCACCTCCGCTCGCAGCGCTTCGGCGCCGACCTTGATGACAAGCCAGAGAACCTGGCGATGACCGGCGATGACCAGGTGGTGCTGACCGGGCTGTTCCGCTCGACCGTGGACTTCGGGACCGGACCGCTGGCGGCTGGCGATATCGCGCACTCCTTTTTACTCAGCAAAGATCCCTAGCTGTCAGACCCCTGGTCTAGGGTCCCTCCTGCGTTGGCGATTCCGCTGGCGCGCACAACCCACCGCAATCCTGGAGGCTGCATGAAAACTACTCTTCGTTCGCGCTCAAATTCCTGTCTGCGCGCAGGCGCTCTGGCTACCGCGTTCCTCGGGCTCACTGGCTGCGGCAGCCCGGAGTCCGCCGATGCGCCCGCGTCGCCGGGTGCCGAGGCGACCGTCGACCAGCTCATCGACAACGATCCACCGCTCAGCAAGCTCCAGCAGGTAAAGGGCGGCTTCCCCGGCAACGCGCTTCTGCCCTTTGAGGGGACTGCCGGGGTCATCCTGCCGGCGAAGTTTGATATCTATTCGCTGCAGACCCCGGTACGCAACCAGTCCCGGCGCGGAGTCTGCTCGATCTTCTCGACCACGGGTCTTATGGAGATGCTCTACAAGAAGGCGGGCATGGCGAACCCGGACTTCTCCGAGCAGTACCTGCAGTGGGCGGTGAAGGTGAAGGACGGCGCCTTCGCGGACACCGAGGGCTCCTCGGATTACTACAACCTGGAGACGATCAGCACGTACGGAATTCCCAGCGAGTCGGCCTGGAGCTACGAGCCAAACCCCTGGACCACGGTGAACGATCCAGCCTGCAACGGCGCTGAAGATGGGCTGCCGACCCGCTGCTACACCAACGGCGAGCCACCGGCGGCGGCGCTCGCGGCGACCAAGTACAAGCTGCCGGCCGGGCGCTGGGTCGCGAGCTCTTCGATCAAGAACGTGATCTTCGAGAAAAAGGTCGGCGTCGTCGTCGGGTTTGACTTCTTCTATCAGGCGTGGAACCACCGCCGCTCGACCCTGCCGGTGAGCACCGCTTCCTACGCCAGCGGCTACGTCCTATACCCCAACGCGACCGACATCACCGAGAGTCAGAAGCAGCCGGCCGGCCACTCTGTGCAGCTGGTCGGCTGGGATGACAACCTGCAGGTGCAGAAGGTAGACGCCATGGGCAAGCCGCTCGTCGACGCCATGGGCAAGCCGGTGATGGAGAAGGGCTTCTACCTGTTCAAGAACAGCTGGGGCACCACCGCGTTCGGCGTCAACAACACCAAGGCGCCGGGCTATGGCTGGATTGCCTACCGCTACATCGACAGCTACGGCTCGGGCTACACCGCCAGCCCGCCGACGCTGCCCCGTCCGTAGTCGCGGCCTGAAGCCCCGCCGGCCCTGGTATGGGCTCCAGGGCGGCGGGGCTTCAGCGCGAAGCTGCGCGGCGGTCGTCACATGGACGATGGCGGCCGATTTCCTGCCGCTGGCCGAAATGGGCCACTGTCTCGCCAGCGGCCAGGTCGGCAGCCCGACGGTCAGCCGGTCAGCCGGCAAGCACCGCAGGCTGGCCCGGGAGCTGCAATGGGAAGAAGTCATGACCAGACCAAGCCCACTGAAGAAGCCTCTGTTGCAGCCTCTGTTGTCCATGGCGTTCCTGTCTCTCGGCGCGCCGGCGTGCGGCGGCCCCATCGCCTGCCTTGTTGCCGGCACGCTGATAAGTACTCCCACCGGACCGGTGCCGATCGAGCGGATTGAGCCCGGTCAGCCGGTGTTTGCCTTCAATGAGGAGGACCACTGCGTCACGGTGTGCCAGGTGACCCATGTCTTCCGGCACGAGGACAGGGAGTACGGGACCCTGCTCCTCTGCGATGGTCGGCGGCTGCTTGTGACCGCGAACCACCCCGTCTACGTAGCAGACCGCGCGAGCTATATCCCGGCCGGTGAAATCAGAGCGGGCGATGAGGTCCTCCTGTTGGAAGAGTCAGCCTCTGCCCCGCCACGCCTCCACCGCGGCCGGGTCGAGCAGGCGCTGACCGCTGCCACCGAGCGCGCCACCGTGTTCGATCTGACCGTCGACGACAAGCATAACTACTTTGCCGGCGGGATCCTGGTCCACAACAAGTCACTGGCCCTGCCGCCGACCCTCGTTGCGGTACATCGCAGCGGCGATGGCGCCGGCTTCATTGGCGTCCAGATCGTTGACGGTCAAGGGGGATCAAGCTCCGAGCGCTGTACGGCTGCTGACTGCAGCTACACCCAGCCGTATGGTCGAGAGCCGCTTCGCAATGTTACAGCCACCGCCTACCCCGCGCCCGGCTCCTACTTCGATAGCTGGAGCGCCGATGCCGCAAGCTGCGGTAGCTCCGCTTATTGTTTCTTGAACGGGACCAGCTCGGCACTGTCCGTCTCGGCAAAATTTTCGCTCTGCACCTCTGGAATGTGGTGTCCGGTACCCGTCGCGACGGCTACTCTGCTGACTGCGCGCGACATCTGGGTGAGCTCGAAATACGAGGCCTGGATCGTGGCTGATCCCAGCACCTTGGGAGGGTCCGCTCCCCTTGGACCCGTCCTGTGGCGCTTTGACGGGCAGTCGCTTACTCCTGACCACGCCCCGGTCGCGACCGACAAGCCGCTGCAGGCCATCGCTGGCTTCTCGCCGACGGATGCGTGGGCGGTCGGCCGAGGCGGAGCCGTGCTGCACTGGAACGGGCAGACCTGGTCGCCAGAGGCAAGTCCGGTGCGGCTCGACCTGCGCGCAGTCCGGGCCGAGCCCCAGGTGGCGTGGGCGGTAGGCGAGGGGGGCCAGATCATCCAGCGCACCGGCGGCGTCTGGAGCCTGGTCGGCAGCGGCACCGACTCCGACCTGAACGGGGTCACCAGCTTCGGGCCCACCGACGCCTGGGCCGTCGGCAACGAGGGCACGATCCTCCACTGGGACGGCGCCGCCTGGAAGCTCGTCCCAAGCGGTACCAACAAGCACCTGGGAGGGGTCTGGGGTAGCGCAACCAACGATCTATGGGCGGTCGGACAGTCGGGGACAATCCTGCACTGGGACGGCACCGCGTGGCAGAGCGTTGCCAGCAATACCCAGTTTGATCTGATCGGTGTTCGCGGGACCGGCCCGCTCAAGGCCGTGGCGTATGGCACCTACGGGACCGTCTTGAACTGGGATGGCACGGACTGGAAGGCCTCCCCCGTCGCGCTGGATCCCCTGAGCTCAGTCTACAGTGTCTGGCCGAGCCTCACGGGCGACACCCTGGCCGTGACCTACAGCGCCGTCCTACGCCTCAATCCCTAGTCGTGCCAGAGGGCGCCTGCGCCGCATTGCCTCACGCTGGATGGCTGTACTCACTTCACGCTGACCTCGACCATGTTGTCATCGGGCGCGCGATCGATGAGCTTGTTGAGCGGATCGATCCCCGCCCGCGCCGGTAGCTTGTCGACCGTGATTAATAGCTCGGTCTCATCCTGCGCGATCCGGTGCCGCTGCAGGTACAGATAGTCGCCCGCTTCATCGAGCAGCCCGATATCGATGAAGTCATGCTCGGCGATCTGGCTCTCCTGTCCCTTGCCGTCGGAGCGCAGCTTCCGCGAGCCCAGCACCAGCCGCACTTGATACCGGCCGTCCGGCAGCCGGCTCGCGGTGGCTGATTTGGCATGGTTTTCGTACAGGGTGATGCTCTGCCACATGTCGTCGTATAGATACTGATACTCGGGCGGTGTCACCTGCTTGAGGAAGTCAATCAGATCGAGCGATACCGGATAGGGCGGACCCTGGAACGCATATTTTTTCACCAGCCCCGCCAGCGCCCGATTGACCTTGTCCTCTCCGATGTAATCCTGGATGGCGAACATCACGAGCGCGCCCTTATTGTAGTGAATGTAACCCTGGTTCGCATCCACGCGATAAAGGGGCAGCTCTTCATTTCGCTCCTGCGCCCGCCCGCGCAGGTACCCATCGAGCTCGAAGCGCAGGAACTTCTTTATGCCGCGGTCTCCGTAGGTGTGCTTCATGATCATGAGCGCGCTATATTGAGCGAGCGTCTCGACGATCGAGGTCCCTCCCTCCACGTTCGCGCTGATGACCTGGTGCGCCCACCACTGGTGCGCCGTCTCGTGGGCGGTCACGTAGAACGGCAGATCGATCTCGTCCGGCTTGCTGCGATTGAAGTAAGAGATAAACCCGATTGCTTCGGAAAACGGCACCGTATTGGCGAAGGCGGCCGCGAAGGTGTGGTAGCGCGGGAACTCCAGGATTCGCAGCTGGCGGAACTGATACGGGCTGAAGTTGGCGCTGCAGTACTCCAGGCTCGCCTTCATGCTCCGCATCATCTCGTCCAGGTCGAACTCGTGCCCGGGGTGGTAGTAGATCTCCAGGTTGACGCCCTGCCAGCGATCGCGGCGGACGGCGTAGCGCGCCGAGTTGAGCCACAGCAGATCCAAGATCGGGGCATCCACCTTATAGCTGAAATAACGCCGTCCGTTTTCTTGCCACTCGCGCTGCAGGTAGCCCGGCATCACCGCAGTCTGATCGGCGCTGGTGCTTACGGTGCCCGTGAAGGTGATCCAGTCCGCAGCGGTCGACGCGAAGTTGTACTGCCGCGCCGTCAGGTCTTCCAGCTTGGGTAGCCGCTTGACCGTCTTCAGACCGTGCTTGTGCCGGGTGCTGTCATCGGTCAGCTCGATATCGGCGGCATAACCGGCAAACGGCATGTAACGGTCGCCGAGCGAGGTCCCGTTGCGCGCGATATCGGTGTTCGGCCGCGAGTCGACAAATCCGACGTTCGAGTATCGCAGCGCGAACTCCAGGGCCAGCTTGCCGTGCGGCAGCAGCGGCGTGGGCAGTCCGTAGAGATAAAACCCGAGCGCCTGATCTTCGAGGAGCGGCGTCTGACCGCCGGAAAGGTGCAGCTTCTCGATCTGCAGCTGCGGCCTGGGTAGCGGCTCCAGATCGACCGGCCAGACGGTCAGCGCAATCTTGTCGATCGGCGAGGTCGTCTTGTTCTCCAGCGTCAAGGTCCCGCGCAGCAGGACGTATTGTTCCTCTGGATAGAGATCGATCTGGGTCGTGATGTCGGTAATCCGCGGCTCCGGGAGCGCCTGGTAGCGCTGGTATTTCTTTTCGTACTGGGCGCGCGCCTCATCGATGGCGAAGCTGCTGCGATACGGGTTGCGGACGTGGGTATTGTAAAAGATGTACGAGCCCACGGCAGCGAAGGCGAGCAGGCCGACCAGCATCCCGGCAGTCACGGGGCGCGACAGCCGGGCGGCGAACAGCTTCATGCGCACCCGGAGGCCCGACTCGGTCCCCCGCACCCACAGGAGGTTGGTCAGCATCGCCAGCAGGACCGCCGCGATTCCCCAATACAGCGCGAACCAGAACAGGGGTGCGGCGTACGGTCCGAACCGATTCATGTCCGAGTAGATGAAGTCGGGAAGCTGTCCGTACCGATAGAGGTGATCGGAGAGGCCCAGCGGCTCCATCGCGATGCTGGCGATCAAGTAAAGTACCATCGCGAAGTGTCCGAGGTACTTGTTATTGACCAGGGTGTGGACGAAGAGCGCCAGCACGGACAGGATGAAGTAGCGAACGAGCACGATGCCAAACAGGTTCTGGAAGTACAGCCCCAGCTCGAACCGGTGGTACCCGTTTACCAGCTGCACCAGGAGCCCAGCTGCCATGAGCAGCAGCACCACCAGCACCTGGACCCCCAGCAGGGCCACCAGCTTCGAGACGAACAGCACCCAGCGCTGGGCCGGCGACACATCGATGATCTGGCTCAGCCGCGCATCCCGCTCCCGCCAGACCAGCTCGCCGGAAAGGAAGGTGATGATGGCGAAGGCGAAGATGGCGAAGCCGCCGCTTGCCGACTCCAGCATCGACTGGGTCACCGGGTAGATCGGGGTGGTGCCCGGATTTATGATCTTGCTCGCCGACAGGACCGTAAACAGCCAGCCGGCGAGCATGAGCACGAAGAAAAAGACGTTCTTCACCGTCTCGGCAAACTGCAGCCGCGAGAGCGATAACAGGTGCTGCAGCGAGGCGCGCGTCGAAAACACCGTGTGCACGACCGGCAGAGTCTGGGACAGCGGCTGAAACACCTCCTCACGCAGCTCCGGGCTCTGCGGTCGCTTCTGCGCCTGCTCGGGATGGGCCAGGCGGAACTTCCAATAGGTAAACGCCAGGACCGCGAGTCCGATTCCCAGCCACAGCACCCGATTCAGCAGCAGGATTCCTTGCAGCGGAATCAGGCGGGTATTGCGCTCGAACGGCGTCCAGAACTGGGTCAGCCGATCGATCGCCGAGCCGCCGAGCGGATCGATCAGCGCCGCCTTCACGCTCACCGTCAGCGTCGATGACAGCTGCAGCGCCAGGAAGTAGCCGAGCATCAGGATCACGCTGCCGGCGTAGACCGGCAGCATCTTGCGGCCGAGCGCCGACAGGCCGAAGAAGATCGCCGAGGACAGAAGCAGATTGGGAATGACCAGCAGAAGATAGGCCTGAAAATAGGGCGCGAGCCGGTGCGGGCCGAGCCGCGTCGGGTCGATCCACGGCAGGTGGGCCCCCACCCAGGCTCCGATCCCAACGCTGGCAAAGATCAGAAGCAGCGTGGCCAGCGCTCCGAGATAACGCCCAGCTAGATATTGGAACTTCGTCAGCGGCGCCGTGTAAAAGAGGGAGGTGCTGTTGCTGGCGATATCCTTGTAGGTCGCCTGGCCGGCGATCGCCGCGGTGATGATCAGCCCGAAGAAGGTGATATAGCTGATGATGCTGTTTAGCGCATAAGGGGAATTTACCAGGATCTTGCCGCCGGTGCCGAACTCGATGACGGCGCTCGGGATCGCCCCGCCCGAGGCGGCGGTGAACAGCCCACCGAGCAGCAAGAAGACGACGAAGTAGACGTAGGTAGAGATTCGCCGAAGGTGCTCGCGGAGCTCGAACGAAGCGATGTTCAGGACCACGGGTCAGCTCGCCTTCTGCGGACCGGGTCTTCCACTTATGAATCCGCGGATGGTGGCAAAGTAGAAGTCCTCCAGGTCCGGCTCGATCGGCACGAATCCCCCTTCGGGCGGCTGCTCATCGAGCACGTGGATCAAGGTCTGCCCGGCGTAGAGCCGCATCGAGATGACGCGAAACTTATCCCGATAGGCGGCGGTCTCCGACTGGTGGATCGACTTCTTCCACACCCGCCCCGCCAGCCTCGCCACCAGCTCGGCCGGAGCCCCGGTGACCAGCACGTTGCCCTGGTGAATGATGGCCATGTTGCGGCACAGGTCGCTGACGTCGGAGACGATGTGGGTCGACAGGATCACGATGACGTTCTCGCCGATGGAGCTCAGCAGGTTGTGAAACCGCATCCGCTCTTCGGGGTCCAGTCCGGCGGTCGGCTCGTCGACGATGATCAGGCGCGGGTTGCCGAGCAGCGCTTGCGCGATGCCGAAGCGCTGCTTCATGCCGCCGGAGAAGCTGCCGAGGGGCTTGTTGCGATGCTCGTACAGGTTGGTCTGCTGCAGCAGCGCCGCGACCACCGCGCTGCGCTCCTTGGAATTGGCGATCCCTTTGAGGGTCGCGAAGTGCCCGAGCAGCTGCTCGGCCGAAGTCTTGGGGTACAGCCCGAACTCCTGCGGCAGATATCCGAGCATCCGCCGCACCGCATCCTTTTGTCTGAGCACGTCGACGGCGCCGAGCGTGACCTGGCCGCCGTCGGCCTCCTGCAGGGTCGCCAGGGTGCGCATCAGCGTCGACTTGCCGGCCCCGTTGGGCCCCAGCAGGCCAAACATGCCGAGCGGGATGTGCAGCGAGACGTCCTTGAGGGCATGCGTGCCGTTGGGATATCGCTTGGATAGGTGTTCGATTCTAAGTTCCATTACTCACCTACGCGAATGTATCGCTACTAACAAGTTTAAAATCAACAACATAAGCGCGCAGTCGGACCCAGCCGGCGCTGACCGCCAGCTGTCCTCCGCTGGAGCGGCGGCTGTTCAGGCGAGGGCGGCGCGCAGCGCCTGGGCGCTCAGCTGCGGGGAGCCGCGCTTGTCGCGCTCGGCGATGCGGACGAGCTCGTAGAGCTTGCGGTTGAGCGGGGTGGCGACTCCATGGGCTTGTCCGAGACGAATGATCTCGCCGTTGAGCAGCTCGATTTCCGTCCGGCGATGGCGGTCGAGGTCCTCCCACATGCTCGATCGCGCCGAGGGGTCGACCTTCACCATCGCCGCGGCCACGCGAAAGAACAGCCAGTCCGGCAGCGACAAGACCGCCGGCGCCAGACTCGGCACCAGGCGCCCCAGGCGCACCGGCTTGAGGCCCGCCGCGCGCAAGCAGGAGAGCCCTTCGCGGACGACGCCGGCCATCACCAGCCGATAGCCGCGATCCGCCAGCTGCTCGCGCAGCGGCACCCCGGCCAGCGCGTTGACCGCGTTATTGAGGTTGATGAGCAGCTTGCTCCACTGCACCCTCCGCAGATCGTCGTGCAGCACCACGGCAAACCCCGCCTGCTGCAGCACCCGCTGCAGCTCTGCGGAGGCGCCGCTCCCGCGCTCCAGCTCGAGCGGGCCGCTGGTGCCATTGTGGAAGTGGCCGCTGCCCTTGTGCACCACGTTGAACGGGACCATGCCTGCAAGCAGCGTGCGCCCCGGCAGGGCCGCCCGCAGGGTGTCGGCGTTCGTCACGCCGTTTTGAAAGCTTACCACCACGGCGCCCGGCTTGACGACCGGCGCCAGCGCCGCCCCCGCCTCCCGGGTGGCCGTGCCCTTCACGGTCACCAGCACCGCGTCGCAGTCGGCCAAGGCGCTCACCTCGGCGAAGTAGCGGACCTGGGCGGGAGCGAGCTCCACGCGGGCCCCCGCGTAGTCGGTGAGCGTGAGTCCGTGCGACTTCACCTCGCTCCCCATGCGGCCGACCAGGGTGACGTCCTGACCGGCCGCGATCAGCCGTCCGCCGAGATAGCAGCCGATCGAGCCGGCCCCGAAGACTCCAAGTCGCATCGCAGGATTATATACCGTGGCGGTCGGGAATCAGCCATCCGCCCGCGTCGTCAGCGCGGTGAGGCCATCCAGAATCCTTCCCGCCGCAGCCGCTGTCATACTGCAGGACATTCAGGGGCGATTTCCTGCCGCAGGATTCTCACTAGACTGAGGATACTAACTATTTTAATATTGTAATTTAAATTACATCCGGAGCGCGTTCCATGGCCAGATTGCCCCTCCTTTTCCACGGGCTTACCATCGGCATCGCCGCGCTCCTGGGCGGCTGCGGTACTGACCCAAGCGA
>Ga0075160_10002890_pt1 | contig 10052 bp, 6 predicted proteins | sample JI91814C2DNA_FD_70969 | JGI IMG/M metagenome (GOLD analysis project Ga0075160, IMG submission 70969) | Wastewater effluent complex algal communities from Wisconsin, to seasonally profile nutrient transformation and Carbon sequestration -... | ecosystem: Engineered > WWTP > Effluent > Algae...
GCCGATGCCGCCGCCCTTGATGCCGATCGCGCCGGTCACCGCGTCGACCAGGTCCTGTCCCATCTCGGTCGACTTCACCTGCGGCGTCACGACGATGCGCACCGACTTCTCGACCGGCATCGCCTCCACCTTGTCGAGCGGCTTCTGCTGCGGGCAGCCTTCGACCGCGATGCTGGCGATGCCCTCGCCGTCGGTCGGGATCTTGCTGATGTCGCGCTGGCCACGCACCGTCTGGATCAGGTGCGTCTTGGTCGTGTACTGGCTCTGCTTGATGTCCCAGTTCGTCTCGATGCCCTTCAGCGGACCGCTCTTCGGCATGTCCAGATCGAGCCCGGCGAGCGCCAGCGTCTGGCGGTGGTCCTTCAGCCAGTCGGTGACCTTGGTGCCGTCGATCCAGAACGCCGCGTAGAGCGTGCACCGGTCGCCAGGATCCCGCGTCTTGGTGCGGACCAGTGGGTTGTCCGGATCGTCGTCCCACACGCGCCCCTTCAGGAACGTGTAGGTCAGCACGAACTTGCCGATCGTCGCGATCGCGTTCGCCTTGCCGATGCCGTCGGTGAGGTTCTTGCCGACCTTGCCGAGCCCTTCGACGACTTCGCCGAACAGGCCCGTGATGCCACCGACGTAGGCGTCCTCGGCCCAGCCTGGTGCCTCGGCGAACGCCATCTCCCCGAACCCAATCTCCCCGAACGCCGGCTCGGCGACCGCCGGCCCCTTCGGCTTGTCCCCACGATCGCCGGGCACGCCACTGCCGATCTCGCCGCGCCGCAGCGCCTGCCGCAGCGGCGTCGCCACGTCCTCGCTCAGCACGCGCAGCACCAGCAACGCCTGCAGCGGATCGAGTTCGAAGTCGTCGGCGCCGCCGATGCGCGCGCCGTGCTGCACGCCGAGGTAGTCGAGGAACGACCACAGCGCGCGCGCCGACTTGTTGTCGGTGCCCTCCCCGAACTGCAGCCACGCCTTGGCCGGCGGCACCGCACTGCCGGGCAGCCCGAGCGAGGCGTAGAGCACGTCGACCCCGGCGAACAGGTCGTCGCGCGCGACCCGATGGCCGGCGCGCAGCAGCTCGACCGCGGCACGCAGCTCCACCGGCGTCAACGCCAGGTGCAGCCGCGGCTGCACCAGCGGCTCGGCCTGCACTTCGCGGCTCTCGTTCCAGATCACGAACCCGCACAGCCGCGCCGCCTCGGTGGCCAGCGCCGGGCCGTCGGTCGCCGGGTCCTGCAGGCTCGCGGCGATCGCAGCGAGCCGCGCCAGGCGCTCGGTGTCGCTCGGCACCTGCGCCCGCAAGGACAGGACGGTCAGGAACAGGCAGAACAGGACACGGCAACCGGCTCGCAGCATGCAGAACGCCTCCGAGACGAGGAGCGGCGAACTCTAGCGAACCACACTCAGATCCCGTCGCGGGCCGCTGTGCGCAGGGCCGTGGCCAGCCGTTCGATCTCCGCGTCGGTGGTGAACACGTGCGGCGACAGGCGGATCGCCTGCAGTCCCGCGGTGGTGATCGACGTGGTGTGGATCCGGTGTTCGCGCCACAGCCAGCTCACGAGCGCCTTCGGTTCGCACTTCGGCACGGCGACCGCGACGATCGCGGCGGTGCGTTCGAGATGCGGCCCGGTCAGCAGCTGCACCCCCGTCAAGCCGTCGAGGGCCGCCACCAGCCGCTGCCGCCGGTTCTCGAGCCGCGCCGCCTTGCGCGGCAGGCCGAGCCAGTCGTGGAAGTCGAGCGCTGCCGCCAACGCCAGGAACGGCGCCAGCGCGCGCGTGCCGTACTCCTCGAACTTGCCGATGCGCCGATCGCGCTCGGCGTCGGCGGCACAAAGCGGCCACAGCCGTTCGATCCACGCCGGCTCGACCACGAACACGCCGGTGCCGACCGGCCCCATCAGCCACTTGTGCAGGCACGCGGTGTAGAAGGCGCCGCCGAGTTCGCCGAACGTCCCCGGCAGCAGGCCGACGCCGTGCGCGCCGTCGACCAGCACCGGCACGCCGCGCGAACGCAGCGCCGTCGCGACCGCGGCGGTCGGCAGCAGCTGGCCGGTCAGGTAGGTGGCCTGGCTCAGCACGACGAGGCGCGTCTGCGCCGTCACCGCCGCCAGCACGTCGGCGGCGACGCGTTCGGGTGCTTCCGGCGGCACGGCGAGCGGCACTTCGACGACGCGGATGCCATCGCGGCGCCGGCGCTGCTCGACGGCGGTGAACGCGCGCGAGTACTCGTGCGCCGTGACGACGATCTCGTCCCCCTCGCGCATCGGCAGGCCGAGGATCGTGGTGTGCAGGCCCCAGGTGGCGTTCGGCGTCAGCGCCAGCTGTTCGTCGCCGCAGCCGAGCAGCTTCGCGAGCCGCGTGCGCACGGGGTCGAGTTCGTGTTCCTGCAGGCGGAACAGCACGCGGCTCGGCTCGACGTCCATGCGCGCCAGCTCGCGCACCAGCATGGTGCGCACCGCGCGAGGGCTCGGCGACAGGCCGGCGTGGTTGAACGACGCGGTCGTCGGATCGGCGTCGAAGTGGCTGCGCACCTGCCGCCAGAACGGTTCGTCGTCGGGGCCACCCTGCGCCGGATCGAGGTGCTGCAGCCGCGCCAGCGTGTCGTCCCCGAACGCGAACAGCGCCGCGGTCGGGGCGAACAGGAGGCTGCGGCGTGTCGGATGCATGCGGAACCCTGGCCCACCCACGATCCCGGCTGGCATCCGAGGTTCCAAGGCAGCTCCCGAGGCAGTTCGCCCCCTGCTCGGCGCACGCGGGACCTTCACGGCCAATCGCCCTCGCTCGGGCAGTTCGCCCGCTATGTTGACGATTCCCATCGTGAAGTTTACGATTCTAGGAATCGTGCTCCGTGAGATTGACGATTTGTGCCGACGCAATGGCTCCGTGACCGCAGCCTCGCTGGCAGCGGCCCTTGGCGTGAGTCGCCAAGCCGCGCATCGCCAGCTCGCCGCAGCCGTCGACGCTGGGGAACTGCGACCGGAGGGTCAGGCACGGGCTCGCCGCTACGTGGCGGTTGCGCCGTGGTTCGACTTCGACATCGCCGGCCTCGACGAAGATCGCGCGCTGGCGCGAGTCCGCCAGCAGCTCGCCAGTTCCTTCGACGGGCTGACCGACACCGAGGAGCGCCTGTTGGTCTACGCGTTCAGCGAGATGGTGAACAACGCGATCGACCACTCGGGAGGCCAACGCGTGTCCGTCCGCCTCGCGGTCCAACCGAAGTCCGTCGCGCTGGAGGTCGTCGACGACGGCATCGGCGCGTTCGCCTCGGTCCAGCGCGACCGCGGCCTCGACTCGGCGACCGAAGCGGCGGCCGCCCTGACCAAGGGCAAGGTCACGACCATGCCCAGCCGACACACCGGCGAAGGAGTCTTCTTCACCTCGAAGGCCGTGGACCGGTTCGAGCTGACCGCGAACGGACTCACGCTGGTCGTCGACAACGACGTCGACGACATCGCGATCCTGGAGGCGCCGCCGCAGCCCGGCACGACCATGCGACTCCGCTTCGTGCGGCCGCCCAAGCGCGCCCTGCAGACGGTGTTCGAGGATTGGACCGACGAGTTCGAGTTCTCGCGCACGCGTACGGTCGTCAAGCTGTTCGGCCTCGGCCGCGACTTCGTCTCGCGCTCGGAAGCACGACGCCTGCTGGAAGGGCTGGAGGCGTTCCGCGAAGTCGTCGTCGACTTCCAGGGGGTCGCGGGCATCGGCCAGGCGTTCGCAGACGAAGTGTTCCGCGTGTTCGCCGTGCAGCACCCAGGGATCACCCTGGTGCCCGTGAACATGGTCCCGCCGGTCCAGTTCTTCGTCGAACGCGCCGAACGGGCGCGGCGCGGCGGCGGGTCGGACGCTGGTGGCACGGACGGGCCGCGCAAGAAGTGACCTGGACCGGATCCTCGCACCCAACGACCGCCGCGTATCCTGCGTCGATGACCAGCGCCTGCGGCTTCCACGCCCCGCTGCCCGCGTTCGCGCGCTGGGCGGCCCTCGTGCCCCGCTTTGGCGAAGTGCTCGACGTCGCCGCCGGCGGCGGCCGCCACGCGCGCTTGTTCGCCGAACGCGGCCATCCCGTGCTCGCCGTCGACAAGGACCCTGCGGCGCTGCAGATCGCACCACCTGCCGGCGTCACCGTGCTCGCTGCCGACCTCGAGAACGCGCCGTGGCCGCTGCCGGGTCGCACGTTCGCCGCCGTGGTCGTCGCGCACTACCTGTGGCGGCCCTTGTTGCCGACGCTGGTCGCGAGCGTGGCACCAGGCGGCGTGCTGCTCTACGAGACCTTCGCGGTCGGCCACGAACGCTTCGGCCGCCCGCGCAACCCCGACTTCCTGCTTCGGCCCGGCGAGCTGCTCGAGGCGGTGCGCGGCGAACTCGAAGTGCGGGACTACCAGCACGGCGACGAAGGCACCCCGCCGTTCGCGGTGAAGCAGCGGCTGTGCGCCGTGCGCGTCTGACGCGGCGCTCCTGGGTCACTTCTTCGGCGGCGGTTCCTGCTGCAGCACCTGCAGAGCGGCCCGAGCTTCGGCCTCGATCGGCAACTGCTCCGGCACCGCCCGATCGCCGGCGATCTCGACGGTGCCGATGCGCACGCGTCGCGAGAACTGCTCGAAGCGCACGAACAGCGCCACGTGGTAGCGACCTGGGGCTGGGCCCGGGAACTCCACGGCGTCGCCGCGCAGCGTTCCGTAGACCGCGAGCCCCAGCTCGTCGCACGGATCGAGCATCGCCGTCCACTCGCCAGCGAGCGCCTCGCCGCTGCCGACCGGCAGCCGCAGCCCGACCGGCACCGCGGGCGGCAGGATCACGTCGCCGGCAGCGTCCGCCGCCACGACGACCACCTGCTTGCCCGGGGCGACCAGGTAGGCGGCGTGGGGCAGGGCGAGAGGTGCCAGCCAGACGAGCGCGCCGCGTTCGTCCGGCATCACCCCGGAACGATGTCCGGACGTGCGCAGGTGCAGCCGCGCCTCGGGAATCGGCTGCCCATCGCGATCGACGGCGCGCACCGAGCGCTGCCGCACGAGCTCCTCGAACGCAAACGTCAGCACCTGGACCTCGTCGGGCGCACTCGGCCGGGTCGGCAGGATCTCCACTTCCTGCTCGTGGATCAGGTGGTTCATGCACGCGATGCGAACGCGGCGACGACCGGCCGACACTTCGAACAGCCCCCGCTGCCAGGCACCGGCATCGCGGCCGAGCACCAGGCGTTCGTCGTGGAGCGCGAGTTCGCCGTCCTGCATCACCACGCGCGCCTGCAGCTGCGATCGCCAAGGCTGCGGCGCCCCGAGCACGACGACGGAGCACGCACCCGTCGTGAGGTCCGGCACGACCAGTTCGAAGTCGGGCGATGCAGGCGTGCGTGGAGACACGTGGAACTGCTTCGCGTCCTCCGGCAGGACCCGCCCCGGTCGCACGACAGGCACGGAAGCGAACGCACTCGCCGGCGCGATCGCCCCGCGCGCATCGCGGAACCAAGGCCCGGCCAGCACGAACTGGCCGTCGACGTCGGCGACCAAGGACCGTTCGATGGTGCCCCCGTCGACCGACGGACCGAGCACGGTCACCTGCGCACCCGGCAGAGGCTGACCACGGCGGTCGACCACCCGACCGCGAGCGACCGGCGCGTGCAGCCCCAGCGAGAAGTCGCCCAGCTCGATCGCGCCGTCGCGAAGAGGCTCGACCAGTGTGCGCTCCGCGGCAGCACCCTGCGTTCCGACGAAGCCATCGACCCACACGAAGCGCAGCTCCGTGCCGCGGAGCCAGCGCGCATCGAACCCGGCCGAGAAGCGACCGTCGGGGCCGACTTCGGCTTCGTCCTCGAACCCGCCGGCGTCGGTGAGCGCGCCGATCCGCACGCGCATGGGCACGGGACCACCGTCGGCGCGCAACCCGCCGAGCAGCCGCGGCCGCGGTGGATCCGTCTCGAGGTCCACTTCCAGCAGCGACGGGTTGCCGGGCAACGCGGTCCCGGTGAACGGCAGGCGCAGGCTGCCGATCTGGACCTCCCCGCGCACTTCGCCGGTCCCCCCGATCGGCCCGACCTCGATGCCGCGGCACGTCACCGGCTCGATGCGATGCGCGAACGGTGTATCCGCCAACAGCTCGGGGCGCGCGCTCCACAACGAAGTCTCGGCCGGTGCTGTCAGCCATGCGGCATCGATGGCAACCGCCGTCGGCACACCGTGCCGCAGGAATCGCAACCGAAGCGTCAGCTGGGGGGGCAGCTGCAGGCGTGGCATGCGGGCTCGACCCGCCGTGGCACGAGCCGGGGCTGCGAGCGGACCGATCCAATGGGCCGGCACGAACGAGGCTTCGCGAGGATCCCCAGGCAGCATCCGGAACTTGCCGTTCCGCGAGAACCGCGCCACGCCGAACTCGTCGCTCACCTCGATCTCCCCGGTGCGCTCGCTCCGCACCGCGAAGTCCTTCACCGGCTTGCCCGATGCATCGACGACCAGCACGGCATGGTGCTCCGTCCGCTGCACCACCCAGACCAGCTGGTCCTGCTCCGCGAGCTCCTCGACGCGCGCGAAGTCCGGCCCGAACTCGACCGGCGCTTCGGCATCCGCCCCGCGCAACACGAGCCGGCCGGCCGGATCGCTGCGCACGACCCGCGGCGTGGTCGGCCGGATCCCGAAGCGTTGCAGCCAACCGTCGGCGAGGTAGGGCGCTTCGCGCTCCACGCGGCCGAGGCGCACCCTGACGCCCGGCAGGGTGAGGCCCGTCTCGGCATCGCGCACGACGACCACCTTCTGCCGCGGCCCGGGGTCGGTGGAGGCCGTGTGCTGGGCACGCAGCACCGAGCAAGCGAGCAGCGACACCACGACGAGCCACAGGTCTCGAGAAACACGCCCCATGCCCGCAGGATAGCCGCGAAGTCCGCCGGCGCTGCGTCAGCCGCCGGCAAGCGCCGGCCCGCTCACAGCCAGCCGCGCTTCTTGAACCAGCGCAGCATCGCCAGCGCGGTCCCCAGCATCACCAAGAGGCACAGCGGATACCCCCACCAGACCCGCAGCTCGGGCATCCAGTCGAAGTTCATCCCGTAGACGCCGACCACGAACGTCAGCGGGATGAAGATCGTCGAGATCACCGTCAGCAGCTTGATGACCTCGTTGAGCTTGTGGTTCACCATCGACAGGTGCAGCTCGAGCAGGCTCGCGCTCAGTTCGCGGTGGCCTTCGACGAGATCGATCAGCTGCACCACGTGGTCGGCGACGTCGCGCAGGTAGGGCATGACGTCGGCCGAGAAGTGGCGGTTCTCGCCGCGCGCCAGCGAGCTCATCGCCTCGCGCAGCGGCCACACCGCGCGCCGCAGGTCGAGCAGGCAGCGGCGCACGCCGTGCAGTTCCGGCAGCACGCTGGCCGCAGCCGTGCCGTCGAGCACGGTGTGCTCGAGCGCTTCGAGCCGGCCGTCGTGCTTCTCGAGCAGCGGGAAGTAGGCGTCGACGACCGAGTCGAGCAGCGCGTAGGCGAGGTAGTCGGCACCGCGCTTCTGCATCTGGCCGGCCGGGTCGCGCAGGCGGTTGCGCACCATGCCGAAGCAGTCGCCCGGCCGTTCCTGGAACGTCAGCACGAAGTCGACGCCGAGGAACAGCGCGAACTGCTCGGTCTCGGCGTGGTTGCTCGGGTCGACCATGCGCACGACCACGAACAGGTGGTCGCCGTAGTCCTCGACCTTGGCGCGCTGCGTGACGTTGACGACGTCCTCGAGAGCGAGCCGGTGCAGGCCGAACGCCTCGCCGAGCTGCCGCAACAGCGCCACGTCGCCGAGACCGACCACGTCGACCCAGACCACCTTGCTGGCGCGCCGCATCGTCTCGATGGCCGCGAGGTCGATGCTCGCGTGCTCGCGCACGCCACCAGCCCCGTATCCGACCGCCCCGAGTCGCATCGGCAATGCGTCCGGAGCCGGCAGCAGGTTGCTCGGCGACGAGCCCACCGGCCGCGTAGCACGGCGCTGGCGACGACGCCGATGCGGCTTCGACGTGGGTCCCGACGGCGTCGGGGCGTTCGGCTCGTTCGGCCCGGCAGGCTCGGGTGCGCTCACGGCGTCGGATTCTGCCAAGGCGTGGTCGGCGGCGGAACCACGGACGCGGAACTCACCGCAACGTCGTCAACACGGCGTTGGCGAGCGGGGCGGCCGCCCGCGCCACCGCCGCGGGCTCGGGGAACAGCTCGACGAACGGCGTGAACTCGCGCAGCAGCAGGTCGCGGCGCACCTCGAGGCACAGCGTGCCCGCAGGACGCTGCACCGCGAACGAGTGCGCCAGCGTCACCGGGTGCAGTGCGTAGGTGCCGTTGCGCACCACGTCGAAGCCAGCGGCGGCGAACTCGGCCGCGGCGCGCTGGGTGAGGGTCGGCGAGGCCAGTTCGCGCCCGTCGGGATCGTGCGTGATCAGGTCGACGCCCGCCCGCAGCGGCCAGCTGCCGATCCGGTCGGCGGCGTAGGCGGCGCGCAGGTTCTTGCCGATGTTCTCGTCGACGGCGACGTCGATGCTGCGCGGCGCGTAGGTGTGCACGAACAGCGTGAGGCCACCCGGCAGCACGCTGCCGAACGCCGCTTCGACCACGTCGCGGTAGGCGAAGTAGCGGTCGAGCAACAGCTGCTGGTCGGCGGGTTCCTTCACCCACGGTGGCATTCCCGGCGTCATCTCGCCGGCCTTCGACGCCGTCGGCACGCTGTCGCGATCGACGCGGCGGTTGCAGTCGACGAACGTGCGCGGGATCCGGCAGCGCACCACCAGCACCGTGCGGCGCGGCTGCGTCTGCACGATCCGCTGCGCCACGGCCATCGCGAGTTCGGGCGCGCCGACGTCGGTGTTGACGAAGAAGAAGTCGCGCAGGCCCTCGTCGAAGTGCCCACGCAGCTGCGCCCGCAGCGTGTCGAAGTCGGCCGCGCGCGTGGCTCCGTGCGCGATCTCGAGCAACACGTCGGGAGCGGCATCGGCACCCGCGGCGCTGCCGTGCAGGTAGTCGACGTCGCAGACGCCCGGCAGGGAACGGAGCGGTTGCACCATCGGGGGACGGGATACCGCGGCGAGCCCGGCCGTGGCAAGGCTCCAACCAGCGGAGCGCGGTCGGTTCTGCGGCCCAGGCGAACGTTCGCCGCTCAGCGCGGCCGCAGCAGAGTCCAGCCCTCGGCCCCGGCGAGCTCGCCCTCGAACACCGCTTCGGCCCCCTCGACCTGCAGCCTCACCTTCTGCGTGACACCGGGGATCTCGACGAACGGCACCTCGACGCGGCCCTCCGGATCGCTGCGCAGCGCCGCGAAGTTGCGCGCCCAGCGCGAGCGCAACGCGAACAGCACGTTCTGCAGCGCTTCGTCGCCGCCACGCATCGACGTGCCGGCGGCGCGCACCCGGGCCCCGGCGACCGGCCGCTGCTGCTCGTCGCGCAGTTCGAAGCGCGCCCGCGCGAGCGGCCGCAGGGCGAGGGCCGCCGTGACGTGGCCCGCCCCGACCTCCACCACCTCGGTCGCCGATCCGGTCGCGTCCAGCGCCAGCACGAGCCAGCGACCGCACGGCACCCGCACGCTCGTCTCGCCGCGCGCGTCGAGCGGCAGGCGCAGCAGCGAGTCGCGCACCAGCATCGCCCCGCGGTCGTACGGCACCAGGAACACCACGAGCCCACGCGCCGGCGCACCGAAGTCGGTGCCGATCTGCACGCGCAGTTCGCCGAGCGACGTCAGCGTGTCGAGGCCCTGCAACTGCGGCAGCGCCCGCTCGGCGGAACTCGGGAACACCATGGGGGCCCCCTGCTTCGGCACCACCGCGAGCCGCAGCGAGTGCACGTCGGCCGGGACCGCCGCGAACGCGAACGTGCCGTCGTCGTCGACCAGCGTGTGATGGCTGCGCGGATCGTGGCGGTAGCTGCCGTTCTCGACGTCGAGCTTCGCGACCACGTCGAGCTGAACCCGGGCGCCACGCGCTCCTGGTCCGAGGCTGCCGACGAGGGGCGACGGTTCGGGCAGCACGAAGGCGAGTTCTTCGCCCGGGTGGTTCGGCACGCGCGAACCGTTCTCCCGCACGAACAGGCGCCAGACGCCGCCGCAGACCGCCGCGCGCCCTTCTGCGCAC
>Ga0075160_10002893_pt1 | contig 10047 bp, 11 predicted proteins | sample JI91814C2DNA_FD_70969 | JGI IMG/M metagenome (GOLD analysis project Ga0075160, IMG submission 70969) | Wastewater effluent complex algal communities from Wisconsin, to seasonally profile nutrient transformation and Carbon sequestration -... | ecosystem: Engineered > WWTP > Effluent > Algae...
CCCCAAAACCCCAAAACCCCTAGTAATAATATAAAGAAAGTAAACATTAAATTAATAATAATCCTCAAAGTAATATTCGACAAACTATTTCCCACTTTCCTGGAACTTTTCATTTTGACCTTCACATGTCTTTTTTTGAATCTGATCTGAAAAGGCACCCCAAACCAGCCAATAGAATTGCAGGGATTTAAAAGTTACTCGCGGCGTGTCTAATCCAGCCAATAGAATTGCAGCATGAAAACAAGAAGTTCATACCGATCTGACCGATTTCAGATCAGATTCGAACAGAAATCTATTTATAGATTTTAGACACACCCCCTTGTTTTTCCGAGGGGGTATCAAATCCCCGAGTTTACATTTTTCGTCCCGTTTTCAGTTTGTCTCAAAAAATCCCGAAAGTTGGGGTCGAGCCTGGTGGCAGAGAATCGAAGAAGATAATTAACGAGTTAAGGTTTATCAAACTGTAAAAAATACAAACGCAATCTCCATGTAATAGTTGTCCATGAGCCCGGGGTCCTGCCCAAACTCGTCCTTCAAGCAGATTTCGAATCCGTTTCTGATCCCCTGGACGTTCTCCTTGTTGCCAAACTCGATGCTATGGTACAGACTTTCTCCAGATTCTTGGCCGCGCGCCGCGTCCAGTTGATGAACGTAGATGTAGGGTTGCTTGGCGCCGTACTATCCCCACATGTTTGAGACCAAAGTTGAGTACACATAGATCTATTTTACGGGTGTTACGTCCATGAGACCCGACCCATATATAGCGATACTCGAGCTTTATGTGCTCCCGAGCGCGGTCGCGTTGTACTATTGAGGTGCAATTACGCGATCAAGTGAGTTAATCTCACAGTAAGCAGAGCATAATTCACCTATAGAATAAGAGAAATAAGAGAGATCTGCACCGAATATTTACGATAAACGATACTATCGATGGTCAGCCAAGTCTCTTCCTGCGTAGATTAGGATCTAAAATGACTAGAGATTGTAGTCAATTTCGACGTCTCCTGTGTCCCAAATACCAGTAGGCACCGCGTAGATGCTGGCACCGGCGTCATTTTTGTAGAGACCAGTGCTCAGAGGGATCTCAGTCAGTAGGGTAAAGTCTGTGATTGAGTTGGAGTAGACAAACGAGATCTTGCCCGTGTTCTGGTCATAGGCAAAGTAACCGTTCCTCATGAGGGACAATACGATCCCGTCATAGTAGGTCTAAATAGTATAATCTTGGGTGGGTAGACCATTATATACGTACCCGTCATAATAGGTTTCATAGAAAACTTGGACTTGGGCCTGGATATTAGCGTTGAGCTACTCTACAATTTCATATGCATTCAAGCTTTTACCAGCGGCATCCGATGTCGTAAAGTATACTTTGAGTCCCGTATAAGTGGACATGTCGGTGGGGAGCTACATGTATCCGAGATCATCGGCCCAGGCAGTGGGGATATTCTGGTTCTCTCCGTTCATGTACAAGGAGTAACCGGCATAAATCTCGACATAGTCGCCATCATAAATGTTAATCATCTTGCTTGGGAACTTGGTTTTCTTTACGGCAAACTTCAAATCGTTAGAGTCCAGGCCAGAGTATTGAAAGTTTTAAACAATGTGAGGCATCGAAATGTTTGTTCGCTGTTGATTGGATATGATACTGACAATCTGGGGCGCGATTTGTTTGGTGGATGTGCTTTCGTTTAGATCGGTTCTTTTCCTGCTATACTGGAACGCTTGACCCGTGTGGTGACTTATCATTATAATAATAAATTATATGGATATATTTTAGTAGAGGCAGAGGAACTAGATTCTGGACGAAGTTGATGACAATGATGCCGAATATGATGAGGATATGACGGGAAAGTAAATCATGATGATGCGGTAGAAAAGAAAGGAGATAGAGAGAAAGATGAAATTGAGTGATGGATCGGCACCAATCAAGGGAGAAATTGCATCAGGAATTCAAGGAGACTTGCCTTCGTACATGCTACCACATTTCACAATGTGCCTGGTCGGGAAACCAGGCAGCGGCAAATCGACGCTAATGAAACGATTAATTGAGGATGACAAGTTGTACAAGAATAAATTTGATGATATTTTGATTGTATCTCCTTCAATCTCAAAGCTGGAGATTGATATTCCGGACAAGAATACGTACCACGAATTTGATTTTGATTGGGTGTACGACTGGATATACAAGATTAATCAGAGATAGTTGAGATATCTATAGAGGGCGTACATGGAATAAGATTAGGACTTTGAACATTCAAAGAGGAATCGAAAGCTAGAAGAAAAGTAATCAACGTTTATAAACTCGTTTAATTCGTCGTTGGCCGCCACTACGATGCCGGCGAGATCACTACAGTTGCAGAATAATGTGTCTATGAACCAGATGGTGAATGAATTGAATCGTATATACAGGGATAGACAGCCTCAGAATATTCAGAATATAAGCACAATGATACAGATGAATCAGGCGTCGACCATCACACAGGCACACTAGTCAGCCCTGGGGTTCCTGAGACCGGCGCAAATGCAGCGCCAGTCGCGGATGCAGGATTCGGAATATGAGAATAAGAGACTGAAGAATAGTAGGTAGAAGAAGAAAATTGACATGATTCAAAAGTATGCGGACGAGATTCACAAGCTGTACAAGTCGCACGTACGGACCAAATCCAATATGGCCGCCTCGCATAAAAATATATTATTACTGCTGGATGATGTGGTGGGAGAAATAAATCAGTACCAGCACTCGTACCAGCTGTCAAAACTGTTCCTGAATCGGAGACACTTGATTGCAAATGCCACCGTTAGTATAATAGTATCGACTCAAAAGTATACAATGATCCCGGCAAAGATTCGCTCTTCGTCAAACTGGATGATGCTATTCAGATTGAACCCGGTGGATTTTGAGCTGGCAAGGACAGATGCGACATCATATTAGAAGAAGACGTGGGCCAATATTCTGAGGTTTGTGTTTGGGTAGGAGCTGATTGAGGAGAAGGGAACAGATACAAGAGCCCCGTAATTTGTGCATGGGCAAGAGGGAATGCAGCAGGTTGACCACAATTTTATTTCATTCCATGTGAACGGCAACGAGAATAGACTGTTTAAGAAGCTGAAAGAATTTAATATTAAATGAATCATTCTGTTGTTGGAGCGGGTGTCACTTGTTATTCGATGTGGTTCACAATCACGTCGTATGCTTGGTCATCAAAGCCGGGCAGGAATGTCTAATAGTATTGTTTAACATCTTCTTTTGTTTTAACTTTACTCCACTCTTGAGCTCTCTTTTTCGCGTCTCCTTTCCACACTGGGTCCATCCTGAACATTAAATAATTTATAATTATAATTCATATGGAACAAGTTGTCCCCGGAAGCATCGTTTACTCTGATCTGAAACCAGAAGCGATTTTGAGTGACATTAAACTCGTAAAGTATTACCCGACTTCAAACGTGAACGGGTAGCTGCCCCAGGATTTAATCAGGTTTGAGTTGAGAGGAAATGGATACTTTGATCCATTTTCTGCGTACATTTATACAGAGATTACCATCCCTGTGCCCACAGCAAGTACCACTTTGCTGAACGGAGTAGGTGCAACAATTCTAGATGATAGCGCACATTCACTCATTTAGAGGCTAGTTATTCGTTCAGAGGGCACTGAACTCGAGCGTCTTGAGAATTACGATGTGCTTGCAAAGATGTTGAACGATATCACAATGACTGAGGAGCTGCGTGCTTCTAATCCATAGCTAGGATTATCAGTCACAAATGCTCATAGATACGATGCGCATCAGAAGAATGATAACGCGTAACCATTGGCTTTCTTGACTCCTGGCTCAAGAAACACTGGTATTGTTCCTGTGTTTAACGATGTTGGAGTGTATAGACAAGTAGCTTCAGTAGCTTTAACTACAACTGGTAATGCGGATGCGTCTGATGATTTGTATGGATTGAGAGCTATTAATCAAGCGCAGACCAAAGATGGAAAGTTTATGGCATTCACTTAGACTGGTGTAGAACTTGATGGTGCTGGTATTATTGCTGGATCATATGTAGGCACTGCTTCTACTACTACCCTAAAGTTTGCATTCCCACTCTACTCGGGAATTCTGGGTGTACTAATGCAAGAAAAGAAGCTGCTTCCCTTGTCATATTTACCTCTGGAGGTGGAATTTACTTTGAACCCGTATGCATTCTATGGATATGGTGATGCCGTATCTACTGCAATTGCTTCGAGAACATATACCATTAACAAGTTTGAGTTGCACACTCATGTGATTTCTTTTGAGCACGAAGTAGCTTTGCAGATGGACGCCGTCGTAGCAAGATAGGGATTGTATATTCCATTTGAGTCTTTCTTCTAGGCAGCACAGACTGTGAGCTCTGAATCTGGCGTGGACACATCAATTACTATTCCTGTGAATGCACATTTTAAGAGTATTACCTCGCTGCACATGGTGGCAATTCCGTCGGGATTTGAATCGAATGCAACCTAAAAGAAATTACAGTTTGTCTCATGTAATGCAAAGAAACTATAGATTAGGAATGGAATTAATTACTTGCCATCGCTTCCGATTGAGGGTATAGCCGGAGACTCGTATAATAATGGGCATGCTCCCTTCTATATGGAGATGCTAAAGTCATGGAATCGACTACATGATCACGCGACCCCTGTTCCCATCCCAGCATTTAACTACTCGTTGAACTCTTATTGGGCACTATCTACTGCAACTCAGACGTCAAAGAATTTGCTTCCCATGATGTCTGCGTTCCCTCGATGCTAGTATGGCATTTCTTTCCTGGGAGAAGAGCTCGGAAAAGACTAGTCGACAATCACTGGCAAGAGGGGACTGACTCCATTCAGCATTGAATTCCAGTTCACCAAACCATACGCAGCAGCAGCTACCGGTGCAATTACTTCAGTATCCGCGACTCAGGCGACATCAGTGTACTTTATTCCCTATGTGAGGGCAGACTTTTTGCTGTACATTCGCCCAGATTTGGTGGTACAGGTGCTTGGAAAGTGAGATTTTAATCATTAATCAAAATGTTATTCCTCCCGCGTCGCCCTTGGGTAGAGCCAAACTGTTTGGATTTTGCTGTTGTCGGTTCCTGTCAAACATACGCTGACCATTCTTCAGGATTGTCTCTGCCACATTCACGGCTCGATTCACCTTGTTTATGGTGGGATCAATGCGGGACCTAAGTATTTTCGGTGCAGCAACGTGTGCCTTTTGATGCAGCATCTGCATGTCGACTTTCCCGTCCTTGACCATGTGATATGTTTTGTACAGTTTTTGTCCCGTCTGCACCGACTTGTTCACCTTTCTTCCTGCTCGTGTCATCTTTGCTGATCTCAGGAAATTTACTCCTTGTCTACTTAGCGCCATACTTGTTGTTATAATAAATTATTATAATGGGAGAAAGAGGAACCTATTCGACTTATGATTCTACTGGGGTAAACGGGTAGCAGACAATTATCAACGAGATTGAAAATCAAACACCGTACGATTAGTCCACTGAGGGAGTGGGTAATACGGCGCTGGGCTACACGGAACAGATTGCGCCCTACTATATGGGACGCCAGTTCCCGTCGCAGCAGACGATATATTCACGCAATTCGTTTGCGACAACTGATCCAGTGATGAAGAGATTCGGGGCAAATGTAGCGTAGGACGGAGTGGCAGAGTTTATTCCGCAGGTGAATATGCAGAGCCACGATCACTTGTTCCACGCCCGGGTCAAGCAGCAGGAGAATCATCAGAACCTCGTCAATATAAACGCGCAGATCCCCGACTAGTACAAGAAGGAGTTTTACCAGCCATCCCACTTTTATGAGGGCGTGCCCGGAGATTTTAATATCAGGATGATGCATATTAAATTCCAGAGATAGAGAGAGAATGAGTTTTATGCGTTCGTGTGAGATTATAATTAATTTTAATACAATGCAAGAGTAGATTGAAGAGAAGGAACCAATGCAGCAAATGGTCGTGGAAGAGCCCGAGCCCGCAGATATTGATCAGAGTATCAATGAGGAGAAGGTGAAAGCGTATGAGAAAAAATATGCTAAACAAACTGAAAATCGTCGTGTGATCAAGGAGGAGAACAAGAAGGTGATGCAGGAGATTAAGCAGGAGCAGATTGAGCAAAAAAAGTTGGAAAAGGACGACGAAAGAAGAAAAGAGTTGGAGCAGTTGCGCGAGGAAACGAGGTAGAAGAAGATTTAGAAGATGCGGTTGATTAACGAGAAGAGAAACAAGGCGATCACCAAGCAACTGAAACCAGTGTTTTAGACGTTGCGCGGAGTGCAGAAGATGAAGGAACGATTCAGGAGACAGTACCAGAACAAGGACATTGTCGATTTTCTGAAGCAGAATGTCGATATTCTTTTCGAGAATAGTGGTATGGAGGACTCTGATTTGAAAAACTTGTTGAGGGAATGATTATAATTATTTATTAATGCAAAGTTCTTTATAGTCTGAGATTGATCAAGTTAAAAGTGAATTGGTGACAAGAATGAAAAGGCTCAATGGGATTCGAGATTAACTTTCAGAGATCATGGAGAATTTAGCCTTGTTAAACGGTAGACTGAATGGATAGAATCCAAATGTGGTGGCCTTAAATGACGCCATACTCCGAATACTTCGACAGATTAACGGGTGGAGAAAACTTATACTTGTTCTGACCACGAACATATAATTAAGTCCCAGCGCAAACTAGTTTTCTGTGTCAAATCTTATTAGGACTATTGAAGCGTTCATGTAGGTGTTGCCAACATAATAGTACATTTACGATACCAGTGTGATTTAAAATCTTAGTCGAATTAATGCACTTGGACTAAATTAGAATCAATTGCCAGCTGTATTTTCGTATATGTAGTCTACTATTATACCCGTAGACATATCACAGGAAGAGATTAATGTGTTTAGGAACTTTAGGACGTTGAACTTTCCAGACTTATTCGGGTTTGATATTAATCAGAGATTCTAGTTTTAATAGCAATTACAGTAGCTATAAGATTAAAATCAGAGTCTGCGGACAATGATGTACGGTTCCACTGAAGAGGCATTGTTCGCGGATGTCATAAAGTTTAGGTCATAAAACTTGTACGTGAACGAGTAATAGATGAATGCACCGGTGGTATAGGCGCCCGTTATATAGGAGGAAAGCAAAGAGATTGGGCCACAGGTGAGCGCATAAAACGTCTAACAGATTGATCGAATGGTCATTGACGACCCGAATCCAGAGTTTAGATCAATAAGTCTACATAATTTTGTGCCCGGATAAATCTCATAGACGCAGGCACCAGTTCAATAAGAGATGCCATCTGCGCAAGCACCACCCGCTCCTCCACAGAGAGATGTCAATCGAGTAGACTTTGGAAGAGAGATTATGTGGAGACGGGGTATGAGTCAACGAGAGTAGGACGTGTACATGAACCAGGGGCAGAGAGTTGTGGTACAGAATGTGCTTGAAAACTTTTAGATTCCAGATAGAAACTTGCTGCTAGTGATCCACGAAGAGAACAAGGATCAACGAGAAACTGATATGACGCTGCTGGTAATGGGTGGAGACGGAATCGTGAGATCGTTCTAGATGGGACCGTACCAGCGAACAATTGTCGAAGTATTCCCGAATGACATGCAAGATGATGAACGCAGATTGAGTTTGGTTCAGAGAGGAAGTTTTATGCTAGAGACAATTGTGAGATAGAATGTGCCGAATCGATAGTTCATGATGCGAAGCACTGATATGTTGCCCGTGATTTTGTACTAGTTGGATCAAGCGGGGTATCAATTGGTGGGAATGTAGAACAATCGTATACTCTTATATAATCCAATCGAGCGCAGGAACGCACTTGTTGACTAGATTGCGGGCATAGTCATGAACAGTTCTGGAGATTAGCTTAATTATATGAGAGTGTAGAATATAAACGAGGGTAACGTGCACGTGGTTCAGCCAGGATATCGCGCGATTCCATACCAGGACCAGAATCCATTCTCATAGAATCGTCCACCTAGAGGACTTCCTAATAACCCATTGTCTGCAGTCCAGTAAATATATGGCTTTAACCAACAGATAGCTCTGATAGACTAGCAGGTGCGAGACGAACGTAATCAGAGTGTTCAGAACTAGTTGGCCCTGTTGATGGAGAATGTAGAGGAGAATGAGGACGATGCGGAGCGAGTGGTGGATATGCTGCGAGAAGTGTACGAGTGGGAGAATGATCAGATGGATCCGAATGATGCGTTTGTTGACGGGTTACTGAATCCGCATCTAATGTAGCTGTTTGTGTAGGTGGGATTACTCGAGGAAGAAGCAGAGGAGGAGTAAGCATTTGATGAGAATGGACCAAATTACGGGCAAGAAGTCCAAGTATATCTCGCCCAGTAAGCTCTCGTAAATCAGCAAGTCGTGAATGCAGTGTTAAATCCAGCACCAATAGCTGCGCCAGTCCCAGCGGCAGCAGTGAGAGCAGCTCCCATAAACATCAGAAACTTGGTGGCTGCAAACTAGAGAGCGATAATCGGAGCGGTGGCAGCTCGTCGAGGAAGACCTGTAAACTAGATTTAGGCGGTGCGAAATAACTATGGATGGTTCATGTTCCTGTAGAATTTACTGAGAAATGTAAATAATCCACTCGACTTGAGAGGAGCCCTGGTGACTCTGGCGACAATCCTGTACATGTACAGCTAGCAGGAGGACGAGTTTGAGATGGGAGACGGGAATATTCGGGTGCTTGTGCAGCATAATGATGGAGGAGATGGCGCTGACGACTAGCGAGACGATGACGATGTGCCAGATAATCAGAGAGAACCTGATGATCCAGCTGGAGGTGGTGTAGCATAAGCAGATGCTTCGGTGCCTAATAATGTGATTGACAAGCGGGAAAAGATTTACCCGATCACTTCATACTTGGACATTGAGAAGGATTTTTATAGGAGAACACTGGTAAAGGCGCGAAGGGTGAAGCAAGCGGCACGCAGGAAGGAGATATTGGTAAAGGAGTTTACCGATAAAATTGGTAGACGTAAGAGCGTGCGCATGCACACAGTGAACCGAGACAATTTTGTCAAGGAGTTTATCGAGAGGGCAGAGAAGCTCTACACCCAGCAGTATAAGATCTAGTTTCCGTAGCAGTCTAATCAAGCAGTGGGACTCTACGGGGCAAAGTTGCTTGAAAAGTTGAAGAGTGATACCTCGTATCGGGACTATATTAAGAATATGACCTTGAAATAGTATGAGAATACACACATGGAGTATGAGCAGGTGCGATCTAGTAAATTACTCAGACATGATAGTAGTATATTTTACCCAGGGTTCGAGAAAAGTTCCATTCACGTGAAGGCTCTGAGTAAGAATATGTATGCGTATCGAGACACATTAACGAAATTTCAGGGTAAACTTAGTATAAGATAGCTTGAGAGTGTGTTCAGGAACGCAGATACCGCTGTGAGAGCATTCAATCCACGAATGGGATATGATCTAGGGAGCGTCAATACGACGTTGAAGACTGAGTTTTAGAATGTGATCAAGCACTCGCTTCACCTGAATTCTATGTTCTATGATATGAGTTTGAGTAAGGAGAGCAGATAAAATTTTGATACGAGACTAGAGTATTTGGTGTAAATATATAATGTGACGGGTAAGGTGTTTGCAGGGTATCATGCACGCAAGGCCAAGAATAATGTATCTAAACTTGGATTTCCCTTTGATTTCCAGAGCATGTACAATTCACCAGCGCTCACTGCGAGTGTCGTATACTTGCATCCGCGCTCACAGGACAGCAATAATATGACGTTGGCACGCGGAGAAACGATAGCTAGATTAATAGTCTAGCTGGAGATGGTCATGTACTATGGGAAACGATAGCTAGTGGAAGAGTTCAAGCAGGTGATATTTGGAGATTCGCTGGTGGAGATTGCAGATGTATTCTCGGGGAATGATCTGGAAACGTTCCAGGAGGGACAGAAACTTCGTGCAAGTCTCGCGGCTCTTGAGACTGCAATGATGACGGACAAGGGTGCACTCGCGTCGTTTGATTTCTCGGGGAT
>Ga0075160_10002895_pt1 | contig 10044 bp, 8 predicted proteins | sample JI91814C2DNA_FD_70969 | JGI IMG/M metagenome (GOLD analysis project Ga0075160, IMG submission 70969) | Wastewater effluent complex algal communities from Wisconsin, to seasonally profile nutrient transformation and Carbon sequestration -... | ecosystem: Engineered > WWTP > Effluent > Algae...
CATTTCTTAATTTTTTTTTTTTCATATTGAGCGTCTTGTTAACGTTGGTGCCTGACGGGAAGGGCTTTGAGAAGATTGGTATTAGAATTCAGTCCGCCCGGTACCACTGCTGATTTCATTTTAAATGAAGTTAGGAACAGATGTCAAAATTGCTTGTCCAGCCAGGAACCAAAGTTGAGTTGCGTATATCTTATGAAGATTTGATTGTCCAGCCAAACTTTATGTAAACCCTTTTTTTGTGTAATCGCCGTTATTGAAAGTCGAAATTTATTCGTAGCTTACTGGAAATGGGTTTAAATAAATTTAAGTCTGTCAGACGGAGCCATTTGCAGGTGGGCAGCCGGTAGGTCAATTTACACCAATCAAGTGTAAAAAGGCTAATCCAAATGGCGTATTTGTAGAATACGAAAGAATATTTAGTTTACCCTGTTTCTTGAGTCTGCTCTAACATGAAAAAAATTTATTATGCAAATAAAAAATGTAGTGTTGTTGTCTGTAATGGTACTTGCAATTGGAGCTTGTAAAAAAAAGCAGGATGGTCCTGCGGCTTCAACAAGAAATCAATGGGATGGTCGGTATCGTATGGAAGGTACTATGACAGATCATTCTAACGCGGCTTTTGGATGGATGGGCAACACCTATCTATATACTTTACAAACAAGCGGTACTGCTACGGACAGCCTGGTTTCAAATGATCTCGCTATACCGGGTATCATTATAGGAAATACGGGGGCCGGTATCACAAATGCAACTTTCTACAGTAAATTCGGTTTGATAATGAATTTTGATGCGGCTACAAATAAAGTCACTTCAGTTATTAACTATTACGGTCAACCTTCTTCCTCCGGGCGTTCCGCAGTTCTAGATCCAACGGGTGCTAATTCGATTGATCCTGTAACTAAAAATATTCGGGTCAAATTCTTTATGGATGAAACAGGGATAGCAGGGCACAGATCCACATTTGATGTCACGTTGGTTTACCTGGGTACAAGGCCCTTATAAAACGAACGAAAATCTGAATGCTGTTAAAGGCCGTAAGATCATGCAGGCAGTTTATCGCTTATCAATAATTGCTACTGTAAATCGACTTATACAAACAATTTTGTCCTGGTCGTTAAAAATCCGAATATCCCAAACATGGGTTTTTTGACCTAAGTGAATAGGAGAACATACTCCCCTGACCTCACCTGTGCTTACTGGTCTAAGGTGATTTGCATTTATGTCTAAACCAACGCAGACAAACTCATTTGTGTCAATAACTAAACTGCTTGCAAAAGTTCCTACAGTCTCTGCAAGTACTACAGATGCTCCGCCATGTAAAATTCCGAAAGGCTGTCGGGTCTTTTCGTTTACCGGCATTGTTGCAGTAAGCGAGTTCTCGTTCCAATCTGTGAACTTTATACCCAAAAAACTACCCAGGTATTCTGGATATTTATTTAAGCCGTCTAAATTAATTTCAGATTTCCAAATCATTTTAAAGGAATTTGTTTTGTTTGCAGCCAACGGGCAGGGCTTTATAAGGGTAGGAATTTGTATTCCGTCCGCCTGTAACCGATGCTGATTGAAAAACTGATGTTGAAGTTAAGAACTAAAGACTAGAGTTGTTAGTCCAGCCCGAACAATAGCCTGGATTTGCAACCTGCCTGCCGAAAGTCAGGTTGGCTGATGCTTGTTTTTTAAGCCACACTTGCGTAAAACCCCATGTTGACAGAAGTATTTCCTCAACGCGCCAGAAAATCACATTGATATAAAAACCACCTTTGCTTACCGAGTAACACCATTTAATAAATTAACTTTTACTATTTCACCATCTTTAATGAATTTAGTAATAAGTACTTTGTCTCCTTCTGATATGGTCACTTTCTTTTTTCCGTCTTCTCGCTCAATAACAATATCAAGATCATGGTCAAATGCGCGGATATGCCGGAGACTCATACGGGACCAGGAAGAGGGGAGTCGAGGTGTAAAATTAAAATTGTTCAATCCTGTAGGCCTGATCCCAAACAACCCTTCCGTAAAGATTCTGCAATACAATCCGCTTTCCGCTGAAAGATGGCGTTGGTTTCCTTCAGGATAAGCTTCTACAGGATAAGGAACATGGTCGCCCAGTAGACGGCGGTTGGAATAGTAATGCAAAAAATTCAACGCTTTATCTGTTTCACCACTTGCCAATACACCTCTTAAAGCATATAAGGTTGATCTGTCCCAAAATGTTTTATCTCCTGCAAGACTGGCGAGCCCATCCTGAGTCCATAATTCCGGCGAGAACAAGGCAGCGATGGTTCCTGCTTTACGTTCGTAAATACCCATCGTAAGCGGGATGCAAATCCATGCTCTCAGGGTATCGTTTTCTTTGTAATATTTATAAGTATCAAATCCTCCTATTTTGGAACCAAAGTATTTTTCAATCGCTGATTTCAATTTTACAGCTTGCTCCTTATAAAGCGTAAGTTGCATTTTCCCTTTCCCTAAATCTTCTCCAAGGTAAATAGCAGAAATCAATGCATCGTAGTATAAGGAAGATGTACAGAGATTGGCATTCCCCGACGGAAAGCGCCCTTCTAATTCATCGGAATCGGAGGTTACTACACCTTCCTTATTTAATTTCCGGCGGCAATATTCAAGGCACCATTCAATCAATGACCACAATTGTGCTGCCTTTTTTGTATCACCGCTAACAAGCGCATAACGTGCGGCGCCGTATGCAATCATCGCCGCATCTCCACGGTCGCCGGCTCCATCCCATATATCCGTTCCTTCAGCAATAATAGAGCTTGGAATCGGTTTATAATCGTTGTTTATGAACCTTGCAAAATGAAGATAGGCATTCAATGCTGCTTTATTTCCATAATCATAACCAAGATAGGGGAAGAAAGGTCCAATGTATTCCGCTTGATCGTTAGCCCAGATAGCGGCATAATATGATTCTCCGCCAGGCCCATGCATCGGGCCACCTTTGGTTTCGAAAATGCTTTCTGCCGCCCTGATTTTAGCAAAGGCAAATTCTCTGTTCAATACCGTATCCGGTGTTTCTAATACAAGATTGTTCCAGACTTCATGAATTAGTTCAAGGCGTTTTGCCTTTTCAGTATTTACGTCCACCGCTGGTACTTGTTCATTTGCTTTAACCCCGGAATAAAAAACAGAGAAGCTGATAGAATCATTTGTTTGAAGTTTGTAATTCCCTTCGTTGAATATATCAACATGCAGAGCATAACTGCCTTCTGTTCCTTTAGCCGGATCGGTAGAATATATATTCTTCGACTTTGGTATTTCTACAAAGCAGCCATTTTTGGATGTATTTTTAATGGTGTAAACTTCGCAGTAACCCGGCAATGTTGTTGATGGAAAATACTCACGGGTCAATTCAAGATTATTACCGGCTATACTTTTAACTAATAATGTTCCTTTGATAGTAATTGAAATTACTTTTTCCGACACTATGGGTTTATAGTTTACAGTTACCAATTCAAATCCGTCCAGTGCGAATTGACGGGTGAGACTGGCATGCGTATTGTTAGGAATAGTTCTCAGCATCGGCCACACGAGGCTGCGGGTAGAATGAAAGGAACCATCAGCAGCAACTCCATACCTGAGAACGCAGGAGATTCTTTTGCCACTCATTTCTATATGATCGTTATGAGGAATATTGTTATTTATTTCCCAGGAGATGGAACCATCCTGATTCATTTGCCAGCGGCGATAATCCTGCGAAAACAATTTGCTTGTTAAGCAGCAAAGAATCGTCATGATAAATATTGAAGCCACTTTTTGGTGCAGATGAGATCTGGTCATTACATTCATTTTAGTATACTATTACCTGTTAAGCTATTCATTCAAATAGGCTCATGCCTTTTTAGGTGAAAAGAATGTCTTTAAAGCACATTTTCCGAATGACCTCTGCCGAAATTTGTATGGCGTTGAACATGGTCTCGTCAGTTCCCATATATGTGATTAACAGCATTATACTGGATGCGGCTCTCGTAACCACAGCCTGGGTACATGAGGCCATTGGGGAGAAGTTTATTGACCTTGTAAAAATGATAATCGTCTTCGTCTATCAGTTCTTCAAGCAGAAAGTCAATCATAGGGAGCATTTGTTCACCCAAATTTAGTGGTTTGTTCCGTTTTCACTAGAAATCGATATGAACAGAAAATGAATCAATTTCCCGATAATATTTCCGCTAACGGGAAGGGCTTATTGCTGTGCTGGTATTTTAGAATGGGGAGACTGGAACCGCCGCTGAGTTGAAAATTGAATTTAAAAACAAAAAGGTGAACAATGAACATCGGGCCCGGACTGCTGATCATTTGCGAATAAAAAGATGAAAATTCATTCGTCGCTGCGCCATATTGCCAAAACGCCTGTTGTGCGTTTGTGCTACTTTTTATTGCTACTTATTCTTTGCCGATAATTCCGAATTATTGGCAGCAATCAATTTAGTTAGAATCGTCAAATAGTTTGATGTATATCTGTCGTATGCAGCTTTTGTTTTGTGTGCAATTACTACATCCAATGCAGGTAAAACGGTTATGTATTGTCCAAAGTTGCCTTGTGCTGTATATGCTCCTTCATATGCTCCTTTGTTCTCAGGAGCATCCCAAACCCACCATAAATAGCCATATCCAAAATATCTCATATAGGCTCCGTCTTTATAATAGGGAGATTTGAACTCTTTCATTTCCTTAGTAGATGTAAAAGAAGTGGTTATCGTATTAACCCAATTTTCAGTGGTAATTTGTTTGTCTTTCCATCGCCCGTTCCGCAACATCAGGTATCCTATCCTTGCCATGTCTCCTGTGGAAAACCACATTGGGTAGGCAGGATACATTGACTTGATGGTATCTGCGTCTTTATGCTGAATATTTTTATCCCAATCCTCCATGTTCAAAGGTCGGGCAAGCATGGAATCAACGGCGTCATAAATGCCAACGCCACTTAGTTTTTCAAACAAGTACCCCGCCAGATTAAAATCCCAATTATTATAAAGAAAAAAGCTGCCAGGTTGAACGCTTCCTCTTTTGGGTGCAAAGGCATATTCGTCGCCCGAATAACTGGGCTCATGATATACACCTGACCTTGCTGTGAGTAAATTTCGAATAGTAGCTTTTTTCTCGATGGGTAATAGACCGTTTATATCTTCGATATTTAATTGTTCAAGCGTGCTGTTTAAATTGATTTTACCATTTTCTACAAAAGGTCCGTATAAAATTGACAGAACACTTTTTCGGCAGGAAGCTATGTAGCTTAATTCTTTTAAGTCGCCATACGAAAATATTGCCTTGCCATGTTGTATCACCATCATGCCCGTCGTATTCGCACTATCAATAATAAATTGTTTTAAGCTTTTCAGTTTAGCCGTGTCCCAACCCTGTGCAGACGGGTCTTTTACAGATTCCCAACTATTGCCGGGAAACACAAAATCCTCTTTTTGGTCAGAAGGATATGTTTGGGTATAAGAGAATGTGCTATAGGAAATCAGAGCTGCGAACACAAATATTTTCTTTGACATAATTTAAGAATTGTTAGTTTTTGAAGTGTCTCGCTGCATAATACACTATGAACATGGCTTTGTGCAAGTAGGGTATTGTTGCTGTGTCCGCCCGAAACAGAAGCCTGTTTTAGTTGTTTATGTTGAAGTTAAGCAAAAATGACGTTTAGAATACCGCCAGCGCCGCTGAAGGAAAACTTTCTGTTAGTGGCAGTTGAAAATATGTGAATGATATAATTTATTTCTCGAAATATGTACAGCTTAGATCAATAAAGATTGCAAATTTTGTAATGTTAAATAATCCCATAAATAATATCAAGATAATGGATACAAAAGAACTCGAAAAATTGCCAAGTAAAGATGGCGAAATTGAGAAAGGCGCTGCTCATATTATCGTTGAACTAATAGAATATGAGCATAATGCTATTGTAAGCAAATCAATAATGAAAAAAGCAACAGGATCCATAAATGCTTTGTCATTTGCAGATGGGGAAGGGCTTAATGAAAAAACATCTCCATTCGACACGTATGCGCAAATAATTGACGGCAGTGCAATCATTGAGATTGACGGAAAAGCTTCTACGCTTAAAACTGGAGATGGAATACTTATACCAGCTCATCAGCCAAGCCATATAAAACCCAATGGCAGGTTCAAATTGATTCTGACTGTTATAAAAAGCGGATATGAATAATGAATTAGTTTAAGGCTGATGTTTGGAACAATTATTTGAAGCTCTTTGCCCAATTGCGACTAACGGTTATCAGCTTGGCGATGTGGCAGATTTTAAGCACATAATTTCAATAGAATTACTGCTGTTGACCTTTCACAAATGTTTCATAGAAGCACTTCAGGTGCCATATTGCCAAACCGATGTTGGTTACAGTTTTTATTTATTTGTGTAGTAATTCCAGGTTGCTTTAGCAATGTCAGCAATTGTTTTTTCAGTAACCTCTCGTTCTTCTGTAATATTTTTTAAGTAAACAGAAAGAATAATGTGATTTCCGTTCGGAATTTTAAAAACTCCCACATCGTTCATCGCAGCTCTTAAATTATTCTCATTTCTATCCGAAATTCCGGTTCTATGTGCTAATTCTGTTCCTTCAGGAAGGCCGGCTTTCATCCAGGTAATTCCTCTCGAACAATCGACCATTATTTGATAGAGATATTTTGTTGTTTTCTTTTTTAGAACTTGCCCTTTATAAAATATTTCAAGTATTTCTGTCGTTGCTAATGGCGTTGTTGAGTTTATATAAAAACTTTCCCAAGTCTGCATTTCCCGTTCATTTAATTTTATCGTAAAATCTTTTATACCTTGCTTATTAATAAATAGTTGAACAGTTTCTGTACCACCAATCAACTTTAAAAGAATGTCACAACCATTGTTGTCACTGTGAGAAACTGTATATCTCAGTAATTGGTCCAATGTCAAATACATATTTCCGTTTGGATATTCGTCTCGTATTGGACTCCAGGTATTTTCGTGTAATTCTTCCTTTTTTATAAAGATTTTCTGTTTTAATGAAAGTTTTCCTTTGTCGACCAAGTTTAATGTAGCCAAAGCAATATGAAATTTAAAAATACTCATTAAAGGTGCGTTTAGTGTTCCATTAATGCTCAATGTATCTTTAGTCTCAATGTTTTTTATAGATATTCCTATTGTTGCGTTTTTTGTCGCAATGATATTTTCTAATTCTTGTCGAAGTTCAGTCTGCCCAAAGATTTTTAAGGAAACTAAGAAGATTAAGAAGGTTAAAAGAATTCGTCTCATTTATATTATTAAATTAATTAATGTTAATGTTTGGCTTGTAATTAGGGTCGGTTCGGCAAAATTGCCGCCAACGGGTAGGGCTTGGCGCTGGCCGGTCGAATTTAGGAAAATTTCCGGCGAGCCCCACTTATAATCCTTTTTAATAAAAGGGGCGAGCCAGCGGAGGCCAGGCTAGCGCCAAACCCGATGTTAACTGTAGCCCGATCTTGATAACGTTTATATTCTAAAATATTGGATTTGTTCAAGTCGCGAAATGGCTTGTTCATAGGAAAACTCATCCATAGGAAGATTTTCCACTGGGGCGTAGTTTTTATACCTTATATGTTTAATAGTTGGGCCATGAGAAAATAAATTATACTCATTACAATTAAAACATTTTCCAATAACCCAGTCTCTTTCGGGGATATCAGGATCAATTTTTAATACGTGAGCTTCAAGAGACACATTACATTTCGTACAACGTTGGCTTAGAATTTTTCGTACACGTTCAGGTTTAAAGAATTTAGTAATAACGATTAGAATCGTAAGCAAATGCCCATAAAGAAAAACACTCAGGCGATAACGAAGATCCACGCCTATGACATACGATAATTCTGTATAAAGATCAACTACAAATTCTTTTTCTTCTGTGTCTAGCTCTAATGTCCTGCAATCAGCAATACTTTTATACAATATTGATTTAAGTTTAGATTTTTTACTGTTTGATTTAATTGCTTCAATGAGAGAAATAGCTGTATTGTTAAATCCTGTTGATAGGGCAGTACATAATGAGGAGTCGGATGGATTTAACCCTCGTTCATTCCAATCCTCATTTGAAAATTTATTTCTTGAAACAAAACCCTTGAGATATTCGATCTTTTCGTCAGTGGTTGTCATTTTGAGGTCTAAGGATTGTAGGTAACGAGCAGGGCTTTATGCAGGTTCGGAATTAGTATTCCGTCTGCCGATAACCGCTGCTGATTGAAAATATGCTGATGAAGTTAAGTACAAAAGCTGATAGATATTGGTCTGCTGGAACTGAAGTTGGGATTTGCAAAGAGCTGATTTAACAAGGTTTAGCCCAACTTGCATAAAACCCAATGTTGGCGGTAGTTAAATATTTTCAAGTTCTTTTCTGTTTTCTTCAATTACGTCCACTAAAACATTTTGTACGGTTTCCTTTTGAGCAGGCAATAATTCTTTTAACCATTCTTGTCCCGCATTCGGTGGTAGTCCTCCATAAGGTTCTACATTGTCCGCTAAAATTCGTCTGTCTATAAATTGTCCAACTGTAAACCAATCAATGTCGTCACCTAAAGAATATACGATTGACAACAATCCTCTTCGTATTAAAGTCTCGGTCAAGTTGGGTCGGAAATGACATAGAACTGAAATCGTCACCCATTCAAGTTCCGCTGCTGCAAATGTGTTTGTTCGAATGTTGTCGGAAAATTTATAGTAAGCATCCAGAATTTCAGCATCTGTCAATCCGGTATCTTTTTCAAAAAGTCTTTTATAAATGGTTTCAAGAAAATTAAATCGTTTGTCACCAATTATGCTGTCAAAGCGAAGTCGGTTTTTGTCCAATAGTTTGTCGGCATGATTGTCTTTGAAGAATATGTCCTTGATTGCTTTTAGCATTTTAGTGTATCCGATTAATTACCGCCAACGTCTAAGGCTTTATGCAGGTGGGCAATGTTGTTCCGTCCAGCCCGGCCTGCTGAGGCCCAATAGAATTACTAAAGTTGAAGTTACATATATCGACGCAGCGAAGCAAGTCGAGCCCGATATGCTGCTGGGATTTGCATTGAAGATGAAAGACGCATTCCGTCTGGCCCACTTGCATAAAACCTGCTGTTGGCTGTCTGGGCTTTAGTCTAAATATTTACTCTATGCTTTATGAAACTTGAACTGAGATTCTTCTTCGATATCTAATTAATAGGTATAATACTAATGCAACGAACGAACCAATTCCCGAATAAATTGCCCATCTTTTATTAAATAGTTTCTTGTCTTCAAGTATTTCATAGTGCCAGCCTTCATATCCGTACCAAACTATCCAGTCTGAGTTATATACATAAGCATCGCCAGCACTTTTCCAAGATTTTGCAAATACTGAACTTGACGAATATTTTGTTGGCTCAACATTTCCTATGTAATAAAAGTCGTTTGCGATTTCATCAAATGTTTTGATTTTGTCATAACTACCAGCTACATAGGATTTGTTTTCTTTATCTTTTGTCAGATAATCCATTGCTCCATTATACGCTTCTTGCACACTTCCTCTATATGTCGGAATGCTATATCCCGGACTAGTATAACCATAACCATAATTTGTTCCTGCTCTGTATCGTGAAGCTGGTACTTTGTATGCCATGTTTTTTGAATCGCTTTCGACTAAGTCAAAACCATTATTCTTTTTTGTTAGTGTTTGAATTGTAAAGCCGCCGGAATTACAAACATAATATTCAACTAGGTCTTTGTACGTATTCCACTTCTTTAATTCTTCTTGATACCATATATTATCTTTTCCGCCCTTGTCTTCGTCAGGAATAGTTGGCATAGTCGCCAAGTATTCACCGTCCACAATAGCTGATGTGCCAAAAATATCACTTGTCTTAATTGATACTTCTTTTAAAGTTCCTTGAACTCCAGTTTTTTTGTAGTCACAAATTTCATCCTTGCCCTGAAAAACATTGTCAATTTTCTTATCTATATCTTTTTTGTCTTTGTCTCTTTGTCCTTGAACAATAAAATATGATAACCCTACGGAAATGAGAATCCCAATAAATAAAAATAGAATT
>Ga0075160_10002901_pt1 | contig 10033 bp, 6 predicted proteins | sample JI91814C2DNA_FD_70969 | JGI IMG/M metagenome (GOLD analysis project Ga0075160, IMG submission 70969) | Wastewater effluent complex algal communities from Wisconsin, to seasonally profile nutrient transformation and Carbon sequestration -... | ecosystem: Engineered > WWTP > Effluent > Algae...
CGTGTGCATCTTCGCCGCGAGCTCGCACAGGTGCCGCGCGGCGGCCTGGCTCTCCTCGGCGCCGCTGGCGGCGGAGCGCGCGAGCCGATCGACGTCCTGCACGGCGCTCGCCACCTCGGTGGCGGCCTCGGCGGTGGTGGCGACGTTCGTGGCGACCGTGCGCATCGTGTCGCTCGTGGTGGCGAGGTGGCGGGCGATCTCCTGCGTCGCGGCGCGCTGTTCGGCCACGGCCCCGGCGATGCGGCGCGAGCCGCTGCTCACCCGTTCGATCGCCTGGTCGATCGCGCCGATCGCCTGCACCGACTCGCGACTCGTCTGTTGGATGCGCTCGACGCGCTTCCGGATGTCCTGGGTCGCCTCGGCGGTCTGGCGGGCGAGGTCCTTCACCTCGTTGGCGACCACCGAGAAGCCCTTGCCGGCCTCGCCGGCGCGCGCCGCTTCGATGGTGGCGTTCAGCGCCAGCAGGTTGGTGAGCTCGGCGATGTCCTGGATCGTCTCGATGACCCGGCCGATCTCCTGCGCCGCCGTGCCGAGCTCGCCGATGCGTTGGCTGCTCTGCCGCGTCAGCGCCGCCGCGTCGTCGGCCTCGTGCGCACCGCTGGCGGCGCCGTTCGCGACCTCGGCGATGCTGGCGGTCATCTGCTCGACCGCGGCAGCGACCGACCGGAAGGTCGCCTGCAGCGCCGCGGTCGAATGGCCGACCTCGGTGCTGTTGGTGCTCATCCGCGTGGCGATGGCCGCGCAGTGTGCTGCCTGGGTGGTCGTGCCGGCGGCACTGTCGCTCAGGCCGTGCGCGGTCGTGTCGAGTTCGGTCGAGGCGGTCAGCACCCCGTCGGCGTGGCGCGCGACCTCGCCGACCATCTGCTGGACCTCGCCGCCGAACTGGTTGTAGCTGCGGCCGAGTTCGCCGAGTTCGTCGTTGCGGGTGTCGTCGAGGCGCACGCCGAGATGCCCCTGGGCGGCCTGCAGCGTGGCGACGGCCTTGCCGATCGGCCGCACGACAGTGCTGCGCAGCAGCAGGAACAGCGCGAGCATGCCGAGGGCGGCGATGCCGGCGGCCGGCAGGGCGACCTGCGCCGCGTTGGCACGAGCCGCGGCGCGCACTGGCGCCAGCGGAGTACGGACCTCGAACGCGCCGTGCACCTGGCCGACCTGCCAGTTCTCCATGCGGAAGCCGAGGCCGTCCGTGCCGTCGCCTCGGGGCGAACGCGCGGGATCGCCGTGGCAGGTCAGGCAACCGGCCGAGAGCGTGATCGCATGCTGGTGGACCATCACGTCGTGGGCGGCGTCGATGCGCCACAGGCTCGGGCCGCCACCGGCGGCGACCTGGCGCGTCAGGTCGTCGAGCAGTTGGCCGCGGAACGCACCGAGCACGCGATCGCCGGCCGGGTCGTGTTCGTCGTTGCGCGCGTCGCGGGCCGTGACCACCAGGTCCATGCCCGCGGCCTTGGCGGCGCCGTTCGCCGCGGCGATGCCGGCGACGATCGGCACCGCCTGGAACGCCGCCGTGTCGCGGTACGAGCGACCCGCCGCCGTCTCGGTGCTGGCGCGGGCGAGCAGGCCGTCGAGGTCGATGCAGTGCGCCGTGTGCAGGCCGGCGAGATGGTCGCGGGCCGCTTCGGCGGCGCCGACGATCGCTTCGGCGCGATGCGTGACCTCGTCGAGTGCTTCGGCCTGGAACTGACGGTCCATCAGCACGCCGGAGGCGAACAGGACGACGAAGAAGGTACTGCCGGTGCATGCCAGCAGCTTGGTCTGGATCCGCATGAGTGTGGCGAGTGGCGAGTAGGGGAAACCCCTTAGGCGACCGATCGGACGCACGCTGTGCGGATCTGTTGGGCCGTTGTGCGATGTGGCGGGTTCGTACGTCAGCGCCGTGCCGGCCTCGCCTCGCGCCGGTCGCTCACGGCAACAACGCCTCGAGGCGATTGGCGAGGTCCTTCTTGCCGTTGGTCTTCACCGTGCGCGCGACGCGCAGGATCAGGCCGCGCGGGTCGCGCCCGAGGCCGTCCTTCTGGTCGAGGCTCGCCGGCCGCAGCGAAGCGGCGCGCAGCAGGTCGTCGACCGCACCCTCGTCGTCACCGGCCTCGAAGCGCACGATCGCGCGGCCCGCGAGGGCGAGCACCACGAAGTGGTTGCTGTTGTCGGCGAAGTCCGGGTTCTGCTCGATGCTGCGCGTGAAGCGCACGATCGCCTGTTCGTAGGCGGCGCGCGCCGTCGGGCCGTCCTTCTCGCGCACGCGAACCTCGGCGATCATCAGTTCGGCATAGCCGGCGAACCACGCGGCGTCGGCGCGGTCGCCGTGCTCCTGCAGGAACGCGTCGTACTCGCGACGCAGCCGCGCCGAGTCGAAGTCGGTGAGCAGCCGGTTGCGGAACACGTGGTGGCCCTGCAGCGAGCCGGGGAAGCGTTCGAGCAGTGCTGCGGCAGAGCGACGGGCGCGGTGCCGCAGCCCGAGCACGTCGTAGAGGGTCACGGCCAGCGCCGCGGTCGGCTCGCCGAGCGCGTCGTGCGCCGCGAGCGCCGTGGTCGCCTGCAGCACGCGCGCCAGCTGCACCACGACCTCGGCCTGCGGCTCCGCCTGCAGCTGCTCGTAGGCCCAGCGCGTCGACATCGCGACCAGCGTGTCGAGGAACGTGCGCGCGAGCCATGCGTCCGGGCGGTGCTCGCCGGTGGCGGTCGCCAGCGCCACGGCGGTGGCCTCGGTCGCGGCCTTCGCATCGTTGCGCCACCACGCGGCGATGGCACGCACGGCGGCGGCCTCCGGAGCGAGGCTCGCCTCCTGGACGCGGCTCGCCGCACGCTGCGCCTCCTCGAGCCAGAGTTCGACGCCCTTGCCGCCCTCGGTGATCAGCAGCTGGGCGAGCATCAGGTCGGCGATCGCCTGCTGCAGTCGTGCACCTGCATCGTCCGGCCGTTCGGCGACCGCCTTGTCGAGCTGGTCGAGCCAGCGCTCGACGGCGTCGCGGTCGTTCGCGTCGGCAGAGGCCGCCTGCCACGCGTTGCTCCACGGGGCGGGCAGGGCCACGTCCGGGGCGGCATCGAGGTGCGCTGCGAGCCGCTTCGCCACGGGATCGCTGGCACCGAGCTTCTTCAGCACGGCCCGCACCGTCGCCTGCACGGCCTCGTCGTCGCTGCGCGCCAGCAGGTCCTCGGCGAGCTGGCGCACCTCGACGCCGGCGAACGGCGCGAGTGCCTGCGCGACCAGCCGTTCGTCCGCGGCTTCCCCGGACCGCAGTGCTTCGCGCAGCAGGTCGATCGGCGGCGCGATCGCCGTCGCCGCCGCACGCAGCACGGCCTCGCGTTCGGCGCGTCCGCCCTGCCGGTAGCGCAGCTCGATCCGCAGCCGCGCCGCGGCATCGCGCCGCGCGAACAGCTGCGCGAGGTCGTCGGTCGCCTCGAGGCTGCCGGACCGCGCCGTACCACGATGCTCGCGCACGGCGTCGATCGCGGTCTGCATGCTGGCGTCGAGGAACCGGTCGAACAGCACCTTGCCGTCCGGCGTCACGCCGATGTGGCGCGGGGCGTAGCGCTGGCCCTTGAACCACTTCGCGTAGAGCAGCGGTTCGATCGCCATGTGTTCGCCGCAGGTGCAGCCGGGGAAGCGTGGGCACTCGATGCGGCGGCCCTGTTCGTCGTGGTCGAACGGGGTGTGCCGGGTCAGCGACGCGACCACGCAGATCCAGCCTTCGGTCAGCGCCACGAACTCGGGGTCGCGATAGACGGTGGTCGCGAAGCGGTCGTTGAAGGCTTCTCCGTCGTCGTTGACGACCACCAGCAGCGGCAGGCCACTCGACTGTTGGGCGGCCAGTGCGTCGTCGAGCGTGCGCTGCCAGGCGATACGGGGCGGGTTGGCCTTCGCACTCGGCGCCGCCGGCGGGTTGGGTTCCTGCGGGTGTGCGAGGGCCAGGGAACAGAACCAGAGAGTGGCGGCCAGCGGCATGCTGGCGATCCTACGGCCGTCGGGTAGAACCGCGAGCCTGCCGCCGAACGCGGCGATGGAGGTCTTCATGGTGCGTGGCTGGATGCTGTGGTGCGTGGTGTTCGGGGTACTGCTCTTGGGTTGCCAGGTGCCGTACGGCGAAGGGGCGACGAAGCCCGGACTGATGCTCGAGGCCGACGACGTGACGAATGGTCTCGTCAACAACACCGCGGCGGCGAGTCCGGCCCCGTCGCGGAACAACGACCGCTTCGACGACTTTGGGTCGACGAAGGGCGGGCCGCGCGAACCGGCCGCCGCAGCACCGGAGCGGCTGCTGATCCAGCGCGGCAGCATGCGGCTCGAGGTCGTGCGCCCCGAAGACAGCGCGCGCGAGTTCCTCGCCGAGGTCAAAGCACTCGGCGGCTACCTGCAGTCGCAGACCGGCACGTCGCTGACGGTGCGGCTGCCGGCGGTGTCGTTCGACGAGGTGTTCCTGCTGCTGCGCGGCAAGGGGCGTGTGCTCGACGAGAAGCGCGAAGCCAGCGACGTCACCGAGGAGTTCGTCGATCTCGGCATCCGCATCGACACGGCGCGCAAGGCGCGCGAGCGGTTGCTCGAGGTGCTGCAGAAGGCCGAGAAGGTCGAGGACATCCTGAAGGTCGAGGCCGAGCTGCGGCGGCTCACCGAGGAAATCGAGCGCATGGAGGGCCGCAAGAAGTTCCTCGCCGACCAGGTGGCGATGGCGACGCTCGCGGTGGCGTTCGTCGCCAAGGTCGAAGCGGCGCCGCCGCAGCCGAAGCGCCGTGAACGGGTGCGCAGCCAGTTCGACTGGATCAATCGTGTCGGCCCCGAGTCGCTGCTGGAGGACCGCTGAGATGCGCACGTTCCTGAAGAGTTGGCTCGTGTTGTCACTGGTGCTGCTGGCGAGCTGTGCGTCGTCGACGACGATGCAGTTGCCGCCCGACTTCGCGCAGCTGCTGCATCGCGCCGACTTCCGCGCGACGACGTCCGACGATGCGGTGCTGCAGGTCCACGAGGTGCTCGATCCGACCGTGAAGTCGGAGCCGAAGTTCTGGATCGACGCGCTGCGCTCCGACTTCGTCGGGCAGCGTGGCTACGTCGAGACCGGTGCTGGCGAGGTCACCGATGGGGAAGGTGCGCTCGGGCAGTGGGTCGAGTTCTCCGGCGGGCTGCGCGGCGAGAAGGTCGGCTACCTGGTCGCGGTGTGGGTGCGGCGCGGGGGCCTGTTCGGGCTCGGGGCGGCGCGGCTGCGCGTGGTCGAATTCGGCGGGCGCGAGGCGGTCTACGGGGCGCGGGTGGAGGCGGTGAAGAAGGCGCTGGCGACGGTGCGGGGGTGAGGCGGTGGCGATGCTGAAAGACCCTGGCCCCCGCCAGCGTGGGACTTTGGCTCAGGCCGTCTCCCTCGGCTGGCTGCTGCTCGCAGCTGCCAGCGGCACATCGGGCGCGATTGCCCAAGTGAGCGGGGTCAGGTTGGGGGTGCGGCTCGAGGTTGCGGAAAGAACTTCCTTGAGAACTTCCATTGAAGCTCCACACCTGAGCCGCTTCACGACTTCGAAAGTCGGCTTCTGCGCGGATGGGAATGCGGCTCTCGTGGTCGACCAGGAGCATTGGAGGGTCTTGCGCCTGGCGAGCGGGGAGTCTGGCCGGGTTGAGATTCCGGCAGTTGCCGGCCAAGTGGTTTGCGTTCTCGAGTGCGCGGTCCCGACGCATGTCGTCGTGCTCGTCCAGGATGAGAAGGGTCGGCGAACGGTTGTCGTGGATACGCAGCGACGGGAGATCGTTGGCAGGAAGGAGCTGTCCTCGGGTCCTGATCCCGGTTCCTTCCTGATTCCGATCTCGGATCCGGGCGAGCGGGTTGCGCTACTCGATCAGGAGCTCGGTGTTGTGTGGAGCTTCAGGGCCGACGAAGGAGCCCTGGAGAGGATCGTCGATGTGACCGAGGGCAACTTCCACTCTGCCTGTTGGGCGAGCGGGAAGTGGTGGATCCTGTCCGCCGAGATCGGCTATCCGAACCGAGGACCCCGGACGTCTGTTGTGTGGCGATCCGAGGGAGCTGGTCGTGCGACCAAGCACTGCGACATTCCTGATGCGGGTTCGCTTCACGGAGCAGGCGACTCCGTGTGGTGTTGCGGGGACGCTCTGTGGCGCGTCGCTGTCGAGAAGGGGATTGCAGAGAAGGTTCCCTCTGTCGGTGGTCCGTTGGTCTTCGGTGCTCCGGACAGAAGCATGGTCCTGCTCCTGGACGGTGCCAACGCACAGGCGATGCGAGTTGCGACGGGAGAGCTCTTGGGAGGAACCCAGCTGGGCTGTGAATCCCAGCGAGTCGTGGTGTCGTCGCGGGGGCGATGGTGCGCCCTGTGCAACCGAGGATTCGTGCAGTTCGCAGAGATCGACTGGTTGGCGAAGGAGCCTGGGGTCCCAGGGAAGCAGGCGGAGCGAGCGAAGTGACGGGGCCCAGGATCCGACGTGCGCGGGCCTGAAGCCGGCGCTCCCGAGGAAAGAGAGCCCGCTCAGTTCGGCAGCGGGAACGCTTCGCAGAGCCCCTGCACCGTCGGCCGGAACCGCTCCGGATCCCCACCGCGCACCAGCCCGACCACGACATCGGCGACCGCCGCGATCTGCTCCTTGCCGAAGCCGCGCGTCGTCACCGCCGCGGTGCCGAGACGCAGCCCGGACGTCACCATCGGCGGCCGCGGGTCGCCGGGGATCGCGTTCTTGTTGACCGACAGGCCCGCCGCCAACGCCCGCTCCTCGACCTGCGCCCCGGTGACGTCGGTCTTGCGCAGGTCGACCAGCACGATGTGGTTGTCGGTGCCGCCGGTGACGAGGTCGAGGCCCGCCCCGAGCAGCCGTTCGGCGAGGTGGGCGGCGTTCTCCTTGACGCGCTGCTGGTAGGCCTTGAACTCGGGGCGCAGCGCTTCGCCGAACGCGACCGCCTTGGCGGCGATCTGCTGCACCAGCGGGCCGCCCTGCGAGCCCGGGAACACCGAGCTGTTGACCGGCTTCACCACGTCCTTCTTGGCGAGGATCATCCCGCCGCGCGGCCCGCGCAGCGTCTTGTGCGTCGTCATCGTCACCACGTCGGCGATGCCGATCGGGCTCGGCACGACGCCGGCGGCCATCAGGCCGGCCGGGTGCGCGATGTCGGCCAGCAGCAGGGCGCCGACCTCGCGGGCGATCGCCGCGAACGCCGCGTAGTCGATGTTGCGGCTGTAGCTGCTGCCGCCGGCGATCAGCACCTTCGGCTGGTGCTCCTTGCAGAGCCGGCGGACCTCGTCGAGGTCGATGCGGCCGGTGCCGTCGACGCCGTACTGCTTGGCCTGGAACACCATGCCGGTGTGGCTCTTGTCGTGGCCGTGGCTCAGGTGCCCGCCGGCCTTCAGCGCCATGCCGACGATGCGCCCGTTCGGGCCGGCCAGCGCCAGCAAGGCCGACAGGTTGGCGGTCGTGCCGGAGTGCGGCTGCACGTTCGCATCCTCGGCGCCGGCGAACAGCTGCAGCGCGCGCTGCTTCGCCAGGTCCTCGATCGCGTCGGCGACCTCGCAGCCGCCGTAGTAGCGCTTGTGCGGGTACCCCTCGGCGTACTTGTCGGTGATCCGGCTGGCCGAGGCTTCGCGAACCGCCGCGGAGCAGTGGTTCTCCGAGGCGATCAGCGTCAGCGTGGTGGATTGCCGGCGATCTTCCCGCTGCAGGAACGTGAAGACGTCGGGGTCGCGGTGGCGGAGGATGCTGGTTGCAGGGTCGGCGTGGCTCACGGGGCGGGCAGGTTACGCCGATGCAGCGCGCTCGGCCAGTCGTCGCCGGCGGCGCTGTGCGTACGCGGACGGGGCCTCGTGGCGGGGCGATCGCGAAAAATGCCGCGGTCGCCCCTGCATCCACCTTCCGACTTGGTGTTGAATCCCGCCCTCGCGGCCACGGCGGCCGGCGGCACACGGTGTGCCCGTCGTCCGAGCGAACGCGAGCCTGGAGCCAACCTGAATTGAGCACTCCGCCGAAGGACCTTCGCGCCTGGACCATCCGCGACAGCGTGGAGCTGTACCAACTCGCTGCCTGGGGCGGTGATTCGTACGCGATCGACGACCGCGGCGACCTGTTGGTGCAGCCGATGGGCAAGGGCGGCCCGAAGTTCTCGCTGCCCGAGCTGGTCGAGGACCTGCGCAACCGCGGCATCGAGCTGCCGGTGCTGCTGCGCATCTCCGACATCCTGCAGCTCCGCGTGCAGGCGCTGTCGGGCGCGTTCAAGCGCGCCATCGACGAGTGTGGCTACAAGGGTCGCTACCGGCCGGTGTTCCCGATCAAGGTGAACCAGCAGCGCGACGTCGTCGAGGAGCTGGTCGAGTTCGGCAAGGAGCACGCGCTCGGCCTCGAGGCGGGCAGCAAGCCGGAGCTGCTGATCGTGCTCGCGCACATGACCAACCCCGAGGGGCTGATCATCTGCAACGGCTACAAGGACGCGAGCTTCATCGAGACCGCGATGCTGGCCCAGAAGATGGGCCTGCACACGATCATCGTCGTCGACCGCTTCGAGGAGCTCGAGACGGTGCTGACCGTCAGCAAGCGCTTCGACCTGCGTCCGCACATCGGCGTGCGCGCGAAGCTCGCCAGCCGCGGGGCCGGCAAGTGGCAGGAGTCGGGCGGCGAGAAGAGCAAGTTCGGTCTGACCGCCGCCGAGATCGTGCAGGTGGTGGAGCGCCTGAAGGAGGTCAACATGCTCGACTGCCTCGAGCTGCTGCACTTCCACATCGGCAGCCAGATCACCGCGATCCGCGCCATCAAGGACGCGCTGAAGGAGGCGACCCGCTTCTACACCGAGCTGCACGATCTCGGTGCGGGCCTGCGGTTCATCGACGTCGGCGGCGGCCTCGCGGTCGACTACGACGGCTCGCAGACGAACTTCCACAGCTCGGCCAACTACTCGCACCAGGAGTACGCCAACGACGTCGTGTTCGCCGTGCAGCAGGCCTGCGACGAGAAGGGCATCGCCCACCCGGACATCGTCAGCGAGTCGGGCCGGGCGCTGACCGCGCACCACGCGATCCTGGTCTACGACGTGCTGGGCGTCAGCAAGCAGAACGTCGACGTGCCGAAGGGTGCCGCCGAGCACGAGGACAGCACCATCGCCAACATGGTGCAGATCCTGAAGGACGTCAGCCTGAAGAACTTCCAGGAGAGCTACCACGACGCGCTGCAGCTGAAGGAAGAGGCGATCAGCCTGTTCAACCTCGGCTACCTGGACCTGAAGGGCCGCGCGATCGCCGAGAACCTGTTCTGGTGCATCTGCGACAAGATCCGCCTGATCGTCAACACGCTCGACTACGTGCCGGACGAGCTGCAGGGCCTCGAGCGCGCGCTGGCCGACACCTACTACTGCAACTTCTCGGTGTTCCAGTCGGCACCCGACCACTGGGCGGTGAAGCAGCTGTTCCCGACGATGCCGATCCACCGGCTCAACGAACGGCCGACGCGGCGCGCGATCCTCGCCGACCTGACCTGCGACAGCGACGGCAAGGTCGACAAGTTCATCGACCTGCGCGACGTCAAGAACGTGCTCGAGGTGCACCCGGTGACGCCGGGCAAGCCGTACTACCTCGCGATGTTCCTGGTCGGCGCCTACCAGGAGATCCTCGGCGACCTGCACAACCTGTTCGGCGACACCAACGCGATCCACATCTCGATGGACGAGCAGCACGGCTACCGCATCGAGCGCGTGATCGAGGGCGACTCGATCACCGAGGTGCTGAGCTACGTGCAGTACGACAAGCAGGACCTGATCCGTCGCATGCGCGGCCGCCTCGAGCAGGCCGTGCGCACCGGCAAGGTCAACATGCGCGAGTCGGCGCTGCTGATGCGCCGCTACGAGGAGGGTCTGGCCGCCTACACCTACCTCGCCGACGACGACGCGGTGTTCGGCAACGGCGACGGCGCCCCGGTGGTGTCGCTGCCCGCCGGTGCCGCCCTGCCGGCGGTGCCGATGCCGACCCCGGAGAGCGGGTCGGTGCACGAGTCGCTGCCGCCCGCCTGACGCCGAGATCCCCGTGGGAGCCGGCTCGTCCGGCTCCGCCCCTCCACGACGCCGTCCCTCCGCGCCCG
>Ga0075160_10002904_pt1 | contig 10029 bp, 6 predicted proteins | sample JI91814C2DNA_FD_70969 | JGI IMG/M metagenome (GOLD analysis project Ga0075160, IMG submission 70969) | Wastewater effluent complex algal communities from Wisconsin, to seasonally profile nutrient transformation and Carbon sequestration -... | ecosystem: Engineered > WWTP > Effluent > Algae...
CCATGACGCCGAAGCCGCCGTGCACCCGGCGATCGACCAGGCGAATCGGCCACGGCTTGGCGATGTCGAGCAGCCGGAACAGGATGAACCCGAGCCCCAGGTTGGCCGCCGTGCGCGGCACCAGCGACAGGGTCAAAAGGTAGCCGGCCACCTCGTCGATGACGATGCACTGGTTGTCGTGCTTGCCGGTGAGCTGGCAGTAGCGCCCCGCCGCCCAGGTCCCCGCCGCGGCCACCGCCGCCGTCGTCAGCCACAGCGCCGGAGCCCCCCCGCCCATCACCGCGTACGCCAGGGGCACCGCGGCCAGCGTCCCCATCGTGCCGGGCATGACCGGCGAGTAGCCCACGCCAAACACGGTCGCCAGCAGCGTAGCCAGGCGGTCGCCCAGGGTGCCGCCACTCATCCTGCCGGGAGTCGAAGTCACTGCTTAACCCGTAACGCCCTGCTCTCTCGGCGGTCAACGAAAAATTTGCCGAACCCGGCAAGTTGTCCTACATCGTACGACATGGACGCCAGCCGCCTACAAGCCGAGCGCCGGCTCGGCTGCCGGCCCGGGCCCCACCCAAAGGACATCAAGATGAGCCAAGATCGCCGCGAACAAATCCGCCTCCCCGTCGAGATCTGCGTGCAGCAGTACCTGACCGATGGGACCTATCTGGGCCTGACCCGCGACCTGTCCGAGCGCGGCCTGTACCTGACCGCGCCGCGCCTGAAGGACGATCTGGTGATGTACGGCGCGCCGCTGCAGCTCGAGTTCGCGCTGCCCGGCACCGGTGAGACGATCTGGGCCCGCGGCCACGTCTGTTACGAGAGCGCCGACGGCGAGCTCAAGGGCCTGGGCATCCGCCTGACCGACATGGCGGAGCGGCACGCGCGGTCGCTGTCGCGCTACGTCGAGTCGGTGCGCAAGGCGCGGCTGCACAACCTGCTCTTGCGCGTGCAGCGCCCGCCGCTGCCCGGCGTCATCGGCCCGCATTAGCCCAGCACTGGCCCGGCACTGGCCCAGCACTGGCCCGGCCCGCGATGGGCCGTCACCGGCCCCGGGCGAAGAAGTCCGGCCCGGCGCTGCCGGCTTTTGCTATAGTCCGCCGCTACTTTTTCCTCTTACGACAAGGCAAAAAGGCGGACATGAGCCCCGTATCGTCTACTCCCAGCGCCTCTCCCTCCCCGATTTCCGACCTGTCCGGCGCCCAGGCCGCGGCACCGGCCCACGCCGCGCCGGGCAGCGCCAGCCACCCGCGCACCATCGTCTGCAGAAATCCCGCCACCGGGGAGCTCCTCGGCGAGGTGCCGGCGATGGACGCGGCCGAGGTGCGGGCGCGGCTCGCGCGGGCGCGGGTCGCCCAGCTCGCCTGGGCCAAGACCTCGTATGCCCAGCGGCGCGAGGTGCTGCGCTGCCTGCTCGATATGATCCTCGATCGCAAGGACGAGCTGTGCCGGATGATCGCCGCCGAGGCGGGCAAGACCCTGCAGAACGCGATCATGGGCGAGATCTTCCCGGTCTGCGAGAAGCTCCGCTACACCATAAAGACCGGCGAGCGCGACCTGCGCCCCGAGCGCGTCAGCTCCGGCCTGCTCGTCCACAAAAAGGCGACCATCGAGTTCCACCCGCTCGGCGTCATCGGCATCATCAGCCCGTGGAACTTCCCCTTCCAGAACATCCTCGGGCCGACGATCCCGGCGCTGTTTGCCGGCAACGCGGTGCTGTGCAAGGTCTCGGAGTGGTCGAGCTACTCGGCGGGGCCGGTGCAGGCGATGTTCGACGAGGCGCTGCGCCGCTGCGGCCACTCCCCGGATCTGGTCCAGATCCTCACCGGCTACGGCGACACCGGGGCCGCGCTGACCCGCTCGGGCGTGGACAAGATCATCTTCACCGGCTCGGTCCACAACGGCCGGCGGGTGCTCGAAGGCAGCGTCGAGAACCTGACCCCGGTGATCCTCGAGCTCGGCGGCAAGGACCCGCTGATCGTCTGCGATGACGCCGACCTGGAGCAGGCGGTGGCGGGGGCGCTGGCCGGGGTGTTCATCTCCTCGGGTCAGATGTGCCTGGCGGCCGAGCGGGTGTACGTGATGGACGGCATCTACGACCGCTTCGTCAGCGCGGTGGTCGCGCAGGTCCAGACGCTGCGCCAGGGCGATCCGCTGGCCGGCGACGGCGCCGCGGTGGACGTCGGGGCGATGACGATGCCCGGCCAGGTCGACATCGTCGAGCGGCTGGTCCAAGACGCCCTGGCCAAGGGGGCGCGGGCGCTCGTCGGCGGACAGCGCGGTAAAGGTCCCGGGCAGTTCTTCCAGCCCACCGTGCTCGTCGGCCTGACCCACGACATGGAGATCCTGCAGCACGAGTCCTTCGGCCCGGTGATGTGCATCCTGCGCTGCCGCGACGACGAGGACGCCGTCCGGCTGGCCAACGACTCGGGGTTTGGCCTGGGCTCGACCGTGTTCAGCAAGGATCATAAGCGCGCCCGCCGCATCGCCGACCGCCTGGTCGCCGGCTCGACGAGCATGAATGACTACGGTCTGTGCTACATGGCCAACGCCCTGCCCTTCGGCGGGGTCAAGCAGTCGGGCTTCGGCCGCCTGAACGGCCGCGAGGGTCTGCGCGCCTGCTGCAACATCAAGTCGGTGCTAAGCGATCGCTTCCCGCTGCACATCCCGTCCAAGATCTACCCGGTCAAGCGCGGCGACTACGAGCTGGTCGACGCCGCCGTCGAGCTCCTGTACCGCCGGGCGAGCTGGGACGGCCTGCGGGCGCGGGCGCGGGCGCTGCGCAGCCTCCTCAAGACCGCGACCCGCTCCTAGGCGAGCGGGCCGCTGCCCGCGCCTTTAGCGCGGCTTCTAGAGGTGGATGCGGTAGACGGTGCCGTTGCTGTCCGCGGTCGTCCCGCACCACCCGAAGATGTCGACGCTGCGCGCCCGGTGCACGCCGCCCGCGCCGCTGTTCTGCGCGATCCCCTGATTATAGGTGGTCAGCACCTTGGAGGTCAGGTCGACCGAGTACACGAGCGCGCTGCTGAGGCCCGGGTCCAGGCCCGAGGCGAGCAGGTTCTTGTTGGCGACATCCAGCGCGATTCCGGCCGGATAGCCCAGGGTCAGGTTCCCGACGAGCTGGGTGGGGACTCCCGAGACGATCTGGAACACGCTGCCGGCGGGGGCGCTGGCGGCGAAGGCCAGGACACTGGACACGTAGATCGTTCCGGTATTGCCGACCACGATGCCGACCGGGGTCTGCAGCGGTGCCCCCTTGGCCACCGTGGTGACCGCGCCGCCCGCGGTGGGAATCGTAAACACCCCGCCCTGCCCGGAGACGGGGTCGTCGCCGGTAAAGTAGAGGGTCTCGGCGCCGCTGGCCGACGCGACGTCCAGGCCCCGGGGGTGGCGGGTCTCGGTGCCGGCGATTAGCTGCGGCACGCCGCCGCTGGTCGGCAGCTTGAGCAGGCCGGCGCTGGTGTCGGCGATATAGAGCATCTTGTCGTCCGCGCTGATGGCGATGCCGTTCGGGGCGACCAGCGGCGGTCCGGAGGCGATCGGGGTGGCGGTGCCGCCCGCGGACAGGACCGAGTAGACGCCGGGCTTGCCGTCCGCAGTGGTGGCGGTGAAGTAGAAGCTTGAGCCATCGCTCGTGGGCACCGTGTCGCGCGGGTTCTTGAAGCCGCTGGTCGCCGAGGTGGCTGCGGGATCGGCGGCGTACCCGACGGTGCTTCCGCAGCCGCTGGTGCTGATGCAGAGCAGGGTCAGGGTCAGACTGGGAATGCTCAACATGGATGCAGGGCGCATTTGGATTCTCCTTACTATCGGAAACGAAGGAAAAACAGACACCCTTACGCGGGGCGCGACTGCAAGCGCCGCCGTAGGTTATTGCTCGCGATCCCAGTACGACCGGGCGCGCCGATCAGTTTGCCCTGGCGAGAAAAAAACCTGGAGCCGACGCGCCGGCCGCCCTGCCGACCCGGCGCGTCGGCGCGGACTACGCGTGGCCCTCGGTGCGGGCGAGCTTCGCCTCCACCGGGTTGCCCTTGTGCTGGACCAGCATCAGGTACATCACCGGCACCAGGAACAGCGAGAGCAGGGTCGAGGAGCTGAGCCCGCCCACCACGGCCAGGGCGAGCGGCTGGTTCGCCTCCGACCCGTGCTCCAGCCCGAGCGAGGTCGGGATGAGGCCGATGACCGTGGCCAGGCTGGTCATCATGATCGGCACAAACCGCGACCGCGCCGCTTGCACGATCGACTCCACCGGAGTGACCCCCTCCTCCAGCCGGCGCGCGGCGTCATCGACAAGCAGGATGCCGTTTGACACCGCGATGCCGATGACCATGAGCACGCCCATGAGCGCGGTGATCGAGAAGCCCTGCCCCGCCGCCATCAGCGCGGTGACGATGCCGACCAGCGACACCGGGATGGTAAAGAGCATGACGAAGGGCAGCCGGATCGACTTGAACTGCGAGGCCATGATCATAAACACCACCATGACCGCCAGCGCCAGGGCCAGCCCGAGCCCGCCGAACGTGGTGCGCATGAGCCCGACCTGCCCGACGAAATCAAAGGGAATGCGGGCGGTGCGCGGCGAGCGGGCGAGCGCCGCGCTGATATCGCTGGCCACGGTCCCCAGATCGCGCCCCTCGACCTGCGCCAGGATGTGCACCGCGCGCTGCAGCTGGTTGCGCTCGATGCCGATCGGCCCTTCGGAGCGGCGGATGTCGGTGAAGGCCCCAAGCGCCACCGGACGACCGTCCTCGCCGACCCGGACCGGCAGGTGGCCGAGCGCGTTGTGATCGCTGATGCCGCTTTTATCATACGAGGTCACCACGTAATAGGACTGGCCGTTATTGGGGTCGACCCACACGCTGGGGGTGTTGATGTTGCCGAGCGTCGCCTCCAGGGTCGCCTGCCCGATGTCGCGCGCGCTGACGCCGACCAGGCCGGCGCGGCTGCGATCCACTTCGATGCGCACTTCCGGATAGCTCAGCTGAAGCGACAGCCGGATGTCGCGCACTCCGGCGACCGTGCGCATCACCTCGGCGACCTCGCGCGCCTGCTGCTCCAGGAGCTCCAGCTTGTCGCCGCGCAGCTCGACCACCAGCGGGGCGAGGTAGCCGTTCAGGAACACGCTGGCGACCAGGCCCCCGGGCGCCTGCAGGAACTCGACGCCGGGAAAGTTGCGGTTGAGGATCTCGCGCGAGCGGTCGGCGAGCTCGCGCTGCGAGAGGTGGCGCTCCTCGGCGGGCGGCAGCGAGAGGCGGATGAAGCCCATGTGGGGGCCCCAGTTCGGGCTGCTCATCGCGCTGCGGGCGTTGTTCGGCGAGCCGATGTTGACCAGCACCAGGTCAACGGTCCCGGGCGGCAGCTCCTTCTTCAGCGTCTGCCCCATGCGGTCGAGCAGCGCGGTGGCCTGGCGCAGCGAGGTGCCGGGAGCCAGACGGACGTAGACGCGCTCCATCGACTCGTCGATCTCGGGAAAGAACGTGCTCGGCAGCCGCGCGGCGATGAACCCCGAGGCGATCACCAGGGCCGCCGCGCAGCCAAGGATGAGCAGCCGATGCGGCAGCACCTGCCGCAGCCCCTCGGAGTAGGTCTCGGCCAGCCGATCGATCAGCCGCTCCAGCCGCTTCCATACGCCGCGCGGCTCCAGGTGGCCAAGAAAGTAGCGGCACGCCACCGGCGTCACCGCCATGCTGACAAAGTAGGAAGCGATCATTGCCACCGCGACCGTCAGGGCCAGCGGCGCGAACAGCTTCTTGGCCAGCCCGGCGAGCAGCAGCACCGGCAGCAGCACCGCCATGGTGGTCAGGGTCGAGGCGAGGACCGGCAGCGCCACCGCGTTGGTGCCGTGCAGCGCCGCCTCATAGATCGACTGACCGCGGCGCTGGTGGCGGTGGATCGACTCGAGCACGACCACCGCGTCATCGACCAGGCGCCCCATCGCCAGGGTGAGGCCGCCGAGCGTGAAGGCGTTCAGGGTCTGCCCGGTGGCGTAAAGGACGATCAGGGTGATGGCGAACGACAGCGGGATCGCGACCGAGACAATCAGAGTGCCGCGGATGCTCTGCAAGAAGAGCAGGATGACCAGCGCGATGAGGACCAGGGCCTGCAGGATCTCGCGGCGCAGGCCGTGGTAGGCGTTGCGCACGAAGGTCGACTGGTCGAAGATGGCGTGGACCTCGACCCCGGGCGGCAGGTCGCGCAGGTTCTGCACCGCATGCTTGACCGCATCGACGATCTCGATCGTGTTGCCGCCCGGCGTGCGCAGGACGTTCAGGTACACCGCGTCCTGGCTGTTGACGAGCACCGACTGCAGCTCGGGCGAGCCGCCGTCTTCGACCTTGGCGACATCGCGGATGAGGATCGGCCGCCCCTTGTCCATCCGCACGATCGCATCGCCGATGGCCTGCACGCGCGGCGCGACGGCGTTGGTGTAGACGTTGGCGTCAAAGTCGGGCGCAATGAGCTCGCCCGAGGGCAGGAGCGCATTGGCCTGCGCCACCGCGCCGCCGATTTCACGCGTGGTGAGGTTGCGCGCCTGCGCCTTGGCGGGATCGACGATGATGTTGATCTGCCGCTGCCGCCCGCCGTTGATCGACGCGCTGGCGACGCCCGGGATGCCTTCCAAGATCGGCTCGATGCTGTTGAACGCGTAGTCATAGATTTGCGGACCCGAGAGCCCGCCGCCCGACACGGTGACCTGCACGACCGGCGCGTTGGACGGATCGTACTGGAGCACGAACGGCGGCAGGACTCCCAGCGACTTGGGCACCGCGGCCATCGCGAAGGCGACGTTCTGCTGGACCAGGGTCTGCGCCGAGTTCAGATCGGTCCCCCACTTCAGCCAGACAAAGATGATGCTCAGGCTGTTGCGCGAGACGCTCTCGACGTGATCGATGCCCGGGGTGGCGCTGACGTACTTCTCCAGCCGCCAGGTGATGGTCTTCTCGATGTCCTTGGGACCAAGGCCCGGGGCCTGGGTGCCGATGACCAGCACCGGGGGCGAGAGCTCGGGGAAGGTGTCCACGCTCATGCGCGGGGTGACCACCACGGCAAACACGCACAGCCCGATGCACAGCATGAGGATGGCGATGGGGTTGCGCAGCGATAAAGAGGTCATGGTGTGGCCTCCTTGGCAGCGACGCGGTCGCCGTCCTCCAGCAGGGCGCGACCTTCGGTGACGACCAGCGCGTCGGCGGGCAGCTCGGCCGGGTTGACGAACAGCTGACCGCTCGCCTCGCCAAGGACGGCGACGCTCTGGCGGCGGGCGGCGCCGTCCTTGACGACAAAGACGGTCGCCTTGGAGCCGCGCAGGTTGGCGGCCAGCGATGGCAGGCGGGTGGCGTCCTGGGGACGGCCGACCTGGATCATCAGGGTGGCGGTGGCGCGCGCCGGCAGCTCGCGCTCGGCGTTGGGAATATCGATCTCGAAGTCGACGGTCCGGGTGGCGGCGTCGGCGCCCGGGGCCCGGCGACTGATCGGGGCGGTGCGCTTCTGATTTACCGCCGCGATGTAGATCTCGACCGGGGTGCCGGGCGCGACGATGCTGAAGTCGGCCTCGGGGGCGCTGGCGGCGACGCGGATGGTGGTGCGGTCGAGCATGGTGACGACGGCGCCGCCGGGCCGCACGTAGGCGCCGGGGTCGACCAGCCGCTCGACGACCTCGCCGGCGAACGGAGCGCGCTGGATGCAGTCGTCGACCTCCAGGGTCTTGACGCTCAGCGAGGCGCGCAGGCTCTCCAGCTGGGCCAGCTCGGAGCTGCTCTGGGCGGTCATCTGCTCGACCTCATTGGGCGAGGCGAAGCCGCCGGCGAGCATCTGCTTCATCCGGTCGACCTGGTGCGCCAGCGCGGCCTGGCGCTCGGCCACCGACTTGGCGCTGGCGGTCACCGCCTGGGTCGCCGCCGACGAGTTGCGACAGTCGAGCGTCGCCACCACCTGCCCGGCGGTGAGCCGATCGCCGGGCCGGACGAGCACGGTCGACACATAGGCGGAGACATGCTGCGGCCCGAGCCGGGCCACCGCCCACGGATCCAGGGAGCCGACATAGGTGCGGCTCGGCCGGTAGCTGGCCAGCTGCGCCTTGACCACGGTGACCGGCTTGGGCGCGGAGCTGAGCGTCACCTGGTTGGTGCGCGAGGCGGCGCGCAGGTAGAGCGCGAAGCTGAGCGCGACCAGGGCCGCCGCCGCGGTCACGATGAGGAGGCCGATCCGCCTCCGGGCCGGGATCGGGGCCATCGGCTTTTCGTCTCGGACCAGGGCGGCGGCAGCAGCAGGATTCAGGGGTGGGGACATGCTTATCCTCGTAGAGAGTGACCGCGTCAGAGCTTCAGGGAGTTGCCGGGGCGCCGAGCGCGCGGGCGAGCCGGGCGGCGGCGCGCGCGACATTGAACTGGCCCACCGCCTGGCCGAGCTGGGCGCTGACCAGCAGCGCCTCGGCGTCGGTGAGCTCGACGATGCTGCCCAGGCCGGCGCGGAAGCGCGCCTCGGCCTGATCGAGGTTGGCCCGGCCCGCCGCGACCACGGTGATAAGACCAGGCAGGGTCCGCTGCGCCGCGACCAGGTCAAGGTAGCTGCGCTGCAGCTGGAGGATGATCTCGCGGCGCACCACCTCGACCCCGGCCTGCGCGACCTTCTCGCGCTGGCGCGAGGCGCTGCGCTGGAAAAGGACCAGCGGATCCAGGCGCCACTCCAGGACCACCCCAAGGCCATAGTTGCCGACGCTCGGCAGCCAGCCGTTGCCGTACGGCGGCGCGGTCGTTCCGACCTGGGTGCCGCCGGCGTTGCCCCACAGGGTCCCGGAGAAATACAGGTTGGGCAGGAGCTCGCGGGCGAGCGCGGTGGTGCGCGACTCTTCGGCGCGCACCCGGTAGAGGGCGGCGACGAGCTCGGGGCTGTGCTCCTCGGCTCGCTGCAGCGCCTCCTCCAGCGTTGGGAAGGGGCGCTCGCCGGGCTGGAGCTCGGCGGCGTCGATCTCCAGCTCGCTGGTGCCGATAACGGCGCTGAGGGCGGCGCGGGCCGCGGTCAGGGAGGTCTCGGCGCGGACGCGCTGCACCTCGGCCTGGGCGAGCTCGGCCTGGGACCGGGTGCGCTCGATCGGCGACCGCAGCCCGCTGCGCACTCCGGCCTCGGCGAGCTTGGCGTGGGCCTCGGCGCGGCGGTAGGCCTCCTGGGTGGCGCCGAGGATGTGCTTGGCGGCCAGGACGGCGCCGAAGGCCTCCTCAACCCGCAGGGCGATGTCGAGCTGGACGGTGCTCGCCTGGGCGCGGGCGATCTCGGTGACGGCGTCGGCGAGCGCCGACTGCGCGGCGACGCGGCCGAACTCGAAGAGCTGCTGCTGGACATTGAGCGCGGCGATCGACGACGGCACCGGCGACCAGCTGGTGTCGGGGGTGACGGGGGTGCTGGAGACGCGCGGGATGTCGACGCCGCGGGCGCTGACGAAGTTGGCGGTGGTGTTGTTGGCGGTGCCGACGAGCCACTGCGCCTGGGCGCTCGCGCGCGGGAGCCAGGCGGCGCGGGGGATGCGCGCCTCGGCCTGGCGGGCCGCGAGCTCGGCGAGGGCGCGCTTGATCTCGGGCTGGTGGGTGCTGCTGTAGGCCAGCGCCTCGCCAAGGGTCATCACCCGGGGCGACGGCGGGAGCTCCTGGGCCGCGGCGCGCCCAGACAGAGCCAGGAGTCCGAGGATGCACAGCTGCAGGCGGAGCTTGGTGCGCGAAGGGCAGCAAAAGGGGTCGGGGTCGGGGCTCATTGAGGCAGCGCTGAAGCAAAGACTGCGCCAGCGCGACTGCGAGAGGCTGGCGGATGAAGGGAGGGGAATCGCGGGGACTCCGGATGGGAAAATTTCCCATATCGGACGGGAAAATTTCCCATCGGGCTCCTCTGGCGACGGGTCGAGTCGAGCAGGCAGGGGTCCTGGCGATCGGAAAATTTCCCATTCCGCAGTCGCCGCGGCGGACCTCCTCGGAGTCGCCCTTCCCGGCAATCCCTTTTTCTCTTGGCGCTGACCAGCAAGAATCTCCGGTCGGCCCACACCTGCTTGCTGCGGGG
>Ga0075160_10002910_pt1 | contig 10013 bp, 6 predicted proteins | sample JI91814C2DNA_FD_70969 | JGI IMG/M metagenome (GOLD analysis project Ga0075160, IMG submission 70969) | Wastewater effluent complex algal communities from Wisconsin, to seasonally profile nutrient transformation and Carbon sequestration -... | ecosystem: Engineered > WWTP > Effluent > Algae...
GCAGACGCAGTTCCTTCCGGGGCGGAGGCGGCGGCCGCCGGCACGCCGGCCGAGGCCGAGGCCGTGGCCGAAGCCGCGGGCGGCGCTGCCAGCGCAGGCGTGGCAGCCGCTGGGGCTGAGGAGGTTTGTGCAGGCGCGGCCCGGGGGGCGAGGCCGAGCGACAGGGCCAGTGCCAGGCAAACGATCGACAAGCGCATCGAGAAGACCTTCGTGTTCATCTTTACTTTTTGGCCGGGCCAGAGGCCATGGGCATGTCCAGCATGGCATCAATCAAGCCGCGTGCAAAGCGGCCCTGGCCCGGGTCCTCAGGGCCTGAGAATGAAAAGGCTGCTGGCGCCGAGGCCAGGGGCATGGCGCCGATTTCGAACAGCAGCTCTTCCGGCTTGAAGCCGTTCAGGATGGCTTGCACTTCGTAGCTCAGACCCTGGGTCTCGGCCAGCTTGCTCAACGCGTCCAGGCGCTCGGCGTCGAAGGCGAAGGCATTGCCGGTGAAGCTGCGTTCAATCAACTTCTGGTGCAGGCGAAAGCCCGCCAGTGGATTGCCGCCCAGCTGGGCGGCGCGTTGGAAGGCCCAGCTGTCAGCGCGGTCGAACACAGTGGCGCCGACCCGCGCCACGCCCGACAAGGAGCCACGGTTGGCCGCGGCAGCCTGCAAGGCGCTGACGACTTGCTGGCGCGTTAGCTTGCCGGCGGCATCGGTGAGGCCGTCTCGCAAATGACGAATGGCCAGGCTCTTGCCCTGCTCGATCAGCTGTTGCTTGAGCACCTCGGTCACCACGCTCTGCGCCGCACTCTTGGCTGCGGCCACTGCCGCTTCGGCCGCCACAGCGGCGCCTTTCAAGCCGGTGGCCAGGGTGACCAGGTTGTAGAGCGTGCCGACGATCTTGCTGCCGTAGTGGAAGGTCTTCATGCGGGCACCGCCTTCTTCCGACAGGCCCTGGGTCCATAGCACCACCCAGAGCGCTTCATCATCGCTGAGGCCGACCTGGGGCACCTCCAGCGAATGCATGCTGAGCAGCCAGTGGTAGTCCTGCACCTCGGGCGTGCTGGGCGGGGCCAGGCGGGTGTAGCCGCGGCAGACCTCGAAGGGCGTGATGACATGTTGCTTGCCGGTGGACAGCACGATGGAAAAGGGGCGGCCGCGGTCGCGGATCTCGGCTAGGCCGTTGAGCATTTGCTCGGTGTCTTCGGTCTTCAGGCCCGCCAGTACCGCCACCTTGTCACCGAGTTGCAGCGGCGAGCCCGGGGCCGTGGCCACCACGGTCAGACGCTCGTCCACTTGCAGGGCGCGCACCCAGGCGACGCGGTCGGTCTCGGACCAGCCGCTGCTGGTGGCCAGGGCAAAAGGCAGCTCCCACTGCTTGTCGCATTCCGGGTCTTTGAGCGCGGCCGTGCGCACGATGGCTGGGCGGATTGCTTGCTCACCGGCGCCGTAGTTGCGGATGTGCCCAAGCAGGGTTTCGTTGACGGGGCGCCCATCGTCGACGGTGTACTTGGGGCTGGCACAGGCGGCCAGCAACAGGCAGATGAGCAGGGACAGCAGATTTCTCATCATCAAGCCCGGTTCAAGTGGTAACAAAAGTTTGCAGTGTAGGGGGGCGCCGATGCAGGCAAGGGCGGTGCAAGTGGGCCGTTTGACCCTTGTTCATGGGCGGCCCGCCATCCCTGCGGCCGAATGCGGCTTGCAGTGCAGCACCCAGGTAGTTTTACCGCCTCGGGCAAGCCCTCGGTCGGCCTTCGGATCGCCCTGCCTACACTGGCGCGCATGCGAACCCTGAGAACTGAAGACGGCATTCCTTTGCACTGGCGCCAATGGAGCAAGTTGGGCCTGGAGCCTGCGCGCGGCACGGTGCTGCTGGTTCATGGCTTGGGCGAGCATGTCGGTCGCTATGAAACCCTGGCCGGCAAGTTGAACCTCTGGGGCTGGCATGTCGCGGGCTTTGATCAGCGCGGCCATGGCGCTTCGGGCGGCCCGCGCGGCGATGTGCCCGATGGCGAGTGTTTGATGCAAGACCTGGCACGGGTCATTGATGAGTTGCGGGCCGACCCGCAGCTGGGCCGCGGGCCGCTGCTGCTCTTGGGGCACAGCATGGGTGGCCTGGTTGCGGCGCGCTTTGTCGCGGGCGGCCTGGCGGCCTGCAGTGGAGGCCAGCTGCCTGCCTGGTTCCGGCCGGTCGATGCCTTGGTGCTGTCCTCTCCGGCGCTGGACCCAGGCATGTCGGCCTGGCAACGCCTGCAGCTGGGTCTAGGAGTGGCGCTGGCACCGCATCTGGCGGTCAGCAATGGGCTGAAGACGTCCTGGATCTCACGTCAACGCTCGGTGGTGCAGGCCTATGTCGATGACCCCATGGTGCATGACCGCCTGACTCCGACGCTGGCGCGCATGATTGTCGATGCCGGTGAGATGGTGCGTCAGCATGCGGCTGACTGGGTGGTGCCGACGCTGCTGATGTGGGCTGGCAGCGACCGTTGTGTCGCGCCGTCCGGCAGCGCCGAGTTCGCCGCCGAGGCGCCGCCGGCGGTCTTGCGTGCGCAGTGTTTTGCGCCCCTGTTCCACGAGATCTTCAACGAACCCGAACGCGAGCAGGTGTTCGCGGCGCTGCAGAGCTGGTTGGCCGCACGCTTCTAGCCCGGGCTTCGGCCCGATTGAAAAAGCCCCGTCCTGTTGCCAGGCGGGGCTTTTTGATAGGGCCTGCTCACACTGCGGATACCACAGGCATCCGCAGTGTGAACAGGCCCTTGGCGCCACGAACTTGCGTTCGCGGCGCTTGGTGCGTGGCTTACTTGTTGCAGGTGCTGGCAGCCGGCACGTTCTTGGACACGGCAGCCATATCGCGAATGTCCACCACGCCGTCGCCGGTGACGTCGGCACGCGGGTCGAAGCCAGCCTGGCCGGCACGCTTGCCCAGGGAAGCCCGGACGATGGACAGGTCGGCGCAGCTGATGCTGCCGTCGCCGTTGACATCGCCATAGAGCTTGATGCTGAAGTCGGCATTCGACACGTCGAAGAAGACGTTGTCGATCGCCTCCACCTTCACGCGAGCCTTGTCAGAAGCCAGCACCGGCAGGGTCACCGAAGCACTGCCGTCATTGGGCGTGCTGGCAGCCAGCACATGCGGGAAGGTGTTGCCGCCATCGGTCGACAGGCTGATCTTCACCTGGCTGGTGCTCACCGGTGCAGCGTCCGTGCCCGCCACGCTCCAGGTCACGTTGTAGGCCGTGCCGCTGTTCAGAGTCTGGGCTGCGTTGGGCCATGTGACCAGGAAGGGACCGGCCGCAGGTGCCAGAACCAGCTGTGTGGTGGCGCTGTTGACGCCGCCGCGGCCGTCACGTGCCGTCATCTTGAAGTTCAAGGATGCGGGGCTGGCATTGGTGCCGGCGAAGCCAACATAGGCGGCCGTCGGCAGGTACTCCGAGAAGCAGTCGATCTGGGTCGAGGTCGGCGGAGTCGATGCAGTCGGGCAGGCGCCGGTTTCGGCATTGGTGTTGTTGGCCAGGATCTGAGCCAGGTCCGGGAACACCCGGGTCGGGTTGGTCGACACAAAGTTCTCGCCGGGCGAGTTGTACTTCACCGTGTCGGCTTCACTGACGGCGGCGATGGTGCCGAACTGTCGGAACAACGGGCCATTGGTCTTGCCGTTGGTCAGCAGGCCTGTGCCTGTGCTGGCGCCGCGGTCGTTTTGTTCCCACAGATAGGTGATGGTGTCACCTTCGGCATCGCTGGCCGAGCCTGTCAGGGCGAAGGGCGTGCGCACCGGGATGGTGTAGGTGGGAGGCACATTCACGACCGGCGCGCTGTTGCTCGTGGCCGTGATGGTGCCGCGGCGTTTGGTCTGGCCGCCCGCTGCGATTTCACCGACAAAGCCCTCCACACCAGCGCTGGGGCTGACCAGCTGCAGCATGTCGGCGTTGACCCCAGCCAAAGCGCCGCTGAAGGCGATGGTGAAGCCGGTGTCAGTCAAGGCGCTGATGGTCACGGTGCCGCCTGCCGGCCAGCCTGCGATGGCTTCGATGGCGGCCTTGATGCCGGCGGTTGTGTAGTTGGTGCCGCGGATCACGGGGGCGGAGCTGTTGCCCTTGTAGCTCAGCTGAAACTGCAAGCCATTGGCACTGAAGTTCTTCAGCACCGCCATTTGGCTTTCGTTGATCGTGGTCTCGGCGCCGGAGACGTAGGTGGTGATCTCGTCAAAGCTGCGCTGCGACCAGTAGGCATCGCTGTGTGGCTGCAGATTGTCGGTGCCGCAGATGCCGGCATAGGCCATGATGGACGAGCCCGAGCCCGGTTCCACCGAGGTGCCGGGGTTGCGGTTGCCGCCGGTGCAGCTGCCCGTCACGCCGTTGAAGGTGTGGTTGCCGGCGAACTGGTGGCCGATTTCGTGGGCGACATAGTCCACCGCGAACAGGTCACCGACCGGGGTGGGCACGCCGGTGCAGCCCTGCGCCTTGGCGCTGCCACCGACCACGCCCAGGCTGGCCAGACCGCCGCCGTTCAGGCCGAAGCCGATGTGGCCGACGTCGTAGTTGCTCGCGCCAATCAGCAGGCCGACAACCTGGCGGTTGCGCGTCAAGGTGCTGCTCGAGCAGCCCGAAGCTTGGGTCGTGGTGAAGCAGGCCGCACCACCGCAAGGGCCGTTGGCGCCGGTCATTTGCGCGGCGGTGTCGAGGTTCAAGAGGTCGGTACCGTTGACCAGGGTCAGGCGGATCGAGGTCTCGTCTTCATAGACTTGGGTGATGCGGTTGACCAGGGTGACCTTGGCCGCCGTGACATTGGCCGAGCCGCCGAAGAAGGTGGCGTAGGACGGGTCGGTCACCAGGGCCAGGCGGTAGTTGCGCAACTGGTTGCCGGTGGCGGCGGTGGGGCTTTGCGACTCGTCCACCACATGGTATGCGGTGCTGGCCGTGGTGTGGCCGTCGCTGGCGGTGATCTCGTAGGCACCGAGGTTGCGCGTGGGGTCGGCCACCAGGGAGGTGGACAAGGTGCCGTCTTGGTCGGCGGTGGCGGTGACGGTCTGGCGATCGCTGTTGTCGGTTTCAGGATTGCGCACGGTGATGGTGACCGTGGCGCCGGGGACGAAGCCGAAGCCACGCACCTCGACCGAATCTCCGGCATGGTAGAAGCCGCGGGTCAGAGCGATATGGGCCTCAGTCTGCATGGCTTCGCGCAAGGCGCCATGCTGGTTGGGCAGGTCGCGGCCGTGGTAGCTGGCGTACAGGCTGTCATCGAGGTGGAAGTAGGGGTCGATGTACCAGGCACCCTTGGGCGAACGCACAGAAGCGTGGAAGCCCAGCGGGGTGATGTCCATGCGCACGCTGGCGTTGGGGTCGTCGATGCCCTTGCCAGCATAGGTCTTGATCTCTGGGTGACGTGCGGCCAGCTCAGGCTCCATCACGGGCGACTCGACCACGGTGAAACGCTGGTAGCCGCCATCAGGATGCGGCAGGGAGAAGACCAAGGGGCTCAGCTGGGCGGCGGCGGTGCGCTCCATCGGCGCGTTGGCGGCGAATGCGGTCAGGCCGAAGCGGTCCAGCGTGGCGGCGCGGTACTTGCGCGGCTGAATGGCGGGCACGGCACCTTTGGCCGAAACTTTGGCCTTGGTGGCTTTGACGTCCTGCCAGAAGGCGCCGCTGGGCTGTGCAGCGACGGTTGCGCTGCCGCCGCTGATCGGTGCGGCATGGGCGGCTGGCATGGCGATGGTGCCGGCCAAGGCCATGCTCAGGACGAGCAGACTGCTGGCATGGCGCTGCAGGCCGTGCGCGGCGGAGGGGGCAGGGGCGCGGCCGGCGCGGCCTTGGGCAGACGATTGCTGTTTCATGAAGTGTCCTTTTTCGGGGCAAACTGGCTGGAGTTCTTTGAGGCGCTGCGTCGGAGCGGGGGGCCTTGAAAATCAGTAACGGTGGATTTCCGAGGACCGGACATGCGACAGCCCGTGAACAAGTGCACGAAGATAGTTGACAAATCTTTGCGGTGTATAGAGGGTCAATCCTCATGAGTGCCGGCATCGACAAGCCGGGTATGCCCTGGCGTGGTTTGCTGTTTGCCCTGTGCTGCGGCCTCAGCGTGGGCGGGCCGGCGCAGGCTGGCGCTGCCCCTTTGGCCGGGGCAGACCCCCTCATTCAGGTGATCACCTTGGAGCGCGATTGCTTTGCTTGCGCGAACGGCAGCAGTCTGAGCCTGCACCGCAATGGCACAGCCTGGCTGACGCTGAACGGCAAGGCACGCCATGGCACGCCCGATGTGCGTTCGCGTGCCACATTGGCACTGTCGGACTTCGAAGCTTTGGCTGCCTTGCTTCATGTGCAGCACTTTTTTTCGCTGGCCGACAACTATGACGACCCCGAAACCCGCGATGGCGCCTGGGTCAACTGGCGCGTTGAGCGTGCTGGCGAGCTCAAGCAGGTGTTTCGTCGCGAGGGCTGCGGCCCAGAGGCTTTGAACTTGTTGGAGTCTGCGGTGGCCGAACTGCAAGCCCGGCTGCATTTCAACCCTGAGCCCTGAATCAGGGGGGCGGTGGCGCAGGCTGGGGAATCCCCCCGTATCGGAGCACCGTGGCTGATGAAAGACTTCGAACCACGAAATACGTCACGATCCGTGAATCAAATCCAGGTTTTCGCGAGCTTGACCGAGCTAAGAACCGCAAGGCCCAGAACCTGGATGTATTGCCTTCAGGGCAGAGGAAAGTCGTCATGATGATGAAGAAGAACAGCATTGCCGCCGCGCTCGTCCTGGGCGCCCTGGCGTCTCAGGCTTGGGCCGACCCTACGGTGACCCTGGTGGCGCAGCCGGACCCTGCCGTGGTTGGCTCGGCCCTCAGCCTGGATGTCTTGATTTCGGGCATCAGCGATCTCTATTCCTACCAGTTCAGTCTGAATTTCAATCCGGCCATCCTGCAGGTCACCGGCGTCAGCGAGGGTGCCTTCCTGGCCACGGCGGGTAATACCTTTGGCGATGGCGGCATGGTTGACAACGCGGCCGGTCAGGTCAGCTTCATCAACAACACCTTGATCGGCAATGTGGCTGGTGCCTCTGGCGACGGCGTGCTGGCGCGAATCAACTTCTCCGTGAGCAGTGTCGGCAGCAGCAGCCTGTCGTTTAGCGATGCTTTGTTCCTGAACTCCAACCTCGGCGACCTGACGGTGCAGCTCAACGGCCGCACCCTGGACACCGTGGCTGCCGTGCCGGAACCCTCGACCTATCTGATGCTGGCGGCTGGTCTGGCCGGCTTGGTGGCTTGGCGTCGTCGTCAGCCCGCTTGAGCGCGTTGCGCCCGAGTTTGCCAATGCGCCTTCGGGCGCATTTTTTACGTCTGCCCGCAGCTCAGCTGCTGCCATGGCTTGGCCTAAACTTGAGGGCTTCTCCGCCACAAGCTGGAACCCACCATGAACGCTCGCGACCCCGCCTTGCCTTTGCAGCCCGATCAGGCCACCGCCCTCGGAGAGTTTGCTTCCCGCGTCTGGGATGAAGAGATCGTCCCGGCCCTGACCCAGTACATCGCCATCCCGGCCAAGAGCCCGATGTTCGACGCTGACTGGGCCGCCAACGGCCATATCGAGAAGGTGCTGCGTGACGCCGCCAGCTGGGTGGAGAGCAAGAAAGTGGCCGGCCTCAAGCTGGAGGTGATCCGCCTGGAAGGCCGCACGCCGGTGATCTTCTTCGAAGTGCCCGCCACCAAGGCCGACTGCCAGGACACCATCGTCCTCTACGGCCACCTGGACAAGCAGCCCGAGTTCAATGGCTGGCGCAACGACCTCGGTCCCTGGACCCCCAAGTACGAAGACGGCAAGCTTTACGGCCGCGGCGGCGCCGATGATGGTTACGCCGTCTATGCCTCGCTGACTGCCATCATGGCGCTCGACAAGCAGGGCATCCCGCGCCCGCGCTGCGTCGGCATCATCGAGACCTGCGAAGAGTCGGGCTCCTACGATCTGCCGGCTTACATCGACGTGCTCAAGGAACGCCTGGGCAATGTCTCCCTGGTCGTCTGCCTGGACTCTGGTGCCGGTGACTACAACCAGCTCTGGCTGACCACCTCGCTGCGCGGCATGGTCAGCGGCGTGCTCAAGGTCGAGGTGCTCAGCGAGGGCATCCACTCGGGCGATGCCTCGGGCGTGGTGCCCTCGTCGTTCCGCATCTTGCGCCAGGTGCTGGACCGCCTGGAAGATTCCAAGACCGGCCGCCTGCTGCCCGAGAGCTTTCACTGCGAGATCCCGACCGACCGTGTCGAGCAGGCGCAGGCCACGGCCGCCATCCTCAAGGACGAGGTCTACAAGCGCATGCCCTGGGCTTGTGGGGCCGACGGCGGCCCGGTGCTGCCGATGACGGCCGAGCCGGTCGAGGTGCTGCTCAACCGCACTTGGCGCCCGACCCTGTCGGTCACCGGCGTCGACGGTTTCCCCGAGATGAAGAGCGCCGGCAATGTGCTGCGCCCCTACACCGCCTTCAAGCTGTCCCTGCGCCTGCCGCCGCTGATCGACGGCAATGAAGCGGCACTGCGCCTCAAGGCGCTGCTGGAAGACAACGCGCCTTACAACGCCAAGGTCACCTTTGTGCCTGATGGTCGTGCCGGGGCGTATGGCGCCACCGGCTGGAACACGCCTGACCTGACACCTTGGCTCAGCCGCGCCCTCAACGAGGCCAGCGAAAGCCATTTCGGTGCGCCGGTCGGCTATATCGGCCAGGGCGGCACCATTCCGCTGATGAGCATGCTGCAAAAAGGCTTCCCGGCCGCGCAGATGGTGGTCTGTGGCGTGCTCGGCCCCAAGAGCAATGCCCATGGCCCGAACGAGTTCCTTCATGTGCCCTATGGCAAGCGCCTGACGGCCGCGGTGGCGCAGGTGATGGCTGCGCATCCGTGAGTGGAGAGTGAATAGGTGAACAAGTGAAGAGGTGAATGAGACACCATCGAGGCGTTCACCCGTTCACCCGTTCACCCGTTCACCCGTTCACCCGTTCACCCGTTCACCCGTTCACCGCAAAGTAAAACCCGTATCCACCATCCCCCCCTGCAGGTCCTGCAGCAGATGGGTCAGCGGTGACAGCTGGACATAGCGGGTGCTGACCTTGATGGCATAAGCGAACAGGCGCGGCAGGTCCTCGGCATAGCGCGGCTTGCCGTCGCGGTGCTTGAGGCGGCAGAACAGGCCCAGGATCTTCAGGTGGCGCTGCAGGCCACTCCACTCGACCTGGCGCCAGAACTCGCCGAAGTCTTCGTCCACCGGCAGGCCGGCCTTGCGAGCCTGCTCCCAGTAGCGCACGGCCCAGTCCAGCTCCTGCTCTTCGTCCCAGGAAATGAAGGCGTCACGCAACAGCGAAGCCAGGTCGTAGGCGATGGGCCCGCGCACGGCGTCCTGGAAGTCAAGGATGCCGACCTGGCCTTCGGGGCAGACCATGAGATTGCGCACCATGAAATCTCGGTGCATGGCGACTTGCGGCTGCTCGACCATATTGCGCACCAGCACCTGGCAGCTGTGCTCCCACCATTTCTGCTGGGTCTCGTCCCAACTCTTGCCGAACTCGCGCTGCACGCACCAGTCGACGAAGATCTGCAGCTCTCGGCGCACAAAGGCTTCGTCATAGGCCGGCAATTGGCTGGCATCGCACTTGAGTTGCCATTGGACCAAGGCCTGCAAGGCCGAGCGCATCAGCGGCTCAGCGTTTTTGGGTTCGTTTTCTTGTGCTGCCAGCAGCGCCTGGAGATACGGCTCATTTCCCAGATCGGCCAGCAAAAGCAGGCCCAGATCTGCATCGGCAGCGAAGACTTCGGGTACATGGAGGCCGCAACCGGCCATCATTGCACCGACTTTCAGGAAGGGGCGCACGTCATTGCTTTCGGGTGGCGCGTCCATGACGATGAAGCTGTGGCCGCGGCCATCTTCGAGACGCAGATAGCGGCGCGAACTGGCGTCGGCATTGGCTTCGCGCAGGGTTTGGGGCTGCAGATCGAAGCGCGTTTGCAGGCTTTGCAGCCAGGTCTCGAAGGCTTGTTGACGCTGCGGATTCGGCCAGGCGATGGGGG
>Ga0075160_10002912_pt1 | contig 10001 bp, 9 predicted proteins | sample JI91814C2DNA_FD_70969 | JGI IMG/M metagenome (GOLD analysis project Ga0075160, IMG submission 70969) | Wastewater effluent complex algal communities from Wisconsin, to seasonally profile nutrient transformation and Carbon sequestration -... | ecosystem: Engineered > WWTP > Effluent > Algae...
AAGGCGGTCCCCATCGAGCGGCTGCGCGCCAACTGCCTGTGGTATCCGGCGCTGTCGCTCGACGCGCGCATGGTGTCGGGGCACGTGCTCTACACCTCGCAGGCGCTGCACGAGGCGATGGAGGTCTCGCTCGGTCTGCCGGCGCTAGAGGGGTGGAGCGCCAGCGCCGAGGTGGAGGGCAGCGAGGAGGGCATCGCCTACCGCCTGGCGCAGCCGGTCCGCGCCAGCAACTATGCGTCGGTGGACAAGCTATTGCGCGCCATCGTCGTGCACACCAAGCAGGCGCTGCCGGCGAGCAAGAAGAAGCTGCTCGCCACCCTGGACTCGCTGCAGACGAGCGAGGTATTGGCGCGCCTGGAGGAGATCCTGCGCCAGAACAGCGTGCACGTCCTGGTGCCGCTGCAGATCGGCAACCTGTATCAGCTGTTCACCGACGCCACCGAGGCGCTGATGCCGGTCTCGCCGCTGAACCTGAAGCACAACCCGCGGCTGTGCTTCGTGCTGTTGTCCACCGACAGCCTGAAGAACGAGAAGCGCGACAGCCCGTGGCTGCGCCAGGCGGCCGAGCTGATGGCGCTGCCGGTCAACCTCATGCGCTCCGGCGAGGTGATCCGCTTCCTGGACGAGCTGCCGGCGCTGCGCTCGGTGCAGGAAGACGAGCCGCTGGTCGGCGAGCTCCTGTGGATGCTGCACGCGCTCACCGGCGGCTGGCCGGATCTGTGTGATCGCTTCTACGAGACGCTCGGGCAGCTCCCCGACGTCGCCGCGCTGCGCCAGCGGCTCAACCTGCTGGCGACCCTCTTGTGGGCGGCCGAGCGGGAGCTCGACAAGAGCACCGAGCTGCTCGAGCTGGCCTTCCCCGGCCGCGTCGAGCTGCGCGACCTGGCCAACCTGCCCAACCCCAACGCCCCGCCGGCGCCGCTGCGGCCGACCGGGATCTCCTCGACCATCCCCGGCATCCCGTCGAGCCCCGGGGTGCCCGGGGTCTACGAGGGCCTGTGGACGCTGCTGCAGCGCCCGGTGCCGTTCACCTGGGAAGAGCACGGGCGCGGCTACCTGGACGGCCTGATCAGCTGGGAGCGGACCCTGGCGGTGCCGCGCAGCCGGGCGATCGAGCTGGCGCTGCGCCGCCGCCTGGAGGCGCTGGCCGGCGCCGAGCGGGCGCTGAAGCCGCCCTCGGGCTCGCACGTGACGGTGAGCAGCAGCGGGCACGCCCTGCACGGCGACCCGGCGCGGCCGCTGCTCGACTCGGCCACCGTCGGCCAGAACCCGGGACCGCTGACGGTGCGCTGGCTGCATGTCTCCGACTTCCACTTCTCCGACAAGCACCAGTCGCAGGGGGCGGGGATCGTCCTGGAGTCGCTGCTCAACACCCTGGTCGAGCTGCGCCGGCACGGGCGCGGCGTCGACTGCGTGTTCGTCACCGGCGACATCGCCCAGAGCGGCAGCGAGGCCGAGTACCGGCTGGCCGAGGAGTACCTGGGCCGCCTGTGCGAGACGCTGGATGTGCCGCGCTCGGCGGTGTTCATGGTGCCGGGGAACCATGACGTGGCGCGCTCGCGCGGGTTCGGCCTGCAGCGCACGCTGTCCAGCCACGAGGAGGCGACGCAGTATTTTCAGCCGGCGGCCGAGCGCTGGCACTTGAAGAAGCTGGAGGCGTTCGCCAACTTCTATGACCGCTTCTATAAGTCCGGCCACCAGGGTCCGGGCGAGCCGCGGCGGGCGGCCACGGGGCTGGCGACCGCGCAGGCCGAGGTGGTGCGCGTGCGCTCGCTCGAGCTGGGGGTGCTGCCCCTCAACAGCGCCTGGTTCGCCCAGGACGACCAGGACACCGGCAAGCTGTTCGTCGGCGAGGGCCTGCTGCGGGCGGGCCTTGCGCAGATCAAGAACGCCAAGCTGCGGCTGGCGATGATGCACCACCCGCTGTCGGACCTGTCGGAGATCGAGCGCCGGCACATCCAGGACCTCATCCAGGAGCACTGCCACTTCCTCCTGCGCGGCCACCTGCACGATAACGAGGCGCAGTGGGTGAGCAGCGCCTACCGCCAGACCATGGTGCTCGCCGCCGGCGCCGCCTACCAGGGCCGGGTGGTCTACCAGAACCGGGCGATGTTCGTCGAGGTCGACCTGGACGCCGAGAGCCGGGTGTGCCGCGTCCGTCCCTACCCAATCCGCTACGAGCTTACCGGGCACGACCGCTGGACGCTCGACACGGGCGTGTTCCCCAAGAGCTACCCGAGCTACCTGGAGACCCTCACCCTGCCCCTATAAGCGCCACAGGCCCGGTCGGCCATTGTCCCGCGGGCGGCTCGGGTGATATAACCGCCAGACTGACATGAAAGCCAAATATCTAACCTTCATCCTGCTCTTCCTCCTCAGCTTCGGACTCGACCAGGGCACCAAGATCTGGGCGCGGCGGACCCTCCGCCCCGAGGGCTATCCCAACGCGTATCCGACCGCCAAGGTCGTGGTGAAGAACTACTTCGACCTGCGCTACTCGGAGAACCCGGGCTCGGCGTTCGGGTTCTTCCGCAACGTGAACGGGGCCAAGCACCTGTTGTTCGGCGTCGGGGTGCTGTGCCTGTTCATCATCGGGATGTGGCTGGTCAAGGTGCCCGGCTCCGCCCCCTGGCTGGGGGCCAAGCTGGGCCTTCTGGCCGGCGGCGCCGTCGGCAACATGACCGACCGCATCATGTACAGTAAGGTCACCGACTTCATCGTCTGGAAGGTGACGACCGCCCACAACATCCACGAGTGGCCGACCTTCAACATCGCCGACGCCGCGCTGGTCATCGGGGTGGGGCTCATCCTCATCGACCGGCCGCGCGACCAGCTGCCGCCCGGCGAGCCCGCGCCGGCGGGCAAGGCGGCGTAGACCGCCGTGAAGCCGATCCTGCTCGATTTTACCCTGCCGCTCATCGGGCAGATCACCTTCCCCGCCTACTTCACCCTGCTCACGCTGGGGCTCGTGCTGGCGGCGCTTATCACGGTGCGCGAGGCGCGCAAGCTCGACCTCGATCCGCAGGACATCCTCGACATCAACCTGTATATGACCATCTGGGGGGTCATCGGCTCGCGCCTTCTGCACGTGATCGCCGACGGCCACTTCATGGATTATGTGAACCTGTGCGTCGATCCGACGCAGGTGCCGGCGATCGACGCGCTGGCCAAGACCTGCAACGTCGCCCGCGAGTGCGGCTACGACTACCTGTGCGACGCGGCGCGCCACATCTGCTACCCGCCGCGCGACTGCCTGGCGTGGGCCAAGCTGTGGCGCGGGGGCCTGGCGTACTACGGCGGGCTGCTGCTCGCCACCGCCTACGCCTACTACTTTACCCGCAAGCACAAGATCAACTTCTGGCGGGTCGCCGACCTGGCGGCGCCGCCGATCCTGCTCGGGCTGTTCTTCGGGCGCATGGGCTGCTTCCTCAACGGCTGCTGCTACGGCAAAGAGACGCACAGCATCCTCGGCGTCCGCTTCCCCCTCGGCAGCACCCCGTGGCGGGCGCAGTACGACGCGCACCTCATCCAGCCGCGCCAGGACATGATCCCGGTGCACCCGACGCAGCTGTACGAGTCGCTCGGGTGCCTGGTGCTGTTCGCGGTGACCTATTACCTGGTCCGCCCGCGCAAGCAGCACGAGGGGCAGGTCCTCGGCGCGATGCTCATCCTCTACGGCATCCTGCGCTCGGTGTGCGAGATCTTCCGGAACGACGAACGCGGCGTCCTGTGGGGGTGGCTGTCGACCTCGCAGATGATCTCGGCCCCGCTGCTCATCTTTGGCGCCTGGCTGATCCTGCGCCAAGCCCCCAAGGTCAACCTAAGCTCGCCCGCCTCTGCCGCCGCGCCGCCATAAAGGTGCTGAAAATAACGGGAATTCGCGGTACGATGCCAAGGTGCCAAAGACTACCCGCATCTACGGTCCCTACCCCGACGGCGATAAGTGGCGAGTCGTCCTGCTGAGCGACACCGGCAGCCGGGTCGCCCGCCTGCTGCCCAGCCGGGAGGAGGCCGAGGCGTTCATGGCGGAGCTCGCGCAGGAGGTCAAGACCTCGTACGCGCCGCGGACGATCAGCGAGGCGCTCGCGGAGTACCTGGGCGACAAGGAGGCCGCGGGGCTCAAGGAGAACTCGGTGCGCACCATCCGCGACAAGCTGCTCACCTTCTTCCCCGAGGGCGAGCGCCTGACCATCTCGCGCGAGCGGGCGACCGAGATCTACCGCGCCGCCACCACGCGCCAGTCGCGCTACCAGCGGACGGTGACGGCGGCGACCCACCGGGCGCAGCTGCGGTGCGCCCGCGCGTTTTACGCCTGGTGCATCGAGCGCGGCTACCTGACCGATAACCCGTTTAGCCGGGTCAAGGGCACCGGCCGCGTAAACTCCGGCAAGGTCCAGCTGCGCCTGGACGAGGTCCGCAAGCTGGTCGAGGTGCTGACCAGCGAGTCGGAGGCCGGGGATCAGGGCGCCGCGGCGCTGCTGCTGCAGCTGGTGCTGGGCCTGCGCTCCTCGGAGATCCTCAGCCGGCAGGTGCGCGATGTCGACGACGGCGGGCGGGTGCTGTGGATCCCCGACGGCAAGACCAAGAACGCCCGCCGCCGGCTGAGCGTCCCCGAGGAGCTGCAGCCGCTGGTGAAGCGGCTGCTCGCCGGCCGCACCGCCGAGGATCTGCTGTTCGGGGAGGGCGACCGGACGCGGCCCTACACGAGCCCGGTGCTGTGGAAGCGGCTGCGCCGCCTGTGCCAGAAGGCCGGCGTGCGCGAGGTCTGCCCGCACAGCCTGCGCGGCCTGCACTCGACGCTGGCCATCGAGGCCGGCTCGACCTCGGGCGCGGTGATCGCGCAGCTTGGCCACAGCTCGTTCCGCACCACCGAGCGGCACTACGTCGACAAGGATCGCTACCGCGACGCCTCGGTGCGCCGGGTCAGCGACGCCCTGGTCAGCCGGCGCGACGACGTCCTCGGCGAGCTGGAGGGCCTGACCGCCGAGGAGGTGCGCGAGCTTATCACCGCCATCCGCGCCCGCCGCAGCAGCGCCTAGCCTACAGGCCCACCAGCACCGCGTCGCGGCGCCGCGGCCACCCCCACAGCAGCAGCACCGGCACGCCGACTAGCAGGGTCGTCAGCAGCTGCACCGCGTGCGAGACCACCGCCGCCGCCAGCACCTGATCGTGCGGCAGGTGGGCGTGCTCGCCGACCCACAGGAACGCCGCCTCGTAGGCGCCCACCCCGGCCGGCAGGCTGGGGATCCCCGAGCCGAACCCGACGCCGACCAGCAGCGCCAGCGCGACCCGCGGCTCGCCGATCGCCAGCCAGTACACCAGATAGCTGGCGCCCCACATGCAAAGCGCCCAGAACGTCGCCCCGAGCCACGCCGTGAGCGGCAGGCCCGCCGCCCGCGCGCCCAGGCTCTGGTGCAGCCGCCGCCGCATCCACAGCCCGCCGCCCGCCGCCGCCACGACCCCCAGAGCGCCGATCCCAAGGCCCAGCCGGCGCAGCGCCAGCGACAGCTGGGCGTCGGCGGCGAACAGGTACAGCCCGACCAGCAGGAACGGCAGGACGGCGACAATCTGCAGGCCCTTGTCGGCCAGCGTCCACCCGAGCAGCTCCTTGTAGGTATTTTCCGGCCGCCAGCGCTTGAGGTACAGGGGCCGCAAGAGCTCCCCCGCGCGCAGGGGCAGCAGCACGTTGCCGGCCTGCGCGGCAAAGCTCAGGAACAGCTGGCGCCCGGGTCCCTGACCGGCGGGACACAGGCAGTAGAACAGGAAGCCCTGGGTCGCGGTCTCGACAAACGACGCCGCCGCGATGCCGAGCACCGTGCCGGGCCGCAGCGCCCGCAGCGCCCGCCCGAAGCCCGCCAGATCCAGCCCGTGCAGGAACCAGCCGAGCAGGGCCACGCCGAGCAGATTGGGCAGCACCCGCAAGACCAGGCCCCGATGGGAAGCAGAGGGCAGCGCGGACATCGAGACCAGGCGGGCGAGCCGGAGGCTTCCCTACGGCCCCTTGGTGAGCGCCAGGATGACTCCGAACAGGCTGCCGAGGAGCAGAGTCACGTTGGCCGCCGAGGTGATGGCGAAGCCGGGGCCGCGCTTGGCCGCCGCCTTGAAGTAGCCCGCCGCGTAGACGATGCGGCCGACGATCCACACCCCGCCGAGCACCGCGGCCCACAGCGGGCTGAGGACCAGCGCGAAGATCCACAGCCCCGGCAGGAAGCTGAGCAGCTGCTCTGCGGTGTTCTGCTGCACGCGCAGGACGCGCTCGAAGTTGTCGTTGCCGCTGGTCTGGGGCGCCGGCACGTTGTAGCGGCTGCGCGCCCGGCCGACAAAGCCGGTGAACACCAGGTACATGAGCAGCGACAAGATGGTTACCAGACTGGGATAGAGAAGCTCTTTGGACATGAAGGTCTCCTCGGGCTCTTTCGGGTCAGATGGTATGCGAACTCGGAGTGAATATCTACCGGAAGCGCCAGCGGTTTCAGGGCAGGTGCGGGCCGGACTCGGCGGGGAGGATGGGCAGGATGGGCAGGATCTGGCGGAGCCGCACCCGCGCCGGCGCGCGGCTCCACTGCCGCGGGTAGCCGAGCGAGACCTCGGTGAAGCGGACCGCGTCCACCACCCGCTGCTGCGGAATGTGCAGGTGGCCGAAGATGACCGCGGCGGCGCGGAACCGCCGGTGCCAGTCGCGGGTGCGGGTGGTGCCGCACCAGATGCAGAAGCGCGGCACCGCGGGCAGCACGGCAAGCTGCTGCAAGAGCGGGAAGTGATCGATAAGTACGCTCGGTCCGCGGTGCGCCTGCAGCGCCGCGCTCAGCCGCGCCTCGGAGTAGGCGCAGCGCGCCGCGCACCAGGCAGCGCGCGAGGGATAGGGATCGGGGAACAGCAGGTGCTCATCGGTGCACTGCAGGCCCGCCTCCAGCGCCCAGTCCAGCGCCTGCGCGACCGTCATACCCGGTGGACAGAACGAGTAATCGTACAGGGTGAACAGCGGCGCGATCAGATAGCGCTCGGTGCCGTCGTCGAAGGTCTCGTAGGGATCTTCGGGAGTCAGGACCTCGTACTCCCGACACAGCTCCACGAGCTGGAGGTACTTGGCCTCACCGCGCGGCATGTCCGTCTTGGGCAGCGTCCACAGCTCGTGGTTGCCGGGCACCCAGACCAGCCGCCCGAACCGCGGGCCGAGCGTCTCCAGCACGAAGCGCAGGTCGTCCACCGACTCGCCCAGGTCGCCGCCGAGCACCAGCCAGTCGCCCGGCTGGGCGGCGAGCTGCTCGACGATGCGGCGGTTCTCGGAGTAACCGACGTGCAGGTCGCTTATCGCCCACAGCTTCATCGCCGGCTCGCCGGCGGCGTCATGCCGCGCAAGGGAACATACTCGGCGGCGCGCAGCGACAAGGGAGCGCCCGCGGTGTCGACGCCGACGGCGATGAGGTGTCCGGAAGCGGTCTGGTGCAGGGCGAAGCGCCAGCGCTCGGGCTGATCGGCGAGCCGCGGATCGAACGTGATGCCGATGTCCGGGCCGTCATCCAGAAGGAACGTGAACTGCTCCAGCGGCAGAGCGAGCCCGAGACCGCGCGCCTTGATGTAGCTCTCCTTGAGCGTCCAGTAGGCGAAGAACCGCTCGCGCTGCTGCTCGGGCGCAAGGGCCCGCAGCGCCCGCGCCTCGCGCGGCGAGAAGTAGTGGTCGGCGATGCTCACCGTCTCGCCGCTGCGCAACAGGCTCTCGGCATCGACACCGAGCGCCGGGTGGGCAAGGCTCACCGCGCAGACGACCAGGCCCGGCGTGTTGGACAGATTGAAGTGAATGGGCGGCGCGCCCGAAGGTCCCGATGGTCCCGATGGTCCCGATGGTCCCACCGGTCCCGATGGTCCAATAATATATGGCTTGCCACGCTCCCCTTCAGCGAAGCGCCACTGCGCCGGGGTCACGGCGGGGTGATAGCAGGACAGCACGGTGCGCACGAGGGCCCGGGTAGCCAGATACAGACGCCGGTCGCGCTCGAAGTAGTAGCGGTCGTGCCGGGCGCGCTCCTCCGGGGTCATGAGCGCCGCGTAGGCGGCGAGGAGGTCGGGCTGCTCGATTCCCTCGTAAAAGAAGCACCACAGATCGACTACGCCCGGCCGCGCGGCCAGGGTCTCGGGTATCGAGATCGCGGGGAGCTGCAAGATAGGTGGCAGCATGGCGGGGCCGGCCCTGAGTATCCTAGAAGTTGCCGGCGCGTTCTAGAGCTTCCGGAAAGCCTCGCCGCTGCGCCCGACAATTCTACTTTTCTGAGGCGCAGCATGTATGCAATAATGCCCCCATGAAAAAATTAATTATTCTGATTCCCTTACTTTTAGGTTGTGACGCGCGCTTCCTCGATCAGCGCTCCGCGGAAGAGCGCGCACGCAGCGTCCTCGATTTCGCCATGGCGCCCGTGGATCTGGCGGGCGTGGATCTGGCGGGTCTCGACCTGGCCGAGCCGGCCGACAAGCTGCTCGCCCAGGGCTCGTTCATGGGGCGCGCCGGCCACGCGGGCAGCGGCGACGGCATGCTGTATCGCACCAAGGCCGGGGTCGAGGTCCGCTTCGCCGCCAACTTCAGCACCAGCGGCGTTCCGGGCCCGGCGGTGTTCCTGACCTCCCGCGACAGCATGGGCGGCAGCATCGACAGCCAGGCCGACATCAGCCTGGGCACCCTCAAGTCGACGACCGGGGTCCAGACCTACCCGGTCCCGCAGGGGGCCGACGTCGGCCGGCGCAACGTCTTTGTGTACTGCCAGCCGTTCCGGGTGGAAGTTTCCAAAGCGACTCTCGTGAACGTACCATGAAGCTCATGCGAACCCGCCTCTGCGCCCTGAGCGCACTCCTTTTGACGCTGGCCCCGGCGGTCGCGTCGGCCGGCCCGTGGACCCGCGACGCCGGGCACGCCTTCTTCAGCGTCTCGTACGGGCGCATCGCCTCGAGCTTCATCTTCGGGCCCGACTTCACCGTGCAGCCGCTTGGCGCCCGCTATGAGCAGCACGCCCTGCAGGTCTACGGCGAGGTCGGACTCATCGATCGCTGGCTGACCCTGACCGTCGAGCAGCAGCTCCTCCGCTACGGCCGCTTGCTCGGCCAGGGAGACACCTACGGGGTCGGCGACCTGCGCATGGGATTCTGGACCGGCCTGGTCACCAAGCCGGTGCGCCTCACCGCCGCCTTCATCGCCGGCGTTCCCATCGGCGATCCGTCCCCCACCGCGGGCAAGGGCGCGGATCCGGATGCGGAGCTCATCGCCCGCTCGCTCCCGACCGGCGACGGCGAGGCCGACTTCGAGCTGAGGCTCTCGTTCGGCTATTCCTTCGGCAAGAAGCGGCGCTGGCCGCTAGAGCACTACATCGTGGCCGAGGCCGGCTACTGGTTCCGCACCCAAGGGCACTCGCGCGATCTCAGCGGCAAGGTGGTGTACAGCCAGTTCGCCGACGATTTCACCTACAAGGCCGAGCTCGGGACAAAGTTCCCCTGGCGCTTTATCGAGCGCTTCTGGTTCATCGTTCGCCTGGCCGGAATCGAGTCGTTCGCCGATGGCGTCTCCGCCCAGAACACCTGCGCCACCGGCCTTGGCAACGGCGTCACCTATACGGCCTACGGCTTCGAGCTGGCCGGGCGCATCTACAAGGGCCTCGGCGCCAACATCGGCATCGACGAGGCCACCCGCGCCCGGTGCGTCGCCGCGGGCGCCAACTTCAAGATCGGCCTCACCCTCCAGTTCTGACCGGGCCCGACCCGCGACGCGCACGCCGCCTGGCCTGACCGGGCGCGGCGGGTCTTTCGCTAGCAAACCGGCTCAAGGGAACGGATAATACGATCATGCTTGAGCCAGGCCAGCCAATCGGCAACTACCGCATCGTGCAGAAGCTCGGCGAAGGCGGCATGGGCGCGGTGTTCGAGGCCGTGCATCAAGACATCGGCCGCCACGTGGCCATCAAGGTCCTGCACGCGCAGTACTCCAAGGATCACCAGGTCGCCATCCGGTTCCTCAACGA
>Ga0075160_10002917_pt1 | contig 9993 bp, 7 predicted proteins | sample JI91814C2DNA_FD_70969 | JGI IMG/M metagenome (GOLD analysis project Ga0075160, IMG submission 70969) | Wastewater effluent complex algal communities from Wisconsin, to seasonally profile nutrient transformation and Carbon sequestration -... | ecosystem: Engineered > WWTP > Effluent > Algae...
CGCACCGACTGCGCCAGCCCGACCCACGGCGTGTTCAGGGTGTCCGTGCGGAACCGCCGTTCGGCATCGAGCCGCCAGCCGGTGAGGCCGACGAGCAGCAGCCCAGCCGCCAGCAGCAGCGCCTTCGGCAACGGCGGACTCGGCCAGGCGCGCGCCACGCACCACGCCCCGGCGAACGCCGCGAACGCGTGGTAGTGCGGCCCGATCGACTGATGGAAGCTGTAGCGCAGCGACGCGATCAGCCCGAACGCCACGGTGCCGAGCAGCACGACGTCCTGACGATCGAGGCGGCGGCGCAGCAGTAGCCAGCCGAACGCCAGCACCGCCGGCACCCCGACGCCGTACTGCAACGTCGTCCAGGCGAGTTGGCCGTAGACCTTCGGCTGCAGCAGCTGTTCGAGCCCGGGGAACTTGGTGTCGCCGACCGTGACGCCGAACGACAGCCCGGTGGTCTCGTAGAGGCCCTTGCCGTGCACGAGCCACGCTGCCACCGTGCCGACGATCGCTGCGAACGCGAGCCACAGCCGCAGATCGCGCAAACGGTGCCGGGCCAGCAGCAGCGTCCAGCCGAACATCACCACGCCGAGCTGCAGCGCCGGCGGCTTCTGCAGTCCGGCCAGCGCCAGCGACGTGGCGGACAACAACAGCGACACACCGCTGCCGGTCGACAGGTAGCGCACGAACGGCGGCAGCGACGCCATCGCGAGGCCGAAGCTCAGCGCATCGGGCATCACGCGGGTCGCCATCAGCGCGGCACTGCCTGTGGCCAGCAGCGTGCACGTTCCGGCCAGTGCCCCGCCCGGCCCCGTGCGCCACTCCAACAGGCGGTGCACCGCGATCGCGCCGGCCAGCACGGCCAGCAGCGCCAACAACCTCCCGGGCCACTCGGCGTCGAGGTCGCCGATCCCGGCGAGCGACGTCGCGATCATCAGCTGGTAGAGCGGGAACTCGCACTCGACGTAGCCGGCGGTCGTGCCGCGCCAGTCGACGCGCGGGTGCAGCGGATCGAAGCCGTCGACCAGGAAGTTGCGCGCGATCGCCTGCGTGTCGCACTCGCGCCACGAGTAGCCGATGCCGTGCGGCACCACGAACCACGTGACGAGCGCCCAGACCAGCAGCACGGCGACGAGCCAGCGGCGGCCGTTCCGGACCCGGACCGCATCGGCGGGCGAGGGCAGGGCTGCGGCGAGTACAGGGAACGGGGCTTCAGCGGACACGGCGACTCCGGGGCGGACCGGCAACGAGCGAGGAGTGCGGAGCCTAAGCAGAACCCCGCCCCGCGTCATTCCCCAGCTCGCACCAGTCGCAGCGCCGTGCGCGGCCCGGGACGGCCGCGCGCCGCTCAGTGCTTGGCCGGCGCGTTCCCTTCCGCCGATGCCACCGCGTTCCGGTCCACCCGGAACGTCTCGACCATGCGCAGCAACTGCGCCATGCGATCGGAGCTCTCGATCGCCGACACCGACAGTTCCTCGGCGCTGGCGGCGTTGTCCTGGGTCGTCTGGCTCAGTTCGGTGACGCCGTGCGTCACCTGGTCCACACCCTGTCGTTGGCTGGTGGTCGCCTCCACCACACCGGCCAGGGACGTCGACACCTGGGCCGTCTGCGCATCGATGTCCCCGAGCGCTCGCATCACCTCGGCGGTGATGCGAGCGCCGTTCTCGGCGCGGCGGCACGCCTCTTCGATCAGCTGCTTCGTCTCGGTGGCGGCGGTGGCACTGCGCTGCGCCAGGTTGCGGACCTCTTCGGCGACCACGGCGAAGCCCTTGCCGGCCTCGCCAGCACGCGCCGCTTCGACCGCGGCGTTCAGCGCCAGCAGGTTGGTCTGGAACGACACGTCCTGGATCACGCCGACGATGCGCGTGACGGTGGCACTCGACTCCTGGATCGCGGCCATCGCCTGGTCGAGCCGGCGCACCTCTTCGTTGCCCCGGGTCGCCGACTCGCGCGCCCGCACGGCCCCGGCGGCCGCATCGCCGCAGGCGGCGGCGGTCTTCTCGGCCTGCTGCACGATCTCCTCGAGCGAGGCGTTGATCTCCTGGATCGTCGCCGCGTTCTGCGACGCACCGTGTGCCAATCGCTGCGACTCCTTCGAGATCATGCGCGCGGCGCCGTCGACATCGCCGGTCAGGTTGAGGACGTTCACGATGGTGTCGTGGATGCGCGAGACGAAGCGATCGAACCAGCCCCCGGCTTCACCGATCTCGTCGGCGCGGTCCATCGCCAGGCGCTTGGTCAGGTCGCCCTTGCCCTCGGCGACGTCCTGCAGCTGGGTGGTGAAGCGCTGCAAGGGCCGCCGCAGCGCCCGCTGCAACATGAACCAGAAGGCGCCGAGCGCCGCGACCATCACGGGCAGCGCGAACAGCAGGCCCTGGCCGAGGAACGAGGCGATCTGCGCGTCGCACGCAGCCAGCGGCAGCACCAGCTCGTAGGCGCCGTGGGTGTCGCCCACCTTCCAATTCTCCATGCGGAAGCCGGCGATGTCCTTGCCGTCGCCGGTCTTGCTGGTCGCCGGATCGCCATGGCAACCCATGCAGCTCTGGTCGAGCCGGATCGCGCGCAGGTAGTGCAGGTTGTTGTTCGCGTCGTCGATCCGCGACAACGAGTCGATGCCACCGGCCTTCACCTGCGTCTCCAGGTCGCTCAGCAGCCGGGTGCGGAACGCGCCGTTCTCGCGATCCGAGTTGGGATCGTTGTCGGGGTCGCGCGCCTCGAACGCCGTGATGCGGAAGTCGATGCCCTCGCGCTTCGCGGCCGCCTTCGCCGACGCCCACCCGGCGACCACCGGGATCGCGTCGTAGAGCCTCGCGGCTTCGTAGCCCTCGCCGCTGGCGATCTTCTCGCGCAGTTCGGCGACCAACGGTTCGACCTGGAACAGGCCGTCCGCGTGGAGCTTTGCGACGTGGTCCTTGGCCGCGTCGGCGACCGCGGTGAACGCGGCGGCCTTCTCGACCATCAGGCCCTCGGCACCTCGTCGGTAGCTGCGTGCACTGTTCCACAGCAGCACGGCACCGACACAGAAGAGCACGACGATCGCGCCGAACAGGACCCGGGTGGACAGGCTTCGAGCGACCTTCATGCTGCCGAGGATCGGGTGTCCGGCGGGTCCACTCGATGGGGTCTGCCCCCTACACGGATGCCCCTACGACGAGGATCCGAGCCCGACTTGGCATCGCGCTCTCGCGAACACCGACGCATCGGGCCACATTCCCCGAGATTTCGCGAGGCTGCTGCATCCAAGGACACGTCTCGAGGAACTGAGCACTCCGGATGACGCCCCAAGCGACACCACCCACCGTGCGGATTCCCGCACCCGAGCCTGCAACTGCGGTCGAGGAGCTGGTGCAGCGGCACCTGCGCGACGTCTGGCGCTACCTACGGACCCTCGGTGCCAGGCCCGAACACGCCGACGATCTCGCGCAGGAAGCGTTCCTGGTCGCGCTGCGGCGCGGCGCAGCAGAGTTGGCGCCAGCCGCCACGGCGGCGTTCCTGCGGCGCACGGCGCGCTTCCTGTTCCTGCACCATCTGCGCGACCGCCACCGCGACGCCGCCTTCCTCGACGCCGTCGACGAACTGTTCGCCCGTGAGGAGGCGAACGGGGGCGGCGACCCGCAGCTCGACCGGCTGCGCCATTGCCTCGCCGCCCTGCCGCCGCGCGCACGGGAGGCCGTGGAACTCTGGTACGGCGTCGACGCCGACGACGAGACCCGCCGGGATCACCTCGCGGCCCGATTCGGTTTGAAGCCGCACGGCCTGAAGAGCCTGCTGCAGCGCGTACGCCGCCAGTTGCGCGACTGCATGGAGAAGGAACCGACATGAACCCCAACGAGCCCGAAGACCGTTCCCCGTCGATGCGCGCCGCCATGGCCCGTCTGGACACCGCTCTGTACGAGCACGCCGGCATCGGGCCGGCCCCGGATCTGGAGGCCCGGGTGATCGCCGCCCTCGCCGCCGCACCTCCGCGAGCTCGCACGTGGTTTCCCTCGCAATGGCTGCTGGCGGCGTCGGTGCTGCTCGGCGTCGCGGTCGTCGGAACCGTCGCGTGGCTGCAGCGCCATTCCACGGTGCAACGAGCGACCGCGCCATCACCCCAAGATCCGCCCGCTGTGCCCCCAGCACCGCAGGACCCGGAGCCGGCCCCGGCTGTCGAGCGGGGCGTGACGTGGATCGCCGACTACGCGGACAACCTCGTCTTGGCCGTCGACGCCACGGGCAAGGTCCTCGAGAGCCTCAACGAGGCCTACGGCGTGTGGGATGTGGAGCCGATCGGCGACGATCGGCTGCTGATCACGGAGTTCACCATGAGCTCTGTTCGCGAAATCGACCGCAAGACGAAGCGCACCGTGTGGTCGTTCGGGAACCTGAAGAACCCCTACGACGCAGATCGTCTGCCGAACGGCAACACGCTGATCGCCGACTCGTTCGGCAGCCGTGTCATCGAGGTCGATCCGAAGGGCGTCATCGTCTGGTCGTTCGCAAAGGACATCCGGCCGTTCGACTGCGATCGCCTGCCGAACGGCAACACACTGATCGCCGACGTGCTGAAGGATCGCGTGATCGAGGTCGACGCGAAGGGCGAAGTGGTCTGGGAGGTGCGTGGGATGCCGTTCGCGCACGACGCCGACCGCCTGCCGAACGGCAACACGCTGGTGACGCTGCGCAACAAGGGCTCGGTCGTCGAGGTCGATCGCGACGGCGAGGTCGTCTGGGAACTCACCGGGCTGATGTCGCCGGCCGATGCCGATCGCCTCCCGAACGGCAACACGCTGGTCGCCGAGAACCAGCAGGTCCGCGAGTTCGACCCGCGCGGCAACGAGGTCTGGAAGAAGGAAGTGTCCTGGGCGGTCGAGGTCTGCCGGCAAGCGCGCTGAGCTTCGATCGCGCCGCGGCCACCCGATGGAGCAGCGCGGGCATTGGGCCCGACCCGGCTGCGCGGCAAACCTGGGACGATCGGGCACGGCGCCGACGCGCCCGCCTCGCTATCGTCGCCATCTCCCTTCCCAGAGGTTTTGCCATGATCCGACTCGTTCGTTCGTTCGCGTGGAGCGCGCTGTTCGCTCCGGCCCTGCTGGCACAGGATCCAGCCCCCGCCACGCCACCGGCGCCGACCGCACCGGCCACCAAGGTCGCGGCGAAGAAGCAGGAGACGCCGGTCTACGACGAGAAGGCCGATGCGCGCCAGCAGGTCGCGCAAGCCCTCGCCAAGGCCAAGAAGGAGAACCAGCGCGTGCTGATCCAGTGGGGTGCCAACTGGTGCGGCTGGTGCAAGTGGCTCGCGGCGACGATGAAGTCCGACCGCGGCGTCAGCCACGAACTGCTCTACGAGTACCAGGTCGTGCACGTCGACGTCGGCCGGTTCGACAAGCACATGGACCTGGCGAAGGAGCTCGGCGCCGAGTTCAAGGCGATCCCGTTCCTGACCCTGCTCGACGCCGACGGCAAGCCGCTGGCCCAGCAGAACACCGAACCGTTCGAGACCAAGGTCGACGGCAAGGACGGGCACGATCCGCAGAAGCTGGTCGCCTTCCTGAAGGAGCACGCCGCGAAGCCGCTGGTGGCCGCCGACGTGCTCGCCGCCGGCCTTGCACAGGCGAAGCAGTCGGGCAAGCGCGTGTTCCTGCACTTCGGTGCGCCGTGGTGCGGCTGGTGCCATCGCCTCGAGAACTGGATGGCGCGGCCCGAGGTCGCGGCCCTGCTCGCCAAGGACTTCGTCGACGTCAAGATCGACAACGACCGCATGACCGGCGGCGAGGCCGTCTACAAGGCGCAGCTGCAGACGGCCGGACAGGAGGCGAGCGGCATCCCGTGGTTCGTGTTCCTCGACGGCGAGGGCAAGCTGCTGGCGCACGCGACCGGCCCGAAGGGCAACGTCGGGTTCCCCTACCAGCCCGAAGAGGTCGAGCACTTCGGCACGATGCTGAAGGCGGCCAAGCAGAACCTGAGCGACGCCGAGGTCGCCACGTTGGTGCAGATGCTGCACGAGAACCGGAAGGCGGACGAGGCGAAGAAGAAGGGCAGCGCCGCAGGCACGCCCGCCATGCCGGCGACGCCGCTGGTGCCGACCGGCCCGCAGTGATGCGGGACCACCGCTGACGGGCGATTCGCAGCATTGACCCCGGCGCGCCGAGCCCGCCCCTTGGCCGCGCGCCGGCGCGGCCTACAGACGGCCCCGCATGAGCTTGCTGGGTTCGTTCTCCGACGAGATCGCCGCCATCGTCGCGCGCGTCCGCCCTGCCGTGCTGCACCTGCGCACGCACGGGCGCGGCCGCAGCGGCACCGGTTCGGGCTTCGTGGTCTCGGACGACGGCCTCGCCCTCACCAACCACCACGTCGTGCAGGGTGCTGCGAACGTCGAGGCGATGCTGCACGACGGGCGCACGCTGCCGGCCGAACTGCTCGGCAGTGATCCGGCGACCGACCTGGCGCTGCTGCGCGTGCCGGGCACCGCGACCGAGCCACTCGTGCTCGGCGACTCGAACACGCTGCGCGTCGGTGACTTCGCGCTGGCGATCGGTTGCCCGCACGGCCTGTCGCACACGGTGACCGCTGGCATCCTGAGCGGGCTCGGTCGCGCGCTGCCGGGCCCCGGCGGCCAGTCGATCGAGGACGTGATCCAGACCGACGCACCGCTGAACCCGGGCAACTCCGGCGGCCCGCTGCTCGACGGCAACGGCACCGTGGTCGGCATCGCGACCGCGATTCTGCCGATGGCGCAGGGCCTGTGCTTCGCGGTGCCGTCGGCGACCGCCCAGGTCGTGCTCGAGGAGCTGCGCGAGTTCGGCAAGGTCGTGCGCGGCTGGCTCGGCATCGCCGTGCAAGGCGTCGAACTGGCGCCGACCATCGCGCATCGCCTCGGCCTGCCGTCGCCGCGTGCGCTGGCGGTGGCCGCGGTGACGCCGGGTTCGCCGGCGGCGAGCGGCGGCGTGCTGCCCGGCGACCTGCTGGTGTCGATCGAGCAGCGACCGATCCGCGGCGTCGGCGACCTGTTCGCCGGGCTGCCGCGGCGCACGATCGGCGCCCCGCAGCAACTTCGCCTGCTGCGGCACAACGAGATCCTGCGGACGGTTGTGACGCCGGCGCAAGCCCCCGGGCGAGCTGCCTGAGCCGTCGCTGCGGCCTGCTGCGTATGTGCCAAGGGCGTCACCTGCCGAGCGACCCTTTGCCGCACACTAGTCAGGACGCAGCATCGTCACCCCGATCCGGAGACCCATCATGAACGCACTCACGTCCCTGTTCTTGTCGTCCTGCCTGTGCCTGCCGCTGTTCGCGCAGGAACCCGCGAAGGAGCCACCGAAGCCAGCGCCGGAAACCAAGCAGCAGGAGCCGAAGACCGAAGCCCCGAAGACCCTGCAGCTCGGCGCGCGCGTCGACGGCAAGACGACGCTGACCGACATCGACGGCAAGGCCGTCATGGCCCACGAGTTCATGGGCAAGGTCACCGTGGTCAACTTCTACTCGATCCAGTGCCCGATCCAGCGCGCGTGGGACAGCCGCCTCGCCGAGATCCAGAAGGAGTTCGAAGGCCAGGGCGTGGTGTTCCTGCACATCGACAGCAACGTCACCGAGATCGGCGAAGAAGCGCCGAAGCCGGACGGTGAGCAGAAGCCCTACGCGAAGATCCGCGAGCACCTGAAGGCCGAGGGCCTGCCGTTCCGCGTGCTCGCCGACCACGGCAACAAGATCGCCGACTTCTTCGAGGCGAAGACCACGCCGCACGTCTACGTGTTCGGCCAGGACGGCAAGCTGATCTACAAGGGCCTGGTCGACGACGACCAGAAGAACCGCAACGCCGAGAAGCGGAACAACTACCTGCGCGACGTGCTCGGCAAGCTGCTGAAGAACGAGAAGGTCGAGCCGTTCACGACCAAGGAAGAGGGCTGCTCGATCAAGCGCGTCGGCGCTGGTGGTGCACGCGGCGAACGTGGCGGTCGCGCGCGTGGCGAAGGCGGCGGTCGCGGCGAGAAGCCGAAGGCGAACGGTGGCAGCTGAGCGGCTGCTGCCGGGACTGCTGCTGCTGGCCGCCTGCTCGGGCGAGCCGGCAGCGCCCGCACCCGAGGCCGGCAAGCCGGCGGCCGCGCCGGCGCCGAGCGTGAGCGCCCCCCCGGCCCCGGCGACGAACGCCTTCGTCGTCGAAGCCCGCGACACCGCCGGCGTGATGCAGTGGCTCGCGGCGCAGCGAGGCAAGCCGGTGCTGGTCAACTTCTGGGCGACCTGGTGCGCGCCGTGCGTCGCCGAACTGCCCGACCTGCTGGCCGGCACGCGCGCGTTCCGTGACAACGGCGGCGTCGTCGTCACCGTCGCGATGGAGCAGCTCGGCCTCGACCTGACCGTCGCGCAGGCGGTCGCCAAGGCCACCGCGAAGGCGAAGGAGCTCGGCTTCGACGTGCCGGTGCTGGTCTGCACCGACGACGAGATGACGAAGATCCGCCAGGTGCTCGGCGTCGAGATCGGCGGCCTGCCGCAGACGCTGACCTACGATCGAGCCGGCAAGCTGGTGCACCAGCACGAAGGGCCGGCGGACGCCGAGGAGTTCGCGGCGCTGGCGAAGGACGCGGCGGCGCGCTGACGCGGCGGCCGCGCGGCCTCAGCGCGCCGACTTCGGCTCAGGGGCCTTGCGCCCCGTGCGCTGCAACGTCTCTGCCAGGAACTGCTGGTAGCCCGTCAGCCAATCGCCGCCGAGCACGTGCTCGACGATCGGCTTGCCGACGTTCGGGTCGACGCTGACGTAGGTCGGTGTGGTGGTCCGGCCCTCGACCAGGTCCTGGCGCAGCTGCAGATGGCGCTTCCAGTTCGCCGGCTTGACGCGACCCTCGACGTCGAGGTGCAGCCGCGCTTCGACGAAGTGCTCCATCAGGATCGGCGCGATGGTCTTCTGGGGCATGATGCCTTTCTCGACCCCGCGGCAGTTGGAGCAGTTGAAGCCGGTGAAGTTCACCAGCAGCAGCTTGCCCTCTGCCTTCGCCTTCGCGACCGCAGCCTCGTAGTCGTCGACAACGACGGCGTGCAAGGCCTTCACCCGCTCCTCGCCGTCTTCCTGCGGGATCTCGTCGAACCCGTAGTTCGGGGCCAGCGCGGTCATCACTTCGCCAGTGGCCTCCCGACCGCCGACGTAGCTGCCGAAGTAGCCGGCCAACAACGCGGCCACGACTCCCGACGCGAGTCGCCCGGGGCCTGCGACCGCGCGCGGACGGAAGCCGACAAGGTACGCCGCGAGCACGACGAAGATCAGCGCCCAGATCCCGAAGAACACTTCGCGCGGCAACCAGTGCAGGCCGAGCGCGATCTCGGCGTTCGACAGGAACTTCAACGCCGCGGCGAGCTCGATCCAGCCGAGCGAGACCTTCAAGACGTTCATCCAGTCACCGCTCTTCGGCAACGTCTTCACCTTGCCAGGCAGCAATGCCAGCGCCACGAAGGGAGCCGCCATGGTGAGCCCGAACACCGTCATGCCCAGGATGATGTGCGTGCCGCCGCCCTTGACCGTGGCACCGAGCAGACCGCCGACGACGGGTGCCGTGCACGTGAACGACGTCACCACGAGCGTGGCGCCCATCAGCAGAACGCCGCCGAGTCCACCCACACTGCGAGACTTGCCGGCGAGATCGGTCAGGAAGCGCGGCGGCTGCAGCGTGAACAACCCGAGCAAGGAGAAGGCGAACACGAGGAAGGCGAACCCGATGATCGAGTTGGTGATCCAGTGCGCAGCAAACACCTGCACACCACCGCCGATCGATCCGATCGAAGCGGCCAGCACGCCGATCAACGCGAACATGCCGACGATGCCACCGCCGTAGGCCAGCGCCAGCGGCAGCACCCTGCCGCCTCGGGCATCCGCCTGCTTCGTGAAGAAGCTGAACGTGATCGGGATCATTGGGTAGGTGCACGGCATCACCAGTGCGAGCAACCCGCCGAAGAAGCACGTCACGATCAGGAACCAAAGCGACCCTTCGTCCTTTGGCTTCGTGGGCTCCTGAACCTCGGTCTCGCCCCCACCAG
>Ga0075160_10002920_pt1 | contig 9985 bp, 9 predicted proteins | sample JI91814C2DNA_FD_70969 | JGI IMG/M metagenome (GOLD analysis project Ga0075160, IMG submission 70969) | Wastewater effluent complex algal communities from Wisconsin, to seasonally profile nutrient transformation and Carbon sequestration -... | ecosystem: Engineered > WWTP > Effluent > Algae...
CAACATTCCGGGTATTGTTGGTATCGGAGAGAAGACGGCCACTGAACTCATCATGAAGTTTGGTGATCTCGATACTATCTACAAGAAACTTAAAAAGAACGAAGCGGCTTTTGTGGAAGCTGGTGTGAAGCCGCGTATCATCAAGCTCCTCAAAGAAGGGGAGGAGGAGGCCCGCTTCTCGAAGATGCTCGCGACGATTCGGACCGATGTGCCGCTTGATTTCACCATGCCGACAGTCTCGTGGCGCGAGGCCGTCGATACTGACCGTGTCATTACTCTCTTTAGTGAACTGGGATTTCGGACGCTCAGTAGTCGCGTCAAGACACTCCTCGATGTGCCACAGAGCGTTGAGGTGGCCGCCTCGACTGTCGACCCACATGAACTCGCCGAAGCCCAGGTCCTCCTCTGGCTCTTAGAAAGTGAACGTACGAACGCCACGGTCGTCGATATTATTGAGTACGGACGAGCTTACTTTGGCACGCTTGATTTCACCTCAACCCGGGAGCGACTGTTAGAAGAAGTTGAGAAGACTGGTCAGCTTAAGGCGGTGTATGAACAAATCGAACGCCCGCTCCTTGAGGTGGTGGCCCATCTGTCACAGACCGGTATCACCCTTGATGTGCCATACCTGAAGACACTATCAACGACCATGCATGCGGAACTCACGAAGCTCGAAGCGACTATTTATGAGTGTGCTGGTACGACGTTTAATATCAATTCACCAAAGCAACTTGGGGACATTCTCTTTGATACGCTCGGGCTTAAGCCGAAGCACCAGAAGAAGACCGCGGGCGGACAGCGTTCTACTAAGGAGTCAGAGCTTGAGAAGCTCAAGGATGATCACGTCATCATCCCGGCCATTTTGCGCTACCGCGAACTCCAGAAGTTAGTTTCGACCTATATCGATGCTCTACCGGCACTCGTCGGAGCAGATGGCAAGATTCGTACCACCTTCCTCCAGACCGGAAGTGTGACAGGACGCATGGCGTCACGTGATCCCGGACTTCAGAATATTCCGATTCGTACCGAAGAGAGCCGGGCCATTCGCCGTGCCTTCGTGGCTGACCCCGGCTTTACCATGGTCGGTATCGACTACTCACAGATTGAGCTTCGTATCGCCGCTATTCTTTCTAGCGACAGCAAGCTTATTGAAATCTTCGCCCGCGGGGAAGACGTTCATACCGGAGTCGCCGTTCGCGTCTTTGGGGTGACGCCCGAGGAAGTGACGAGCGACATGCGCCGCAAAGCCAAGGTCATTAACTTCGGCATCCTCTACGGTATGGGCGTGAATGCGCTAAGGCAGAATCTCGGCGAGGATACCAGTCGCGAAGAAGCTCAGTCCTTCCTCAATGCCTACTTCAACACCTTTACGAGACTGGCTGATTACCTCGAAGAGACGAAAGAGTTCGCCCGCGAACATGGGTACACCGAGACGCTCTTTGGTCGTCGTCGTCATTTCCCTGGTATTAAGTCGAACGCTCCGTTCATTCGAGCGCAGGCTGAACGTATGGCCATCAACGCTCCGATTCAGGGCACAGCCGCTGATGTGATGCGTATCGCGATGAATGAGGTGTATGCCAAACTATCAGCCGACGGGCGCTTAGACGACGTTCGTATGCTCTTGCAGGTACACGATGAACTCGTGTTTGAAATTAAAAACGAGCTGGTCTCAGAAGTGGTGCCAGAACTTGAAGCTATTATGGAAAATGTGCTTCGGGACCAGACGACCTACGGTGTGCCGATTAAGGCTGATGTGGCCATCGGACCGAACTGGGCAGACTTAGTTGATCAGAAATAACAAACCGCATGCTGTACGTATTTTATGGAAGTGGGGATGGGGCGGTGCGCGAGGCGGCGTATGGCAAGCTTGATGCGCTCCGCGCCAGTTGGCCTGATTTGAATGTGACCAAGCTCGACCCGGACGAATATGAAACCGGTCTCCTCGCGAGTGCTGGGAGTACGGTGTCGCTCTTTGGAGCGCCACAGGCGTACCTCATTGATACCCCGTCACTCGCCGCTGACTTCTGGGCTGAGCTAGAGCAAGAAGTCGCGGCGCTCGCGGCCTCGCCACACCATTTCATTGTCATTGAAGGGACGCTCTTGGCCGCACAGAAGAAGCCGCTCGCTGCCGCCGCGCTTGAGATGACCGAGTATAAAGGGGAGGGAACAGAACGGTTCGATACCTTCAAGATGGCGAATGCCTTAGTTGAAAAGGATAAGCGGACCCTCTGGATTTATCTCCAAGACGCTGTAGCCGCTGACCTGCCGGCCGAAGAAATAATCGGAGTCTTGTGGTGGCAGCTCAAGACTTTACGTCTCGCGATGTTCACGAAAAGCGCGACTGAAGCCGGAGTAAAGGATTTCCCATATAACAAAGCCAAGCGCGCCCTCAGTAATTTCAAACCCGGTGAAGTCGAAGCCTTGTCACGCTCTTTGCTCAAGTTGTATCACGATGGCCATGCCGGCAAGACTGATATCAATCTCGCGCTTGAGGAGTGGGTGCTTAGGATGTAATCAATATGATGTACATATATTTATATGGGGGATTCTTTATAGTTGCCTGGTATCTCGCAAAACGATACCCGGACCAAGATTTTCGAACTTTCAAAATCGTGTCATTCTCCCTTACGGTTTTATCTCTGTATCAGTGGTATTCCGAAAATTACCTTGACCTAAGTGAGTTCATTCGAAGTATTGAATATTATGTTGGACAAGCAACAAACGTAGTCTTCTTTGCAATAATTATGATTACGTTTGCCAAAGCGATTCGGAAGAATAGACAAAGAGATGGTGGATAAAATTAGTAATACCTTCAACTTTCACAATCTAGTTATGCAAGAAATTAACTTTAATAGAATTGGAATTATAAGAAAAAGCATACACCCAAAGGAAATTGGATGGTATGTTGCAATCTGTGATGATAGTAAAAACATTGGTGGCTATAAGATTTACACTTCTAATAATAAAAACTTCACTGGTACAGCCGATGGTGCCGAAATACAATTTAACAATTGGGTTGAGCACTATGCCGATATTGAAGAATTCATTAAAGGTTGGGAGTGGCAGATAGATTGGACAAATGAATTCTTGCCATCGGAGTGGACTGGATAAGTAATTAGACGGCGTCTCCCACACATACGACGAGAACGGCAACCAGCAGACCGCCGGCACCCGCTCATACAGCTGGAACTATGACAACCGGATGACCCAAACTGCTGGCCCTGGTCTCACCTCCGCCACACATACCTGTATGACTCCACCGGTACCCGAGCCACGAAGACCTCAGGTGGCGTAACCACCAGATATTCATCGTCTCTAGATGTGCATGCTATGATATTTTGGTATGCACCTGACGAAGAAAGCCGTCTTACAGACACTTGATAATCCAAGAGCCAAACACTTCACGCTCGTGAATGATGTCTTGGCGCTCGCCACGGTAATCTCGATACTGGCGATTGTGCTCGAGACCGTGCCAGCCCTCGCCGTATACCATGGAACCTTTCTCACTATCGAGTGGGTAGCAGTCGCCTTGTTTACTTTAGAATATGTAGCTCGAGTTTGGGCTATTCCACGAAAACGCGATTATGTTTTTAGCCCATTTGGAATTGTCGACCTGGTGGCCATTTTGCCAACGTTCTTCGGATTAGGTAACTTTAGTTTTCTTAAATCGGCACGCGTAGTACGCATCATTCGTTTCCTCCGACTGATTCGTATCGCCAAGATCTCACATTCCAAGGTAGAGAACGTCGAAGAGACACTCGGGGTCTATGGTTTCAATATTGCACTCTATGCCCTCACGCTACTTCTCGTTCTCTTGGTTTTGGGAGTCACACTCCATACTTTCGTGAGTACTGAAGAATCATATTGGAGTGTGCCGACGGCCATGTACTGGGCGTTCTCTGTCTTCTTGGGAGGGTTACCGGCGCCAATTCCAGAAGGCACATTTGGAACGACGATTTTCATTATTACCAAGTTCTGCGGCATGGCTCTCTTTGGACTCCTCGTGGGAGTGGTCAGCAAGATGTTCAATCAGCTGATTTTGGGAGGGAAGGGGAAGTAGGGAGGTTTAATGGTCTGGTCCAGGGCTTTGGTCTATTTCAAGAGAGAAGTGATACTATATCTCTATAGAGATAATTTTAATTATATGACCACAACTTCAATCCAGACCCTAGAAAATCTTAAGCGGGAAATCGAACGAGAGGCGCAAGAATTAGAGAGAAAGGAGCAAGAACATAAAAGAAAACTCACTGAGGCAGCTCGGAAAAAGCAGGACTATGAGAGAAAGCAGGCTGAAGCAGATAAAATCAAACAGGATTACGAGAGAAAACAAGTTGAAGCGGATAGGTTAAAGCAGGACTATGAAAAAATTGAGGAGGAAGCAAACGCTATCCAAGGTGAAGTACAGCGACTTGAGCAACAGAGGGCGCAAGGAGAAAGTGAACTAAGGACCATGCAGCAGGAGTTAGAAAGAATGATGAAGGATAAAAAGTAAGAGGTTGTATAGACCTGCAGGGGTATCTCCCCTTACAGGGGCAGTACCCCAATTGGCTAGATTACTTCGCTACGCTCGTAACCTAGCTCAATCGGGCTTCGCCTGCTGGGCGGACGTCCCCACGAGTTACTAACGGGATCGTCCTGACGGTCACCAATGTATTTTTGTCGTCACCAGTCACTAAGTATAATTTTCCAGCAGGGATCGGTCACCACTGCTAAGCATAATGTTTCGCGAGCTCACATTCTGCTAAGCAGTCGCGACCCCGCCCCTTCTTCGCCTGAGACGCTTCGCTCTCGGGTCCCCGAAGAAGGGGTTCGATCCCTGCTGGGCGTAAAAATGAAAGGGCCAAAGCAAATGCTTTGGCCCTTTCATTTTTTGTCCGCCCAGCAGGGATCGAACCTGCGACCTTCTCCTTAAAAGGGAGCTGCTCTACCGGCTGAGCTATAGGCGGATATTTGATTGTATAGCGCTGACCTCTCCTTAAGAAGGGTAGACAGTGCGGGGCAGTGTCTACGCCTACCGGTGCTGAGGCTTGGCGGATATTTGATTGTATAGCGCTGACCTCTCCTTTCTGGCGCTAACCACATTGTACTTTAAAGTGTTCCGGTGAACTTTAAAGTCGTCGCACTATACCACAGGATATGGACAAATCAAAAAACTTTTTCCGTGGTCGGGCACGGTATTCTCTGGTACTGTAACAGCGTATGAAGTATGTCATGCTCTGCGATATCAGAAGCCACTATAACGTCGGGGCCATCTTTCGCACCTGTGACGGCGCGGGTGTGGCTAAAGTATTTCTCGCGGGTTACACACCAGCTCCCGTAGACCGCTTCGGGCGATTGGTTCCGGAGATACACAAGACCGCCCTGGGTGCGGAGACGACTGTGCCGTGGGAGTCTGTCATCGATGCGGTGGCTACACTAGCGAAGCTTAAAGAAGAGGGTTTCAAGGTGGTCGTAGTAGAACAGGTGCCTGGTTCGGTCATGCTCGCTGACTTTGCTGTACCGACACAGGTGGTCTATGTTTTGGGGAGTGAGACCGAAGGTGTGCCAGCCAATGTTGTCGCCCTGGCTGACACCGTGCTCGAGTTACCGATGCAGGGAGTCAAAGAGTCTCTGAATGTTTCAGTCACGGCCGGTATCGTGTTGTATCATACTTAGATGGAAACCCTCCTCTCCTCGCGGTACATTTTTATACTCTTTGCGCTAGTTGGTCTGCTCTTGGGGGTGGGGTTTGTTTACCCTGCTTTATGGTGGGCCGGTCTTATTGGAGTAGCTTCTTTCATTACGCTCTCGGTCAGGACTTCAACTAAGCGGGCGGCGCTCGGGGGCGTGCTAGCTTGGACCATCAAAAGCATGTTGGTTCTACTGTGGTTTTTCACTACTGAACCTTTTGCCTGGTTACCGGCTCAATATTCTGAACCTGCCTGGTCTACCATTCTCATCTTTTGGGCGTATGTCAGTCTTCTGCTTGGTCTTGCCGGAGGTCTGGTCTCAGTCGGGAGCAAGCAACTGTGGCAGAATTTTCGTCCCCAGATATTCTGGGCAGCGTTTCCATTTCTGTGGGTAGCGGGAGAGGTTCTCGGCAGCCTTCTTTTCTCGATTGGTACCTACGGCGAAGGAGGAAGTGTGGGAGTGGCTTTTAGTTTTGGTTACGCTGGCTATTTATTGGCAGAGCATGGTCTCATCGCACCATTAGCCCAGCTGGGAGGTGTCTACTTACTCTCCTTTGTGTCCGCTCTCTTGGCGTGTGGTCTTTGGTATTTTGCTACAGAGAGTACTCTAAGATTCAGAAGGTCGGCTGTAGTTGGTGGACTCCTCATTATCATCTTCTTGGCTGAGGTTTCTCTCGGTGAAAATACTCCATTGTCACAAGAGTCAATCACCGTCGCCGTGGTTGAGACAGAGTTCACGAGTCTCATGATGCGTGACGAAACCTGGGCTGAGTATCGAACCAGTGTTCTAAGTAGGGCTGTTAAGGCGGCGCTCGAAAAGAATCCAGACTATCTAGTACTACCCGAAGACGCTCGCTTTACGCCTGGTGGGGGCAGTGTGGCGACTATGTATGACCGCTTTAGGTTGTTATATGGAGATTCAGATACCGTTCTACTAGATAGTCGAGCTGTCCTAGTGGGGGATGGCGGAACTGTCCTCCGGGCTTACATTTTTGATGGCTTAGCCAAGCAGGCCTGGTCCACCGACAAGCAAACTCTCGTCCCGGCTGGTGAGTATGTGCCGTATGTGACAAAGCTCGTTACTACTTTACTGGCCAACAGTCTCACAGAGAGTCTGGACAACAATCTCGTTTATCGAAGAGGGCCACAGGCCAGTCAGGCGCAGTTCCCAGCGCATGTGCCGGCGGTCTTATTCTGCTTTGAGAGTGCCAACCCGCTTGCGGTCTTCAAACTGACAAGAGAGCGGACCGTGCCATTTATTGCGCATCCTATCTCACATGCGATGTTCTCAGCTCCGACACAGTTGTGGTGGCAGCTCGATACGATGCTTCGTGTCCAAGCCGTCTTTAATCAGGTGCCGATTGTGAGCGCTGGTAATGAAGCAGCCAGTACTCTCTATCAAATAGACGGTTCGCTAGTTCGTCCAGAAATTATCGCCACCGGAGAGAGGTGGCAAGTAGGACTGTTTCGGTGGTAACATTATTTTATGAGTGACTATATTCTGAATAAAGTTCTCAGTTTCGCGGCGGTCTTCTTGTGCATACTGATCACCTACGCTCTGTTTGGCTACACGACCACCCAGTGGCAGATCATTCTCCTTTGTGTCGTTGTCTTTGGCTACGCTCATTTTCTGGTTGGTTTTTACTATCAGATTAAGGGCTTCGCCCGAACTGAAAGACCAGTTGTCCGCTATCTAACATTTCTGTTTTTGACCGTTCTCTCTATTGGTATTGCCTACCTTATCTTTGCGGTGTTTGGTTTTGTGGCTGGTCTCTTCCTGGGTTTCCTATACTTCCTGTTGCACGGACTCCTTAATGAGCAGACGCTCATTCTTAGACAAACCGGTCTTTCTGTACCCCTCTTGCCCCTGTGGGCCTTGGCCATCTTTATTATTTCACTTCTTATCTACTCGGTTCCAGACAAGACCTTCTTCTTTGATTACGCCCTCGTCTTTCATCCGGTCAGTGATTATGCTCTGACACAGATATTTAACACCAAGTATCTCAACCTGATGTACTTCCCGATTATTTTTTGGAGCGGCCTGTCTCTAGCCGCGGTTTTGCTTTTTGTAGCTTGGCGTCGTTATGAATTTCCGCGGATGATGCTGACCGTCGGGCTCTTTATAACTGTACTGACTGGTTTTGTTTTACTGTTGGCGGCTCCGCCGTATATCTATATGTATCTCTTCGTAGTTGGGTACCACTTCATGACCTGGCTGCTGTTTTATAGTGTGGAATTCAAGCGGCGGGGCACTGTGCCGTGGCGTAACTTTATCCTTATCAATGTAGGTGTCTTTGGTCTACTCGGCTATCTTCTGTCAGTTCATCATAATGAACCAACGGCGCTCACCGCTTTTGTTTTCGACTATCGTGTGTTTGTGGTCTTGACCTACATACACATTAGTACCTCGTTCATGAACGACGCTTGGTGCAAGAATTTAGAATCAAAGATCGCGGGCCATTTCTTCAATCGCTAGAGTGACTTCAACCGCATCGCTCCAGGGAGTCTTGGTACCATTTTTGCCCATGATGAAAGGATCGGTCCCTTTGCCAGAGACAATCACATAACCATTAGCTGGGGCAAGTTCGAGGGCCTTTCTGATGGCCAAGCGACGATCCATGATGATGGAAACTTTGTCTCTGTTCACGATGCCTTTCTGCATGGCTTCGACGATATCGCGTGGATCTTCGTCATAAGGGTCTTCATTCGTCAGGATGACGTGTTCACAGTATTTCTCAGCGATGGCGCCCATCTCTGGTCTCTTCCAGGTATCGCGTCCACCACCTGTGTTACCGAGGACGCAAATTTTGGGCACGTTAGGGAAGGCCTGATACAACTTTTCAAGTGAATCAGGGGTATGTGCATAATCAACCACGGCTGTCACGGGTTTCTCGGCATCGCGCGGAGTGGTGAATTGTTCGACGCGTCCCGCAATGGGTGGCAGGTCGCGGAGCGCCTTGTCGATGGTGAGGAGTGAAATACCAAGCGCCCGCGCGAAGGTGATAGCGGCGAGAATATTGTAGACGTTGAAGAGGCCAATCATCGGAACGCGAATCGTGGTGTCGCCAAAGACGAGACTGACACTATCTTTGTGAAGTGAATAGAGGGAAAGGTCTTTGAGTGAGTAGGGGAGTTTGTATTCGACTTTGAAGCCTAAGAAATCAGGCCCGTGTTCATCATCATAGTTGGCTACGATATAACGTGGGCGCTTCTGTGAAGTGGCCACTCTACGGGCGATCGATAGTTTGGCGTCTTTGTAGTTCTGGAAGGAACCGTGAGATTCAATATGTTCTGGAGTCAGATTGGTGAAGATGAGAGCGTCGAGTTCGATGTAGCGATGGCGGAATTGCTTGGCGCCTTCGGAGGTCATTTCGATAACGGCATGAGTACAACCGGCCGTGACTGCCTGGCGTAAGAAGCGCTGGACAAAGAAGCGTCCCGGCATGGTCATCTTGTATAGGTTGCGCTTACTTTGCCCAGCGATGCTGAACTGAATGGTCGAAAGTGACGCCACGGTATGGCCTTCGGTTTCGAGGATACGGGCGACGAGCTCGGTCACGGTCGACTTACCCTTGGTGCCGGTGACACCAATCACCATGATTTCGTTTGAGGGATGTTTGTACCAAAGGTCGGCTAGGTATGACAAGGCGAGGTGGTAGGGAGGACGGATGAGTTCAAGTAGCGGTCGAGGAATCAGACGTTTGAGACGAGTAATCATACATATATAAGTATACGGGAGGGGTCTCTGTTTTGCCAAAGCAGAATTCTTGTGTTCGTTTACGCCATCGGCGCGTGCTTGAGAACACCTTGAATGAGATCTTTCGCCTCGAGAGTAGGGTCGAGTTTGAGGACGAGCGTTCGAGCTTCCTTCTGGTCATAGCCGAGCGTAACGAGAGCATCGATGGCGTCTATCTGGGCAGTCGAGAGCATGGCGGTCGGATTGAGTTCGGCCACCTTCGGGGCTGAAGTGAGATCAATCTTGCCGGCTAGAGCCGTGACAATATTACTAGCTGTTTTCTTTCCGATACCTGAGACTTTGTGGAGGTGTTCGGCATCTTGCAAGACGACGGCGGTCGCGATGAGATCTGTGTCAGCCTGACAGAGGATTTGGAGAGCGGACTTTGGTCCAATCTTAGGAATAGTCAGCAGGAGTTCGAAATACTCCAGTTCCTTCTCCGTCTTAAAGCCATAGAGATCAAGGGCTGTTTCCCGCACGGCCAGGTGGGTATGCATTAGGACCTGGTCACCAATGGCGTAGTTGTGGCGCAGGGCGTTTGTATAGACTAGGTAACCAACCCCATGGATAGTAAGGACGA
>Ga0075160_10002924_pt1 | contig 9979 bp, 11 predicted proteins | sample JI91814C2DNA_FD_70969 | JGI IMG/M metagenome (GOLD analysis project Ga0075160, IMG submission 70969) | Wastewater effluent complex algal communities from Wisconsin, to seasonally profile nutrient transformation and Carbon sequestration -... | ecosystem: Engineered > WWTP > Effluent > Algae...
TCGCGCAGGCCGCGCAGGATCGACACCGTGTCCTCGACGGTCGGTTCCTCGACCAGCACTGGCTGGAAACGTCGCTCGAGGGCCGGGTCCTTCTCGATGTACTTCCGATACTCGTCGAGCGTCGTGGCACCGATGCAGTGCAGTTCGCCGCGGGCCAGCATCGGCTTCAACATGTTGCCGGCGTCCATCGCCCCCTCGGCCTTGCCGGCGCCGACGATCGTGTGCAGCTCGTCGATGAACAGCAGTACGCGTCCTTCGCTGTTCTTGATCTCGGTGAGCACGGCCTTGAGTCGCTCCTCGAACTCGCCGCGGTACTTTGCGCCGGCCACGAGGCTGCCCATGTCGAGCGCGAACACCGTCTTGTCCTTCAGGCCCTCGGGCACGTCGCCGCGCACGATACGCTGTGCGAGGCCTTCCGCGATCGCGGTCTTGCCGACTCCCGGTTCGCCGATCAGCACCGGGTTGTTCTTGGTCTTGCGCGACAGGATGCGCACCACCCGCCGGATCTCCTCGTCGCGCCCGATCACCGGATCGAGCTTGCCCTCCCGACACATCTGCACGAGGTCGCGGCCGTACTTGCCGAGCGCTTCGTAGGTCGCCTCCGGAGTCGCACTCTGGACCCGCTGGTTGCCGCGCACCTCCTTCAGGGCGTTGAGGAACCGTGCGTCCTCGACGGCGAGCTTCTTGAAGACGTCGCGCAGCCCGTTCTTCGCGTTCTGCAGCAGCGACAGGAACAGATGCTCGACCGACACGTAGTCGTCGCGCATCTTCTGTGCCTGCTGCTCGGCCGCGGTGAGTGCCTGCGCCAGCTCCTGGTTCAGGTAGATCTTGTCGGCGGCGAAGCCTGGTCCAGAGACCTTCGGCAGCTTCTGCAGTTCGTGCTCGACGGCTGCCTGCAGCACGTCGGGCAGCACGTCCATGCGCTGCAACAGGCGCCGAACCAGCCCATCGGTCGGTTCGACCAGGGCCAGCACCAGGTGCTTTGGGTCCACCTGCTGGTGACCGAACTGAACCGCCTTGGTCTGGGCGAGCTGCAGGGCCTCCTGCGACTTCTGTGTGAACTTCTGGATGTCCATGGGCATGCCTCCGGGGAGTGCTGCTTGCAATGCAGACCCCATGCCACACTCAGCACGGAACCCTTAGCTCTTTGATTAGAGGCACTTGGGAATCACCCACGCAACACAACGCAGATGCATCGGGTGCCAATTTGGCTCATGATCCCCTCAAAGCGCCATTTTGGCGCAATACGCTGGCCGGGGTCAGACGCGGATGTCGCTGGCCAGCGAGGCGCCGCCGCCCGCCACACGCGGCGCGAGTTCGTGGCGCAAGAAGGCATCGACCTGCTCCGCCGACCGCCCGACGAATCGCGCCGGATCCAGCAGGCTCGGCAACGCGTCGCGGATCTTCGCGAACGCGGGATCGGTGGCGATCAACTGCAGCAGCGGGTTGTCGCGCCCTTCGGCCTTCACGGCCTGTGCCGCGGCCCGACTGTGCACCCGGACCCGCTCGTGCAGATCCTGACGATCGCCGCCAGCGGCAACGCCGGCCATCAGGATCTCCTCGGTGGCGAGGAACGGCAGCTGCTCGCGCAGCTTCTTGCGGATCACCATCGGGTACACGACGAGACCACGGACCACGTTCTCGACGAGCATCAGGATGCCGTCGATGGCCAGGAACGACTCGGGCAGGGCGATCCGGCGCACGGCACTGTCGTCGAGAGTTCGCTCGAGCCACTGGGTCGCCGCGGTGTGAGCGCTGGTGTTCGCCGTCTCGATGACGTAGCGAGCCAGCGAACAGACGCGTTCGCAGCGCATCGGGTTCTTCTTGTAGGCCATCGCCGAACTGCCGATCTGCTTCGACTCGCTGGGTTCCTCGATCTCTCCTTCGTGCGACAGCAGGCGCAGGTCGGTGGCGAACTTGCTGGCCGACTGGGCGATCGCCGACAGGGCCTGATGGATCGTCCAGTCGAGCTTGCGGGTGTAGGTCTGGCCGCTGACCGCGATCGATCGCTGGAAGTCCATGGCGGCCGTCACCCGGCGATCCAGTTCCTCGACCTTCGCGTGGTCGCCCCCGGCCAGGGTCAAGAACGTCGCTTGCGTGCCGGTCGTGCCCTTCACCCCTCGGAAAGGCAGCCAGGAGACAATGCGTCGCACTTCGTCGAGATCGAGCGCAAAGTCCTGCGCCCAGAGCACGGCCCGCTTGCCCACCGTCACCGGCTGGGCGACCTGGAAGTGCGTGTAGCCTAGGCACGGCTCCGCGCGCCAGGTGCGCGCGAACCCTTCGAAGCCTCGCAGCACCGCCACCAGCCGCTGCTCGAGCAGCCGCAGCGCGCGTCGATACTGCATCAGGTCGCCGTTGTCGGTGACGAAGCAGCTGGTGGCCCCGAGGTGGATGATCGGCCGTGCCTTGGGGCAGAGGTCGCCGTAGTGATGGACGTGGGCCATCACGTCGTGCCGCAGCTCCCGCTCGTACCGGGCGACCTGGTCCCAATCGAACCGATCGCGCTGCTGTTCGAGCTCGGCGATCTGTTCGGCGGTGACCGGGAAGCCGAGCTCGTGCTCGGCGCGAGCCAGTGCGATCCAGAGGTCGCGCCAGGCCGTGTGGCGAGCGCGCGGCGAGAACAGCCGCGCCATGTCCGGGCTCGCGTAGCGTTCGATGAGAGGATGGTCGAAGCGGTCGCCGCGTTCCATGCGGGCCTTGTTATCCGCCGCCAAGCCCGTCTGCCACGACCTCACCCGAACGCAGCGCGGGCCTCGACTGGCCATGCATCCAGCCGAGGCCCGCACCGTGGTTCGCCAGCGTTCAGCAGCTCACCCAGACGCGCCGGCAGCGAGTCTCCCACCGGGCCGGCACCCAGACCCGGCGGCAGCCACCCGGATCGACGATGCCCCAGCGACGCCGGCCGCACGGGTCACAGATCCAGCCGTAGGTCGGCGGAACGTGCTCGTCGTGCCAGTAGCCCGGCACCAGGACCTGCTCGTGCACGGTTTCCCAGTGGCCGCGCGGGGCACGCGAACGCCGCCCCTCGTGGTGGTCGAAGCGACCGCCACGACCTGCGTCGATGACCACCGAGCCCCGGGGGCTGCGCCCGACCTGCCCTTCGAGAATGACGCGCTGCGCCGAAGCCGAGACGGCGAGCCCGAGGAGGGCCGCCACGAGGAAGAACGGGATTCGCTTCATGACGCGACCACAAGCGCCGGGAGGGCCGCCGCGTGGCGGAATCGAGGCAGGATTCAACGTCTCAAACCATCACCCAGAAGTGACTTGCGGCGCATGCTGCGGTACACCCATGTCCTGGCAGCAGGTCACCAGGGGCCGAAGGTCGCCCCTGCCACACTGAGCACCGCAAACATCAGCAGCCAGGGCAGACTGCGACCGGCGGCCGGATCGGGTCGCAGGCGCCAGCGCAGATACTGCGCCATCAAGGCCGCTCCCAGCCCGTCACTGACCACGTCGACCCAGGAGCAGGAACGGCCCGGCACGAAGCTCTGGTGCCATTCGTCGGCAGTACCGTACAGAAGGGCAAGCCCCACCACCCAGCTGGCTCGCGGCGTTCGCTCGCGGGTGGTCAAGGCTGCCCACCAGGCGAATGCCAGAGCGGCGTAGGCAACGACGTGCGCTCCGTTGTGCAGGATCGCGAGCAGCGCATCCGGCGGACCGGGCTTCGGCTGCCGGGAACTCGACCACCACAGAACCACCATGCCAATCGCAGGAGCGCTCCACCGCAGCGGACCGGGCAATTGCAACAGCTGGGCTACTAGGCGGTCGTGCCAGCCAGTTCGCGCCCGGACCGAAGGTGCTGGGTCCAATTCACACTCACTGCAGGGCGATCCGCCCCGCCAGACAGAGCCCGCCATCGGCAGCTGGCCCAGCCTGGACATTCTGCAGGTAGACTGACAGGAGGAAGAGTCCGCGCCCGCGCTCGTTCTCCAGTGAGGGCATGCCGTTGGCAGCCGCAGCGAGCGCACGGCCGAGTTCGGCCACCGACTCCGCGGGCATCTCCGGATCGTAGAACTCGACCCTGAGCCCGCCCTGGTCCGTGGAGACCTGGACAGCGAGGTCGACGCCATGCTTGCGATAGACGACGCCGTGCTCGATGGCGTTGTTCACGAGCTCGTCCACGACCAAGGCCAATTGGTCCCCGATCTTGGCATCGGCGCCAAGTCCAACCGCGAGTTTGCGGACGTCGGCACGCAACCGGCGCAGCACGCCCGCACTCGGAGCGAACGACAACCTGGTCTGCATCAGGACACACCCTCCACCAGCAGCGACAGATCGGCGGCAGGAGCCGAGTGGGTCAAGGCACCGATCGAGATCCGATCGACACCGCATTCCGCAAAAGCACGAACGGTCCCGAGGTTCACGCCACCCGACGCCTCGGTCAAGACCTCGCGCCCCACCAAGGCAGCTGCGCCACGGACTGCAGCCACTGCCTCCCGCAGGTACTTGCCAGGCCCGAAGTTGTCCAACAGGACCACCGAGGCTCCACCGCGCACGGCGGCTTCTGCCTCGGCAGCCGTGCGCGCCTCGGCGACCACCGGCCGATCCTGCCCGCGCACACAGGCGCGCACGACCTCCTCGTAGGATCGGGGCGCTGCGAACCCGAAGTGGTTCTCCTTGAGCAGCACCTGGTCGAACAGGCCGATCCGGTGGTTGCATCCCCCACCAGCGAGGACCGCGGCCTTCTCGAGGAGTCGCAGCCCAGGTGTCGTCTTGCGCGTGTCGAGGACGCGCGCCTGAGTCCCAGCGACCGCCGCCACGAACGCGCGGGTCGACGTCGCAACCCCAGACAGCCGCTGCACGAAGTTGAGAGCGGTCCGCTCGGCCGCCAACAGGGCCCGCATGTCGCCCTCCACGCGCATCACGACGTCGCCGGGGACGAAACGGTCTCCGTCCCGGCGGAGAAGTTCGCACGCAACCGCTGGATCGAGCAACCGGAAGGCCATCTCGGCGCACCGGAGACCCGCGATCACACCGGTCGCCTTCGCAACCAGCCGGGCGCGTCCCCGCTTGCCGACCGGCACGGACAGACGCGTCGTCACGTCCGCATCGAGCGACAGGTCGTCCCGCCCAAGGTCCTCGGCGAGCGCGTTGCGCACGCAGGTTCGCAGGCTGGCTTCGTGCAAGTCCATCGGGGCCCGGCAGCCTACACCATGGGGCCGATCCTCGCATCGCCCACGTGCCCGAGGCAGGGCTCCAACCTCACGGGTCAAGAGGTCGGACGAAGGGAGCGATCCGGTCGAGGGTGTCCGGACCCAAGCCCTCGACGCGGTGCAGGTCCTCGAACCTCCGGAACGCCCCCCGGCGAAGCCGATCGAGCACGATCGCCTCGGCTCGGGTCGGGCCGACCCCCGGCAGCAACATCAGTTCTTCGTAGGTCGCCCGGTTGAGGTCGATCCGCACCGCCCGAACCTCGATCCCACCGTCGTCCGCGGCGGTCAGGACAACAACCAGCATGCGCACCGCCAGCAGGCACGTGACGATCGCCCAGACCGACACGAGCACCCGGGAGGGCCTCACCAACGCCGGATCTGCTCGAGCATGCGACCCTCGACGCCCAGCCCGTTCCCAGAGCGGAGGGCCTCCACCTGGCGCCCCAGCAACTCGAACATCGTCAGCACCGCCTTGGTCGTCGTGCATTCCGGCATGCTCCTGAGCAGAGGGGGTTGGCCAAGGCGACGCTGCGTCACCATCGGATCCTCTGGAACCTCTCCCAGGTACTGGATGTCACACCCCGCAAAACGGCGCGAAACTTCGGCAAGGCGATCGAACGTCGCGCGGCCGAGGCCGACCTGGGCGACCCGATTGACGGCCAGCACCAGCTTCGGCGTGCCCAGTTGCCGGGCAAGGCACTTGATGAGCGCGTAGGCGTCGGTCAATGCCGCGATCTCCGGATTGGTGACCACGACCACCTGCTGGGCCGCGAGCACCGTGATGAGCGCCTGCGGGGACAGGCCAGCGGCGCAGTCCAGCAAGACGACGTCATGGTGCAGCGCCAGCCACTGCAACGCCTTGGCGAACTCCCGCATGTGACCAGCATCGAGATCGGCCAGGCTGGCGATGCCGGACCCGCCGGCAACGAGGGTCGGGCCGTATGGCGTGGTCACCATGACCTCGTGTATGGGCACCCTTCCTTCGAGCAGATGCTGCAGGGTGTAGCGGGGCGTGACCCCGAACAGCAGGTGCGCGTTCGCCAGGCCGAAGTCGCAGTCGACGACGACCACCCGCCGGCCCGCGGTGTGCATGGCCAACGCTGCATTGGTGCAGAGAAAGCTCTTGCCGGTCCCGCCCTTGCCGCTGGCGAAGGCGACGACGACACCCTCCCGGGCGCGCGGCATCGGCTGGGCACGACGAAACAGGCGCCGCAGGAAGCCGCGGCTCGTCCGATCTGGGTTCAGGTCTGGTTCCAAGGCCACCTCGGGAACCGCCTGCGCCCGCGCGCAGATCGATTCGCTCTAGTCCGATGGCCGCCTCGGCGGCAACCACGGACTCTCCTGCGCCGCGACGAAGCGAGCAACGTCGTCGGCCGTCGCCGCACCGCCGGTTTCGCCGCCGGCCGCCAAGGCCGGACCACCGAGCGCGGAATACTCTTCGGTCGACAGCGCGGCCGCCGCGACCGTTGCGCGCAGGGACTCCCCGCCGCGCCTCGCAATGCTGCGTTGGGGCGACGCCGAGCGAGTAGCGCCTTCCCCGTCGCCAGCCGCCGACCCATCGTCCGTTCGGACGAGGCCGGCGAGAGCGATCTGGCTTCGCAGCAGATGATCCACGAAGGCCCGCACATCGGACGGGCCGAACAACACGCGGTCGAACCCCTCGGCCGCAGCGCGCAGGCCGCCGTCGACCTGGCGCACTTCCCCGAGCTGTCGGCCGCGCCAACTGATCCGCCGCCAGTGCCGATCGCCGTCGATGCGCACGCCCACGTCGATCCGCAGGCAGGACTCGCGGCATTGGCGCCACACGGCTTCGACTTCGTCCGACACGGCGAACGCCGGAACGTCCACAGCCCCCTCCGTGGACGCGGCCGCCTCGCCGAGGTAGCGCACGGCGAACCGTTCGCTGCCCGCGATCCGGAACGGCTCCAGCCGGCACAGCGTGATGCCTGCCAACGGCAACCGCTGCAGCTGCGCCAGCGTCGCTTGCGACGCATCGGTTCCGACCACGAGCAGACGCCCGCTGACCCCATGGGCGAACTGCGCCTCGGGCACCGCATCGGCGAGCCCACCGCCGACCCGCCCGAGGAAGTCGACCGCCGCCAGCAACCGCGGTACCAGCAAGGGATCTCCGTCGGCCGCGAGCAACACCAGCACGGGCACCGCAGCGGCGTCGCGCGCCAACCCTTCGATGAGCCCGAACTGCCCGCCGGAGCATTCGAACCCCTCCAGCACGAGCGAAAGCCCGCGTTCGATCTGGCCAAGCCGACCCGCCACGAGTGACCACAACGCCTCACGAGCCTGTGGCAAGACTGGACCCCGAATCATGCGGCCTCCCCCCTGGAACCAGCGGTCGATCCGTGTCGGGCGAGACGCCCACCCAGCACCAAGGCACGAAGCCTGGGCGCTCGCATGGCAGACAATGGGCTTCGGCCCACCATTGCCACCCTCATGGGTTGGTACAAGGGATTGGAGCCTCGCTGACCGGTAGGCAGCATTACAGGTGGCATCCACCGAAAATGCAAGAGGGCCTCTGCACGTGATCCAACCGTTGTGGTTGCTCCCAGAGCATGCAGGGAGCACCAACACGGGGGATCATTGCCACGTCAGTCCGCTTCCTCGACAGAGCGCATCAACCCCAGCAGGGGCGAACGACGCTCCTCGAGGCGAGTCCAGGCGACCGCGACCGCGTCCGAGGCATCGAGAGGCAAGCTCGCAGGCAAGGCCGACCGGCCGGCCTGCACCAACTGGCCGATCATGGCGGCGACCGACTCCTTGCCTGCTGCACCGTTGCCGGTGACGCAACGCTTCACGCGAGCCGGCGGGAACTGGAACACGGCCAATCCGCAGCGCGCTGCCTCGGCCAGCACCACGCCCCGCGCTTCGCCGATGCGCAGGGCGGCCTGGGCACTCTTGCCGTGGAAGGCCTCTTCGAGGGCCACTTCGTCCGGGGTCAGCTGGGCCACCAGGGCGCGCAGTTGGTCGCTGAGCGACAGCAGCCGCTGCGGCAACGCGACGTTCCGCCCACCGAGTCGCAGCACGCCGGCGGTCACCAATCGGACGCCGTCGTGACCACCCCCACCGACCCGGACCACGTTGCTGCCGCGCATCGCCATCGGCACCACCCCACCCCTCGGCACGGTGACGGAAACGGCCACTTCGAGGCAGCCGAAGCCGACGACCTGGGTTCCCGGGTCGATCCCTAGAATGCGCAGCACCGCCACCTCGGCAGTGTAAGGTCGTCGCCGTGAAGGTCGCCATCCTGATGTTGGCAGCTGGCCGCGGCACGCGCTTCGGCGGCGCGGTGCCGAAGGCATACCTGCGCCTGCGCGGCATCCCGCTGGTGCAGCACGGGGCGATGCGCCTCCTCCGCGCGCTGACCGACCTGCACCGCTGCGAACTGGTGCTCGTCGTGCACCCGGAGGACCGCAGCGACCATCTTGCGGCGTGCCTGCCGGCGATCACCGGTTTGGATCCACGGGTTCCGGTGCAGTGCGTCGACGGCGGCGCGACCCGGCAGGAATCGATGACGCGTGGGCTCGCGGCCTGCTCGATCGACGCCGACTTCGTGGTCGTGCAGGACGCCGCGCGCCCGTTCGTGCCGATCGCCGCCAGCCGCGCTTGTGTGGCCGCCGCCGCGGCCCACGGAGCGGCGGTCGTCGCGATCCCAGCACCCGACACGCTGAAGCGCGCCCGGAACGGACTGGTCGCGGCCACCCTGGATCGCGCCGACGTCTGGCTGGCGCAGACGCCGCAGGTCGTGCGCCGCGACCTGCTGCAGCGGGCCCTCGCCCATGCCACCGCGACCGGCTTCACCGGCACCGACGACGTCTCGCTGGTCGAGCACCTCGGCGCTGACGTGGCGATCGTGCCCGGCGACCCGAGCAACCTGAAGATCACCCGCCCCGAGGACCTGCCGCTCGCCGAGGCGATCCTCGCCGCCCAACTCGCATGAACGACCTCCCGCGCATCGGTCTCGGCATCGACGTGCATCGCCTCGCCGAAGGCCGCCCCTGCATCGTCGCCGGCGTGCCGTTCGACGCCGATCGCGGCCCCCTCGGCCACAGCGACGGCGATGCGGTGCTGCACGCCGCCTGCGACGCCGTGCTCGGCGCCGCCGGGCTCGACGACCTCGGCACGCTGTTCTCGGATCGGGATCCCGCCAACCGGGGCCGCGCGTCGGCCGAGTTCTGCCGCTCCACCATGGCGCTGGTTCGAGAACGCAGGCTGCGTGTGCTGTCGATGGACTGCGTGCTGGAGACCGAGGTGCCGAAGCTGAAGCCGGCCCGCGCCGCGATGCGTGCGCGGCTCGCCGAGTTGTTCGAGGTGCCGGTCGACCGCGTCAACATCAAGGGCAAGACCGGCGAGAAGGTCGACGCCATCGGCCGCGGCGAAGCGATGCGCGCGACAGTGGTGGTGCTACTCGGGCCGGCCTGAATTCGCTGCCGCGGCCGGTGGCACCGTGCCGCTGGCGTAGGCGTCGAACATGCGACGGTAGACCCCGTTCTTGGCGAACAGCTGCTCGTGGGTTCCCGTCTCGACGACGCGCCCCTTCTCGAGCACGACGATCTGATCGGCGCCGACGATGGTCGACAGGCGGTGGGCGATCACGATCGACGTGCGCCCCTTGCGCACGGCGTCGAGTGCCTTCTGCACCAGACGCTCGCTCTCGGAGTCCAGCGCCGAGGTCGCCTCGTCGAGGAACAGGATCGCCGGATCGCGCACGATCGCACGAGCGATCGCAATGCGCTGCTGCTGCCCACCCGAGAGGTTGCCACCCCGCTCGCCGACGATCGTCTCGTACCCCAGGGGCAACGACGCGATGAAGT
>Ga0075160_10002926_pt1 | contig 9978 bp, 10 predicted proteins | sample JI91814C2DNA_FD_70969 | JGI IMG/M metagenome (GOLD analysis project Ga0075160, IMG submission 70969) | Wastewater effluent complex algal communities from Wisconsin, to seasonally profile nutrient transformation and Carbon sequestration -... | ecosystem: Engineered > WWTP > Effluent > Algae...
TCGCTGCTCAAGGGCGACGAGTGGAAGCCGCACAGGATCCAGGGCTGGACTCCCGACTTCGTGCCGGAGGTGCTCAACCGCGAGGTCTTCGACGAACTGCACCAGGTCACCGACGACGACGCCATCGCCACCGCGCGCCGGCTGGCGGCGGAGGAAGGCATCTTCGTCGGCATCTCCGCCGGCGGCACCCTGGCCACCGCGCTGAAGGTCGCGGACAGCGCCCCGGAAGGCTCGGTCCTGCTGGCGATGCTGCCGGATACCGGCGAGCGCTATTTCTCGACGCCGCTGTTCGCCGACGTCAACGAGGGTTCGGACGACGAGTGGCTGGCGTCTTTGCTGCCTTGATCTGCCCCCTCCCCTTCTCTTGAAGGGGAGGGCGGGGGTGGGGTTGGCTCTTTGTTCGGTTGAGTCGAAAGAACACCCCCTCCCAGCCTCCCCCTGCCTTCGCAGGGGGAGGAGAAAACTCACGCCCGCCCGTACACATCCTCGTAGCGGACGATGTCGTCTTCGCCGAGGTAGTCGCCGGACTGCACCTCGATCAATTCCAGCATCTCGGCGCCGGGATTCTCCAGGCGATGTTTCGCGCCGATCGGGATGTAGGTGCTCTGGTTGGCGAACAGCTCGAACACGTCGTTGTCCCGCGTTACCCGCGCGACGCCGCGCACCACGATCCAGTGCTCGGCGCGACGCGTATGCGATTGCAGGGACAGTCGCGCGCCCGGCTTGACCTTGATCCGCTTGACCTGGAACCCATCGCCGGCGTCCACCGAGTCGTAGCTGCCCCAGGGCCGGTGTACTTCGCGATGCAACGCCGCCTGCGTGCGCTGCTGCGACTTCAGCGTCGCCACCACGTCCTTGACCTGCTGCACCTTGTCCTTGCGCGCCACCAGCACCGCGTCGTCGGTTTCCACCACCACCAGGTCGTCCACGCCGACCAGCGCGACCAGGCGCTGCGCGTACGCATAGCTGTTGCGGCTGTCGATGGCGATCACATCGCCGTGGTGCGCATTGCCATCGCCGTCCTGTTCGCTCACATCCCACAACGCCGACCACGAGCCGACGTCGTTCCAGCCGATGTCGACCGGCAGCACCATCGCCGCGTCGGTCTTCTCCATCACCGCATAGTCGATGGAATCCGACGGACACGAGGAAAATGCCTGCTTGTCGAGACGGATGAAATCGCCATCGCGCGCCGCGCCCTCGAACGCGGCGCGAACCGCATCCACGATCTCCGGACGGAAACGCTGCAATTCCTCGAGATAGCGCGACGCGCGCAGCAGGAACATGCCGCTGTTCCAGAAATAGCCGCCGGCACCGAGGTAGGACTGCGCGGTGGCCGCATCGGGCTTCTCGACGAAGCGCAGGACCTTGCGGACGCCATCACCCGCGGCTGCCTGGATATAGCCGAACCCGGTTTCGGGTGCGTTCGGCACGATGCCGAAGGTGACGAGCGCACCGGCCTCGGCCGCCGGCATCGCCACGCGCACGGCATTGCGGAAGGCGTCGGCATCGCGCACCACGTGATCGGAGGGCAGCACCAGCAGCAGCGGATCATCGCCTGCGGCCATCGCCTGCAAGGCGGCCGCGGCAATCGCCGGCGCGGTATTGCGGCCGATCGGTTCCAGCAGGATCGCCGGCACCGGCGCGCCGATCTGGCGCAGTTGCTCGGCGACCAGGAAGCGATGGTCCTCGCCGGCGACCACGATTGGCCGATTGAGGGCATGCGCGGCATCGGCCAGCGCCGCCACGCGCAGCCAGGTCGCCTGCAACATGGTGTCGTCGCCGGCCAGCGGCAGGAACTGCTTAGGATAGGCCTCGCGCGACAGCGGCCACAGGCGCGTGCCGGAACCACCGGACAACAACACGGGTTGCAGCTTGGGCATGCACGCCTCGCTCGGAACGGTGCCGCAGTTTACCCTTCGCGCATGAGCGAACCGGCAAACCCACACGACCCCCGCGCCGCGCAACGCCTGGCCTGGACGCGTGCCGCGCTCGGCGATGCCACGGCGGGACTCGAACGTGCCTCGACCGATGCGGGCTTCCGCAGCTATTGGCGGACGCAGGGCACTGCTCCATCGCGCATCGTGATGGACTCGCCGCCGGACAGGGAAGACGTGCGGCCGTGGCTGCGCGCGCGCGACCTGCTGGAGGCCGGTGGCGTGCGCGTGCCGCAGGTCCTCGCCCGCGACGTCGACGCCGGTTTCCTGCTGCTGGAAGACCTGGGCGGGCCGACCATGGCGCAGGTGATCGACGATGCGAATGCCGACGCCCACATCGACAGCGCGATCACGCAGTTGCTGAAACTGCAGTCGATGTCGCTGCCCGACGACACCGTCCTGTTCGGCGAAGCGTTGCTGCAGCGCGACGCCGGGTTGTTCGAGGACTGGTATGTGCGCCGCCACCTGGGCATCGAACTCGACTGCGGCGATGCCGAACGCCTGCAGCTGGCGCAGCGCCGGCTGATGGACAACGCGCTGGCGCAGGCGCGCGTGCCGACCCATCGCGACTACATGCCGCGCAACCTGATGCCGGTAGCGGATGGCCCGGCGGTGCTCGATTTCCAGGACATGGTGGTCGGGCCGATCGCCTACGATCCGGTCAGCCTGCTGCGCGACGCATTCCTGAGCTGGCCCGAGGCTCGCGTGGACGCGTGGTTGCGTCGCTACCACGCGCGCGCGCTTGAAGCCGGGTTGCCCGTGCCCGACATCGCCACTTTCCTGCGCGATGCCGACTGGCTGGGCGTGCAGCGGCACCTGAAGATCCTGGGCATCTTCGCCCGCCTGCACCATCGCGACGGCAAGCCGCGCTATCTCGCCGATGCGCCACGCTTCATCGCCTACCTCGATGCAGTGGTGCCGCGCTATCGCGAACTCGACCCGCTGCAGGAAGTGCTGGAGCACACCATCAAGCCGGCCATCACGAGACTGTCTGCATGAGAGCCCTGATCTTCGCCGCCGGCCTGGGCGAGCGCATGCGCCCGCTGACCGACACCACGCCGAAACCGTTGCTTGAAGTCGGCGGCAAGCGCCTCATCGAATGGCATCTCGAAAAGCTCGCCGCGATCGGCGTGGACGATGTCGTGATCAACATCTCCTGGCTGGCGGATCAGTTCCCGGCCACGCTGGGCGACGGATCGCACTGGGGCCTGCGCATCGTCTACTCGCACGAAGGCGACACCCCGCTGGAAACCGGCGGCGGCATGTGGAATGCCTTGCCACTGCTCGGCGACGATCCGTTCCTGCTGGTCAATGGCGACGTCTGGACCGACGTCGATTTCGCAGGCCTGCCACGCGCACCGATCGGCCTCGCCCATTTGGTGATGGTGGATCGCCCGCCGCAGGCCACGCATGGCGACTTCGCCCTGGACGACGCCGGCTTCGTCCGTGCCGATGGCGCGCATCGCCTGACCTATTCCGGCATCGGGGTGTACCGGCCGCAGTTGTTCGAGGGTTGGCGCCAGATCGTGCAAGCCCCCGCCATCGTCAACGGCAAGCCCAGGTTCCCGCTGGCACCGATCCTGCGGGCACACATGGCCGACGGCCGCATCACCGGCCAACACCACCGCGGCCGCTGGACCGATGTCGGCACGCCGGAACGCCTGGCCAGGCTGGACGCGGAGCTGCGCGGCGGCTGAGCGCGATGCGCTACCCTTGCCACCCCACGCACGCATGGCACCACGATGTCCGACCCGCAGACCCAGTTCGCCGAACTCAGCAACGCCTTCCTTGCCCTGGCCAACCAGAAGTTGACCTCGGACAACCACACCCAGGTCTCGATGGCGCTGCTGGCCGCGGCCGCGCGCTTCAACGCCCACGTCGTGGCTGCGGCCTGCGGCAACGCGGAGCGCGCGCGCGCCGAGGCGCCCAAGGCGAGCGCCTTCCTGGTCGGTCAATTCGAGAAGAGCCTGGCAGCGAACCTGGGCGAGTACATCGCCAACTACGACGCCAACCTGCAGCGCAGCGGCCTAGGGCACAACTGAGTCGGCGCCCTCCGCGCCCAGCACCTGGCGGAGGAAGGGCACGGTCAGGCGGCGCTGCGCCGCCAGCGAGGCCCGATCCAGGCGTTCGAACAGCGCGGTGAGGGTGCCGAGGTCGCGACTGCAACGGCGCAGCATCCAATCCAGCGCGGCGTCATCGAAATCCAGGCCCCGCGCGGCGGCACGCTGGCGCAGCAACTCCGCACGCGCGCCGTCATCCAGCACCGGCAGGCTCCACCGCGTGCATTGCGACAGGCGCGAGCGCAGGTCGGGCAGGACCAGCGGCAAGGCGTCGGGTCCGGCAGACGCGGCATACAGCAGGCTGCGACCGGCATCGCGCAGGCGGTTGTGCAGGTCGAACAGGGCGACTTCGTCCTCGCGATGACCGGCGATCGCATCGACATCGTCCACTGCCACAAGGTCCGCATCCAAGCCCTCGCTGGCGACGCGCAGGCGTCCGCGCACGTTCCCCAGCGGTAGATACGCGGCCTGCTTGCCCAGGCTGGTGGCGAGCGTGCAGGAACCAAGCAGCAAGTGGGTCTTGCCGGTCGCAGCCGCCCCTTGCAGGTACAGCGCATCGACCATGTCGCCGCTCGCCAGTGCCCGCAGTTGTTCGAGCAAGCCTTCGGGAGCACGCAGGTAACGCTCCAGCCGCTGGTCCGGCAGTGCGCGCAGGGCGAGCGGCAACTGCGGGCCGAGCCTATCGTCCACCAGCATGTTGTCCACCGCCATCTCAGGCCGCAGGCGGTTCGCCATCACGTGCAGTCGCGACCGGATGCACGTCGGTGGCAACCACGATCGCCGGACTCTCGCCCGCGTACAGGCGACTCTGCCGATAGCGTTCCTGCGCGTAGCGCAGCAGCACGTTGACCACCGCCGCCACCGGCAGGGCCAGCAGCATGCCGAGGAAACCGAACAGGCTGCCGCCGGCCATCACCGCGAAGATCACCGCCATCGGGTGCAGGCCGATGCGGTCGCCGACCAGCTTGGGCGTGAGCCAGTAGCTCTCGATGACCTGGCCGATGGTGAACACCACCGCCACGCCGGCCAGGTGCTGCCAGTCGCCGAATTGCACCAGCGCGGCGGTCCCGCCGAACACCACGATCGCCGCCGGGCCCAGGTAGGGCACGAAGGTGAGCAGGCCGGCGATGACGCCGATCAGGATGCCCAGGTTCAGGCCCACCAGCGACAGGCCGACCGCATACAGCACGCCGAGGATCAGCATGACCAGCAGCTGCCCGCGCAGGAAGCCGCCGAGCACCGCATCGGATTCGCGGGTCAGCCTGGCCACCGTCTCGTAGTGGTCGCGCGGCACCAGCAACCCGACGCGCTCGACCAGCAGGTCCCAGTCGCGCAGGAAGAAGAACGCCAGCACCGGCAGCAGCACGATGTTGGCGATCCAGCCGAGCAGGGCGAAGCCCGAGCGCGAGACGTAGCCCAGCGCCGTCGCGGCGATGCCGCCTGCGCTCTCCCAATGCTCGCGCACCAACTGGATCAGCCGTTCCGGGTCCAGCCACGAGACGATCTGCAGCCCGGTGCGTTGCTCCACCCACGGCAGCGCGGTGCCGACCAGCCAGTCGCGGTAGTTCGGCAGCGACTCCACCAGGGTGACGATCTGCTGTTCCAGCAGCGGCACCAGCACGATCAGCGCGATCACCAGCACCAGGGTCATCGCGCTGAACACCAGGATCACCGCGTTGTTGCGCTTGAAGCCCTTTGCCTCCAAGCGGTCGACCATCGGGTCGCCCAACCAGCCCAGCAGCGCGGCGAACACGAACGGGCTGAGGATCGGTGCCAGCAGCCACACCACCCACAGCACGCCGAGGCCCAGTGCGGTCCACTGCACGCGCCGGTAGAAGGTCGCAATGGCGGCCAGGTCGTTATCGGGATGCATGCTCAGTCCAGGCGGAAGGTGGCGACTTGCGGCGCCACGGCGTCGCCGTCGGCGTCATCGCTGCGCTCGCCTGCGGAGACGGTGGACAGGACCTCGCCGCGATCCGCGTATTTCGCGAAATTGGCGATGCCGGTGGCCAGTTCGAGGTCGAGTTCCAGCACGTCCGCCGATGCCGACACCGGGGTGACCCGCTTCACGATCGACACGCCTTCCAGGTAACCGGCGAGGCGCAGGTAATCGTCGGCGCTGTCGATGCCGAGGACGCGCACCCGGTAACGTCCCGGTGGGCCGCCGCTGCCGGCCTTGGCGTAGCGCTTGAATAGCGCGTCCGCCGCGCCATCCGCGCCGCCGGCCATCGCCCGGCGCGCATCCGGGTGCTTGGTCTGCCACTTCGACAGCACCTTGCCCTTGTCGACGAAGATCCAGTCGGCGACCCAGCCGCCCGCGCCGCGCTGCAGCTTGCCGAGCAGTTGCATCGGCGGGCTGTAACGCTTGGACAGCGACGCGATCGCGGCGGTGTCTCCACGCCAGATTGCCCCGACCGCGGCTTGCTCCGCCGCGCTGCCGGAGGGCAGGCCCAAGGCATAGCCGCGCTGCTTGGCCTGGTCGAGCACCGCGCGCGCGGCATTCACCTGCGCCAGCGCCACCAGCCGCGGGCCCGTGCCGTCGTCGATGCCCAGCCACAGCACCGGCTTCGGGCGCGGCAACGGCCAACTGGGCAGGCCCAGCATCTGGATCAGGCCGTCCACCTCGTCGCGCTTGAAGCGCACCACCAGGGTGGTCTGGAAACTCGGCGCGCCGGTGGCGGACACGCCTTCGTCCTGGCGGTAGTCGTAACTGGCGACATGGGCCTTGGCCCTGGCCAGTTCGTCGCGCACGCCGGGCTGCTGGGCGACGCCCCGGTCGCCGGTGGCATTGGCCAGCACCTGCGCCAGTGCGCGACCGAACGCGCCGTTGCGCTCGCCATCGGTCTGGTTGCGCACCGCGACCTCGGCCTCGTAGGCGCCCGTGGCGGCGGCACGATCGCCCTCCACGCGCTGGGCCAGTGCCGGCACGCAGGCGAGCAACCACAGGCAGGCCGCCACCAGGCCAACCAACCCCCATCGTCCGCTTGCTTGCGGCATCGCTCGCATCGCCAATCCTTGCCCGGAATCCATGTCCTGCGCCCGAAATGGTGCCGCAGCGCGGCGGGCACGTCCATGACCGCGCCGTCGCCAGCATGAATGCGGCTGCTAAAATCGACGTTTCCCGCGCCCGTGAGCCCGCCGTGACCGCCCACCAGACTCCCGCTGCCAATGGCCTCACCTATCGCGATGCCGGCGTCGACATCGATGCGGGCAACGAGGTCGTCGAGCGCATCAAACCATTGGTCAAGCGCACGATGCGCCCGGAGGTGCTCGGCGGCGTGGGCCTGTTCGGCGGCCTGTTCGACCTGGCCGGGCGCTACCGGGAACCGGTACTCGTGTCCGGCACCGACGGGGTGGGCACCAAGCTGATCCTGGCCAAGCAGCTGAACCGCCACGACAGCATCGGCCAGGACCTGGTGGCGATGTGCGTGAACGACGTGCTGGTCCAGGGCGCGGAACCGCTGTTCTTCCTCGACTACTTCGCCACCGGCAAGCTCGACGTCGAGACCACGGTGCAAGTGGTTGCCGGCATCGCCAAGGGCTGCGAGATCGCCGGCTGCGCGCTGATCGGCGGCGAGACCGCGGAAATGCCCGACATGTACCCGCCCGGCGAATACGACCTGGCCGGGTTCACCGTCGGCGCGGTGGAGAAGTCGAAGCTCATCGACAGCAGCAAGGTTCGTGCGGGTGACGTGCTGATCGGCATCGCATCCAGTGGCCCGCACTCCAACGGCTATTCGCTGGTGCGCAAGATCCTGCAGCGCGCGGGAACCCCACTGGATCTCGACCTCGGTGGAGTGACGCTGGCCGACGCGCTGATGGAACCCACCCGCATCTACGTCAAGCCGGTGCTGGAGCTGCTGGCCAGGCACGACCTCCATGCGATGGCCCACGTCACCGGCGGCGCGCTGGTGGAGAAGATCATCCGGGTGGTGCCGAAGGACTTCGGCCTTGAGATCGACACCTCCAGCTGGCCGCTCCCCGCGGTGTTCGACTGGCTGCAGCGCGAAGGCAACGTCGCGCGCGAGGAAATGTGGCGCACCTTCAACTGCGGGATCGGCTACGTGCTGATGGCAGCGCCCGCCGATGTGGCCGCGATCGAAGCCGACCTCGACCGGCTGGGCCTGGCCCACTGGCAAATCGGCCAGGTCGTGCCCGCCGGCGAAGGCGAACGCCTGCGCATCGGCTGAGTGCGATGACGACCACGAAAAGGGTCGCCTTCGGGCTCACCCTCGCCGTGTTCGCGGCCAGCTGGATCGCCCCGCGCTGGCCGCTCGAGCAGGCCCTGCACAGCAGCCTGACCGTGCTTGGCCTCGCCTGGCTGTGGCGGCACGACCGCCGCTGGCCATTGCGCCCGCTGCACTTCGCACTGGTCTGCGGCTTCGTCATTGCCCACTGCATCGGTGCGCGCTGGCTTTACTCGAACGTGCCGTACGACGCCTGGCTGCAGGCGGCCATGGGCTGGTCGCCCACCGCGACCTTCGGCTGGGAGCGCAACCATTTCGACCGTTTCATCCATCTCGCCTTCGGCCTCTGTTTCGCACCGCCGACCTGGGCCTGGCTCCGCCAGCGGTGGCCCGGGCTCGCGTCGAGCCAGGGCTTTGCGCTCGCGGTGGTGCTGGTCATGTGCACCAGCCTGGCCTACGAATGGCTGGAATGGGCCATTGCGCTCGCCCTCTCGCCGGAGGCCGCGGAGGCCTACAACGGCCAGCAGGGCGATCCATGGGATGCGCACGCCGACATGCTGTTGGCCACGCTCGGCGCATTGCTGGCCTGGCCGCTGGGACGCACCCGGTCCACGGGGGCAACGCCATGACCATCCGCATCGCGGTGCTCGCCTCCGGTCGCGGCAGCAACCTGGAGGCCATCCTGCAGGCGATCGCAACAGGCCAATTGGATGCCGAGGTGATCGGCGTCTTCTCCGACAAGCCCGAGGCACCTGCCCTCCAGCGCGTGCCGCCAGCTGCTCGCTGGTCGCGCGACGCGAAGGCATTCCCGGATCGCGCCTCGTTCGATGCCGCGCTGGCCGATGCCGTCGCGGCATCGCGGCCGGACTGGGTCGTCTGCGCGGGCTACATGCGCATCCTCGGCGAGGCCTTCGTGCAGCGGTTCCGGGGACGCCTGCTGAACATCCATCCGTCGCTGTTGCCGAAGTACCGGGGCCTGCAAACCCACGCGCGTGCACTGCAGGCCGGCGATGCCGAGCATGGCGCCAGCGTGCATTTCGTGGTCCCGGAACTCGATGCGGGCACCGTGATCATGCAGGCGGTGGTTCCCGTGCTGGCCGGCGATGCCCCCGACACGCTCGCGGCACGCGTCCTGCAGGTCGAACACCCCCTGCTGGTCGCGGCCTTGCAACTGGTGGCAGCGGGCCGCATGTCTGAACAGGATGGCGTTGCCTGGCTGGATGGTCAGCCCCTATTTACGCCCCTGCGGCTACAGTTCGCCGCCCCATGAATGACGCTGGCCCGGTGCATGCCGGCCCCCAGCGCGATAGCGAAGACCCCATGAAGACTTCCCGCCTCGCCACCGTGTTCGCCACCTTGCTGCTCGCCACCGCCCCGGCGTGGGCGGTCAAGCCGTTCGCAGCGGAGTACGAAGCGAACATCAAGGGCACCCTGCAGGCCGATGCGCAGATGACCCTGTCCTCGGCCGGTGCGGACCGCTGGAACTACGTCCTGAGTGTGACCAGCCCGGTCGCGTCGGTGCGCCAGGCCACCGTGTTCGAGGATCGCGGCGGCGACTGGCGCCCGCTCTCCGGCACCGATACCACCCAGATGCTGATGAAGAAGTCGCAGAAGAACGCGACCTATGACTGGGGCGCGGGGGAGGCACGCTGGAACGGCGACGTGAAGGCCGATCGCGCCGGGCCGGTGAAGCTGCAGAGCGGCGACCTGGACGCGATGCTGCTCAACCTGGCCATCGTCCGCGACGTGGCCGCGGGCAAGCCGCTCAACTACCGCATGGTCGACAACGGCGTG
>Ga0075160_10002927_pt1 | contig 9978 bp, 5 predicted proteins | sample JI91814C2DNA_FD_70969 | JGI IMG/M metagenome (GOLD analysis project Ga0075160, IMG submission 70969) | Wastewater effluent complex algal communities from Wisconsin, to seasonally profile nutrient transformation and Carbon sequestration -... | ecosystem: Engineered > WWTP > Effluent > Algae...
GCTAAAAATGTATTCTTTGCAACAGCAAGCGATAAATTATTAAAACAATCTAATAAAAGGTTAGATGATGTGGTTACCATTTTGAATGAAAACCCAACCTTTAAAGTTCAGATAGATGGCCATACTGATGAACAGGGTAAAGATGAATATAACCTGGATCTGAGTAACAGGAGAGCAGCTTCAGTAAAAGCATACCTGGTTAGTAAAGGTATTGCTGAAAGCCGCCTGAGTTCAACCGGTTATGGTGAAACCAAACCTATTGCTGACAATAAAACAGCTAAAGGCCGTGCACTGAACAGAAGAGTGGAAATGGCATTGAGTAACTATTAATACAAATTTTAAATATTGAAAAGCCCCCCGAAATTTCGGGGGGCTTTTCAATTGAAGTATATGAAAGATGTTGTTAAAATGTATTCATACTTCTTAATAGGTTAAGTTAGATAGAATGTTTTGTATAATTTCAAGGAGCAAAACTTTAACGCTGTGCCAAAACAAAAACTAATCCTTACCTGTTGCTTATTGCTGGCCATTTTCTTTTCGCATACACTACGGGCCCAAAATATTGAAAACAGTATTAACCTGTATGGTAACAATTTTCCGCAGGAAAAAATTCGTATTCATTTTGATAAGGATGTTTATTTGCCTGGCGAAACCATTTGGTTTAAAGCTTACCTATTTGAGGAAAATTTGCCGTCGGAACGTAGCACTAATTTTTATGCAGCTATTTATGATGATCATGGAAAACTGATCAGGCAGCAAATTAGCCCTATTTTCAGGAGCAGTTCCGACGGGCATTTTGATATTCCCGATACCATAAAATCGGGGCAGTTAATATGCCGGGCTTATACCAGCTGGATGCTGAATTTTGATACAACAATGTTGTATAGCCAGGCCATAAAAATAATGAATACAAAAGAGCAGAAGACAGATATAGCAATGGACAAATCTGTAAGCCTAAGCTTTTTTCCGGAAGGTGGCGATATGATTGCTGGCACCATTAACACGGTGGCATTTAAAGCAAACTATAGCAATGGGTTGCCTTTTCCAATAAATGGCGTAATAAAAAAACAGGAAACCGGTGAAACTGTAATGCCCGTTGTTGCAGAGCATGACGGCATGGGGAGATTTGATATTGATATGCAGCCGGGCAATAAATATTATGCCGAATGGATTGACAATAACGGAACAAAACAGCAAACCTGGTTACCGGTAGCCAAACCTGCCGGCTTATCTTTAAAACTCACAGTGCACAAAGACAGATTGTATTTTAACCTGATCAATAAAACCGGTAGTGATTCTTTGCATGTATTCATGTATATGTATCAAAAGGTTTTTTACAGTACGAATTTAAAAATAGCTGATGCAGAACCATACACGGGCATGGTACCCATTAGCACCTTACCGGCCGGCGTTATGCAACTGACTGTTTTTGATGCAAACTGGCAGCCGGTTGCAGAGCGTGTTGCTTTTATAAATAATGTTAACACAGTTAATGTAGCTTTAAATGCAAAGAAAATAAATACTATAAAGCGGGGAAGAAACGAAATCGAAATTCTGGTAGCCGATACCATACCGACAAATATGTCGTTGAGTATTACAGATGCAGGTATGAATAACGAGGTCTCTGAAAATACAATTCTGACTGACTTGCTGCTAAAAGGCGATATCAAAGGGTACGTTCCTAACCCTGCTTTTTATTTTACCAACAACGCTGATATGTCGCTTAAAAGCAAACTTGACCTGGTGATGCTTACCCATGGCTGGCGCAGGTATAACTGGACAGATATGATGGTGAATAAAATGCCGGTATTAAAAACGCCCGCCGACAATTACCTGGGTGTATACGGACAGGTAAGTAAGGAAGCGTTGAATAAAATGGAAGAAGACGAACAGGTTAACCTGATCGTGAAGACGGTTGACAGCACCAATACCTTTTACTCCATTTTACCTGATAAAACAGGATATCTGAAACAAAACGGACTTGTATTTTTCGATTCTGCCAGCATTTATTTTACGATCAATAAATCGAAATTGCTGAATAAACAGGTGGCATTCAGCAAATCCAATTTTACGCTACAGCAGCCACTTACCATAAACAATTATACACACTATTTATTGCCAGATACGGCAGGTACTTTGCATGGTCAAAATGTTTCACTGTTTAATTATTACAAAAGCAATAATGGAGTACATTTATTTAATTCTGAAAAAACAATGCAGGGAGTGGTTGTAAAAAGCGGTGGTTGGCATAACTGGCAAAATGATCCACTTCTTAAAATGGATGAAAAATATACTTCAGGACTATTTTCAGGAGGAGCCAATGTATTTTCATTAGATGTTTTGCATGATGAAAAAGCTTGGACAAAAATTGATTTTTACAATTATATAAGATACATCGTCCCGGGGCTGGAAATTGGTAAATTCGATTTAGTAAACGGTAGAGCTCTTTTTTATCAAAGACAGCCAGCTGTTGTCTATATCGATGAACATGAAATTACATCAAATAGTGAACTTGAAAACTTAAGCCTTTCTCAAATTGCATACGTCAAATTCATCAGAAGTTTTATTGGTAAAGGCCCTGAGCCAGGCGGGCCACCTGCCATTAATGCTGCGGTTTCAATCTATACTAAAAAAGGCGATGATCTTATTGACAGGCGTCCAAAAGAAACGGATCTGAACATGGTTAAAGTTGCCGGCTATTCTTCCCGTAAGGAATTTTATTCGCCGGATTATACAGAAAGCAATACAACAGGTGGCACTGATGCCCGTACCACATTATTGTGGATGCCCTATATTTTAACTGATAAAGCAAACCGAAAAGTGCCCATCACTTTTTACAATAATGATTTTACCAAAAAACTAAGGGTAATACTTGAGGGAATAAATGACGAAGGTAAAATGATACGGATTGAAAAGATAATAGAATAATTTATTCAGGAGGGTTACTTAAAAGGACACCTCCTGAATAAAGATTAATAATCGTTATTGGTTTTAGGCTTGTCAGCTTTCTTTGGCTTATCCTCTGTTGGCTTTTGAGCAGCTGCTCCTGGCTTTTTCTCATCTGGCTTTTTCTCGTCTCCCTTTTTTCCTTTTGCAGTGGTATCAGCTTTACCGGGTATTTCACTTTCAATACCGATTTTTTCTATCGGCTCATTGTCGGCTGGTGGTGGTGCATCAAAAAAATCACTTGCATCACCATTACCCTGGTCAATAGTAGTGCTATCGCCTTCTGTGAAATACCTGGCCATATTTTCATCAGCGTAAATAGGATTGTTAGCCAGTTCGAGGGGCTTTTCAAATTTTGTTACTTCGCCATAGTTTAACTTTTTATCGGCATATACCTTACTCATAAAAATGCCCCAACCTGGTGCCGACATCTCTGCACCACCTGCTGTACCGGAATATATCTGTATAAAAGGGTCATCGCAACCTACCCAGGTGCCGGCAAGCAACTCGGGTGTGTAGCCAATAAACCAGCCATCAGCATTGTTATTGGTAGTACCGGTTTTACCGGCTTTTTCAACAGGTATCGAATATTTGTTTAAACTCCTGGCTGTGCCGAATTTAATTGTTCCCTGCATGATGGTGGCCATGGTAAAAGCATCTGCCTCGGAAATTACCTGTTTTGTATTGGAAGAAAATTCTTCCAGCACATTACCACTTTTATCTTCAATGCGGCTCATCATAATGGGCTCTGTATTTAAACCCTTATTGGGGAACATGGTATATCCCTGCAGCATTTCCATCAGTGGAATTTCAGCAGCACCCAATGCTATGGAATAATAAGGAGGAACTTTCGTTTTTATACCGCATGACTGAATGAATTCGATGGTTCTTTTTACTCCCACCTGGCCAATAAGGCGCCAGGCTGCCACGTTTTTGGAGTGAGCCAGACAATATGAAACTGTGCCTGCACCGCCGCAAATGGTTTTGCCTCCTAATGTAAGGCAGCCACCCGGGATAACAGTTTCCGGAGTATAACCAGCCTCGTCAATGGCCAGTGTATACACGAATGGCTTGAAGGAAGAACCTACCTGCCTCATTTGGGTAACGTGATCAAATTTAAACCACTTATAGTCTATACCTCCAACCCAGCATTTAACTTCGCCTGTGTGTGGATCCATAGCAGCAAAGTTGGTTTGTAATATCTGCTTGTGATATTTAATTGAGTCGAACGGCGTAAGTACAGTATCCTTTTCTCTTTTTGCGTTCCAGGCAAATACCTTCATCTTCACAGGTACATAGAATGTCTTTTTTATGTCTTCTTCCGATATACCATTTTCTTTCATACCCTTCCACCTGTCGGTATATTTAAATTCCTTCTCAATAACAGATTCACGGCCTTTCCACATCCTTGTTCCATAAGCTTTCATGTTCCAATCCAGCTTTTTCTGAATTACAGGCATATGCTGCACCACAGCTTCCTCTGCATATTTCTGCATGCGGGAATCTATAGTTGTATATATCTTCAGGCCATCCCTGTAAAGATTGAATGCTTCACCGGTTTTCGGGTTTTTATGCTTTTTACACCATTCCTTTAACTTATCTCCCAACACCGATCTGAAGTAAGGGGCTATACCAATGTTCTCATCAATTTTTTTGTAATTGGTGATCAAAGGTTTTGCCTTTAGTTTGGCTGCTTCGTCTTCAGTTAAAAAATGCTGCTGGCATGCTACCATCTGGCTTATTACAGTATTTCTTCTGTCAACCGAAGCTTTGGGATAACTGATCGGGTTATAAATAAATCCTTTCAGCATACCGATCAATACGGCAGCTTCTTCTATTTTTAGATCCTTAGGTTCTTTTTGAAAATAGGTACGGGCAGCATTGCGGATACCGTACACGTTGCCCCAGGGAGCCCTGTTAAGATATAGCGTAGCAATCTCTTCTTTGGTAAAGTTTCTTTCTAATTTAACAGCAACGATCCATTCTTTCATTTTATCTGCTATACGCCTAACGATATTTCCACGGCCCTGACCCAACATTAATTTGGCTACCTGTTGGGTAATGGTACTGCCACCGCCATCTCTTCCCAGGCGAAACACTGCACGAAAAAGGGCTTTTCCATCAATACCTGAATGGTCATAAAAACGTTCGTCCTCAGTTGCTATCAATGCATTAATAACATTGGGTGATATCTCATTGTATTTTACTTCACTCCTGTTCTCTGTATAATATTTTCCCATCAGCATACCATCACTTGAATATACTTCACTGGCCAGGTCAGCTTCGGGATTTTGCAACTGCTCTACTGAAGGCATTTTGCCAAAAACACCAAAATTAGCAAGTGTAAACATGAGGATGACGAAAAGCAACCCGCCAATGAATACCCGCCACAAAATTTTAACTGAACGCTTCATGGAAAATGATGAATTATAAATGATGAATTATGAATGGGGCCTAATCAGCTCAGCACAATTTTTTAAAAATACAACAGAAATTACTTTGCCGAACGCGGCAAGCTGTTAAAACCTGTTAGGAAATTGTGTATTTAAGAGCGCTTTATAACCGGATAAATTTTTATTGGTTTTGAGTAATTGCAGATTTGCTTCTGTAATAATTAAAAATGAATACTTATTAGCCGGCAGCCAGGATATTTCCGAAGCTGCATCTTTCTTTATTTTATTGTAGTAGTTCATAGCCGCTGCTGCATCGGGGAATGATGTAATAACCAATAAATTATTATCGGCATCCAGCGCATCTTTATTGATATTGATAGGCTGGCCATAAAAATTTTCCTTGGTATATCTTATCAAAGCATTCCTGGCTTCATTGGTATAAACCTGGTCTACTTTATTTAAGATCATGATCACATGATGCGGTGCGTTCACTGCCATAACAAAAGGCCCGCTGGTTAAAGCAGCTGGTGCTTTGGCTACCGTATCTTTTATTACTGGTGCCGGTGCTACAGGTTTATTAACCGGTTGTGGTGTTACCGGCGTTGCTAATTGATTTTCCTGAGCCCTGGTTACTTCCAGGTTGGTCAGGTATTTTTCAATCTCGGCTCTTCTTTTCAGTACATCGATCATGGTCTCAGCCTTTTGCTTAAGCGGCGATGTAGGATTATTGCTGATAATGAGCTGCAATCCCTGTATGGCAGCACTGTCATTCCTGTTCTTTACATTTTGCAATGCCTCAATGTACAGTAGCTGTGGTGTCCAGTATGTTACACCATACAGGCTGTCCGCTCTTTTCTTTTCAGCCACAGCTTTGTCAAAATTGCCTTCAATGAAAAGGTTATAAATATCTTCATAAAGCTTTGTGGCTTCAGGGTTTTTTCCTTTTGGATCTGCAGCACCAGGGTTGTTCAGCTTCTTGCCAGAAACCGTGCTTGCAAAATTGCTGTTTAGCAAGTCTTTGTATTGGGCAGCTTTATCTTTTAATCCCAGTTTTGTGTAACAGAAATAAAGGTTCAGATATACTTCACCATCCAGCAAACGGTTTGGAAAACGTTTCAGGTAATCCTCATAAGTATCAGCAGCCAGTTGGTATTCTTCCAGGTCGTTTTGGTAAGCTTTAGCAAGCACGATCATGTTTTCAGCAATAGCATCGTTGCTTGCTGCAAGTTTTTCCTCTGTTAAAGGAACATCTTTAATGAGCGATTCGTAACTGACATCTTCGGTTGGCGCAGCAGACGAGGCTCCATTTTTTGAACCTGGCTTTCCTCCGTCTTTGCCACTTTTATTATCGCCACCTACAACCGGTTTGGTTGCATTGTTGATGCCGGCAGGATCTGCACCGGCCTTACGTCGCCAGTTATCTACATTGGTTCTTGGTCCCCATTTACTTTTAAAATCATTAAAACCTCTTGATTTAAGTGAATTATTATTGAAATACCATTCGCCTTTGGCATTATTTGCAGCAAAAAGATCAACGGGCTGGTTATTGTTATTGGCAAAAGGAGAGTTATCACCGATTCCGCTTCCGGCACCATCATCTTTAAAACCTTTTTCCCTGCGTAACTTGCGAACCATTTTTTTCAGATACTCATCTCTTTCGGCAGCAGGCATCAAGGCTATTCTTTGAACACTGTCTTCTTTTTCTATAATGCTGATGGCGGCTGCTATTTTAACCAGGGCTTCTTTCCTGGATTGTATTTTAGATATCTGTAAGTTTAAAAGAGAATCGGAGCCACCTGCCTGTAGACTGTCGTACATGGCAGCAGCAAGCCTGTATTGCTTGCGGTTATATGCAATATCGCCCAGTTTAAGAAATGCCCTGTTTTTGTAATTGATATTGTCCTGGTTATACTTAAGGCTTTTACGGAAAAAAGCAATGGCAGCATTGGTATCTGGCTTTTGCAGCGACAGGTCTCCGGCTGAGTAATAAACAATGTCTCGGTAAGCTTCATACTTATCACGCCTGCCCATTTTAGAAAGGTTATCGATTGCCTTATCCAGTTCTTTTGGGTTGCCATTCGTTCTCAGCATTTTTGCATCGTTCAGCCTGGCATGTATATCCATCAGCGGGTCTACTGTGTGTTTAGAGGCCTTGTCGTAATACAAAGATGCTTTATCAAAATTGCCGTTCTTTTCGTACAACTGGGCAAGCAAAAATTCCCAGCGTGACTGATCCTGTTTGTTATCTGCAGTGCTTAACGCTTTTTCAAGATGCTTGGCAGTGCTGTCAAGATTGCCTTGCTTAAAAAACCAGTAAGCAGCTACTTCATCCAGGTCGTTTCTTAGCCTTTTTGGCAAATTAGGATCAATCTGCAAGGTGTTTATAAGGCTGCCCGATTCGGCAAATTCATTCTGCTCTATTAAGGTACGTGCCAGCCATAAGATAGCATCGTTGCGGCTTGGCGGCAGTGCAGTAAGTTTTTGCAGAATATTCCGTTTTTCCTTATTGGCAATTGAAATTGTATTTGAGCCTACAATACGGTCATCATCATCATTCTTTCTTTTGCGTGGAAAAAGATTGTAATTGATGAACTGAAAAGTCATTAATGCCGAATCAAAATCCTTGCGGAAATAATAAGCTTTGCCTATCAGCATATACATATTATCTATCCAGTCGTTGCGCAGGTCGTGCAGAAGGATACCGGCTGTAGAGGTATAAATAACTGAGTCCAGGTCTGTTTTCTGCGAAGCCGTATTTTCTAATGAATATGGATAGAAGGCAAGCAGGTTCGAATAATCATCTTTAAGCGAAAGCTTGGCCCTGTCTATAACCGCATTAACACGGTTGTTGGCGTTAAAATAATAATTGTAATGGGTTATATTATTCTGGTATGCATTTCTAACAACGGTGAATTTTTTATCGGCTGTTTTTTCCGATCCTAATTTTCTGTTCTCGAATTTCTCAGGTTTTTTTTGCTTGCCAAAGGGATCAATGGTCCAGGTTGGTTGCGCCATTGCGGTGGTAGTAAATCCACACAATATCAAAAAAATAAATAACGGGCTTTTAGTTCTCTTCAGCATGAATCAAAAAGGTTAAATAGTGGGGCTAAATATCGGTTATTTTTGGTAAAATCAGCTTATAATGACCCCGATTTAATTTAGTTTAATAAATATTTAAGAGAGAGATTGGTCAAGGATTGCACAGATTTGCACTGATAAGCAGGCATCCTGCAAAAAAATATCCGGCGGACTACACAGATGTCCCAGATTTTACACTGCCTTTTCTGCGTTATCTGCGGGCCGAATAATCCGTGTAAATCTGAGCAATCCGTGGCAAAGAAAAACTGCAAAGTTGTTTCAAAGTTCAATTAGTTTGTATAAGTGGCATATTGGGCTTTTCGCCTTTTTGGATTGCTTTTTGGCCTGCATTTCTTAATTTTAGCGTTCAACAAAAAATTATGGCCAAACTTGATGCCAACAGTACGCTAAAACGGTTACAAAACCGTTACCGGCTGGTGGTTATGAATGAAGATACGTATGAAGAGGTGGTTAAGTTTAAGCTTAGTCGTTTGAGCGTTTATGTTTTTTTAAGTACCGTATTTGTTGTTTTACTGGGTTTGATCATTGCACTACTGGTTTTTACCCCGTTAAAGTATTACCTGCCCGGTGCCGGTTATGGTGATGCCAAACAACGAAAGCAGTACGAGGCCCTTACTTACAGAACCGACTCGCTTGAAAAAAAATTGCGGGATAACGAGAAATTTTATGAAGACCTGCAGAAAGTGCTAAAAGGTAACCTGCCGAGGTCTTTAGATACTAACAAACTGGAATTGCCTAAAACCGAAGATGTAAAAGATTAATTATATTCAATAACTTAAAACCTGCTATATGTTCAATTCAAAATCCAAATCATCTTTTGATGCAGCTCCAGCCAATACCAGTACCATGATTGGCGCCGGTACCACTATTACAGGCGATATGGAAAGCAATGGCGATATACGTATTGACGGTACTTTAAAGGGAAACCTGAAAGGAAAGGCAAAAATTATTATTGGGGCAGAAGGCGTTGTGGAAGGAGATATAGAAGGTATACAGGCCGATATTATGGGCCATGTAACCGGCACTATCAAAGTGCAGGAACTTTTATTTCTGCATGGTAAAACACAGGTGAACGGTGATATTTATGCCGGTAAATTACAGGTAGAACCAACTGCCGTATTCAATGGGAATTGCCATATGGGTGCCAATATTGTGGAACTTAAAAAAGAGGTGGCCAGTGCCATAAACCAATAAAAATTATTCGATGAACTTAAGCTTTAAAACAGTATTTCCCCTGGTTGTTACATTTTTGGTTTTAACAGTATTCTGTATCGCAGGTAATCTTTTTTTAGCAGATAAAGGAATTAACTACCTGGTGGTTATGGGCGGCAATTGTCTGTTCTTTTTAGTAAGCCTGTTTGTTTTTCGTATGCAATACGTGGCCATGTACAACAGCAATCCCAACGTTTTTATACGAACGGTAATTAGCGGTATGATCATTAAAATGTTTGCCTGTGTAGTAGCAGTTATTGGTTATTATTTCATAAGCAAAAATGCGTTTAACAAACCGGCTGTATATATATCCATGGTTATTTACATT
>Ga0075160_10002928_pt1 | contig 9977 bp, 6 predicted proteins | sample JI91814C2DNA_FD_70969 | JGI IMG/M metagenome (GOLD analysis project Ga0075160, IMG submission 70969) | Wastewater effluent complex algal communities from Wisconsin, to seasonally profile nutrient transformation and Carbon sequestration -... | ecosystem: Engineered > WWTP > Effluent > Algae...
AGGCGCCCTCCTGGGCCATCAGGGCATCGTGCGTGCCCTCCTCGACCACCCGGCCACGGTCCAGTACCACCAGCCGGTCGGCGCGGTGCAGGGTGGACAGGCGGTGGGCAATGGCGATGGTCGTGCGGCCTTGCACCAGGTTTTCCAGCGCTTTCTGGATTTCCTTTTCGGTCTCGGAATCCACCGACGATGTGGCTTCATCGAGGATCAGGATGCGGGGGTCGATCAGCAGCGCACGGGCGATGGAAATGCGCTGGCGCTCGCCGCCAGAGAGTCCCTGTCCGCGCTCCCCCACCATCGAGTCGTAGCCCTGCGGCAGCCGCAGGATGAACTCGTGGGCATGCGCCGCACGCGCCGCAGCAATGATCTCGCCGCGCGTGGCGTCAGGCTTGCCGTAGGCGATGTTCTCGGCAATGGTGCCAAAAAACAGGAACGGCTCCTGCAGCACCAGACCAATATTCCGGCGGAAATCGGCAATGGCATAGGAGCGAATGTCCACGCCATCGACCAGAATGGCCCCTTCGGATACGTCGTAGAAGCGGCAGATCAGGTTAACCAGCGTGCTCTTGCCCGAGCCACTGTGCCCGACCAGGCCGATCATTTCCCCGGGGGCGATGCTCAGGTTGATGCCCTTGTTCACTTCCCGGTTGCCATAGCGGAAACCTGCTTCCCGCACTTCAATGCGCCCCTCGACCTTGCCCATGGGCACCGGATTGGCCGGCTCCGGAACGCTGGAAACGTGGTCCAGAATGTCAAAAATACGCTTGGCCGCCGAGGCCGATTTCTGCGTCATGGAAACGATGCGGCTCATGGAATCGAGCCGGCCGTAGAAACGGCCAATGTAGGCAATGGCTGCCAGCAGCATACCCACGGTGATCTCGCCCTGGGCCACCTGCCAGATGCCAAAGCCCCACACCACCAGCAGACCGATTTCGGTCAGCAGCGACACGCTGGGTGAGAACAGCGACCAGATCTTGTTGATACGGTCGTTCACCACCAGGTTGTGCTTGTTGGCGTCATGGAAGCGCTTGGCCTCACGGTGCTCCTGGGCAAAGGCCTTGACCACCCGGATGCCAGGAATGGTGTCGGCCAGCACATTGGTCACCTCACCCCATACACGGTCGATCTTCTCGAAGCCGGTGCGCAGGCGGAAGCGCACAAAATGGATCATCCAGCCGATGAATGGAAGGGGCACCAATGTGATGAGCGCCAGATACGGGTCCATGGAAAACAGGATGACCGCCGTCATGGCGATCATGACCACATCGCTGGCAAAGTCCGTCAGGTGCAGCGACAGGTACACCGCAATGCGGTCACTCTCGCTGCCGACGCGGGACAGCAGATCACCGGTGCGCTTGCCGCCAAAATACTCCAGCGAGAGCCGCAACAGGTGTTCGTAAGTCGTGGTGCGCAGATCGGCAGCAATGCGCTCGGACGCCAGCGCCAGAATGTAGGTCTTGCCCCAGCTCAGCAGCCATGCCAGCAAGCCGGCACCCAACAGCCCGGACAGGTACCAGGCGATGGTGCTGGTTTCAATGTGTTTGCCATTCTGGAATGGAATCAGCACCTCGTCCACCAGCGGCACCGTCAGGTACGGCGGCACCTGCGCCGCGGCCGTGCTCAGCAGCAGCAGTACAAAGCCCAGCGACAACTGGCCACGGTAGGGTTTGGCAAAGCGCCACAGGCGAAACAGCGTCCAGGTCGAAGGCGGGGTATGGACCACCTTGGTACAGATCGGGCACTCCTCCTGGTCCGGCTCCAGCGGGGCCTTGCAGGTGGGACAGATGTTCTTGAGCGCCTGCACCATGGGCCGCCCCGAGACCGTGCTTTCCAGTTGCGCCTGGAACTGGTCCACCACACGGATCGCCTGGAGGTTTTGCCCCAGCGTGAACCGCCAGGTCTTGAGCAGACCGTTGCGGTCCTGCAGATTCAGGTGGCCCACGCCGCCATGGTCGTGCAGCTGCAGTTGCATGCCCTCGGCAATGGGCCACTGCTCCCACTGGGCATCGCCGTTGACACGGCTGAGCACGCGCTGGCTGGTCACCACCACCAGCCCCCGGACAAAGCGCAATTGGCTGTCAAGGTCAACCTCCAGCGCGGCCAAAACGTTTTCCTGGGGGTGGAGCTGTTTCTGCACCTGGTCACGCGCAATGGCGGACAGGTCTCCTGCGGGGGGGCGGACGGCGGTTACTTCGGTGGTCATTAACAACAACAGTTAGGATTTACGTGCGATCGGCAATCGTGATAACTTGACGATACTACCCCCAGGATGCCTGGTCGGCAGTCAATTCGAGGCCAGGTGAGAGAGAATACATAACGCGGACAGCGCCAGGTTGGTGGACTGCCCAATCCACAAAGAGCCATGACGAGCAAGAAAAATATTGAAATTCTCCGGGTAACACACCTGCGTGGCCCCAACATCTGGACTTACCGCCCCGTGATCGAGGCTTGGGTCAACATTGGCGAACTCGAAGACCATCCGTCCAACACGCTGCCCGGCTTCTATGAGCGGCTGGTAGCCCTGCTTCCGGGCCTGGTGGAGCACCATTGCAGCCCGGGCGTGCGCGGCGGCTTCCTGCAAAGGGTGCGCGAAGGCACCTGGACGGCCCACATCCTGGAGCATGTCACGCTGGAGCTGCAAAATCTCGCCGGCATGCGCACAGGTTTCGGCAAGGCCCGCCAGACCTCCACGCGCGGTGTTTACAAGATTGCATTTCGCACCCGGCAGGAAGACGTCGGCCGTGCAGCCCTGAGTGCCGCTCGCGACCTGGTACTGGCCGCGATCCACGACACGCCGTTTGACATTGCGGCTGTGGTGGCAGACCTGCGAGACAAGGTGGACTCCTTGTGCCTGGGCCCCAGCACCGCCCACATCGTGGAAGCCGCCACCGACCGGCGCATTCCCCATATCCGGCTGACCGAAGGCAACCTGGTGCAACTGGGGTACGGTATTGCCCAGCGGCGCATCTGGACCGCCGAAACCGACCAGACCAGTGCCATTGCCGAGGAAATTGCGAGCGACAAGGACCTGACCAAATCGCTGCTCAAGGCCTGCGGCGTCCCGGTTCCCGAGGGTGAACTGGTTCGCAGCGCAGAAAAGGCCTGGGAAGCAGCCCAGGACATTGGCGTGCCCGTGGTGGTCAAGCCCTACGACGGCAACCATGGCCGCGGCGTGTCTCTGGACCTGCGCACCCAGAGCGATGTGGAAGCCGCCTACCAGCTGGCCCACCGCAAGGGCGGCGGAAGTGCCATCATTGTCGAGAAATACATCCCCGGGAACGAGCACCGTCTGTTGGTAGTGGGCCGACGCGTGGTGGCCGCCGCCAGCGGCGAATCCCTGTCGGTCATTGGCGATGGTATCTCCACCATTGACCAGCTGGCCGATGCCCAGATCAATACCGATCCCCGTCGCGGCACCACCGAAGACGCCCCGCTCAACGTCATCATTCCCAGCGAGACGGCGGAAGTCATCCTGGAACTGGAGCGCGTGGGGCTTACGCCCCAGTCCATTCCCGACAAGGGACAAAGTGTGCTGATCCAGCGCAATGGCAATGTGGCGTTTGATGTGACCGACAAGGTGCATCCCTCCGTCGCTGCCGCAGCGGCACTTGCAGCGCGGGTCGTGGGTCTGGACATTGCGGGCGTCGACATGGTGCTTGAAGACATCACGCGCCCCTTGGCAAGCCAGCGGGGCGCCGTGATTGAAGTCAATGCCAGCCCCGGCCTGCTGGCCCACATCAAGCCTGCGCAAGGCACCGGACGTCCGGTCGGCAAGGCCATCATCGAGCACCTGTTCCATACCGACAAGGACGGACGTATCCCGATTGTGGGCGTCACCGGCACCCAGAACACCGGGCGCATTGCGCGTCTGGTGGCCTGGCTGGTACACATCAGCGGCAAGCACGTAGGCCTGGCTTGCAGTGAAGGCCTGTACCTGGACGGACGACAGGTGGTCGCCAGCGACTGCGCCCACTGGGAAGCCGGCCAGCGTCTGCTGATCAACCGGTCGGTGCAGGCAGCGGTGTTTGAAAACCCCAGTCGCAGCATCCTGGCCGAAGGTCTGGCCTACGACAAATGCAACGTCGGCGTCGTCACCGATGTGGGGTGGCACGCTGAGCTGTCGGAATTCGACATTCTGGATGCCGAGCAAACCTACAAGGTTGCGCGCACCCAGGTGGATGTGGTGCTGCCCAGCGGCACCGCCGTCCTCAATGCGGCCGACGAGCAGGTCGTGGAAATGGCCGAGTTGTGCGATGGCAAGGTCATCTTCTACGGTATGGACAGCGGCCTGCCCGCCATTGCGGAACACCAGCAAGAGGGTGAACGCGTCGTTTTCCTGCGTGATGGCGACATTGTTCTGGCACAAGGATCGCAGGATGTGGCCAAGCTGCCGCTGTCGGGCCTCAAGCCCAGCAAAGCGTCCAAACCCGAGATGGTGATGGCAGCCGTTGCGGCGGCATGGGCGCTGGACATCCCGATTGAACTGATTGCGGCCGGCTTGCGTACTTTCGAGTCGAATCCGAAGAAAACCCCTTACTGAGATCCCCATGGAAGTCACTCGCGTCCGGGCCCTGCGTGGCCCCAACCTGTGGAGTCACCACACGGCCATCCAGTCCATCGTCACCTGCACGGCGCAAGAAGCCTGTGTCAGCAGGATCGACGGATTCGAGGCCCGCATCCGTGCACGGTTTCCGGAAATCAGCCTCTTCCAGCCCACCGGGCACGACGATTCCATCCCGATGGCCCATGTGCTGGAGCTGGCAGCTTTGGGATTGCAGGCGCAGGCCGGATGCCCGGTCACATTCAGCCGGACCACCGCCACGCTCGAACCCCATGTCTACCAGGTGGTCGTGGAATACAGCGAAGAAGAAGTCGGCCTGCTGGCCATGGAGCTGGCACAGGCCCTGTGTCAATCGGCCGTGGACAACACGCCTTTTGACCTGACAAGCGCCCTCACCCAATTGAAAGACCTGGACGAAGACGTCCGCCTGGGGCCTAGCACCGGGTCCATCGTGGACGCTGCCGTGGCGCGGGGCATTCCCTACAGCCGCATGACCGAAGGCAGCATGGTGCGCTTTGGCTGGGGCAGCAAGCAGCGCCGCATTCAGGCAGCAGAGATGGACATCACCAGCGCCATTTCGGAAGCCATTGCGCAGGACAAGCAGCTCACCAAGAAACTGCTGGCAGCAGCCGGTGTGCCGGTACCCGGTGGCCGCCCGGTCACGGATGCAGAGGACGCCTGGAAAGCCGCCTGCGAGATCGGTTTACCGGTCGTGGTCAAACCCAACGACGGAAACCAGGGCAAAGGCGTCACCGTCAATATCAGCGACAAAGAGCAACTGCTGAAGGCCTACGCCGCCGCCTGCGAATTCCGCGATGACATCCTGGTAGAGCGCTATATGCCAGGCAACGATTTTCGTTTGCTGGTAGTCGGCGATAAGCTGGTTGCGGCGGCCCGACGTGACCCGCCCAAGGTCGTGGGTGATGGCGTGCACACCATCACGCAGCTGGTGGAGCAGGTCAACCAGGACCCCCGCCGTGGTAGCGGGCACTCCACGTCCCTCACCAAAATCCGTTTTGACGACATTGCACGATCCTGCCTCGCTTCGCAGGGATTTGAAGCCGACTCGATTCCCGTCAAGGGACAACGCGTCAATCTGCGCAACAACGCCAACCTGTCCACCGGCGGCTCGGCCACCGATGTCACCGACGATGTGCACCCCGATGTAGCCGCGCGTGCCGTGGCCGCAGCGCGCATGGTAGGGCTGGATATCTGCGGTGTGGACGTGGTGTGCGACACCATCCTGCGCCCACTGGAAGAACAGGGCGGCGGCATGGTGGAAGTCAACGCCGCACCCGGCTTGCGCATGCATCTGGCACCCTCGTTTGGCAAAGGCCGCGCTGTGGGCGAGGCCATCATTTCCAGCATGTTCAAACCTGGCCAGAACGGTCGTATTCCGATCGTGGCCGTCACTGGCACCAATGGCAAAACCACCACGGTCCGTCTGATTTCGCACCTGCTGACCCACAACGGCATGTGTGTCGGCATGACCAATACCGATGGTGTCTATGTCGGCGGAACCGTGATCGACACTGGCGACTGCAGCGGTCCCAAGAGTGCACGCAGCGTGCTGCTGCACCCAGACGTGGACGCAGCCGTGCTGGAAACCGCCCGCGGCGGCGTGTTGCGCGAAGGACTGGCTTTTGACCGCTGCGATGTGGCAGTGGTCACCAACGTCGGCAGTGGCGACCATCTGGGCCTGAACTACATCACCACCGTGGATGAACTGGCGGTGCTCAAGCGCGTGATCGTGCAAAACGTATCGCCCAAAGGTACGGCTGTGCTCAATGCAGTTGACCCCAACGTGGCGTCCATGGCAAGCAAGTGCAAGGGCTCGGTCATCTTCTTTGCCGCCGACAAGTTTCACCCCGTCATGGCGACACACCGGGCGCAGGGGCAGGCCGTGGTGTACGTGGAAAACGGCTGTGTGGTCGCCGCCAAGGGCGACTTTCATCACAGCATCCCCCTCTCGGAAATTCCGGTCACCCTGGGCGGCGCCATCGGTTTCCAGGTGGACAACGTGATGGCCTCGGTGGCTGCAGCCTGGGCGCTGGGTCTGGACTGGCGCACCATCGGCAATGGCCTGAAGTCGTTCTCCAACGACAGCCACAACGCGGCGGGTCGCTTCAACCTCTTCCAGTACCGTGGAGCCACCGTGATTGCCGACTACGGCCACAACCCGGATGCCATGCTGGCGCTGGTGCAAGCGGTCGAGGCATTGCCGGCCAAACGCCGCTCGGTGGTTATCAGTGGCGCCGGCGACCGGCGTGACCAGGACATTCGCCAGCAGACCGAGATCCTCGGCAACGCGTTCGACGAAGTCATTTTGTTTGAAGACCAGTGCCAGCGTGGACGCCAGAATGGCGAAGTGATCGCGCTGTTGCGCGAGGGCCTGGCCAACGCCGGCCGCACGAAAGAGTCCAGCGAGTTCTATGGCGAGTTTCTGGCGATTGACGCCGCCATGGACAAGCTGCAGGACGGCGATCTGTGCCTGATCCTGGTAGACCAGGTGGAAGAGGCCATGGCGCACATCGCTGCACGCGTGGCCAACAGCTAGGGCAAGGCTACCCTAGCTGGCCATTTCAACTGTAGGGTCCCGGCCCATCAGGGCCGCCACGGCCTGCGCCGGTTGCATGCGGCCATCGAGCAATTCCACCACACAGCGGGCGATCGGCATGTCCACGCCCAGGCCCAAGGCACGCTGCACCACCGTGCGGGCGCAATAGACACCCTCGGCCACGTGTCCCAGTTCATCTACCGCCTGCTGCAGGCTCTTGCCCTGCGCCAGGGCCAGACCGACACGGCGGTTACGCGACAGATCACCGGTGGACGTCAGGACCAGATCACCCAAGCCACTGAGGCCCATGAACGTGTCTGCGCGCGCGCCCAGGGCCAGCCCCAGACGCGTCATCTCGGTCAGACCGCGGGTCACCAGGGCCGCACGGGCATTGAGCCCCAATTGCAGGCCGTCACACAGCCCGGTGGCGATCGCCAGCACGTTCTTGACGGCGCCACCCACTTCCACGCCGACCACATCGTCGCTGGCGTACACGCGCAAGGTGGGGCTGTGGAAGGCCTGCACCAGGGCCTCGCGGACCTGCGCATGCGCGCTGGCAGCCACCAGTGCGGTCGGCTTGCCCTGCGCCACTTCCTGCGCAAAACTGGGACCACTCAGAACCCCGGCCTGCATGTGCGGTGCCACCTGCGCCTGCACTTCATGGCCCAGCAGTCCGTAGGATGCATCGCGCGCCGCCTCGAAACCTTTGCACAGCCAGGCCACAGGGATGCTGCAGTCCTCCAGACTGGTCAGCAGCCCGCGCAATCCCGACATGGGCGAGCCCACCACGATCAGATCATGTTGGGCCAGGCTGCCCACCAGTTCCGATACAGGCTGGCAGTCGATCTGCAGGGCTGGAGGAAATGGCGCTCCCGGCAGGTAGCGTGCGTTCTCGCGCTGGGTGCGCATGGCCTGAGCCTGATCAGCATCCCGGGCCCACAGGGTCACCTGGTGTCCCTGGGGATTGCGGCTGGCACTGATGGCCAGCGCCGTACCCCAGGCACCGGCACCAAGCACTATTATTTTCATAGCTACTTACGCAATATCCACGGGGGCTAGCGCCTGAAAACGCTTAAATTACTGGGGCAAACCGGCACCAGCCGCTTCAGCCTTCTGCTGTTCGTACATGGCCTGAAAATTGATTTCCGACAGGTGCACGGGCGGGAAGCCTGCGCGCTGGATCAGGTCGGCTACGTTGCCACGCAGGTAGGGGTACACGATTTGCGGACAGGCAATGCCCATGATCTGGCCCAGCTGCTCTTCTGGCAGGTTACGGATCTCGAAGATGCCCGCCTGTTTGGCTTCCACCAGAAACACGGTCTTGTCCTTGATCTTGGTTTGCACTGTGGCGGTCACCGACACTTCAAACACGCCGTCAGCCACCGGCGCGGCTTCCACGCCGAGCTGGATGTCCACGGAAGGCTGCTCCTGCTCCAGCAGGATGGCGGGGGAATTGGGCTGCTCCAGCGAAGCCTCCTTGAGGTACACGCGCTGAATCTGGAATACGGGTTCTTGGTCTGCCATGGCAACAGTCTTTCAAAGTAAAACAAAGCCCGCCCGGACACAGCCTGGCGGGCCAATCAAGCAAATTGCTCTAACGAGGATTATCTCAGGCTGCGTTGAGCAGCGGCACCAGACCGCCCTTGCTGTCCAGCGCCATCAAGTCATCGCAGCCACCCACATGGGTGGATCCGATAAAAATCTGCGGCACGGTGCGTCGCCCGGTCAGTTCCATCATCTTCATGCGCTCATCAGGATTGGCATCCACGCGCACTTCTTCAATGTTCTCTACGCCTTTGGACTTGAGGACGCGCTTGGCCTGCACGCAATAGGGGCAGACAGCGGTGGTGTACATCTTGACGGTTTGCATGGATTTACCCTTTCTCTACCGGCAGGTTAGCGCTTTTCCACGCTCCGATCCCGCCGGCCAGTGATTGGGCCTGCTCGTAACCCAGTTTCTTGGCAATGGCCACAGACCGCGCAGAACGCGCGCCGGACTGGCACACCATCAGAATGGGGGTTGCCTTGTTCTTGACGACGCTAGCCAGCTTGGCTTCCAGTTGCCCCATCGGGATGTTCTTCGCACCCACAATGTGGCCCGCAGCGTGTTCGCCGGGCTCACAGACATCAATCACCACGGCTTTTTCGCGGTTCATCAGCTGCACTGCCGCGGTGGGGTTCAATCCCACCGTGGCAGCACCCTGCAGTACGGGCCACAGCAAAAGGCCTCCAGATGTGATGGCAATCGTGATCAGCATCCAGTTATCGACAATAAATTTCACTTTGGTCCTTGTTGGTTACACGACCGTTACCCAACGGTCAGCCCGTCATTTTAGAATGTTGGGCTAACCACCGTCCGCCAGGGCGGTTATTCCCCACGCACCGGCCTGTTGACCATGTACAAACTCGTTCTCATTCGCCATGGCGAATCCACCTGGAATCTTGAAAACCGCTTCACCGGCTGGACCGATGTGGACCTGACGCCCACCGGCGTTTCCCAAGCCATGTCCGCTGGCAAACTGCTCAAGGCTGAGGGCTACGCATTCGATCTGGCCTACACCAGCGTACTCAAGCGTGCCATCCACACCCTGTGGTACGCCCTGGACGAAATGGACTGCACCTGGTTGCCCGTGGTCAAGAACTGGCGCCTCAACGAGCGCCACTACGGTGCCCTGCAGGGCTTGAACAAGGCCGACATGGCTAAGCAATACGGTGATGACCAGGTTCTGATCTGGCGCCGCAGCTACGACACCCCTCCGCCCGCCCTGGAAGCGAACGACCCCCGCTGCGAGCGCGGCGACCGCCGCTACGCCAACATGCAGGCCGCGGACGTGCCACTGACCGAATGCCTGAAGGACA
>Ga0075160_10002931_pt1 | contig 9968 bp, 13 predicted proteins | sample JI91814C2DNA_FD_70969 | JGI IMG/M metagenome (GOLD analysis project Ga0075160, IMG submission 70969) | Wastewater effluent complex algal communities from Wisconsin, to seasonally profile nutrient transformation and Carbon sequestration -... | ecosystem: Engineered > WWTP > Effluent > Algae...
CCTGCATAGGCTCAAAATAGAATGCAATAGGAAAGTTGGCCCTTTTTCCGTCCACTTGCGCGCCCGGGACCTCGAATACGGGAATGCGCCCGTCCTTGATCAGCCCGGGGCGGAAAATCGGCTTTCCGTTGTAATGGTCCAGAGGAGGAAACCTCCCAATGTTCTCATACGGATCAAAATCGGCCATAAAGTGGCTGAGGGGCTCGACCGAGGCGTCCAGTTTTCTGTAGATGGCGCTCATGTCGGGATGCGTGGACGGGCCTCCCATCCTGTCTGTCCACCGAATATCGGAGATCTGCGCATTGGCGGTAACGACGTCTCTCTCGTCTGCCGTGGTGATCACGGGAACGGATGTTCCGCCAATGAGCGTCTGATCTTTGCGAGGGAGCGCGGAGACGACGGGAACGTGCGCCAGATTGCCTGCCAACGTGAAGAAAGCGTATCCCGCAACTCCTACCAGAGGGTGCCCGTCGTCGCGCTCGTAAGCAATCACCGAGAGCTTGTCTCCACACGTCTCCGGGTCGACGTGCACCGAGAACGGAGCGCTCTCACCGGAACGGAGCGTGGGCAGGCAGATCACGTGATTCCCGCAGCCAATGACGACTCGGTAGGAGTGGCCGGGGCCGGGCGGACCTGTCTGCCGGACAAGGGTGATTCGGCCAGAAAGCATGACGAGGGAGTAACCGGGCCGCAAATGAGACGAGGGGTCGCTCTTCTCTCTCTCTTGTGTCAGTCGTCGCCTGCGTTTTATTTCCTATGGACAGCGACACGCGCAAACGAAAGCGAGAGGACGAGGACGAGGAGGAGGCGCCGGACGCAAAGAAGGTGTGCCCGCTGCCGGCATCTCTGGACCCACTCGTGCTCCTCGTCTATCAGTCGGACGATGATTACTGTCCCAAGGCTGTTCTCAAGCTGATTGCAGCGATTGGCGTGGGAGCAGTCAAGGCCAAGGGACGCGTCATGCGCTACTCTATCTATGAGGACGAGATCGACATTGTGCCGCAGATCAAGCATGTCCTTGAACTGAATCCGTCGGTGCGCGCCATCCTCCTTTGCCTTGCCTCTGTCAAAGATCCCGTGACACGGCGTCAGGTGAACGTGGCGGCGGATGCGGCGCCGATTCTCGCCAAGGACAAGTCGCTGCGTGTCTATGTTTGCGGCAAGCCCTACTCGTGCCTGCTGCCCGGCGCCGGAAGCGAGATGAAAGAGCCCGACGCCCCCAAGGACCTGATCTACGGAGTCCCAGAGCTGACGCTGGGAGTCACGGGGCCGATGCAAAAGATCATTTGTGACAAGCTTGTCCCGTGGCTGAATGCCCCCGTAGTGACTCGGAAACGGGGCACACAGAAACTTACGGACATGGTCAAAGGCGTCATTGTCCGCGGAGAGTGACATACTTCTCTCTCTACTTTTAAACATGGCGGACTCAGTGAAACGCGATTCGGTTCAATTCAAGTTCTCATTCTACCCCGAGGCGGCCTACGACGACGAGGACGGCACGGAAGTCAAGCCCTACGAGACGGTGGCGTTCTACGTCAACCCGCGCCCGGAGCAAATCGTCAACCAGCCCTTTGTCCGCTGGTATCTGTCCATGGTCATTCGCCGCAGCCAAGAGCATCTCCGCAAGCGCGTCGAGCACATTAACCGCTACGAGTGGTTCAATCCCAAGAACAACACGACCTACGACATCAACTACATGTTCACTCGTGGCGGCAGTTACAAGATTGACATTATTCTCGAGGACAAGGACGACGTCCCTCTGGAGGAGACGGCATCCGAGCCGGTTCCCGCCCCCAAGGCTACTCCGGCCGCCGCTGCCGCTGCCGCCGAGCCGACCCCGGTCCCTGTGCCCATTGCCGCAGCCTCGGACGACTTGCAGACGGGGCGCAACCATCTGCGCGCCATCGTCCTTGAGGCCAAGAGCGACTCTGCAGGCGTCGTCGAGCGCATTCTGACGGCGTGCGCGGCATCCGAGCTGTCTGGCGACTACTCCCGGGAGCTGCTCAAGATCGTCGGAACCGAGGAGCCCTCACCCAAGCTTGTGGCGCGTCTTCTCTCTGTTTAATGAACGGGCTTCGAAGGCTCTGAGTCGGGAAGGAGTATCCGCAGGAGATACTCTGTCTTGACTTCCCATTCCGCCGCTACCTTCTTTGCATTTTCTCCCAGTCGGAAAAAACAGGGCCCTTCCTCGTCCGTGCCCGTGAGAACAACGTATCCGCGCTCGTATCTCTCAAACCAGTCCAGATCTCCTTCAACGGCCCCAATGCAGAGAATGAACGGAACGTCTGGCTCGTTTTCCACTGCAACGGCTGCAGGTTCCGTAGACATAAAGAATGAAACGCCTCTCTCTTTCAGCTTGTTGCTAAACATCTTGATCAGCTTGTTCTTTTCTTTACCTCCAGCAACGCCGAGGACGATGGGCCCCGAGGTCATTTGAGTGAAGTGCGCTTGGTTGGGCGTTCGTCCGGGCTTGGCGAGCGGGAGCGCTTGAGCACGCTGTGCCAATACTCCTCCGGCAACTTGTCAATCTCAGCTTGCGCAAGACGCCGAATTTCCGGCCACACGGAATGCGCCAGAGGCATGTTGATCAAGTTCTCGGGATCGTCCATCCGCAACTCGCGCATCTGTTCGATAAGCGCCTTGTTCAGTTTGCACTCGACTGCGAATGCGATGTCCCGGATCAGATGGTTCATGCGCAAATCAGACGTGATGATGGGGCCCCACTGGTGCGAAGGAATGTCTTCAGGGAGATCGCGTGCCAACCGGATCCAGTCGTCCTCTTTCTCGAGATGCAGCTCGGCTTCCATGTCATAGGGAGTGCAAAGGTGAGCCACGGCGTCGCCCGAGTGGCCGCGGTAAAAGAGCATGGACAAAATCATGAGATCTTGCACCAAGTTGGGCGTCTGGAAAACGGAGAACAGGAGCAGGGAACTTGGATCCTCGACCAACCGCTTGGCAGCCTCCATGAGATGGCCGATATCCTGCCGCTCGCCGCAGTATTCGAACGTCGCCTTCTCCGCAGCAACCACGCGATCCACGTCAAAATCGTCAAACGTTGGCTTCACCATCTTGTTGCGATACGGGCTGTTCCGTGCAACAAGCTTCTCGTCGCGAGACGTAATGGGTCCAAAATGTTTCGCCATAGAAGGAGAGTCAAGTGTTACTCGGTCAGCGCTGCGTCGCCCAGCGCTTTGATTTGCGGCCACAGCCGGCCAATGTCCTTGTCTGCGCTGGAACAGTCCGGAAATACCCCAAGAGCTTCCCGGATCTGATCCGCGATCCCGAAAATGACATAGACCATTCGCACGTCGACGTTGACAACAAAGTCTTTGTAGACCTTGGTCCATTCCGGGTCCAGTAGGCCAAAGAAGTGGGCCGCGCCTTCCACGGTGAGAAGACCAAACTGCTCCTGAAGATCCAAAGGGAAACCAAGGCGATGCCAATACCACCACGTGCTCCAGCGGCAGAGAACGTCCACCATTGTGCGATCGGCGCAAACGCAAAATGCAAGCAGAGAGCCCGGGTGCCGCGCCAAGTCCGCGGCCGCTTTCATCTTGCACGCAAACGACCCGTCTGCAGACTGACTCTCGACCAGCGCGTGCCGTATGAGATTCCTTCGGATGCGGCCGAGTGAGATGCGCCTTGGTCCTGTTTCATATGGATTGCTCTCTTTGGCGAGTGCTACGAATCGGGCTGCGTTCATTGCGAGAGAAGTATACCTGACTTGATGGCTGCTGCCGAGTGTTTTGGGTGCGCCGGGGTCACGGAGGAGGAGATGCACGACGTCTTTCAGCGGTTTGGTCTGGTTTTTTCGGACGAACCGTTGTTTTTCTCGTGCGGTCACGCTCAGCCGCGCTACATTTTCTGCCCAGAATGCAAAGCCATCCCCTTTGCCGGTCTTGTTCATGGACAGTGGGAGTTTGCGCACACGGATCTGTGCCCTCTCTTCCCAAAGGAGATAGAGCGCCCCAAGATACTCAAAACGGCGCCCCTAGAGATCCGCGGATGCACGCGCGTGGTGCGCTGCTACGTCATACGCAACGGGGAAAGTCCCGAAGGCATTCAACTGGAGCCGATGCGCTTCTCGTCCTATGACTTTGTTTGCAACTGGTGCCAACGTTACGGGTGCTGTGCCACGTGCTCGTAAACGATTTACTTTGCGTGCCTGAGAGCAATGGCAATGACCTCGGCAAATGATCCGGCGGGTGCCGGAGGCGGGGGAGGCGGCGGCGGCGACGGAGGTGGCGACGGCGGCGGCGGTGGTGACGGGGGAGGGGGAGACATACTCATTCCCGGCGCGGGTGGTCCGGGTGGCGGGAGAACAGGCGGCGGCGGGGGCGGCGACGGCGGCGGTGAGGGAGGCGGAGACAATGTCGCAGGCGAAGGACTTGGAGTCGCGTTGATCCGGTTCACATTGACGACCACGACGTTGCTGACGGCTGCGACGGTTGCCAGTGCCGCCATGACAATGAGTGCAATGGCCATAGGACCTAGTGACTCTAGAGCAAGAACGACAATACGGATCAGAGCAAATTACTAAAGATAGCCGGTTGACATCAAAAAAGAAATACCTCTCTGGTTTATGCGCCCAGTGCCTTTTCCTTCTCCTTGTGACGCCGTGTGTCAGATGCCCAGTGCGTCCTTGATAGGAACCGCGTTCTTTAGTTGCGTCTTTGTAGTATCGACGTGTCTCTACCTCGTCCGAGTTGAGCAGATCTGGGCGGTAGCGGCCATTGGCTCGCTTCTGAACGCTATCCTATCCCTTGCAATTGGCGCATTGGAGGTGTGGGCCGGACGGATCGTTTACGTTCTTACAAACGCGCCAGAAACTCCCTAATTGCGTTTGTAAAAAAACAATGCCGAAATTTGTTAACACAGCAGTCTCTGAAAACGTGAGTGTTTCCTTAGAGGTTCGACAGCTTGTTTTGAAATGGCGTGGGGCGTTGTGCTTATGGTCGTCCTTGCTACAGTCGGGGCTATTGTGAACGTCTCCGTCATCAATGCAAAGCAATCATCCCAAGTTGAAACAGACGCGTCATTTTTGTCTCCGCCCCCGCCTCCGCCTCCGTCCCCGCCTTTGCCACAGGGCACGTGCGCGCGATACATCGCCGTGCCGGAATTTGCCGGCAAATTTGGCTACCTCGTCAACTCGTGCGAAGAAAATGTGCTGGAAGCGGATTGTGTGGCACCAACTACAAACGATACTGTTTTTTGGACCACGTCTGCAAATTGCTCGGTTGCTCCTGATTTTTATGGATACGACAATTCGGCGCTTAACAATCAACAACCCTTTTTCCCGTGCTGTCCTTCTGGATACGTGCTGCTCCCGGAAGTAAGCACGTCATTGTATAACTCGTATTCCAATTTTTACGAGATTCAGAAATACGTCTGCGTGGAAATTAAGATGGGCGACACCCAGCTGGACAATCGGTATCGGTTGAATCAAACGCTTGTCACTCGGGGCCTTGCAGCCTATGACGCAACAACAAGTGTGCCCGGAGCAACGTGCAGCTCGTTTGTTCAGGTTGCATTTGGGCAGCAAAACATTTACACCGAAGGCGACGTCACTCCGCTTGAAAAAATCAACGCGCTCGGCGTGTGCGAGGCCTGTATTTTCTCGGCATACGGAAATGCAGTAGCGTCGTGCGAGTTGCAAAATTGCAATTATCCTTTCGCGCTTCCCGCCTACACGCAAATTCCATACGTGGGTGCTTGCGCGCGATACACCCCGCACCCCGTTCTTCCCGGCTACAACAACTCGTGCACCATGACCTTAGAAACGGATTGCGCGCCGTCGTCAGTTCCCGGGGAACTTGTTCACTGGACGGACGAACGCACCAACATGAAATGTCGCAACATTGATTCTCCCGGGATCATTGAATACGACAATACCAAGCGGTCCGTTCTTTTTCTCTGCCCAACTGATTTTGTTCTTCTTCGGAGGACAGAAGGAGGCCGAACTGATTATTGGTGCCTTGACAAAGACACGCCGTGGACGGGATACGCTGGAACCAGCACTTACACGTTCTATACCAATGTGGGATGCACTATCTCGCAGATATTTACCCAGGACGAGAATATCGGCACTCTCGTTGGGCTGTTTAGCGGCACTCCGACTGCGTCTTGTTTCTTCCGTCCCGGTTCGCCCGATATTGACATTCAATCGACGGACCCTTTCTATGCTCCTATTGTAAACAGTCTGTAGCGTTTACTTGCGGGAAAGCAGGGCATCGACAGCAAGAGTGCATTGCTGCAGCTTTTCATGGATCTCGGTCAGTTGCTTCTGAACAGAGCGATTGGCATCCCAGACGTCGCGCGGGTGGTAGCGCACCGGTTTCGCCTCTCGCTTGGGCGGCGGCGCGTCGTCATCGTCATCAGCGCGCTTGCGTTTCCTGGATGCTGGACCCGGCAACGCTTCGTCCCCGACGAGGTATCGATCGCGCTTGACAATCATGGCCGTGTGGATCATAGTCGCGCTCTCGTCTGTCATGCCGGTGGCAGTTGCAATCTGCTCGGCCGTGGGCAGAGGCCACTGGGTCCGATTCTCCGCGACACAGGAGAGAAAATCGACCAGCTCATTCTTGGTATCAAAGCATCGCATGGCAATCTCCATATCAGCCGGTCTGATCTTTGAAGGCAAAGCCCGCCATACTGCGCCGACCATGGTTCGACTGGTCCGGATCGTGTCCGGGTCTTTCTTGAATTTGGCGCAAAGAGCCCGAAAGTTTGTTTTGGCGCGTTCCGTGATGTTCATAGTTGAGTGAAGTGGTGCCACGCGGGCCCGGTGGCAAGGGAATTGGCGACCGCCTACACTCCACTACTCATGCTCTCTACTGCGGCATTTCTGCAACAGATGCAGAACATCTTTGGCGGGGGATTGTGCTGGGACAATTCCCGTGGGCACGTGTGTATCTACGAAGCGCGCATTGGCACCATGGTCGGCGTGGATACGGTGGTCGGGGACCCCAAGTTGGTGCTCGCTGGCGCAGTCTCTGAGGAGATGAGAGCCCGGGAGCGCAAGTGCATTCTCTGTGTGCGCGAGGGAGGCGTCTATTTTCGCGTTTGCGGCGAGGGCATTCCTCTGGGCGAGATTGGCGTGATCCCTCCCATCTCTTGGGTGTTCTGCAACGACGAGAGGCCGCTCCATAGGTTTGACTTGCAACTTTGGATTGCCAAGGAACTGACTCACCTCGAACTTTTCGACGACGACAACCGCAGCATTCTTGCGCGGCGAATCCTTGCTCGTGTCTACGAGGAAGCGTCCTACTGCGAAAGCGTCATTAGCCATGTGGATGCTGCCATGGCAAACTATCTCCTGCGCGAGTGGGCGCCGCGGCAGATTACCGTCACGCATGAGGAGATCAGGCGCGCCATGATCGAACTGTCGCGCCGAATGCAAACGCTGCAAGATCTGGAATTGGTCCTCTACAGTCCGTAAAGGAAACAGGCGATCCATTTGCGGTGATCTTGTTTACAAGATGGCGCGAATCTCTATGCGCAGGGCAAAGAGTCTTCGACTGGTCTCGGCAAGGATGGCTGGCGTTGCTGCGGCGATGGCCTCGAGAGTGTGCTCGCGTGCAAGCTCGCGACTGGCAGCAAAACGGATTGGCCCGGAAATGGAAATCGCCACGCTTCGCTGGTGGGAGACGGGCAACTCTGCCACAATCTGCTGCACCAGATCAAACATCTCCACGGGCGTAAGATCTGGATTGAGTGCTTCCTTGGTCAGTCGCTGCATCGTCTCAATCCATTCGTTCAGTGCCTCCATGTGCAGAGAAGTGTTTACTCTGTCTGAACGGCTTCATAGGCAGCCGCTGCGTCGCGCTGCGCCCAGTTGGTGCAGGCTACAGCCATAGACGCGGCAAAGACGGCCACAACCGGAATGTTAAAGCCTCCCGTCACGTATGCAAAGCTCTGGTTGCTTGCGGCTGCAGAGATTGCCAGAGACAGCGTAATTACAGCCACAAAGTGAATGATGATTCCGGGGTCAATGACTTGTGAGTAATTCATGTCGTCCCACGCATCGTTTGCGTCCTCTTCAAAGTTCTTGCTGCGGAACGCGACGTGCCCTTCCTCGTCCGTGCGGAACAGGCTGTCGACCTTAGGAGATTCGGCCGAGTCAATGACAAACGTCTCGAGGACTCCCGTGGCATCTTCGGGTGGGAGAATCCGAGCCAAAGTAAGGAGCGTGTCCTTGAATGCCTGCTTTTCCGTGCGCGTGTCGTGCGGATCGGAAAGATCGCGTTGGTGCGCAGCAATAAACGTGTCACGCGCTTTCTTGCTCATGACAGAGAAACGCGCCAAGCGGTCCTTAGGAAACACTGTCCGAGCAAGGAAATTGTTGAACGCGATCAGTCCGTGTGCAAACCGATTGGCTGGCGTGGCCCAGAAGCGCGCAACCGCAAAGCAAACGGCGACTACCGAAATGTTGATTGCAAAAAGAAGAAGAACCGAGACTGGCTTGACGTGCGCCATCCAGAATGTCAGGCAAAGAGATGCAACATAGCCAAAAATGGCGGGATAAAGGAACATGGGAAACGCAAATCGGTCCTTGTCCTTGCTCAGAATCGAGGGCGTAAAATTCATGATGATCACTATAAGAAGCGAGACTGCAAAGATAAAGCACCAAATTAGCTCAAAAAGATTCTTCATATTGCCCGGCAACCAGATGAGCCCGGGAACAAAGATGGAAGCGCACATAAAGCCAAATCCGCGCACGTTCTCCGCACCGCGGCGGAACATGTCGGGCCCAGCCCACGACAGGATCTGATTCCAGTTGAAGCACAGGATAAGAGTAATGGCAGCAGTCAACAGGTTCAAACAGGCAAAAAATGGGCCAGTAGAAAAACGCGCAGAGTCCTTTGGGTAGATTACGTCGCACACAGAGGACCCTGCTTTCTTGTAGCAACCAAAGGTCAGGGACGGATTGATCGCCGTAAGCACAAACAGGCCTATGGCACCCATGATGTCATTCTCTTCAAGGGTCCGATTGCTGTCACAGACAGTCGTGTTCTCCGGGATGACGAGATGGACGTCTTCCTTGCCTGACATGCCAAGCACCTGCCACGTGCCTAGAGCAAATGCAGAGAGCATACCGGAGAGCTCCTTGTCAAGATAAGCATAGTAGGCAAACCCACTCGGGGCAATCTCAAACGACCCCACCCTCTCGGTTCCGTGATCAATCGTGAAAATGGTGATCTGATGGGGATTGTCGGCAAGGCGCGTGTGAAGGATCTCGCGGGTCAAGCGGCTCGGCGGAATCGGAAGCATGACAATGGCATCCACAAGCTCGTTGACGCAGGCAGCGTATCCGCACGCGGAAACAAGCAACACTAGAAGGACAACTCGGAGTGTCATAGAGAGAGAAGTGTTTACTCGGTAGCCGCGACGACCACCACCTTACCCCGGGCCTTGGCTTGCCCAATCGTGTGGTAGGTGCCCCGACTCTCCTTGGTCGGCAGCGCAACCAGAACATCACAAAACTTGGCAATGAGAACGTTCCTTGCAAGTCCCGCAAACCTCCCTTCCGGGCCACTCCAATCCGGCAGAAACACATTCATGGCGCCCTCGGTCACGGTCTCGCAGGCGTGATCCTGAATCGCCGTCTCCATGCCGTAGCGCTCCTTTGCGTAGCGCTCGCCCATCTTATCCGCCCCGTCCGCGCCTCCCGAGACAAAGGCAGCGGGAGGCCCATGGACGCGAATCGCCTCGTCCACAAAGAGACACAGTCCTTCATAGTCCTTCCACTCCCGCGAGCCGACGATGCCGTAGACGCGACGTGACGGCAACATTCAGAGACAAGTGATTCACTGTTTGATGACAACCTTGCCAGAGGTCCTCAGTCCGAGGATGTCCAGCACAAAACGAGCCACATGCCCCTTCTTAAGGTTATCTGGCGATGCAGGAAAGATCCTCAGAATTCCTAGCAACCCAGACGCGTAAAAAACGTCGCACTTGACACCGTCATC